>WNFV01003794.1_pt1 | contig 35036 bp, 33 predicted proteins | sample 5400101 | NCBI WGS metagenome assembly WNFV01 (sample SAMN13153361, study PRJNA577476) | soil metagenome | isolation source: 115 cm soil or saprolite under grassland replicate 1 | place: USA:California | collected 2016-06-15 | reverse complement strand
GCCGCGCAAGGATCGGCGTTCCGGTGGCCAGCGACTCGATCGCCGCCAGGCCGAACGGTTCTGGCCACTTCCCGGGCATGAGCGAGGCGTAGCTCTCGGCGAGGAGACGGTCCCGATCCTGTCCACTCAACTCGCCCAGCAGCTCCACCTCGGCCGTCCTGGTGGCCGGCATGAACACGTCGTCGTGGTAGGCGCGCTCCTCCTGCATCCGGCCCACCTTGGCGGCGATGCGCAGCCGCCTTCCCGTCAGCCGGGCGACCTCGATCGCGTCCAGGATTCCCTTTTCCGGAGCGATCCGGCCGACGAAGCAGAGGTCTTCCCCGCGCTCGGCCTCGAACGGAGCATCGGTGAGGTCCAGCCCGTTGTACACGACGCCCGCCCAGGGCAGGTGGGGATGGGCGGCCGCCTGGGACCGGCTGATGGCGACGAGTCCGCGGGGCGCGGCGCTGAAAGCGTCAGCCGCGAACGGCTGGTCCAGCCTGCCGTGGAAGGTCATCACGACCGGGACGGGTGTCGCCCGCGCCAGGAGCAGGCTGATCCACTCGAGGTGCGAATGGATCACGTCGAACTCGTCCGCCCGACGCAGGACGTCCGTCACGGTCGCCACGAGATAGCCCGCCCAGGGGTCCGGAACCTGGCCCGCGGGCCGAAGGGCCTGGGGCACGGTGGGCACGAGGCGGCTGGCGGGGGCGGTGGAGTCGCCCGGCGCGAACAGGGTCACGTCGTGGCCCCGCGCGACGAGCTCGCCGATGAGCGCGTCCACCACGCGCTCCGTTCCACCGTAGCCGGGCGGCGGGACGGGCTCCTGCGGTGGTGCGACCTGGGCGATCCGTAGCATGCGTCGATCGGGCTTCGAGAACATGTCCGTCATCGTCGTCAAGTATCGGTGGTTCTGGCGGCGCGTGCCGCCGCGAGGCGTTGCATTCGTGCGACACCGGGCGTGCCAGGGGGCGGCGGGGTAGCTCGGTCAGGCGCGCCCTGCAAGCCGGGTGCAATGCGGCCCGGCAGCGGGGCAGGCGCGTTCGTCACGCCTCGCTCCGCACGATGAACCAAGTTTTGTAACGCCCGGGCCCCGGGTGGACGAAGTGCGCTTCACGCGCGACCATGGGGTGGCCAACGTACGGAGGTGCGGCGTTGAGTACTCAGCCGCTGGTCCTGGTGGCCGACGATGAACCGAGGATCACCAAGCTCGTATCGATCGCCTTGCAGGCGGAGGGTTTTCGTGTCGTCACCGCGAATGGCGGCGAGGACGCATTGCGAAAGGCCGAGGAGGTCCGTCCGGACGTCGTCCTGCTCGACCTGGTGATGCCCGATCTCGACGGCATCGAGGTCATGCAGCAGCTCCGCGACCTGCGGCCGGTGCCCGTGATCCTGCTGACGGCCAAGGGCGCCACCGCCGACAAGGCCAAGGGCCTGGACTTGGGCGCGGACGACTACATCGTCAAGCCGTTCCATCCCGATGAGCTGGCGGCTCGGGTCAGGGCGGTCCTGCGGCGTTCGTCGGGGGCCACGCCGGGCCAGGGCATCGTCTCGTTCGACGACGTCGAGATCGACCTGGAACGCCGGATGGTCACCAAGGATGGCCAGCTGGTGCAGCTGTCGCGCACGGAGTGGCTGCTCCTCCAGCACCTGGCGGCCAACGCCGGCAAGGTCGTCCTCCACACCGAGCTGCTGACGAAGGTCTGGGGACCGGAGTATCGCGACGATCTCCAGTACCTGCGGGTCTGGGTCAGCCGGGTCCGCCGGAAGCTGGGCGCCGAGCCCGGCGAGCCCGGTCGGATCAAGACCTTCCAGGGCATCGGCTATCTGCTCGACATCGAGGGCACGGCGACCGATGCGCCTGCGGGCGCAGCCGGAGCCCAGGAGCGCTCTGCCGCGCCGGAACGTGAGCCCGCGGGCGACGATGCCGACCCGGAGGCGAACGTCCAGCACACGATCGCCACCTCGCTCGTCACGTCGGGCTGACGGCCGCACCGCCGACGCGGTAGAAGGCCCGCCGGACGTCCTCGGCCGCGGTCGCGTCGAGGACTGCGCCGGGCCTCCGGCAGCGCGACGAGCGGATCACGCCGCGCAGGCGCCAGACCTCCTTTCGTGCGGCGAGGCTGAACGGCGGGAATGCCTCGAGGCGCATGAGCGGCAGCAGCTCGACCCAGGCAGCCTCGGCGCGCTCGGGATCGATGGGGAACGCCTCCACGATGGCTACCAGCCGCTCGGGCAGCGCGAAGCCCGTCATCGTCCCCGCTGCCCCCGCGCGCAGCTCGTCCGGCAGGAACAGGCCGCCCAGGCCGCCGACCACCGCCAGGCCTGGCAGAAGGCGGCCCAGCTCCGCGATGGCGCTGGCCGTCGGCGGCGCTTCAGCCTTGACGCCGACGATCAGGGGCTCCCCGCGCACGGCCAGGTCGATGTCCGCGGCCGACAGAGTGATCCCGCTGCCGGCCGGGTAGTCCTGGACGACGATCGCCAGGCCACCGTCGGCCGCTGCCCGGACGGCCGTGCCGAGCGGCACCGCGACGCCCGGGCTGACGAGGACGGCCGCGGCGCCGGCCCGGGCGGCAGCCACGGCCCGCTCGGCGATCCTCGCCGCCGAAGGCGCGCTGATGCCGACCACGACCGGCAGGTCGCCGGCGGCTTCGAGGACCTGATCCACGACGAGCGCGCGCTCGTCCTCCGTCAGCTCGGCGGCCTCGCCCATGACGCCCAGCACGGTCAGCCCCGACACGCCGGCCGACCGGTGAGCCTGTACCAGCGCGGCGACTCCCTCGAGGTCGAGCGTCCCTTTGTCGTGGAAGGTCGTGGGCAGGACGCTGACGACGCCCGAGGGTTGCCAGGCGGTCAGGGCAGCGATCGGATCATCCCTCCGTCGACCGGCACGACCGTGCCGTTCACGTACGAGGCGGCCGGCGACATGAGGAACGCGGCCACCCGGCCCAGCTCTTCCGCCTCCCCGTAACGGCCCAACGGAATTCGCGCGCGGTTCGCGGCCTGGATGTCGTCGATGCTCGTGCCGGTCGCGGCCGCGCGGTCTCGATCCAGGCTCCGCACGCGCTCCGTGTCGAATCGGCCGGGGGCGATGCCGTTGATCCTGATCGGGGCGATCTCGCCGACGAGCGTCTTGATCAGCCCGTTGAGCGCCGGCCGGAGCACGTTCGACGTGACGAGGGCCGGCACCGGCTCGCGGACCGAGGACGACAGGATGATGAGGATGGCCGGATCCCGGCCCTGCCTGAGCGCCGGGAGCGCCGACCGGATCAGCCGCATGGAGCTGTGGAGCGTGCCGTCGATGGCCCGCTGCCAGGCTGCCTCATCGATCTGGTCGAACGTGCCGCCCGGCGGGCCGCCCGAATTGACGACGAGGCCGTCCAGGCCCCCCAGCGCCTCGACCGCCCTGGTCACCGCAGATGGCGGACCGTCCGCGGCGGAGAGGTCGGTCGCAACCTCGGCCGCTCCGATGGAGACGGTCAGGGCGGTGAGGTCGTCCGAGGGCCGGGCAGCCGCAGCCACTCGCGCGCCCTCGCTCGCGAGGGCCCGTGCGATGGCCGCTCCCAGGCCGCGGCTGGCCCCACCGACGAGCATCCGCCGACCGGTCAATCCAAGATCCATGAGGTCCTCCTGGGGCCCGGCCGCGGCGGCTCGCGGCGCGAGGCCGGAAATCCGCTAGATCAGCCGTGTCTCCGCGGCCTCTCGATCGGCGACCGTTTCGCCGCACGTCGCGCAGTACCAGCGCGCCTCGAGCGGAGTCCCGCACCGCTCGTGCCGGAGCGGTTCATGAACCGCCGCCCCCCGTGCCGGGCGGCGTGCGCCCCAGTCGGCGAGCAATCGAAGGGCGCTGGCCAGATCGCGGCCGTCGGCGCTCAGGCCGTACTCCATCCTCGGTGGCCGGCGGGAGTATGGCGCGACCACCAGGATGCCCTCTCGCTCGAGGCGCCGCAGCCGGTCCGTGAGGATGTTGGGTGCGATCCCGGGGAGCCCATCGAGCAGCTCGTTGAACCGACGCGAGCCGTCCAGCAGCGCCTCCACAAGGAGCAGGCTCCAGCGATCGCCGACGCGCTCGAGGGCGGAGGCAAGCGAGGTCAGCGGCGGAGCCTCGTCGGTGACCCGGGATGGCTCCGCCCGCAGGGGTATGCGTCGCGGCTGCGGCATGGCCCTCATGGTAGGCGACGGCGAACGGCGAACGTCACCGACCAGCATGACGAGCCTGCCAACCCTCCCGACACATTTGCCGTCCCGACACATTTGCCAACCCCGCGCGCAGGTAGTAACTTGCAAGCTGCAACTCTAATCATGCTTGGCCGAGCCCGGCCGACACGAGGAGAACCGGCAACATGAGCGTCATCGAAGACCTTCAGGCAGCGATCGAGCGGGTGGCGACGACGGCCGGCCCCTCCGTGGTCGGGATCGGGTCCAGGCTGCGCGGTTCGGGCCTGGTGGTTGGCGACGGCCGCGTCCTGACGAACGCCCACAACATCCGCGGCGATCAGGTCACCGTGACGTTTGCCGACGGTCGCTCCGTCGTCGGTTCGCTGGCCGGCGTCGACGTCGATGGCGACCTTGCGGTGGTCAACGTCGACACGGCCGGCGTCCCTGCCCTTACCTGGGGCGGCGACGACGGCGTGGCGACCGGCACCGTCGTATTCGGCGCGGCCGCATCGCCCAACGGCGGTGTCCGGGTCACGTTCGGAACCGTCTCTGCGGTCGCCCGGGCATTCCGCGGGCCGGGTGGCCGGCTGATCTCGGGAAGCGTCGAGCACACCGCCCCGTTGGCGCCGGGCTCGTCGGGCGGTCCGATCCTCGACGCCGAGGGTCGGCTCGTCGGCATCAACACGAACCGCCTCGGAGAGGGGTTCTACCTCGCCCTGCCTGCCGATGCGGCGCTGCGCAGCCGGGTGGATGCGCTCGGTCGAGGGGAGTCCCCCGAGCGGCCGCGCCTTGGCGTGGCGGTCGCCCCGGCTCATGTGGCCCGGCGGCTGCGCCGGTCGGTGGGCCTGCCCGAGCGTGAGGGCCTGCTCGTGCGCGGGGTGGACGACGGCAGCCCGGCCCAGCGGGCCGGCATCGCCGAGGGTGACCTCATCGTGGAGGTGGCCGGCAAGGCCGTGACCGACGCCGACGACCTGGTCGAGGCAATCACGACGGCGGCAACGCCATACGACGTGCGGGTCGTGCGGGGCACCGAAGATCGGACGATCACCATCGGCAGCGGTACGACCGCGGCCGGCGAGGCGTAGCGGGACCGAACGGGGAGGGGTGAGATGGTGGCCCTCGAGGAGCCGGCGGAGGCGACCCCGATCGGCAGCCCGGCGCTGGACATCGTGGAGACGGAAGAGCAGGACCAGGAAGCGCTCGACGCCTATTCCCGGGCCGTGAGCTCCGTCGCCGAGCGGCTGATCCCGTCGATCGCGAGCCTGCGGGTGAGCCGGGGCATGTCCGGCTGGGGCGGAGCCGGCTCCGCGGTGGCCTTCACCCCGGACGGCTTCCTGGTGACGTCCGCCCATGTGGTGGCGGGCACTGACCGGGGAACGGCCGCCTTCGTCGACGGCGCAGAGCGGCCGTTCCGGGTGGTTGGTCGGGACCCGCTCTCGGATCTTGCCGTCGTCCGGGTGGAGGGCGAAGTGGCCGCCGCCCGCCTGGGCGATGCCGCGCGACTGCGAGTCGGCCAGCTCGTGGTGGCGATCGGGAACCCGCTCGGCTTCGCCGGGTCGGTGACCGCCGGCGTGGTCTCCGCCCTGGGTCGCTCTCTGGCTGCCCGCGACGGCCGGGCCAGCCGCCTGGTCGAGAACGTCATCCAGACCGATGCGGCTCTCAATCCCGGCAACTCCGGCGGGGCGCTCGCGGTGTCGTCGGGCCGGGTGGTGGGGATCAACACGGCCGTCGCCGGCGTTGGCCTGGGGCTGGCCGTGCCGATCGACGGGTCAACGCAGCGAATCCTCGGCTCCCTCATCCGTGACGGACGGGTCCGCCGGGCGTTCCTCGGGGTGGTCGGTGGCACCCGGCCGCTGCCGGCCAATCTCGCCGGCGGCCTGGGACGCAGCCGCGCCCTCGAGGTCGTCCAGCTCCTGGACGGCAGTCCGGCCGCCGCAGCCGGCATCCGGCCGGGCGATCTCATCCTGGAGCTCGACGGACGGCCAATCGAAGGAGTGGGCGACCTGCAGCGTCTGCTCGACGGAGGCGTGGTCGGACGGCGGGTCGGCGTCCGGCTGTCCCGCGATGGCCGGACCATCGACCTTGGCCTGACTCCCGTCGAGCTGCCAGACCGCGCCTGACCGACCGAGCGCGCCTGACCGACCGAGCGCGCCTGACCGACCGAGCGCGCCTGACCGACCGAGCGCCGGTCCCTCATTCGACGCCTGCGCTACCCTCTGCTCGACCATTCGCCCAACGGGGATGGTGCGGAGGATGCGCAGTTGACCTCCCTGCCGATCGGCAGCACGTTCGCCGGCTACCGCATCGAAGGGCTCCTCGACCGCGGCGGGATGGGCGTCGTCTACCTCGCCGAGGATCGGCGCCTCCGTCGCAGGATCGCCCTCAAGCTCATCGCCTCCGAGTGGGCGGCGGACCCTGCCTACCGCCAGCGGTTCCTGCTCGAGAGCGAGCTCCTGGGCGAGCTGGAGCACCCCAACATCGTCACGATCCACGCCGCCGGCGAGTGGCATGGCCAGCTGTACCTGGCAATGCGGTACGTGGAAGGGACGAGCCTGGCCCGGCTGCTGGCCTCCCGCGGAGCGCTCGATCTGCGGCCGGCGTTCGATCTGATCCGCCAGCTTGGCGACGCCCTCGACGCGGCCCACGCACGCGGGATCGTCCATCGTGACGTCAAGCCGGCCAACGTGCTCGTCTCGACCCAGCGCCGCGCGTACCTGAGCGATTTCGGATTGACGCGACGGACGACGTCGGAATCGGACCTGACGACCACCGGTGTCATCGTGGGCACGGTCGGCTACATGGCCCCGGAGCGGTTCACCGGGGAGAGGGTCGATCGGGCGCTTGCCAATCGGGTCGACGTGTACGCCCTCGGCTGCGTGCTGGTTGCCTGCCTGACGACTCGAGAGCCGTTCCCCCGCGACAGTCGGGAGGCCACGCTGTGGGCGCACGTCCATGCCCCGCCGCCCTGCCCGAGCACCGCCCGGCCAGACCTGCCCCCCGAGATCGACGACGTGATCGCGATGGCGCTGGCCAAGGATCCGGCCGAGCGGTATCCGACGGCCGGCGCGCTCGTGGAAGCGGTTCGTCACATCGTCGCCGTCGATCCGATTCGGATCGTCCGCGAACCGACGCCGATTCCTGCCCCGATCCCGGCGCCGATTCCTGCCCCGATCCCGGCGCCGATTCCTGCCCCGATCCCGGCGCCGGCCCCGATCCCGACGCCAATTCGTGTCCCGGCGCTGGCCGCAGTCCCGGCGCCGGCCCCAATGCCGGTCAGTCTTCTGGCGCTCGCGCGGCCGGCCGCCGCGACCGACCGGGCGCGGAACGCGCGCCCTTCTCGCAGCCCGTTCGCCGTCGCGCTGAGGATTGCGGCCGGGGTCGGCCTGGTTGGCAGCCTGCTGTTCGCCCTGGGGGTGATCGGCCGCGATGGCCCGGCCGACGGCTCGACCCGCCGAACGTCCGCCGACGGCTCACCCGTGCCCGAGGCGATGGATCGCGCGACGCATGGCAGGGCGGACCCGGCGGGCTCGCTCGCGTCGCCGGGCCCGACCTCCGTGGCGGGCCGCCTGCTCGCACGTATTCCGATCAGCGACGACTGCACACAGGCCATTCCGGACCAGCCCGCGGTCACCGTCGAGTTCCGCTGCGCCTATCCGCGCCAGCGGCCGGACGTCCACGTGGCATACGACGCCTACGACGGCGAAGCGACGATGAACCAGGCCTGGGCCGCCGCGCTGGCCGCGGACCGCTTCCACGCCGGTGCGGGACGCTGCCCCGGCACGGCCGGCGAGACGTCGTTCTACGTGTCCAACGACCCATTGCGGCAGGAGGCCGGACGCCTCCTGTGCTACGTCGCGACGGATCGCAGCGCGGTCATCCGCTGGACGCTCCGCGACCACGGGGTGATTGCCACGGCCATCCGCTCGGACGGCAATCTGCCGGCCCTCTACGACCTGTGGGCGAGCGGCAGGCTGAACACGACCCAGGATCGCCAGTGAGCCGACCGGCTTCCGAATCTGCGGGTCCGGCGCCGTCGCCGGCCTTTGGCGCCCGGACCGACGTCGGACGGGTCCGGGCCACCAACGAAGACCGGTTCGTTGCCCGTCCGCCGCTGTTCCTGGTGGCCGACGGGATGGGCGGTCAGAACGCCGGTGAGGTCGCGGCGACGATCACCGCCGATCTGATCGAGGCAGGCGCCGCCGACGGCACGATCCGCACGATCGCCGACCTGGCCCAGGCCCTCGGGCGAGCGAACGCGGCAGTCTGGCAGCGGGCGGCCGCAGATCGAGAGCTGCGGGGCATGGGCACGACCTGCACGGCCATGCTCGTGGCCGGCTCCCGTGCCCTGGTCGCCCATGTCGGCGACTCGCGAGCCTATCTGCTGCGGCGGGACGAGCTGCGCCAGCTCACGGTCGACCATACGCTCATGCAGCGCCTCGTCGAGGAGGGTCGCCTGCGGCCGGCGGACATCGCGACCCACCCCCAGCGGAGCGTCATCGTCCGCGCGATCGGGGCCGCTGCCGATCTCTCGCCGGACCGGCTCACCGTCGAGCTCGAACCCGGGGATCGCATCCTGCTCTGCTCGGACGGACTAACGGGACCGCTGGCAGTCGATGAGATCGAGGCGACCCTTGCCGGCACGCCGAACCCGCAGGCCGCCGCCGAACGGCTGGTGGACCTGGCCAACGCGGCGGGCGGGGCCGACAACGTCACGGCTCTGGTGGTGGATCCGGACCGACTGACTGCCGCCGGCGCTGTCCGTCACGACCCGGCGCCATCAGGGCGAGCGGCGGGCGGCCGGTCGTCGGGCGGCCGGTCGTCGGGCAGGCGGGCCGTCGGAGCGCTGCTGTTCGCGCTGACCCTGGGCATCGCGGGCCTTGCCGCCGCGGTCGCCCTCGCGCCCGTGACGCCTCCCGCAGCCTCGCCCGGCACGCCGGCCCTGCCGAGCGCGACGCCGGCCGGCACGGCGTCGCCGTCGCCGGGCCCGTCCGGTGCGCCGTCACCGAACCCGTCGCTCCCGTCGCCGCCCGATCTGGTGCCGGCGCCGTCGCCGATCAGCCGCCCGTCGGCCTGATCCTCACCGACTCGCGGCGAACCGTCAGTGAACGGCAACTTCGTCGCCGAGGGCGATGGCGATCGCCTCCTCGGTCGACAGGGCGGCTCCCTCCTGCCAGGCACGGAGCGCCGCCGGATCGTTCTCCGGCAGCTCCGGCCAGGTCCAGTCCAGGTATTCGATGGGCGCGTTGATGAGGTTCGTTCCGCTCTCCTTGCTCAACCGATCGGCCGCTCCTGAGAGGCGCCACGAACGATCGGGATCGCCGGCGGCGCGGGCCGCGATCGCGAAATCGGCCAGGAGGATGACGATCCCGCTCTTGTCGCCGGCCGCCTGGAAGTGCATCAGGGCCTCGCGGAGGCGCGGCTCGGCATCGTCGAACAGCCGGTCGTGGACGTCGATCACGCCGAGCAGATGGAGGCCCCAGGCCAGACCGAACGGATCGCCCCTGGCCCGCTGGATCTCCATGCTCTCCTGGAGGTAACGCCGGGCCAGGGGCAGGTCGCGCTCGGCGACGGCCGAGAAGGCGAGTGCCCAGCTGACCGACGCAATGCCTGCGGCGTCGCCGAGCTCGCGGTACAGGCCCAGTGCCTCCTCGAAGTAGGGCCTGCCCTCATCCCATCGCCATTGCATCGGCCCGATATCCGCCCGGGGCGCGAACCCGAAGTCGTAGAGTGCCTCGGCCAGGATGGCACGATCGCCGCTCCGCCGGGCCTGCTCGAGGGCCGCGTCGTAGTGGCGGTGGGTCATTGCGAACTCGGCGCGCCAGTAGTGGACGCCGCCGGCGGCTCCGTAGGCGCGGGCCTGGAGCTCCGGCGGTTGATCGGCCAGGCCGGGCATCGCCATGACGCGCGCGACTCGCTCTGCCGCCTCGTGGAGATGGCCCCGGATCTGCCAGAAGCGCCAGATCGCGACCAGGAAGCGAAGCGCAAACTCCACCTCGCCCATCTCGATTGCCCAATCGAGGGCCGCCCGCAGGTTGTCGGCGTCGGCCTGGAGGCGGTCGAGCCAGGCGGCGCTGCCCGGGCCGGTGAGCTGCCCCGCGCAGCCCTCGATGACGGCGAGATACGCGTCCGCATGCCGCCGCCGGATGGCCTCATGCTCTCCCGCCGCCGTCAGGCGCTCCTGGGCGTACTCGCGAAGCGTGGCCAGCATCGCGAAGCGCGGCTCCTCGTCGAACGTCAAGACGGCGCGCAGCAGGCTCTTGTCGGACAGCGATGAGAGACCCTCCAGCACGTTGCGCCCGAGCTCGGATTGGGGACCGCACACGGTCTCGGCATCGGCGAGCCGCGCGCCGCCGGCGAACACGCCGAAGCGTGCGAACAGCCGGCGATCGGGCTCGTCGAGAAGGTCATGGCTCCAGTCGATCGCACCGCGGAGGGTCTGCTGCCGCTCGGGCAGGTCGCGCGCTCCGCCGACGAGAATCCCCAGCCGGTCGTCGAGCCGGACCAAGAGAGCGGACACCGACAGGATGCGAATCCGCGCGGCGGCCAGCTCGATCGCGAGGGGCAGGCCGTCCAGGCGGCGAACGGTCTCGACGACCGCAGGAGCGTTCTCGTCGGTCAAGCCGAAGGACGGCGCGACCGCCATCGCGCGCTCCACGAACAGCCGGACCGCCTCGGACCTCATGGCCGCTGCGGCCGACGGCCGCTCGACGGGCTCGGGCAGGGCGAGCGGAGGAACGGGGAACTCGTGCTCGCCTGTGATCCGCAGCGGCACCCGGCTTGTGACGGCAACCTTGAGCAATGGCGCCTCACGCAGGAGCCGGCCCACGACCGGCGCGGCCGCCACGACCTGCTCGAAGTTGTCCAGCACCAGGAGCATCCGGCGGCGCGACGCGTAGTCGACGACGCGCTCCAGCGGCGGCTCGGCCGAGGTGGATCCCAGGTTGAGACCGATGGCGATCGCGGACGGCACGAGCCCGGGATCGGCGACCGCGTCGAGAGCCACGAAGAAGACACCGTCCGGAAACTCCTCGCCGAGCTCGGCGGCGAGCTGGAGGGCCAGCCGGGTCTTGCCCGTGCCGCCGGGGCCGGTGAGTGTCAGCAGCCGCGCGCCCCGCAACCGCGCGCTGGCGGCCTCGATCTCGGCTCGTCCGACGAAGCTCGTCAGCTGGACGGGCAGGTTGTTCGGCCGGACCTCGAGGCTGCGCAGTGGCGGGAAGGCCTCGTCCAACCCGGGCGCCAGTAGCTGGTACAGCCGTTCGGGGTGGGCCAGGTCCTTGAGTCGATGCTCGCCGAGGTCCCGGAACCCGATCCCCGCGACGTCCGCGCCGGCCAGCTGGCGCGTCGCCTCCGACACCAGCACCTGGCCACCGTGTCCGGCCGCCGTGATGCGGGCCACCTGGTGGAGGGGCAGGCCGACGTAATCGCTTGCCAGGGCCGTCACCTGGCCGGTGTGCAGGCCCATGCGCACCTTGACCGCCACGCCGTCCGGCCACGAGCGGCCGGCGAGGGCCTGCTGGGCCTCCGCCGCCGCGCGGATCCCGGCGGCGGCGTTCGTGAATGCCACGAACACGGCGTCGCCCTCGGATCCGAACAGGTCGCCACCATGCGCGGCGGTCGCGCCTTCGATGAGGGCGCGCTGGGTCGACAGAACGTCGCGGTAGCCCTCGCCGAGCTGCTGCAGGAGTCGGGTGGAGCCCTCGATATCGGTGAACAGGAAAGTGAGCGTTCTGGAGGCCTGATCGGTCATGCACAGCTGAAGGTGCCGTGCACGTCCGCCGGAGTCAAGCGGATCGCCTGGCGAGCCGTGTCTCGAGCCGTCCCGGCGGGCGTGTCGCCTAAGCGCGGCGCCGCTCGACCGGATGCTGGAGGCCCGGAATGCTCCCGAAAGTCTCCTGTAACCGTATTCGCGCCCCGGCAGGATCGATGTAAGGGTCCCGGCAGCCATTCTGGCGACCGAGATCCACGGAACGGACACGGGAGACCCTGGAATGGAACAGCGGAGCCATGGAACTGCCACCGCCGAGCGGACGATCCGCGAAGGCCGGACGCTCCGCGAAGGCGAACGCTGGTCCTGCTCGACATGCGGGTCCGAGATCCGGGTGATCCGTGCGGGCGATCCGCGGAAGGTCCCGCCGGGGGAGACGTATGCATGCGCCTGCGGAACGCGAATGGACCTGCAGCGCACCGGACCGTACCGCTCCGACCTGACTGAATCCCGCGGCCAGACGGCCGACGGCAGCTAGCAGAGGTGTTTTTCATGACGGATCATCACGTTCACGAGGATCACGAAGTCATCGTCGACCGTGAGACCGCGGTCGTGGGCGAAAGCCCTCTCGGCGCGATCATCGCCGTGGTCGCCGTCATCCTCGTCCTCGCCCTGGTCTGGTGGCTCGTGGCTGCACCGCGTTCGACCGGACCTGGACCGGGCACGAACCCGGGCGGCGCGCCGGGCGGAACCAGCCAGCCAACGGAGCAGGCTCCCGCTCCTTCGCAGGCGCCGGCGTCCTATTGAGGGCACCGGAGCTGAATATCGAGCGCCCGCCGGGCCCGGCGGGCGCTCTCTCTGTTTGGCTTGTCGTCGGTCAGCCCACCTCCAGTGTCGTGTCCTCGCAGCCGGGCACCACCTGCGCGCGCCGGGCCAGGGATCGAGCCTCGCTCAACAGCCGGTCGAGGGCCTCGTCATCGTGGTCCGGATCATGGTGGAACAGCGCGACCCGCTTCACGCCCGCCAGATCGGCGAACGCGACTGCGTGGCGGACACTGCTATGGCCCCAGCCGATCCGCTCCTCGTACTCCGCGGGCGTGTACTGAGCGTCGTGCAGGAGGAAATCGGCACCCGCCGCCAGGTCGTAGCCTGACGTCCAGCTCGGCTCGGCCGCCGGCTCGCGGTCCAGGCTTCCGGCGAGGCCTCCCAGCGCCGGTTCGTGGTCGGGCAGGTAGGCCAGGGCCGCCCCGTTGCGCTCGACGCGATAGCCGACCGTCGGTCCGGGATGCACGACAGTCGCGGCACGGACCGTGAATTGCCCGATCTGCCAGTCGTCCGGAGGCACGTCGTGCAGTTCGACGTTCGATGGCAGGTCTCGCAGCCGGACCGGGAACAACGGCGGCGACAGGTAGCGGGTGAGTCGCGCTCGCAGGTCGAGGGTCGTCGACGGCGGGCCCCAGAGGTGCAGCTCGCGACCGGGCTGGAAGAGGGGCCGGAAGAAGCCGAGGCCCTGGATGTGATCCATGTGGAGGTGGGTCAGCAGCACGTGGACCGCGCCCTCGGTCGCAGCCAGTGCGACGCCGGCCCGGCGGAGTCCGGTCCCCGCATCGAGCAGCAGGATCGCGCCCGGGCCATCCGACACCTGGACGCAGGCGGTGTTGCCGCCGTACCGCACCGTTTCGGGACCGGCGCTCGCAATCGAGCCCCGCGAGCCCCAGATCGTGACTCTCACCGGCCCCCTGTCGCTGAGCGACCGCCGCGCTCCGTGCTCCACAGGATGACGAAGGCTCCCTCGAGGTTTCCGCCGGCGCTCTCGAGCGGGAACGCGGTGGTCTCGACCGGGCGGAGCTGTCCGTCACTGCCCTGGATCTGGATCCTCGCATGCACCGGGCGCCGCTCGCGCATCGCCACGATGCCGGGCAACTGGTCCGCGCCCAAAGGGCGGCCATCGGCGTCGGCAGGCGCGAGCAGCGATGTTCGGCGATCGAGTGGAAGGAGGTCGATCTCGTCGAACCGGCGCCCGAAGAGCGGCTCCGCAGGCTCGTTGAAGAACACCGTGTCACCTCGGGCGTCGACGAGAAGCACGGGGACCACCAGGCCGCTGGCCAGCTGCCTGGCCAGGATGAGCTCGATCGGCTGCTGCGTCATGTGAGGCCGATTGTCGCCTGCCGGGGCAAGGCCGCCCACACACCAGCGCGTCTCGCCGGCACCCCGCCCACACACCAGCGCGTCTCGCCGGCACGTCGCCGGCACGTCGCCGGCACGCCGCCGGCACCTCGCTCCGCCGGAGCTTCCAGTACGATCTCGATCCACCACCCCCGGATCGGCCAGGCCAGGAGGATCCATGCCGGAAGGCGGCTTCGGCGCGACCATCACCCGCCAGTCCGATGACTTCCCGGGCTGGTATACGGACGTCGTCCTGAAGGCCGAGCTCGCCGACTACTCGCCGGTTCGCGGTTGCATGATCATCCGGCCCTACGGCTTCGCGATCTGGGAGTCGATGCGGGACGAGCTGGACCGCCACATCAAGGCGACCGGTCACCAGAACGCCTACTTCCCGCTGTTCGTGCCGCGCTCGCTGCTCCAGAAGGAGGCCGAGCACGTCGAGGGCTTCGATCCCCAGGTGGCGTGGGTGACCCGGGCCGGCGGCAAGGAGCTGGACGAGCCGCTGGCCATTCGCCCCACGAGCGAGGCCCTCATCGCCGAGGGGGTCAGGGACTGGATCCAGTCCTACCGCGACCTGCCCCTGCTGCTGAACCTGTGGAACAACGTCGTGCGTTGGGAACTGCGGACCCGGCTGTTCTTGCGGACCGCGGAATTCTTGTGGCAGGAGGCGCACACGTTCCACGCCACCGAAGGGGAGGCGGCTGCCGAGGTGGAAACGGGCCTGGAGTGCTACCGGAAGGTGGCCGAGGAATGGCTGGCGATCCCGGTCATCGCCGGTCGCAAGACACCGGCCGAGACCTTCCCCGGTGCGGTCTACACGATGGCGATCGAGGCCATGATGCGCGATACCAAGGCGCTCCAGGCGGGCACGAGCCACATGCTCGGCCAGAACTTCGCGCGGGCGGCCGGCATCGAGTTCCTGGATCGGGACAACGTCCGGCGGGCGCCGTTCGGCACGTCGTGGGGCTTCAGCACCCGGATGGTCGGGGCCACGATCATGGCCCACGGCGACGAGTCCGGACTGGTCCTGCCGCCACGCGTCGCGCCGGTGCAGGTGATCGTCGTGCCGATCTTCAGATCCGAAGACGAGCGGGTGCGGGTGGCCGCCGCGGTCGACCGGATCGTCCGGGCATTGGCGGCCGGAGCAGGCGGCACAGCCGTCCGCGTCGAGGTCGACTGGCGCGACGCGTCGCCCGGATTCAAGTTCAACCATTGGGAGCTGCGCGGCGTTCCGTTCCGGCTCGAGGTCGGCCCACGGGACGTGGCCGCCGATCAGGCGGTTCTGGTCAAACGCACCGACCGCAGCAAGGAAGCCCTGCCGATCGGGGCGCTGACCGGCGAGCTGCCGCGGCGCCTGGATGCCTACCAGGCCGAGCTCTTCCGGCGGGCGCTCGACTTCCGCGAGGTGAACACCCGACGCGTCGATACCTATGCGGAGTTCAAGGCCGCGCTGGAGGAAGGCGGCGGTTTCCTGCTCGCGCCCTGGTGTGGCGACGCTGCCTGCGAGCGGCGGATCAGCGAGGAGACCGGCGCCACGATCCGGGTGATTCCGTCGAACGCTGCGGACGAGCCGGGCGCCTGCCTGATCGACGGGCGGCCGTCCGAGCGCCGCGCGCTGTTCGCCCGAGCCTACTGAACGGCGCCCAGGCCGGTCTTGAAAACGGGCTCCGGCGGCGGGAGGGAGCGGCGCCGCCGGAGCCGGGAATGTGCTGGCTTGAGCGGGCCGTGCCCGGTGTGGCGACGATCAGGACGCGATCAGGCGGCCGCGGGCCAGTCCTGCTGCGAAGGAGCGCCTTCGCGGTCACCCCACTGCCCCGACCTGGCCAGGCTGCGGAGGAACAGGAGCCGGTTGATCTCGGCGATGGACCACGACGTGTCGCTCGTGTCGATGCCGCACACGTAGGCCGTCAGGTTGGCCGCGGTGCCCGGAAGCTGCGACCCTGCCGATTGCCCTGCTGCCTGGCCATCGCGGTCGGCCTTCCTGGTCTGCTGTCTACGGCCGGCGATTGCCGTCGTTGATGGCATTCTCAGTGGGGGCCGCCCGGAACCCGTGACGCGCCGGCGACCGGCCGAATGACAATCGGTTGACCGTCCCGGGCGCGCTGTCCCGCCGCAAGGTCCACCGGATGGAAGCGCTGTGAAACCCCAGGAAAGCCCCGGCAATGGCGGCCCGGCGAGCGGGTATCGGCCCGCCTATCCGGCCGAGGGGGACGGCACTGACACGCTGGGACGGCCCCGGATCTTGCCGGTCGCAATGACGCTGGCGTCGATCGAGCCGTCCGCCCGCTGTGTGCCCTCCACCGCGATGAACGCCCCCACCGTGATGTCGGCCAGGCTCGCATTGGTCGCGCCGCGCACCTCGTACGTCGTCGCGCTTCCGACGTGGATCGTCGCCGTCGTGCCGTCCGGCCGCTTGATCGTCAGCGTGCCGGCGGTCTTGGCAGTGACCTCGCCGATGACGCGCGGCAGCCGGACGAGGACGGTCAGCGCCGTCAGTGTGTTGCCGCTTCCCTGGGTGCCCTCGACCAGGACGTCCACGCCGACCTTGACGTCCGACCGCGCACCCGCCCTGGACCCGAGCTTGAACGACGTCGAGCCGTTGACCGCGACCGTCCACGTCGTCCCGTCACGGCTCTTGACCGTGAAGCCGCTGCCGGGGACCGCGGTCACGGTGCCGGCCACTCGCGGGACCACGACCGCGATGGCGCCGATGCTGTACGAGCCGTCGGCGTTCCGCGTCTGCCGGAAGACGATCTGATCGCCGACCTTCAGGTCGCCCACCTTGATCGTCTGGCCGCCCTTCGTGATCGCCGTCCCGGAGGTCACGACGATCGTCCGCGTCCAGCCGTCCTGGGTCTTCAGCGAGATCCTGGAGCCGTCGATCGCGGTGATCGTGATCTGTCCGAAGCCGCCCTTGATGCCCCGGCCCAGGTCGCCAAATCCGAATCGGCCCGGCCCACTGCTGAACAGCTTCCAGGGAGCCCTGCCGTTGTCCTTGACCGGCGGCGAGGCCTGGCCGGAGGCGCCGGGCGAAGCGCCCCCAGCCGTCGGTGCCGGCGACGCCCCAATGGCCGTGGCCGCGCCGACGATGAGCACCACGGCGACGACGACGACTGCCCCGATCCGGAACAGATCCGGTCCCTTGAGCCTGGACTGGAACGCGGCCTCGTTGGGCTCGGTCATGTCAATCTCCGCCCTGCGTCAGATCCATGAGCTGCGCACGCTGCGCCGGACGCCCGGACGCAGCCCACCGGACTCAGTCTGCGCGGCGATTCTTACCGCTTCCTGAGAATCGCACCAACGCGCCGTTGACCCTGACGACGAGTGGCCGTCTCAGGGCGATTCGCCGGCCGACTGGACCTGGAGGGCCTCCCGGAGCTGGATCTGGCGGACGACGTCGGCGCGGGTGAGCAGCCCCACCAGACGGCCATCCTGGACGACCGGCACCTGCTCGAAATCGCCGCTGCCGAGCGCGTCGATCGCATCCCTGAGGGGCATTCCCGGAGTCACCGTGGCCAGCCCGTCTCGACCGCCCATGATCGATCGGACCAGCGTCGTCGGACGCTCTTCGGGAGGTACGTTCCGAACGTCGGACAGCGTCACGATGCCTACCACGCGGTCCCCGTCGACGACCGGCACGCTGCGGCGGGCTCCCGGCAGCATGTACCGCTCGACCAACTCGGCCACCGAGATGTTCGGCGCGACGGCGGTCGGATCGGGGCGGACGACGTCACCGACCCGCAGCCGGCGGAGGCGTTGCTCCGCAACGGCCTGTTCGAGGCTGGCCGACGCTGCGTTGTTGAGGAACCAGCCGATCGCGGCGATCCAGATCCCGCCGAAGACGTCGTCGTTCAGGACCCGCCAGAAGCCCCACAGGAGGAATCCCCAGGCCACCAGCCGACCGACCGCGGTGGCCAGTTCCGTGGACCGCCGGGAATCGCGAGTGACCTGCCAGATGATCGCCCGCAGCACCCGGCCGCCGTCGAGCGGGAAGCCCGGGATGAGATTGAACAGGCCGAGCAGGCCGTTGATCAGCGCCAGGTAGCCGGCGATCGCCTCGACGGCCGAGGCCCTCGGGGCCGCGACGGCGACGACGTAGGCGAGCCCGCTGAGGACGAAGCTCGTCAGCGGACCGACGATCGCGACGAGGAATTCGGTCGACGGGCGCTTCGTCTCGCCGGACAGGCTGGAGACGCCGCCGAAGATGAACAGCGTGATCGAGCGTGCCTGGAGGCCGCGCGCCTTGGCCACGAACGAGTGGGCCAGTTCGTGGATCAGGACGCTCGCGAAGAGCAAGATGGCGGCCACCGCGCCGAGCAGCCATCGCAAGAGCGGGTCGGAGCGGGGGAGAACCGATGGAAAGTAGCTGGCGGCGAGCGACCAGGTCACGAGACCGAAGATCACGAGCCAGCTGATGTGAACTCCGACCTCGATTCCGCCGATCGTGAAGAGCCGGAAGGAGTTGGCCATCATGCCGCCACCGGTGGGCCGTCTCGGGAAGGTCCCGGAAATGGGCCCTTGTTCACTGCCGCGTGTCATCGCGGTATTGTCGCGCGTCGGTCCAGCAGGCTGCTTCAGTTCACCGGGGCGGCTATTGTGTGATCACCAGACGGCAGCCAGGAGAGGCTCATGATCGACTACGAGAACTTCCGAATCATCCATCAGCACGGCAACGACTGGGCCGAGCTACGGCCTCGCGAGCATCACGACGCCAGCGATCATGATCCGGAGCGGGACTGGGACCGCGGCGCGCGGATCTTCCGGTGCGAATCGTGTGACGAGGAGATCAGGATCGTTCCCCGCGGGGGCGACACGGAGGAGCGCTGACCGACCGCGTTTTCGATCGGAACAGGCGCCTCAACTACACTCATGGCCATGGAGCCCGTCACGTTCCTGGTCGGCTGCCTATGCCTGGGGCTCGTGCTGTGGGACGTCTTCCAGACGATCGTCGTCCCCAGGCCGACGCCCGGGCGCTTCCGGATCACGCGCTACCTGATCGCGCCGACTTGGAGCGCCTGGCGAGCCCTGGGCGTCCGTTCGCGGAGCGACCTGGCCCGAGACCAGTTCTACGGGTTGTATGCGCCCGCCGCGGTGATCATGCTGCTCGGGGCCTGGCTGCTGTTGCTGACCGTCGGCTATGGGCTCGTCCTGTTCGCGGTCCGGGCGGACCTGGAGCCCGCACCCGCCGACCTGCTCTCGGCTATCTATCTCGGCGGCAACTCCATCCTCACCCTGGGCTCCGCCGGTGCGGTGGCGGTCGGACCGCTGGGCCGGCTGTTCACCCTCCTGGCGGCGGCGACCGGGCTGGGCGTCGTCGCCCTGGCCGTCACGTTCCTCTTCTCCCTCTATGGCTCCTTCCAGCGTCGCGAAGCGCTCGTCGTCATGCTCCTGGCACGCGCCACGGCGCCGCCGTCCGCCGTCACGCTGCTCGAGACCTATGGGCGGCTGGGCATGGCCGGTGAGCTGCCGACCCTCTTTTCCGAGTGGGAGCGCTGGTCCGCCGAGGTGCTCGACTCACACGTTGCCTATCCCATCCTGTGCTACTTCCGGTCCAGCCACGACAACGCGTCCTGGATCAGCGCGCTCGGGGCGGTGCTCGACGCAGCAGCCCTGGTCCTGACCACGATCCGCGGTGTGCCGCATGGGTCGGCCAAGCTCATGACGCGCGTCGGCAGCCACCTCGTCGAGGATGTGAGCAACTACTTCCGCCTGCCGGGCGATGGTGCGACCGTGGATCGGATGGCGTTCGACCATGCCCACGGCCGGCTGGCCGCGGCTGGCTATGACGTCGAGGACGCCGAGAGGGCATGGCACGCGTTCGTGCGCGTGCGCGGGACGTATGCCGGACGGCTGGAGGCCCTCGCCCGTTTCTGGGCGACGCCCGCGCCGATCTGGCTCGGCGAGCGCACGACCTTCGTCAGCTTCCTCTCTCCGGTACACCGGGTGCCCAGCCCGGCCCCTGCCGACTCCGCGGCAGAGGCTCTTGCGGACCGGACGCCGGAGCGGGCCGTGGAGTGACGGCGAGCTGCCGGATCAGAGCTCGCTGTACAGGTAGAACTCGTACGGGTGAGGCCGGAGAGCGACTTCCTTCGCGCCGGCTCGCCGGAACGCGACGTGTGACTCGACGACGTCGGGGGTGAAGACGTCGCCTCGATAGAGGAAGTCCTGGTCGGCCTCGAGCGCGTCCAGCGCCTCCTCGAGGGACCCGGGCGTCCCGTCGATTCCCCGCTTCTCCTCGTCGGGCAACTCGTAGATGTCCTTGTCGATCGGCGGAGGCGGCTCGATCCGGTTGACGATCCCGTCGATCCCGGCCAGCAGCTGGGCCGAGAACGACAGGTACGGGTTGCAGGTCGGGTCGGGCGAGCGGAACTCGAGGCGGCGGGCCTCCGGCGTCGTGAAGTAGGTCGGGATCCGGATGCAGGCGGAGCGGTTCCGCTGCGAGTAGACCAGGTTGATCGGCGCCTCGTAGCCCGGCACGAGCCGCCGGTAGGAGTTCGTCGTCGGGGCAGCGAAGGCGAGGATCGCCTTGGCGTGCCGCAGCAGCCCGCCGATGTAGTGGCGTGCGGTGTCGGATAGCAGCGCGTAGCCGTCAGGGTCGTAGAAGAGGTTCGTGCCGTCCCGCCAGAGGCTCTGGTGGGTGTGCATCCCGGAGCCGTTGTCGCCGAAGAGGGGCTTGGGCATGAACGTCACGACGTGACCGGCCTGGGCGGCGGTCTGCCGGACCACGTACTTGTACTTCATCACCTTGTCGGCGGTGGCCACCAGGGTCCCGTAGCGGATGTCGATCTCTGCCTGGCCCGGACCCCCCACTTCGTGGTGCTGGACCTCCACCTCGATGCCGGCCGCCTGCAGGTTCAGGACCATGCGGGACCGGAGGTCCTGGAACTTGTCGAGCGGCGGAACCGGGAAGTAGCCCTCCTTGGGCCGTGGCCGATGGGCGAGGTTCGGGGTCGTGTTCCGATCCGAGTTCCAGATGCCCTCCTGGGAATCGATCTCGTAGAAGCCACGGTGGCCGGCCTGGCCGAACCGCAGCGAGTCGAAGATGTAGAACTCGATCTCCGGACCCCAGAATGACGTCGTCGCGATGCCGCTCTCGGTCAGGAAACGCTCGGCCTTGCGCGCGACATGACGAGGATCGCGGGAGTAGGGCTTGCGCGTGCCCGGCTCGACCACGTCGCAGGTCAGCACGAGCGTCGGCACGTCCAGGGTGGGATCCACGTAGGCGGTCGTCGGGTCCGGCATGAGCAGCATGTCGCTCTCATGGATGTGCTGGAACCCGCGGATGCTCGAGCCGTCGAAGCCGATCCCGTCGATGAACAGGTTCTCGCTCAGCTCCCTGACCGGAATCGAGAAATGCTGCGCCTGCCCGGGCAGGTCGACGAAGCGCAGGTCGACGATCAGGACGCCGGTCTCTCGCGCAAGCGAGACGACCTCGGCGACGTTGGTCGTGGGCGACGCGACCCCGGACGGGACCCGCTCGATCGTGGTCATTCCAGTCGATACCTCCACATGCGTGCGCTCGCCAGCATCGCCGCCCGGGCCGGGCCCGGCCAAGGGGCGGAGGGAGACGGTCCGGTTACGAGTCGGTGATCGTTCGGTGCCGGGACGGAAGCGCGCAGGACGCACCCGCCTCTCGCCGATGCGTCGCACGCACGGGATCTCGCATAGCCAGCGTGACCGATCGTCCGTCTTGCTGTAACCGGGGCCGAGACCGAGCGAGGATGTCTCGAGAGTGATGCACAGCTTGCAACGGCGCGGCCAGGGGATCGTTAGCGACGCGGCGGAGCCCCGGCCCGGATGGCCTCCACCGTCAGCGGATCGTCCAGGGCGGACAGGTCGCCCGGATCCAGGCCGAGGTAGGCAGCCCGTGCAACCCGCCGCATCACCTTGCCGCTCCGGGTCTTGGGCAGAGCCGCGACGATCTCGATCGACTCCGGCCTGAGCGCCTTGCCGAGGTCCTCGACGATGCGTGCGCCGATGGCCTGGCGCAGGTCCGGCGAGTCGGTCTCGCCGGGGCGGAGGACGCAGAAGACGACGATCGCCTCGCCCTTGACCTCGTGCGGGACCCCGATCGCGGCCGCCTCCAGGACGGACGGATGGGCGACCGCGGCCGATTCGACCTCCGCCGGACCGACGCGCTTGCCGGCGACCTTGAGCGTGTCGTCCGACCGGCCCTGGATATACCAGAAGCCGTGCTCGTCCACGAGCGCCCAGTCGCCATGCACCCAGGTGCCCGGCACCCGCTGCCAGTAGCTCTCCAGGTAGCGCTCGCGATCCCGCCAGAAGCCCCGGGTCATGCCCGGCAGCGGCTGGCGGATGGCGAGCTCGCCGACGACGCCCCGAAGGCTCGACCCGTCCGGGCCGATCACGTCCGCGGCGGTGCCGACGCTCGGCCCCGCGAACGAGCATGGCTTGATCGGGCTCAGGAGATTGCCGGCGACGATTCCACCGCTCACCTCGGTGCCGCCGCTGTAGTTGACGATCGGGCAGCGTTTCCCGCCGACCTCCCGAAAGAACCACCACCAGGGGTCCGGGTTCCAGGGCTCGCCCGTCGAGCCCAGGACTCGCAGGCTCGACAGGTCGTGGGCGCGGACCGGGTCCGGGCCGTGCGCCATGAGGGCCCGGATCACGGTGGGTGAGAGGCCCAGATGCGTGACTCGATGGCGCTCTACGATGTCCCACAGGCGATCGGGGGCGGGAGTGTCCGGAACGCCCTCGTACATGACCAGCGTGGCGCCGAGGAGCAGCGCGCCGGAGATCGCCCAGGGCCCCATCATCCAGCCCAGGTCGGTGAACCAGAACAGGCTGTCGCCTCCGCCCAGGTCGAAATCATGGGCCAGGTCCTGGGCGCCCTTGACCGGGAAGCCGCCATGGACGTGGACGGCGCCCTTCGGCCGGCCGGTGGTGCCCGACGTGTAGATGATCATGTAGGGGCTCTCGGGGTCCGTCTCCGGCGCCTCGGCCAGCGGCTCGACGGCGGGATCGCGGATCGCGTCGTCCCACCACACGTCGCGGCCGGGCCGCCAGGCCGGGGGATCGATCCGCTCGCCCAGGCGGCGGACGACCAGCACCTCGCGGACCGACGGCGTCTCGTCCGCGGCGGCGTCGGCTGTCTCTTTCAGGCGCACGGCGCTGCCGCGCCTGAGGAAGCCGTCCGCCGTGATCAGCAGCGAGGCCTGGCAGTCGCGGAGCCGGGAGGCGACCGCCGGCGCACCGTAGCCGGAGAAGATCGGCGTGTAGATCGCGCCCAGCCGACCGAGGGCGAGCACCGCGATTGCGGTCTCGACGAGCATCGGCAGGAGGATTCCCACGCGATCTCCGGGCCGGACCCCGTGGTGGGCCAGCATGCCCGCCGCGAGGTCCACCGCGGCCTTGAGCTCACCGTTCGTCAGGCGCCGGATCGCGCCCTCTTCGCCCTCCCAGGTGACGGCGGCACCGTCCGGATCTCGGGCGGCACGCGTGTCGACGGCCGCGGCGGCGTAGTTGAAGCGACCCCCCGTCCACCAGCGCGCCCATTCCACGCCGTCCGAGACGTCCAGGACCTCGCGCGGCGGGCGTTGCCACGCAAGCTGGAGGTCGTCGGCCGCTGCCGCCCAGAACCACGCGGGGTCCTGCTCCGATCTCGCCTGCAGGCCCTCGAGATCGGCCTCGCCGGTCGCCCGCAGGAAGCGGCCCAGGCGGCTCTCGGCCGCCACGTCGGGCGACGGCCGCCACGCGACTCCCGGCGCGTCCCGCCCGAACCGGGGCCAGCTGCCTACCGCCATCGGCGCACTCGTGCGTGGTGCCCGGCCATCCGGTCCAGCGTACTCGGTCCGGCGCCGCGAGGGTCGGCTCCTCCCGGTCGCATCTCGCAGATCGGCTCGTCAGGCGGCGGGCTGTCACGCGGTTGCCACGCCAACACGGTCGCGGTCCTGACCGCTGGAACGGCGATCGGGGTTCCCTGTGGGCAACGACACAGTGAGGATGCCATGGAAACGACGACTTTCATCCTGCTCGCCGCGCTCCTGGTGGCGCTCGCCCTCGTCACGATCCTGCTCATCGGCCGCTACCGCAGCCGGCGCCTCCGCGAGACCTTCGGGCCCGAGTACGAGCGGACCGTTCGCCAGACGGACGACCGACGCCGCGCCGAGGCCGAGCTCGAGGCCCGCCAGCGACGGGTCGAGGACTTCGACATTCGCGAGATTCGGCCGGACGAGGCAACCCGGTATGCCAGTGCGTGGAAGGCCGTCCAGAGCCAGTTCGTCGATGACCCACCGGGCGCGGTCGGCGAGGCCGATCGGCTGGTCGGCGAGGTCATGGCAGCTCGCGGCTATCCGGTCGGCGATTTCGACCAGCGGGCGGCAGACCTGTCCGTGGCCCACGCGGCGGTGGTCGAGCATTACCGCGAAGCCCATGCGATCGCCGCTCGCCAGGCGGCGGGCGAGGCTGACACCGAGGACCTGCGGCGGGCCATGGTCCACTACCGGGCACTGTTCAGCGACTTGCTCGGCACGGGCGACGTGACGGGCACCAGTGATCGAACCGGTCCCCCGGCCGACCAGCCGGTGGAGGCCACAGGAGGACGACGATGACCGAGAACGTTACGGTCCGCGAGCCCGAGGCCGAGGAGGACCGGAGCACCGAGGATCAGTCAAACCAGCGCCCGGCCCCTGCGACGGATCGAGCAAGGCAGGCCGCGCCAGCCACGCCGGAGGCCGTCACGACCGCCGATGTGGCGGCCGCATCGTCGGCAAGACAGCCGGCTGCCGACCAGGCCGCTGCCGACCAGGCCGCGGAGCGACGAGTCGAGGCTGGAGGCTCGCCGTCCGCTGACGCGGACCAGGCCGCGGAGCGACGAGCCGAGGCCGGAGCATCGCCATCCGCTGACGCCGACCGCAGCGCTGCCCGCGCCGATCGCATGGTCGCCGAAGTCGATCGCAAAGCACGCGATCGCGGCGCACCCGATCGCAGCCCGGCTGGCGCCGATGAGGGCGAATCGAGCGCGCCCCTGTTCGGCGGTGACCAGGCATCAAGCTACCGCTCCCGCTGGGCGGAGGTCCAGACGGGGTTCGTGGACGAGCCGAGGGCGGCCGTCCAGGAGGCCGACGCCCTGGTGGCCGAGGTGATGCGGCAGCTCGCCCGGACCTTCGCGGACGAGCGACGACGGCTCGAAGGGCAGTTGGCGGAGGGCGAGGAGGCCTCGACCGAGGATCTTCGGATCGCGCTGCGCCGCTACCGCTCGTTCTTCGATCGCCTGTTGTCAGTCTGAGGAGCACCATGCCGGCCAGAAAGCGTGAGCTCATCGAGCCCCATGAGGGAGACAAGCGCTACATCCGCCGCGACGATGCCGGCCGGATCGACGAAGTCGACGAGGTCGGGCGGTCGCTCGGCCAGGACCTCCGGAAGGAAGCCCAGGCGATCTCCCACAGAGGCCAGGGCGACCGTGGCGACCGGCTCGAGAAGGAGGACCGGGGCACGTCCCGATAGCGACCCGGTCCGGATCCGCTTCAGCACGGATTCGCAGCCCGGCATCCGACGCCGGCGCGCCGGTCGTGGGTTCACCTACCTGACCTCCGACGATCACCCGGTTCGTGACCGGCAAACACTCGATCGGATCAAGGGTCTCGCCGTCCCCCCGGCCTGGACCGACGTCTGGCTCTGCCCGGATCCGGCCGGACACCTCCAGGCAACCGGTCGCGATGCCCGCGGCCGCAAGCAGTACCGCTACCATGCGCTGTTTCGCCGGCGTCGGGACCGGGCGAAATTCGACCGGCTCGTGGAGTTCGGGCGGGCCCTGCCGCGGATCCGCCGGCGCGTTGCCGCCGACCTGTCCCGGCCCGGGCTGTCCAGGACCAAGGTCCTGGCCGCCGTGACCAGGCTCCTGGAGCTGACCCTGATCCGGGTCGGCAACGAGGAATACGCGCGCCTGAACCGCTCCTTCGGGCTCACGACGCTGCAGGGCCGGCACGTCCGGGTCGAGGGCTCTCGGCTGCGATTTCGATTCCGCGGCAAGTCGGGCAAGGCCGTCGAGGTCGGCCTGTCCGACCGGCGGCTTGCGCGGGTCGTGGCGCGCTGTCAGGAGCTGCCCGGCCAGGAGCTCTTCCAGTACGTCGGAGTCGACGGGGAGAGCCACCCGATCGCGTCCGAGGACGTGAACGACTATCTCCGCGAGATCGCCGACTCGGAGGTCACCACGAAGACGTTCCGGACCTGGGCCGCGACGGCACTCGCCTGCCGGGCGCTCCGGATGGTTGACCAGGATGCACAGGAGTACCTCGCCAGGCGGCAGGTCGTCGCCGCAATGCGGGACGTGGCCAACCGACTCGGCAACACGCCCGCCGTCGTCCGGCAGAGCTACGTCCACCCGGCGGTGCTGGACGCCTTTCTCGACGGCTCGCTCGCCCCGGACACGGGCGGCCAGCTCGCCGCGTTGGCCGCCGGACAGGCCGACAAGCCGATCATGACGCGCAGGGACGAACTGGCCGTCCTTCGGGTGCTCGCTCATCGAGCGCGAGGCCGGCGCAATACATGACAGTCGATGGCATGCTCGCGGCCGACGTTGACGCCATCGCACAGGATGGAGGGAGTCGTGACCACGCTTGCCGCGCTCAGCGACTGGATCGACCGATACGAACGCGCCTGGCGGAGCAACGATGCGGGCCAGGCTGCCGACCTGTTCACCGAGGACGCGGTGTATCGCTGGCATCCCTGGGACACGCCCGAGCAGCGAGCCGAGGGCCGCGGTGACATCGTCGAGCAATGGCTGAAGGATCCGGACGATCCGTCGAGTTGGACCATGGAGTTCGAGCCGCTCGCCGTCAACGGCGCCCTGGGCGTCACTCGAGGCGTCACGCGCTACGTGGCTGCAGAGGGGAGGCCCGCTCGGACCTTCTACAACGTCTGGCTCGTCCGGCTGACCGACGATGGCCGCTGCAGCGACTTCATCGAGTATTTCATGGAGGAGCCGACCGTGGGCTGATCAGGGGCAATGGCCGGTCGGCGGCCCACATCTGCCTGCGCGGGTCCGTGCCCGCCGGGTGGGTACCGATGGCTCATCGGCTGCCGATGGATCCGTTCGTCGGGCGGAATCCGGCGCCGGGAATATTCGCCCGGCGGGTAGGCACCCAGGCGCGGGCGTGGCCTGTCAGGCCGCGACCGGATCCGGGCGGCGGACGAGACGAACGGCGACCGTGGACACCGCGATCGACGTGGCGACTGCGGCCAGAATGGCGGCGTGCACGTCCGATCCGATGGCGCTCGCCGCCAGCGCGACCGACGCCAGCACGAAGCCGAATTCGCCCATCTGGCCGAGGCCGATGGCGAGCTGCCAATGATGCACGGGCAGTCGGGCGAGGCGCGCGAGGCAATAGCTGACGAGGACCTTGCCGACCACGAGCGCGACGAGCAGCAACGCGAGCCACGGCAGGCCCGCCGCCAGCGCCGTCGGGTCGATCAGCGTGCCGATGGCCACGAAGAACAGGACGGCGAACAGGTCACGGAAGGGAAGCAGCCGCCGCCGGGCCTCCGCCGCGTCGGGGCTCTCGGCGATCGCCAGTCCCGACACGAAGGCGGCCAGCGCCAGCGGCACGGCAAAGACGACCGAGCCGATCCCGGCGACGGCCAGGCCAGTGGCAACGGACACGAGCAGGAAGAGGTCGTGCTGTTCTCGCAAGAGCACCAGGATCCTCGGCAGCAGCCAGGCCACGACGACCGCGAGGACGCCGAACAGCGCGAGCCCGGCCAGTGCCACTGCCGGGGCACGGTCGGAGCTGCCGCCGAGCGCCAGGATGACTCCCGCCAGCGCGACGCCGGTCACGTCCTGGAGGACGCTCCAGCCCAGGAGGGTTCGATCGGTCGTCGGGTCGGTGGTCCGTCGCCGGCTCCGGGTGATGTTGACGATGACGACGCCCGAAGAGAGCGCCACGGAGAGACCGACGATCGCCGCCCCGAACCAGTCGAGGCCGGCCAGGAACGCCGCTCCGCCCGCGATGGCGGTCGTCAGGACCACCTGCAGCGGCGCGGCCCACAGCAGGCCGACCTGCTCGCGACGCAGCCGAAGGAGGTCGACCTCGATGCCGACCTCGAACAGAAGGATGACAACTCCGAAGTCGGCCAGCAGCTGGATCTGCTCGCGGTTGGCGACGTAGCCCGGCGTGAACGGCGACACGATGAGGCCTACCGCGAGGTAACCGACGACGGCGGGCAGACCGGCCGCGCGGGCCAGCCAGCCGGCGCCCGCCGCGACCAGCAGGACGAGGCCGATCTCCAGGATCGCGGGGGCCGTATGCTCCATCGACGCGATGGTAGAGGGTCGCCGCGCCGGCCTTTCCCCGGAGGAGCCCAGCTTCATGACGACGCTCGACTTCGGCCGGTTCGAGGCCCTGACGTTCGACTGCTATGGAACGCTGATCGATTGGGAGGCCGGCATCGCCCGGGGCCTTCGAGCGGCGCTCGACCCCGGCGTCGCGACGGCGAGTGACGAGGCGCTGCTCGAGCTCTACGCCCGTCATGAGGCCGAGCTGGAGGCTGGCCCGTACGTGCGCTACCGCGAGATCCTGGCCCGGGCCTGCGCCGCCGTCGGTCAGGCGTACGGCATCGAGGCGACCGAGGACGCGGTCCGTCGCTTCGCCGGGTCGGTCGGGGAGTGGCCCGCCTTCGCGGACTCGGCGGAGGCCCTGGCCCGCCTCACGACCAGGTACCGGCTCGGCGTCCTCACGAACTGCGACGACGACCTGTTCGCGCTCTCGGAGGCGCGCCTGGGCGTCCGCTTCGAGTGGGTGGTGACCGCCCAGCAGGTGCGCAGCTACAAGCCCAACCCGCGGCACTTCCAGGTCGCGTTCGAGCGGATCGACGTCCCGCGCGATCGGATCCTGCACGTCGCGCAGAGCCTCTACCACGACCACATCCCGGCGAAGCGGCTCGGCCTGTCAACCGTCTGGATCGACCGCCGCCAGGACCAGCCGGGCTGGGGGGCCACGCCACCGGCGACCGCGACGCCCGACCTGACGGCCCCGGACATGGCCACCTTCGCCGAGCTCGCCCTGGCCTGAATACCTCGGGCGCACGCGGGCGCGTCGGCTCAGGGCTTGGCGGGGATCAGCGTCACCTCACTGAAGCCCAGGCGCACCCGACCCTGCCGCTGCATGAGCGTCAGCCGCTGGTTGCCGGTGACGTCGGCACGCAGCTCGCGTCCCCCGACGTCCACCCGCAGCTGGGCCGTCGCGCCCTCGAAGATCAGCCGGTCGATCACGCCCTCGACGACGTTGTCGTAGCCGTCCCCGTCCGTCTCACCCAGGACGATCACGTTCTCCGGCCGAACGTATCCGACCACCGCCTGTCCGACCGCCAGGCCGGGCCGGCCGCGGCTGTGCAGGGTGAGCCCGTCCGCGACGAACGTGATGCGCGACTCGTCGCCGATGTCGTCGACAACGGTCACCGTGCCGGCCATGCCGTTGTTGGCGCCGATGAACTCGGCGACGAAGGGCGTCTCGGGGTGGAGGTAGATGTCCGTCTGCGTGCCGATCTGCTCCGCCCGGCCGGCGTTCATGACGACGATCCGGTCGGAGATCGCGAATGCCTCGGACTGGTCGTGGGTGACGTAGATGGCGGTCTTGCGCGTCTTGCGCTGCAGATCGAGGATCGAGTATTTGAGGCTGTCGCGCAGGTTCTTGTCGAGAGCGGACAGGGGCTCGTCGAAGAGCAGGACGGTGGGGTCGGTGGCCAGCACCCGGGCGAGCGCGACCCGCTGCTGCTGGCCGCCCGAGAGCTGCGACGGGATCCTCTTGCCATAGCCGGCCAGGTCGACGAGGGCCAGCATTGTGTCCACCCGGTCGCGGATGACGTCCTTCCGCTGTCCCTTGACGGACAGCCCGAAGGCGACGTTGTCGGCAACCGACAGGTGAGGGAACAGCGCGGGCGTCTGGAAGACGAAGCCGATGTTCCGCTTCCGGGGTGGGACGAACGTCACATCCCGCCCGTCGAACAGGATCCGGCCGCTGGTCGGCTCGATCAGCCCAGCCACCATCCGGAGGGTGGTGGTCTTCCCGCAGCCCGACGGGCCGAGGAGCGTGACGAGCTCGCCGTCGCGGACGTCCAGGCTGAAGTCCTGAACCGCCATGGTGGCGCCGTAGCGCTTCGTCACGGACTCGAGGTGGACGGTGGCCATCAGAGGATGTAGGTGCCCTTGAAGTGGCGGGTCCCGAAGGCACGGAAGAAGACGAGCACCGCCACGAACGAGACGAGCTGCATGACCACCGCCAGCGCGGACGTCGAGGGCGCCAGGCCGTTGGTCCGGACCAGGTTGAAGACGCGCAGCGGCGCCGTCTCCAGGTCCGCCGGGTGGACGAACAGCGTGACCAGGTACTCGTTGAAGACGATGATGAAGCACAGCAACAGGCCGGCGGACACCCCCGGCCCGATGAGCGGGAAGACGACGCGCCGGTACGTTTGCCATTTCGTGGCACCCAGGCAGTGGGCCGCTTCCTCGAAGACGAGCGGCAGATCTTTGAGTGCGACCACAATGGGCGTCAGCATGAGCGGGAACGTGCCCACCACCATCGCGAGCACGAGCCCCCACATCGAGGTCGCGTGATAGGTGAACGTGTACGTCAGCAGGAGCGACAGGCCGATCACCGCGCCGGGCACGTACAGCGACAGCTGGAGGAGCGAGAAGACGAGCCGCCGGCCCGGCACCGGGTAACGGACGAGCGCGTACGCCGCGGGCAGGCTGATCGCCAGGTTGATCAGCAGGCTGAGGCCCGTGATCTTGAAGCTCCACAGGAGGTTGTCGCCGAAGCTGCCCAGGGCGTCCTGGAAGTTCTGCAGCCCGGACACGCCGCCGCGCTCCGACAACGAATGAACCAGGAGCGCGAGGAATGGCAGGACGAACACGACGAGGCAGAGCCAGACGTAGCCATGGCTCACGATCGCCGTGACCTGCCGTGGTCCGAGTCGCGGCCGCCTGGCCCAGACACCGTTCATTCGATCAGGGCCCCCCGTGAGTACCGCAGCGAGAAGTAGGTGACGATGAAGGCGATGCTCAGCAGGACGATCCCCATCGTGGAGGACAGGCCGTAGTCGTTCTGCACGGCGCCTCGCTGGTAGACCGTCCAGGCGAGCGACCGCTGCTCGTTGAGGGAGCCCAGCAGGAGCGGCTCGGCGAACGTCCCGATGCTCCAGCCGAAGACCATGAGTGCACCCGCGACGAGGCCGGCTCGGGTGAGCGGCAGGACCACCCGCAGGAGTGTCTGCCAGGGCCGGGCGCCGAGGCAGGCCGCCGCCTCCTCCAGGGTGGGATCGACGTTGCTCAACGCGGTGCCGATGTTCATGACCATGAAGGGAAAGGTGAAGATCGACATCGCGAAGACCACCGACGGCAGGCTGAACAGGATGGCCGTGTTCGGGATGCCGAGGGCGTGCAGGATGGGATCCGCCGGGCCGCCGGGAAGCAGGATGAAGCGCAGGCCAAAGGCTACGTACAGGGCGCCGAACATCGGAAACACCATCAGCGCCCTGACCAGGTCGCGGTAGCGCACCCGGCGGACGAGGATGTAAGCAAACGGGAAGCCAAAGACGAGGTCGACGATCGTCGCCAGCGTGGCAAGCTGGATCGTGATCAGGACGTTGGGGATGTACCGCTGGATCATCGTGCCGTAGTTGTCCAGCGTGATCACCGGCCCGGACGCGGACAGGAACGACCCGCCGGCCGTAAAGCTCATGCGGACGACGAACACGAGCGGGTAGTACAGGAACAGGACCGCCACCAGGATCGCCGGGACGAGCAGCGCGATCCCGACCAGCCGGCTGTTCCGCTCACGGCGCCGCAGCTCAGGGGCGACCCCCGAGAGCGGCACGGACAGGGGCCCACCGACCACGCGCGTCTGCCTCTGCTATGGCGGCAGCCGGCCCGCCCGGGTTGAGCGGGCGGACCGGCTGACGGTCCTACTGGCCGAGCTTGCTCTTGTAGTAGTCCTGGAACACCTTCGCGCTGGCGTTGTAGGCCTTCCAGTCGATCGTCTTGAACGACGTCTGGATCTGGTCGAGGTTGGGGAAGTACGTGAAGTAGTCGGCCGCGAACCAGTCGGGGACGTGGGTCACATACGTGGGGCCGAGGAAGCCCTCGGAGAGCTCGCTCCACTTGCCGTGGTCGATGGGCCACGTGTTGGGAAACTGGACCTCCGGCGAGAGGCGCCAGTTGATGAAGATCTGGGCGAGGACCGGATGCTGGGCCGACTTGGGGATCCAGAGGTAGCCGTTGGCCGGGTAGATCGTCGGCGGCACGAGCAGAGCGGCGTCCTTGTGGCCGGAGAAGTACTCGAGCCGGGCCAGGCTGTTCCAGAAGGTGACGGCGTCGGCAGCGCCCGATTCGAACAGCGTCTGGAGCGTGGGCTGGTCGGTCGTGTACTGGACGACGTTGGGGCCGATGTTCGTGATCGCCCAGTCGACGACCTCCTTCATCTGGTTGGGATCCTTGTAATCCTTGCCCAGCTCGGCGGCCAGGCCCAGGAAGAACCCGCCGGCGGTGATGTCACCCGCCGCCGGCAACGTCACCTTGTTCTTGAGACGCGGGTCGGCCAGGTCCTTGAGCGACTTGAGGAACGGGGCCTTCGCCTTGTTGTAGACGACGCCCGGGTAGGCGGTGGACTGGAATGCGATCGAGGTCGGGACGTGCTGGAAGCCCTCCAGGACGAGAGCCTGGTTGGGGATCAGCCCCGACGGGAGGTAGTCCGCGACGAGCCCCTGCTCGGTGGCGTCGTACCAGTAGTTCTCCTCGACGGCGATGACGTCGTAGGGCGCCGGAGTACCCGCGGCCTTGGCCGCGGCGAGCTTGGTCAGGTACTCGCTCGGCGACTGGGTTCCCGCGTACGTCAGCTTGATGTCCGCACCGTAGGTGGTCTTCACGTAGGCCTGGAACTGCTTGACGATCTCGTCGGTCGCCGCGTACGTCCAGTTGCCGACGACCAGGCTGCCCTCCTTCGCGACCTCCGCCTTGATCTGGTCGTCGGTCATGTCCTTGTTCAGGATGGACACGTGCTTGGGGCCGGCGGCCGCACTGCCGGGCGCCTGGCTGGCGGCGGTCGGCTGACTTGCGGGCGCCTGGCTGGCGCCCGGTGTGCAGGCGGCCACCAAGACGGTCACGACCGTGGCCAGGGCGGCCACCGACCGGCGTCTTCGGGATTGCCTCGAGATGTTCATCGCGACGTTCCTCTCCCATGCGTCGATCAGGCTCACATCTTCGGTCATTGTGGCGCATCTCGGGCCCCACTCTGCGACCAGGAACGCAGTCCGCCGCGGGCGATGGGATGATGGCCGCGATGGACGCGATCGACCAGGCGCCGCGCATTGTCGACAACCCCGAGGAGCGGCGATACGAGGCATTCGTCGGGGACCGGCTGGCCGGTGTGGTCGCGTATCGCCTGCGCGCCGGACAGGTCGTCTTCCTCCATACGGAGGTCCTGCCGGCGTTCGAGGGTCGAGGGATCGGCAGCCGGCTGGCTGCCGGAGTCCTGGACGACGCACGCAGGCGGGAATTGGCCGTGGTCCCGCGCTGCCCCTTCATCGCCGCCTACATCCGCCGTCATCCCGCCTACGGCGATCTCGTTCCCGGCCGAGGCGGCGACGCGACCTGAGAGCGCCTCAGCGGCGCCGGCCGGGGCGTCCCTGTCTACCGCTTTGCCTGCCGCCCCCCTTCCGGGGAACGGTTCCACGCCAACCGTCCGCGGTACGGGAGCCAGTCCGCTGGCCCGCTGAACGCCAGCCGCCGCCTCGGCGGCCTCCGCTCCGAGTCGTGGCCACCAGGAGCACCACGGCGCCCGCCGCGAGCGCCAGCCCGGCGACGACCACGAGCCAGAGGGGCAAGCCCGGGCCACTCCCGCCGCCTGGCGCCGATTGCCCGGACGACGGCGATGGCTCAGCCGGCGCAAAGGTTCGCGGCGGTCCGGCCTCGACAAGGGCAAAGTCGCCGAATTCGGTGACGATCGCCAGAAAGGTTCCGCCCAGGCCTGAGGGTGAGGTCCGGAGCGGCTCCCAGGAGCCGGCCCGATTTCGCTCCATGGTCGCCTCGAGCACGTCCTCGGGAGCCCGCATGACGACGCTCACCCGGGCGGTCGGCGGCGCCGTCAGCGGAGTCCCGGCCTGACTGGCGACCGTGATCCGGTAGACATTGCCGACGATATGGCCGTCGGCCGGGATTCCCTGCGCGGGAATCGGGGCGATCGATACGTGGAGCGACGTCGTGCCCGGAGGCAGGGGAAACGCGCCGGGCTCGGCAAAGATCTGCGCCTGGGGCGGCTGCTCCGGGGTCGCGATCGCCACGAGCGGGCTCTTGCCGTCGGTGACGGGCACTTCGCTCGAGACGCCTTCCGCGCCGCCGTGCCGGCCGGGTGGAGGAGACAGCCAGCGATACGGATCGATCGGCACGACCCCGTCGTAGAGCGGCGGGGCGTGGCTCGGCGCGAGGAGCTGGACGACCGCTGCCCAGGCGAGTCCGGCGACCAGGAATGCGGCGCCGGTGCGCTGGCGCGGACTCACAGCCACCAGGTCGCCAGGTCCGCCAGGGTATGGGCGGCGGCCGGCGTGGTCACACCGCCCGACATGAGCCGCAGGCCGCCCAGGAACAGCCCAACCCCCAGGTCGAGCGGCACGACGTGCCAGCCGTAGGAGCGGAACGTGGATGAGGGCGAAGGCTGCGCTCGTCGCGACGACCGCGGCCGTCACGCCGGAGGCGCGCCAGATGGCGCCGAAGAGCGCTCCGCGCAGGACCACCTCCTCCGCCGTCGCGACGAGAACCGTGATCGCCGCCCACGGCCCGAAGCCGCCGGTGAACCAGGCGCCCGGCCCCAACGCCGGGCCGGAGCCCGCACCGGCCCCGGTCAGCCAGCCTGTGATGCCCAGGCCGACGAGTGCCGCTCCGGCGATTGCCCCGGTCGCCAGGGATCTGGCAAGAGACAGCCCCGCGGCACGCGGCCGCCGGAGCGGCTCTCCACCGGCCAGCGCGAGCGCGTTGAGGCCTGCACCGAACGCCAGCCCGACGGCGAGGGCCCCGACACTG
>WNFV01001238.1_pt1 | contig 35041 bp, 34 predicted proteins | sample 5400101 | NCBI WGS metagenome assembly WNFV01 (sample SAMN13153361, study PRJNA577476) | soil metagenome | isolation source: 115 cm soil or saprolite under grassland replicate 1 | place: USA:California | collected 2016-06-15 | reverse complement strand
CCGCGAGGCGCAAGCGGACGATCGCACACCTGCCGAAGAGCACGCGCCGCTCGCTGAGTCAGCAGGCGGCGAGGTCGCGGGCGCGCGGAGGCGCGGCCGGGCACGACCTCGAGAACCGGAACCGCGAGCAGATCTACGAGGTCGCGAAGCGCATGCAGATCCCCGGCCGCTCCAAGATGGGCAAGTGGGACCTGATCGACGCGATCCGCAAGGCACGCTGATTTCGCGTTACTGCAGCCCACCCCACACCCTCGGGTGGGGTGCCGGTCCCGCCGCCCTCGGCGATCGACGCTATCGAAGAGGTCCGCGCGCGTCTGTGCCGATTCGGCGCCGATTCGCCGGCGCCCGCGGCGGCCGGGCCGCGGTGGCGTGTGCCTTAGCCGCCGCGTTTCGAGCTACAGCTCGGGCACGGACACTGCTCGCACCCGCAGCCGGTGCAGCCGCTGGAAGCCATGCGCGGAAGTCTAGGAGTTCTGAACGTCGACGGCCGCGAGCGGCGGCTCGGGCGTCGGCTCCGGGAGCGAGACCTTTCCGTCCAGCCCCGCCGCGTCGTGCAGAGCCTGCGCCTGGTCGACCCGTTCCCAGGTGAAGTCGTGGTCGTCCCGGCCGAAGTGTCCGTACGCTGCGGTCTTCGCGAAGATCGGCCGTCGCAGGTCGAGATCGCGCTGGATCGCGGCCGGGCGGAGGTCGAAGTGCGCGCGCACGAGCTCCTCGATCCGCGCGCCTGACACGTGCTCCGTGTTGAAGGTGCGCACCGCGATCGACACCGGGTGCGCGACGCCGATTGCATACGCGACGTTGATCTCGCAGCGGTCGGCGAGACCTGCGGCGACGACGTTCTTGGCGACGTAGCGCGCGGCGTACGCGGCCGAGCGGTCGACCTTCGTCGAATCCTTGCCCGAGAACGCACCGCCGCCGTGCGGGGCAGCACCGCCGTACGTGTCGACGATGATCTTCCGTCCCGTCAAGCCGGTGTCGCCCATCGGGCCACCGATCACGAACTTGCCCGTCGGATTGACGTAGACGAAGTCGCGATCCTCGTAGAGGCGTTTCTCGTCGTAGATGCGCGGGTCGAGCACCGGATGGAGCACCTTCTCGATCACGTCCTGCTTGATCGTCTCGGCGTCGACTCCCTCCGCGTGTTGCGTCGAAACGAGGATGCGCTCGATCTCGACGGGCGTCTGCCGCCCGTGCTCGTCGACTTCGTAGCGAATCGTCACCTGCGCCTTGCCGTCCGGCCGCAGGTACCCGAGCTCACCGGCCTTGCGAACGCCGGCGAGGCGCTTGCAGATCTTGTGCGCGAGGATGATCGGCATCGGCATCAGCTCCGGCGTCTCGTTCGACGCGTAGCCGAACATCATTCCTTGGTCGCCCGCTCCGACGCGGTCGAGCGGATCGTCGTCGCCTGGGTCGTGCTGCACCTCGTACGCCGTGTCGACACCCAGTGCGATGTCCGGCGACTGCGGATCGATCGCGACCACGACGCCGCAGGTGTTCGCGTCGAAGCCGTACGCGGAATCGGTGTAGCCGATCCCGCGAATCGTCTCGCGCACGATGTTCGCGACGTCGACGTAGGTGTCGGTCGTAATCTCGCCGGCGACGACGACGAGTCCCGTCGTGATCAGCGTCTCGCAGGCGACACGTCCTGCGGGATCGTCGCGCATCACGGCGTCGAGCACCGCGTCCGAGACCTGGTCGGCGATCTTGTCCGGATGCCCTTCGGTGACGGACTCGGACGTGAAGAGGAATTCGCGCGCGGCCATGGGCGGGCAGGTTACCTACTCACCCGTCGGACGGCGCCCCATCAGGCCCTCGACGAGCTCTGCGAGCTCGACCTGTCCCTCGAGCACGGCGCAGACGCCTTCGGTGATCGGCAGCTCGATGCCGAGGCGATGGGAAAGGTCGCGCAGGACGGGCGCGGTCGTCAGGCCCTCGACCGTCTGGCCGATCTCCGCGACCGCCTCCTGCGCGGTCGCGCCGCGCGCGATCAGCTCGCCGGCGCGGCGGTTGCGGCCGTGCACCGACTCGCACGTGACGATCAGGTCGCCCATGCCGGCGAGGCCGGAGAAGGTCTCGGGTCGGCCGCCGCACGCGTCGCCGAGCCGCGCCATCTCGACGAGGCCGCGCGTGATCAGCGCCGCCTTCGCGTTGTCGCCGAGCCGCAGTCCGTCGACGCCGCCCGCCGCGAGCGCGATCACGTTCTTCGCCGCCGCGCAGAGCTCGACGCCGACGACATCCGGGTTGACGTACACACGGAAGACGGTGGAGTTGATCGCGTGCTGCAGCTCCTCCCCGAACGCCTCGTCCTCCGACGCGATCACCGCCGCGGCCGGCAGCCCGGCCGCGATCTCCTGCGCGATGTTGGGGCCGGAGAGGACGGCGACCGGCCGTCCCGTGACGAGCGTCGAGAGCCTGGCGCCCGTCGCGGGATCGAGGCCCTTCGCAAGCGACAGGCAGGGAGCCGTACCCGGAAGCGACGCTGCGACGCTCGCGAACGCCGCAGACGGTACGGCCAGCACGATCAGGTCTGTCTCTTCGGGCCAGGGCCCACTGCCTGGCACCGGGACAACGCCCGAAAGGTCGACCTGAGGCAGGTAGCGCGGGTTGTGGCCCGACTCGCGGATCGCCGCCGCCTGCTCGGGATCGCGCACGGCGAGCGTCACCTCGTGACCGTGGTCGAGCAGCAGGCGCGAGAACGCCGTACCCCACGAGCCGCCGCCGACGACCGTGACGTTCATGCGCGCCTCACGAAGTCGATCGCGACCGGCGTGCCTTCGAGACCGAAGCGGTCGCGCAGCCGGTTCTCGACCCAGTAGCCGTAGTCGCGGGTCACGAGGCTTGGATCGTTGACGAAGAAGCGAAAGCGCGGCGGCCGCTGCTGCGTCTGTGTCCCGTACAGGAGGTTGAGGCTGCGGCCGGCGCGCGACGGCGGCTGGCGCTCCTCGCGCAGCTCGGCGAGGAAGCGGTTCAGCTCGCCGGTCGGGATGCGCGCGACGTGCTTCGCGAACTGCGTCTCGATCCGGTCGAGCAGCCGCTGCACGCCGCGACCGGTCTTCGCGGAGACGGCGACGATCGGCGGCCGCTGACGGAGCCGCGCCTCGAGCCGGGGCCGCACGTCCTCGATCCCGACGATGCCGACGTCCCATTTCGAGAGCACGACGATCGTCGAGCACATCGCCTTGCGCGCGACGTCGGCGACGGCCAGATCCTGGTCGACGACGCCTTCGGAGGTGTCGATCAGGACAAGCGCGACGTCGGCACGCTCGGCCGCTTCGAGCGCACGCAGCTCGGAGTAGTACTCGATCCCCTGCCGCTGCCGGCGCTTGCGGCGCAGGCCGGCGGTATCGACGAGCAGGAACGTCGTCCCGTCGCGCTGCAGCAGCGTGTCGATCGCGTCGCGCGTCGTTCCGGGAACATCGGAGACGATCACGCGCTCCTGGCCGAGGAAGGCGTTGACGAGCGACGACTTGCCGACGTTCGGACGGCCGAGGATCGCGACGCGAATCGCATCCCGGGTGGCGGCGCGCGTCACCGTCTTCGGCAAATGCTCGAGCACGGCGTCCAGCAAGTCGCCCGTCCCGTACCCGTGCAGGCCGGAGATCGGAATCGGATCGCCGAGGCCGAGACGCGAGAGCTCGTACGCGAGCACCTCATGGGAGGGGTCGTCGATCTTGTTTGCGAGCACGAGCGTCGGCTTGTGCGCCTCGCGGAGGATCTGCGCAATCTCCTCGTCTCCGGGCGTGATGCCTGCACGCGCGTCGAGCACGAACAGCACGAGGTCCGCTTCGCCCACGGCGGCGCGCGCCTGCTCGACGATCGAGCGCGTGATCGGCCTTTCGTCGGCGAGGTCGACGCCGCCGGTGTCGACGAGCAGGAACCGCTTGCCGTTCCAGTCGCACAGGATCTCCTTCCGGTCACGCGTCACGCCCGGCGTCTCGTGCACGACCGCAGCGCGCGTGCCGCTGAGCCGGTTGACGAGCGTCGACTTGCCGACGTTCGGGAAGCCGACGATCGCGACGGTTCCGAGCAGCCCGTCCTCGCTCACGGCGGCGTCGCTCCGCGCGGGCGTCCGCTCGCGTGCACGTCCGCCAGCCAGTCGAACAGGCGGTTGATCGTGTGCTCGATCTCGATCGTCGCTTCCCTGTACGCGCGACCGTTCTTCGGCATGCCGCTGAAGTCGATCGGATGCCCGAACGCGACCGAGCAGGGCGCGAAGTTGCCGATCTTCCAGAACTGCGTCCCGTAGATCGCCGCCGGGACGACCGGCACGTCCTCCTGGATCGCGACCATCGCCGCACCCGGCTGCGCCTTGCCGGGACGGCCCGTGCGCTGGCGCGTTCCCTCGACGAAGAGGCCGACGACCTCGCCGTCGCGCGCGGCGCCGCGCATCCGCCGCACCGCGTCGCGATCTGACTCGCCGCGGCGGATCGCGATCGCGCCGAAGGCGCGCAGGTACGCACCGAGGCCCGGGAAGCGGAAGGCTTCGATCTTCGCGACGAAGTGGACCGTCCGCGGCGTCAGAGCTCCGAGGATCGGGATGTCGATCCAGTGCAGGTGGTTGACCGCGAGGACGGCGCCGCCCTCGCGCGGCACGCGCTCGCTGCCGTACGCGCGCGCGCGCGTCGCGAGCCTCGCCGGAACGCCCATGTAGACACGGCCGACAGCCCACGCAAGGTCGACCGCGTTCACGCTGCGGAGCGAACGCTGCGGACGAGCTCCGCAATTTGGTCCACGACGTCCTCGACCTGAAGGTTCGTCGTGTCGATCTGCTGCGCGTCCGGGGCCGGACGCATGCGGGCGGCGTCGCTCTCGTCGCGCACGCGCAGGTCGGTCGCGAGCGCATCGCTGCCGATCTCGGGACGCTCGGCGAGCCGCCGTTTCGCGCGCACGTCCGGATCCGCGAAGAGGTAGATCTTCACCTCTGCCTGCGGCGCGACGACGGTCCCGATGTCGCGTCCCTCGATCACGACGTCGCCCTGCGAGCCGAGCTCGCGCTGCCGCTCGCGCATCACCTCCCGCACCTGCGGATGACGCGCGACGACCGGAACCATGCGGTCGATCTGCGTGCGACGGATCGCGGACGTGACCTCGACGTCGTCGACGAAGACGCGCTGCTCGTCCTCGAAAGTGACCGGATGCTCGCGCGCGAGGCGGCCGAGCCGTTCGCCGTCCGAGAGGTCGAGCCCACGTTGAATCGCGAGCCACGTGAGCGCGCGGTACATCGCGCCGGTGTCGAGGTAGCGGAAGTGGAGCCGCTCGGCGAGCCGCCGCGCGACCGTGCTCTTGCCGGCCCCGGCAGGCCCGTCGATTGCCACGATCATCGTCTCGTCACCGACTCCAGGAGGTCGAAGAACCCGGGGAAGCTTATAGCCGCCGCGTCGGCGCCCTCGACCTCGACGCCCTCGCGCGAAACGAGACCCGCGACCGCGCCGAGCATCGCGAGCCGGTGGTCGCCGCGGCTGTCCATCCGCCCGCCTTTCGGCCGCGCGGCGACGCCGCGGATCGCGAAGCCGTCCTCGCGTTCCTCGATCCGCACGCCAAGCGTCTTCAGCGAGCTCGTCACCGCTTCGATGCGATCGGATTCCTTCGTGCGCAGCTCCTGCGCGCCGCGCACGACGCTCGAGCCGTGCGCGCGTGCGGCGAGCAGCGCGAAGAGCGGCAGCTCGTCGACGAGCGACGGCACCTCGGCCGCATCGATCGCCGTCGCGACGAGATCCCCCGAGCGCACCTCGACGTCGCCGGCCGGCTCACCCGCGATCGTGCGCCGGTTGAAGATCGAGACGCGGGCGCCCATCCGCCCGAGCACGGAGAGGAGGCCCGTTCGCGTCGGGTTGAGGTTGACGCCGTGGACGCGCAGCTCGGAGCCCGCGAGCAACGTCGCGGCGACGAGCAGCGGCGCGGCGGAGGAGAAGTCGCCCGGCAGCTCGAGCGACAGCGGCTCGAGCCGCTTCGCCGGCCACACCATCGCCTGCCGCGGGCTCGTCTGCACGCGCGCGCCCATCGCGAGCAGGAGCCGCTCGGTGTGGTCGCGCGTCGGCGCTCCGTGCTCGACGACGATCGTCGGCCCGTTCTCCGCGTAGAGGCCCGCGAGCAGGACGCACGACTTCACCTGTGCGCTCGCGACGGGCAGCTCGTAGCGCGTCGGCTTCAAGGGCGCGCCGCCGCGCACGGCGACCGGCGCGTGCCCGTCGGTCGTCTCGACGTCGGCACCCATCTGCCGCAGCGGCTCCGCGATCCGTTCCATCGGCCTCGCGCTGAGCGAGTCGTCGCCGGTGAGGACGAACTCGCCCTCTTGCCCCACGAGGATCCCCACGATCAGTCTCAGCAGCGTGCCCGCGTTGCCGCAGTCGACGGGCTCGCCCGGCGCGCGGAGCCCGCGCAGGCCCACGCCGCGCACACGCACGACGTCGTCGGCGGCGTCGAGCACGTCGACGCCGAGCGCGCGAAGGACGCGAATCGTCGACTCGGTGTCGCCGGCTCGCCCGAAGTTGCGGATCTCGCTCTCGCCGTCCGCGATCGCGCCGAACAGCAGCGCGCGGTGCGCGATCGACTTGACGCCCGGGACGGCGACGTCGCCGACGAGCGACGCGGCCGGCTCGATCCTCATCAGCCGATGACTTTGCCCATCAAGGACGCGAGCGCGTTGATCTCGTCCGCGAAGTGCGGGAACTCCGCGACCGGGATCTGCTGCGCCGCGTCGCAGAGCGCGTGCTCCGGCTCGGGGTGCACCTCGACGATGATCCCGTCGGCGCCCGCGGCGACGGCCGCTCGCGCGAGCGGGAGCACGAGCTCGCGCCGCCCCGCCGCGTGCGACGGGTCGACGATCACCGGTAGATGCGTCTCCTGCTTGAGCACCGGGATCGCGCCGATGTCGAGCGTGAACCGCGTCGAGGTCTCGAACGTGCGGATGCCGCGCTCGCAGAGGATCACCTCCGCGTTCCCTTCGCGCACGACGTACTCCGCCGCCATCAGCAGCTCCTCGACCGACGCGGACGGGCCGCGCTTCAGGAGCACCGGCTTCGGCGCCTTGCCGACCTCGGCGAGCAGCGAGAAGTTCGACATGTTGCGCGCGCCGATCTGAATCACGTCCGCCGTCTCGACGACCGGCTCGACGTCACGTGCGTCCATCAGCTCCGTGACGAGCGGCAGCCCCGTTTCCTCGCGCGCCTCGGCGAGGATCCGCAGGCCCTCGACGCCGAGACCCTGGAAGGTGTATGGCGACGTGCGCGGCTTGAACGCGCCGCCGCGCAGCATCGTGCAGCCCGCGGCCGCGACCGCGCGGGCCGTCGTCAGCGTCTGCTCGTGCGTCTCCACCGTGCACGGCCCCGCGATGAAGCCGAAGTAGCCGTCGCCGATCCGCCGCCCGCGCGCCTGGATCACGGTCGGGTCGGGCGAGATCTCGCGGGAGACGAGCTTGTACGGCTTGAGGATCGGCAGCACCTGCTCGACACCGGGATAGCCCTCGAGCGGCAGCGCGGCGATCAGCTCGCGCTCGCCGATCGCGCCGATCACGGTGGCCTGCTTGCCGGGCGTCACGTGCGCGGACGCGCCGGCCTCCTCGAGGCGCGCGACGACCTCGTCGATCTGCTCCTGCGTCGCCGTCCCGTTCATGACGATCAGGAGCTCAGGTGCGTGTGTCGTCGCCACATCCGCAGTGTAGGTGGAGACCTACATCGCCACAGATGTAGACCTACATCACTTCGGGGGCGACATCGACGTCGTAGCCCTGTCGTTCGAGGACATCAGCAGCTCGTGTAGCCGCGTCCTCGCCGGAGAGGACGAGGACGAGCGTGCCGCCGAGCTCGCGGGAGATGTGATGGAGCTCGAGGTCCTCGATGTTGATCCGCTCCGCGCCGAGCGCCTGCATGATCCCGGCGAGCACGCCAGGCCGGTCGGGGACGTGGACCTGCAGCCGCTGCAGCGCGCCCGGCTCGTCGAACGCGTCGCGGAGCAGCTCGCGCCGGTGGTCGACCGACTCGCCGATCCAGCGCGCGAGGAAGCCCGCGTCGCCCGCGCCCAAAGCGCGCTCGAGCTGCTCGCAGCGTTTTCGGTGGTTGGCCAAGGCCTCTTGCAAGGGCTCGGCGTTCTCGAGGAAGATGTCCACCCAGATGCGCGGGTTCGCACCGGCGACCCGCGTCATGTCGCGGAACGACGCGCCGGCCGCCCCGAGCGCCGTGTGTCCCTCGACCGTCGTCGTCCCCGCCTGGTTGAGGAGCAGGTTCGCAAGCGCGTGCGGGAGGTGGCTCGTCAGGGCGAGCAGCCGGTCGTGCGCCTCGGCGTCGATCGCGACGGGACGCGCGCCGAGGTCGGCGACGAAGGCGTGCAGCGCGCGGTAGCGCGCCGGGTCGGTGGACGCGCCGGGCGTCAGGAACCACGTCGCGCCGTCGAAGAGCTCCGCGTGCGCGCCCGCGGGGCCGCGCACCTCCGCGCCCGCGACCGGGTGGCCGCCGACGAAGCGCGGGTCGCCGACCGCGTCGACGACGGCGCGCTTCGTCGAGCCGACGTCGGTGACGGTCGCGTCCGGTGCAGCCGCCAAGGCGCCCTGGACCGCGGCGGGAATCGCGGCGACCGGGACCGCGACGACGACGAGCTCCGCGGCCGCGGCCGCCTCCGCCGCGCTCGCCGCCGCCTCGACCGCACCGCGCTCGGCCGCCGCCGCGAGCGCGCCGGCGTCCGCGTCCCAGCCGCGCACCTCGTGCCCCGCCCGCCGCGCCGCCAGGCCGACCGACGCGCCGAGCAGACCCGTGCCCACGATCGCCACTCGCATTCCGACAGTTTGGCCGCTACGCTCTGGTCATGAATCCCGCCTGTCGCAACCGCTGGTCGTGGCGCAGCGAGCGTGGCGGGAGCCTGCGCGGCTAACCCGTCCGCTCGCCTTTCGCCCTGTCCTTCCGAAACAGACGGAGTCACGACCTTGCGCATCTTCAGTGGCATCAGAGCTTCCGGCGACAAGACACTCGGCAACTACTCGGGCGGCTTCCGCCAGTACGCGGCGACCCAGGAGCAGGGCGACGCCTTCTTCTGCATCGTCGACCTGCACTCGATCACGACGCCGTACGAGCCGGTCGAGCTTCGCCAGAGCACGCTCTCGCTCGCGGCGATGCTGTTCGCGACCGGGCTCGATCCCGAGCGCTCGACGGTCTTCGCCCAGAGCCACGTCACCGCGCACGCCGAAGCCGCGTGGCTGCTGAGCGCGGTGACGGCGTTCGGCGAGTTGCGCCGCATGACGCAGTTCAAGGAGAAGTCGGAGGGCCAGGAGTTCGTGTCCGCGGGCCTGTTCACGTACCCCGTGCTGATGGCAGGCGACATCCTCCTCTACCAGACCGACATCGTTCCGATCGGCGACGACCAGCGGCAGCATCTCGAGTTGACGCGCGACATCGCCGAACGGTTCAACCAGCGCTACGGCGAGACGTTCGTCGTTCCGCGTGCCGTCTATCCCGAAGAGGGCGCGCGGATCAAGAACCTGCAGGAGCCCGAGCGGCTGATGTCGACGACGCGCGGAGCGCCCCAGGGCGTCGTCCGCATGATCGACGAGCCGGACGTGATCCGGAAGAAGTTCAAGACCGCGGTGACGGATTCGGAGCGCGACGTCCGGCACGACCCGGAGAACAAGCCGGGTGTCTCGAACCTGATCGAGATCATGGCGGTGGCGACGGGCTCGTCGATCGGCGACATCGAGTCGCGCTACGACGGCGCGGGGTACGGACAGTTCAAGGAGGACGTCGGCGAAGCCGTCGTCGCGCTGCTCACGCCGATCCAGGAGCGTTATGAGGCACTTCGCGCAGATGAGCGCGAGCTGCAGCGGCTGCTGGCCGTGGGCGCGGAGAAGGCGCGCCGCGCCTCGCAGCCGACCCTCGAGCGCATGTACGACGCGATGGGCTTCGTGAAGACGACGACCGGCCGGAACTTCGGCGCAGCGCGGCCGCGCGGGCTCTAGGCCGTCCTCTCACCCGTTCGCCGTTGCACGCGCCGCCGAGACGGCGTAGGTTCGCCGGACTGGAATCGAGGGGGAGGGGAGAAGCAATGACACGCGGTTTCCACCGGTTCGCGCCGATGCTCGCGGGCGCGGCCGTACTCGCGACACTCGCGGTGCTGGGGCCTGAAGCGGCAAGCGCCGACAAGCCGGGTCCCGTCGTCGGTAGCGCAGCGAAGACGCTGCTGTTTTCGTCCGACGGGATGCGACCCGACCTGATGCAGCAATACGCCGGACAGGGCGCGATGCCGACGTACGCAAAGCTGATGCGCGAGGGCGTGATCGGCGACAACGGATTGGAACAGGCATTTCCGCCGAACACCGGCGTCGGTTGGTACACGCTCATGACCGGTACCTGGCCGAGCGAACACGGCTCGACGAACAACACGTTCTTCCGGTCGGGCGACGCCTTCACGAACTCGACGTCGTTCTCGGCGACCGGCGTGCTGCAGGCCGACACGCTGGCCGCGGCAGCCGAACGCGCCGGCAAGAAGGTCGCACAGGTCGAGTGGGTCGGCGGCCGGCAGTCCGCCATCGCCGGTCCGACCGTCGACTTCGCCACCTTTTTCTCCACGCGCGGCGTGCTCGCCGCCCCCGCCGTCCCGGCCGAGCAGGCCGGGGCCGCGTCGTTCGGCATCTCGTACCAGGTCGCGGCGTTCGCGGCCGCGAGTGGCTGGACAAACGTGCCGACGGGGGATCCCGCTGCACCTGCGCAGCAGACGACGCTGACGATCGCGACGACGTTCGCGTCGAACAATCCGACGCGCGTCTACGACGTCTACGTCTATGACTCGAACATCAACGGGAGCGTCGGTTACGACCATGCGATCCTCGTCCCGAGCAGCGCCTCGAAGGACGGCTCGCAGAAGGCGGTCGACCTCGCGGTCGGCGACTTCAAGGATGTGAAGCTGAAGGGCGCCCAGGGCCTGATCGGGCCGCGCGTCGGTCAGACCGCCGACTTCTACGTGAAGCTGATCACGCTCGCGCCCGATCTCTCGAGCTTCAAGCTCTACTTCACGTCGGTCGAGCGTGTCATCGCGTTGTGCGCGACGGCGGCGTGCAACGCGCTGCCCGCGGGCGGCGTCGGCGAGGACCGGCTCGAGAAGTACATCGCCGACAACCTGCCCGGCTACGTCGCCGCCGACTTCGCGCCGCTCGAGGCGCGGATCATCGACGAGGACACGTACGTCCAGCAGGGCCGCGACCTCGAGGCCGCGTACGGCAACGCCGTGCTGAACTTCATCCTCGGAACGCTCCAGCCGGACACCGACGTCGCGTTCGTCGGCTACCCGGTGACGGACGAGTTCTCCCACCAGTTCATGGGGCTCGTCACGCCGACGGACATGGAAGGCGCGCCGAATCCCACGTACGACGACGCCGACTACAACGGCGTGCCGGACGGCCGCGTCGCGATCCGCGAGGGGTACATCCGCAGCGCCTACGCCGAGGCCGATACGAAGCTGGCGCTCGCGCGCAGCCTCTTGGGCGGCAGCCCGACGACGGTCGCGACCTCGGATCACGGCTTCGCGCCGCAGTGGTACGCGGTGAACGCACGGCAGGTGCTCGCGGACACGACGCTGAACGGAACGCCGCTGCAGGCGAGCGGCGCAACGTCGGCGTCCAATTGCCGCGCAGTCGCAACCGATCTCGCGAAGGCGTGTTGGGCCGGCGGGACCGCGCAGTTCTACGTCAACACGTCGCTGCCGGCCGGCGTGACCTACGAAAGCGTGCGGACGGCGATCGTCAACGCCTTCCAGAGCTTCGCGGACCCGGCCAATCCGGGGAAGCAAGTCGTCGCCGCGGTCTTCAAGAAGGAACAGCTTCGCAACGTGCAGGGCGACGACGCGCTGCACCCGAATCGCAGCGGCGACGTCGTCGTCGTCCTCCGGCCGCCCTACCAGTGGGACGCAGCGACGGTCGGCAAGGAAATCGCGTACTCGCAGTTCTTCGGCCAGCACGGATACCTGCCGAACCTCGTCGATCTCGCGCACAACGTGAACCTGCACGCGACGTTCGTCGCGGCCGGGCCGGGGATCCGGCACCAGGATCCGGTCGCGGGCGTCCGGGCGATCGACGTCGCGCCGACGCTCGCATTGCTCGGCGGCTATGCCGGACCGCAGAACGCGCGCGGCAAGATCCTCTACCAGCTGTTCCCGAATCCGGGGCAGCTGAAGGAGGTGACGATCCTCGACATCTCCGACTACCACGGCCAGCTGATCCCGCTCTCGGAAGCGGCCGACACAGTCGGGCCGAGCTTCGGCATCGGCGGCGCGGCGTTCCTGAAGCCGTGGTTCGACGTGTACCGCGCCGAGGCACCGAACGGCTCGCTGACGCTCGCCGCGGGCGACTCGGTCGGTGCGACGCCGCCGATCTCGAGCTTCTTCGGCGACACCCCGACGATCGAGCTCATGAACCTGATGGGGTTCGGCCTCGACGGTCTCGGAAACCACAACTTCGACCGCGGCGAGCAGTACCTGCGCAACACGCTCATTCCGCTCGCGAACTTCCCGTACGTCTCGGCGAACATCGTCGACACGAACGGGAACACGCCGCCGGAATGGTCGCCGTCCAAGGTCTTCGACACGACGTTCGGCGGCGTGAAGATCGGGATCGTCGGCTTCTCGAACGACGATCTTCCGGAGCTGACGAGCCCGACAGCACTCGGCCCGTTCCACGTGACGAACTCGCTCGCGGCCGTCAACGCGGAGGCCGCAAAGCTCAAGGCGAAGGGGATCAACACGATCGTCGCGATCGGGCATCTCGGCGCGACTGCAGGGACGCTGGCGAGTCCGACGGGACCGCTCGTCGATCTCGCGGACAACGTCCAGAACGTGGACGCCGTGATCGGCGACCACACGGACTTCCAGGTCCTCACGACGCGCCCGAACGGGGTGCTCGTGACGGAGAACCGGAGCAAGGGCATCCGGATCACGCGGGTCCGGCTCGTGATCGACACGACCGAGAAGAAGGTCGTCTACAAGACCGCCGACTTCCACAAGCCGTGGGACATCGGGATCACGCCCGACGCGACGATCCAGGCGAGGATCGACAGCCTGAACGCGCAGCTCGGCCCGATCCTGAACACGGTGATCGGTAGCTCGACGAAGTTCATCCCGCGGACCGACCAGTGCGGCAACACCGCCGGCCGAACGTGCGAGTCCCTCGTCGGAGACGTCGTTGCCGATTCGATGCGGACGAAGTACGCACCGATCGGCGTCCAGTTCGCGATCACCAACTCGGGTGGACTGCGCGCCGATCTCACGTGCCCGACCGCCGACAATCCGAACGACTTCTGCCCGCCCTACACCCCGCCGCCGTACCCGATCACACGCGGCCAGGTCCTGACCGTGCTGCCGTTCGGGAACATCGTGGTCACGCTCACGGTGAACGGCGCCGAGCTGAAGGCGATGCTCGAGAACGGCGTGTCGGCGATGCCGGCGAGCAACGGAAAGTTCCCGCAGGTCTCCGGTCTCTGCTTCACGTACGACATCACGCAGCCGGCCGGGAACCGTGTCACGTCGGCCGTGTGGGCGAATCCGGACGGCACGTGCTCGGCGACGCCCGTCGGCCTGACGGTGGCATCCTCCTACAAGATCGCCGAGAACGACTTCATGGCCAACGGCGGAGACGGTTACCCGAACTTCGCCGCCCGCATGACGACGCAGGACATCATGGATCAGGTGGCGGCCGACTACATCACCGCGAACTCGCCGATCAACCCGTTCGTGCTGGCGCCGCCGAGCGGCCGCGTCAACTGCACGGGCGCGGGGTGTCCGACGGTCACTCCGTCCCCGTAGGACGAACGAGCGACTGGAGCCGGGCGACCTCGCCCGGCTCCAGCTCGCGCCACGCGCCGGGCTCGAGGCCTTCGAGCGTCAGTCCTGCGTAGACGCTGCGGTGCAGGCGGCGCACCGGGTGGCCGACGGCTTCGAGCATCCGCTTCACCTGGTGCTTGCGCCCCTCGTGCAGCGTCAGCTCGACGCGTGACCGCCCGAGCCGTCTCGCGCGCGCCGGCGCGCTGCGCCCGTCCTCGAGCGCGACACCCTCCGCGAGCGCGCGCAAAGCGTCGGCCGACGGCTCGCCTTCGACGCCCGCGACGTACGTTTTCTCGACGCCGTAGCGCGGATGCGCGAGCCGGTGCGCGAGCTCGCCGTCGTTCGTCAGCAGCAGCGCGCCGGTCGTGTCGGCGTCGAGCCGGCCGACCGGCACGACGCGCTCGGGGAGATCGACCAGCTCGACGACGGTCGGCCGGCCGTGCGGATCGTGCGCGGTCGTGACGACGTCCTCCGGCTTGTGCAGGAGGACGTACGCGAGGCGCTGCTTCGCGACCGGCTTCCCGTCCACCTCGACGCGGTCGCGCGACTCGACGAACGTGTTCAGCTGTCCGGGCTCGCCGTTCACCGTTACGCGGCCGGCCTTGATCAGCTCGTCCGCCTTGCGCCGCGACGCGACGCCGGCGCGCGCGAGGTACGCGTTCAACCTCATGCCGACTATTCTCGCGCTGTGCCGCACTACATCACCCTCATGCGGTGGACGACACAGGGAATCGCGGGTCTGCCCGCCTGGCGCGAGCGGGTCGAGGAGGGCGAGCGGATCATCGAGCAGGCCGGCGGCAAGCTCGTCGGCGTCTACGTGACGCTCGGCCGCTACGACGTCGTCGAGATCTTCGAGGCGCCCGACGACGAGATCGCCGTCGAGATCATGCTGAAGCTGCAGCGGTTCGGCGCCGAGCACACGGAGACCCTGCGCGCCTTCACACGCGACGAGGCCGAGGACATCATCCGCCGGCTCTAGGCGGCTTGTAACTCAGAGTTACAAGCTCGAGCTAGGCGGTGCGCTGCTCGGCGACCGAGGCGAGCCGCTCGCGGATCCGCTCGACGTCGTCGCCGAGGTCGTCGAGGCGCGGCAGCTGCGAGAGCGACTCGAGCCCGAACACCCGCTCGAAGAGTGCCGTCGTCCGGTAGCGGACGGCGCCGCCAATCCCGTCGTCGCGTCCTGCCTCCGCGATCAGCCCGCGCTCGAGCAGGCCCGCGACCGTCGAGTCGGCCGCGACACCGCGGATGCGCGCGATCTCCGGCCGCGACACCGGCCCGAGGTAGGCGATGATCGCGACCGTCTCGAGCGCCGCCTGCGACAGCCCGCGCTGCACCGGCCGCTCGAACAGCCGCGCCGCCGCCTCTGCGGCCTCGGCCGACGCGCGGAACGCCCAGCCGCCGGCGACCTTCTCGAGCACGATCCCGCTGCGGCCCTCGCGGAACCGCTCCGACAGGAGTCCGAGCGCGGTCTCGACGCGCTCCGCCGAGTCGTCCGTCGCCGCGCAGAGGTCGTCCAGCGACAGCGGCGCCGAGGCGACGACGAGCAGCGCCTCGAGGGTGCGCGCGAGCTGGTCGAGCGGGTTGGCGGCGATCAGGCGGAGCGGACGTTCCACGAAAGGCTCCTTTCGACGTCGGCGCGCGCGATCCTTATCGGCGCGAACGGGGCGGCTTGCTGGATCGAGATCTCGCCGGACTTGCGCAACTCGAGCAGCGCGAGAAACGCGACCGCGATCTCGACGCGGTCGAGGCCGGCGACCTCCTGGTCGAAGTCGAAGAGCCTTCGGCGCGTGAGCAGCGCGCGGAAGCGCTCGACGAACTGCGAGACGGGCGGGAAGCGGAGCGCCATGTGCGCGAGCGAGACCTGCGGCGGCTCGACGGCGAGCAGGCGCAACACCGCGGCGAGCTGCTCTGCGTCCTGCGGCGCGAGCCGGCGTTCCGGCCGCGGCGCGAGCGGCGCCGGGCCGAGCCGGAAGAAGCGGTCGCGCGTCTCCGTCAGCCGCTCGCGGAGCCAGACGGCGGCCTCCTTCATGCGCCGGTACTCGGCGAGCCGCCGCGCCAGCTCCTCGGCCGCCTCCTCCGGGCCGAGCTCGGCGAGCTCCGCTTCCTCGTCGGGGAAGAGCGCCCGCGCCTTCAGCTCGAGCAGCGCCGCGACGAGCACGAGGAACTCACCGCATGCCTCGAGGTCGAGCTCATCGCTCGCCGCCAGCCGCTCGACGAACGCGACGACAATGCCCGCGACGTCGATCTCGGCGAGGTCGAGCTCGTCCCGCAGGACGAGCGTCAGGAGGAGGTCGAAAGGCCCTTCGAAGGCGTCCAGATCCAGCTCGAGCTCGCGCACGACCACGGCGGGACCTTAGCCGGGCTAGCGGACGCGGCCGCGCGGGATCGCCATCGCCGGCCCCGACACGGGCCGCGCCGGCGTCACGTCGGGCTCGCCCTTTCGCAGGAACTGCCACCACACGAAGAACGCCGTCGAGATCACGAAGACGGCGACCGACACCCACGCGTTGAGCCGCAGGCCCGCGAAGTGGTGCGACGGGTCGATCCGCAGCAGCTCCTCGAAGAAGCGCCCGAACGTGTAGACGCTCACGTAGAGCGCAAAGAGCGCCGGCGGCTTGAAGCGGTAGCGGCGGTCGAGCCAGAGCAGCGCCAGCACCATGAGCGAGTCGTAGACGAGCTCGTAGAGGAAGGTCGGATGAAAGGTGGCGTCGAGCTCGTGGCCGGCCGGCCGGTGCTCAACGTCGATCTCGAGCCCCCAGGGCAGGTCGGTCGGCTTGCCGAAGAGCTCCTGGTTCCACCAGTTGCCGATCCGGCCGATCCCCTGCGCGAGCAGCAGCCCCGGCGCGGCCGCATCCATGAAGCGGAACACGCTGTTGCCCGAGCGCCGCACGATCACCGCGCCGGCGAGCACGCCGAGCAGGATCCCGCCCCAGACGCCGAGCCCGCCGCGCCAGACGGCGAACGGCGCCCACCAGTGGTCGATCGCCTGCACCTCGTTCCACGACGTGAGGTCGTGGTAGGCGCGGGCGCCGACGATCCCGAAGCCGACGCCCCAGACCGCGACGCGGAAGACGAGGTCCCAGTCGCCGCCCTGCCGCACCCAGCGCACGCCGGTCAGCCAGATGCAGGCCGCGATCCCGGCCAGCAGCATCAGCCCGTACATGTGGAGCGTGAGCGGGCCGATGTCGACGACGCCGCTCGACGGCGAAGGGATGCTCAGGAGCATCCGGGGATTCTGCGCTAAATCAGGATGTTGAGCGCGAGGTCCGGCGGGCAGCCGTTCCGGAGGAGGTCGACGGCGCGGTGAAGGTCGATGTCATAGCGCTGGGCGATCGTCTTCGCCGCGCTCTCGTCGTACCCGGCCCGCACGAGCTCCTCGACCCGCCACGTCTGTACGGTCTCGAGCTCGTCTTTGGGTCGCTGGAGTTCTGCCGCAGTCACCGTTGCTCTCCTCTCAAGATACTTCTTCGCCCTTCTAGCGCCGGCGGATGCCCCTCCGACGGGGGATTCGCGAGTTTTTACGGAGATTTAACGAACGCGCCCGCCGAAGCGGGCGCGCCCGATTCAGCCCGAGATCAGCCCCTCGTAGCGGCTGTCGCCGCCGCCGCTGAGCGTGAAGACCCCGTGGATGCGGATGTTGCCGGTCGTCCCGGCCCAGTCGCCGGTGCCGGAGACGATCGTGCAGAGGTCGACGACCGGCCCGCTCGCGTCGGCGAAGGAGTAGGCGCCGGCGTCCTGGCAGGTCACGTCGCCGCGGCTCGTGTTGACGACGATGTGGCCGGTGTAGAAGAAGACGCCGGGCGTGTCCGACGGCAGCAGCGAGTCGGCCGTGAAGGCGAAGTCGCCTTCGATCGCCCCCGCGAGATGACCCGCCGTGCAGAGCCCGACCGGAGACGTGCAGCCGGTCGTGACGGCGTGTGACATCAAGTGGCCCGCCACCTGCTGCTGGCCCGAGGAGCCGAGCGCCTGTGTCCCGTAGAGCGCGAGCGCGGCGGCGGCAACCGCGAGCGCTGTGAGCTTCGTTCTCATCTGTCCTCCCCTGTTGATCCGACCCCGTCGCCCGCTAGACGCGGAGCGTCCGGCGTAGCTTCCCGCGTGGCGAGGCGGAGCGCTAGATGACCGCCGCCGGGCCGAGCAGGGCCTTCACCTCGGCGAAGAAGTCGGCGGCCGGCTCGACGCGGTAGTCCGGCCCGAGCTCGAGCGTCTTCCGGCCTTCGGAGGTCTCGAGCTCGAGCAGCACGGGCGCCTGGCCGCGGAAGTCCTTCACGAGCCGCGCGAGCTCGCGGATCACGCCGGCCTGCGCACGGCGCGCGTCGATCTTGAGCCGCACGTCCTTCCGCTCCGGGACCGCCTCGAACTCGGAGACGTCGAGCGCGATCAGCTTCGTCTCGCCTTCCTTGTGGTCGACGCGGCCCTTCACGATTAGGATCCGGTCGGCGACGCAGAGCTCGCGCGCCGCGGCGTACGTCGAGTTGAAGACGACCACCTCGGCGCCGCCGGTGACGTCCTCCAACCGCAGGAAGACCATCGCGTCGCCTTTCTTCGTCGTCAGCTGCTTGACGGTGGAGACGATCCCGCCGACCGTGACGACCTCGCCGTCGCGCCGCTTCTCGAGCTCCGAGAGCGGGCAATCGGTCTTGCGCCGCAGCTGGTCGCGCACCGCTTCGAGTGGGTGCTCCGAGACGTAGACGCCGAGCGTCTCCTTCTCCATCCGCAACAAGTCGTTCTTCTCCCATTCGTCGGTCGGGATCTGCGGATGGTGCTTCGGTGCCTGCACGGCGGTGTCGTCGAAGCCGAGATCGAAGATCGAGCCCTGGCCGGCGAGCCGGTCTGCGGCGTGGCGGTTGCCCCAGGCAAGCGCGGCCTCGAGGCACTCGAACGTCCCCTTGCGCGACGCGCCGGTCGAGTCGAGCGCTCCGCACTTGACGAGCGACTCGAGCGCGCGCTTGTTCGAGACGGCCGGATCGACTCGCTCGGTGAAGTCCCAGACCGACTCGAACGGCCCGCCGGCCTCGCGCGCCGCGACGATCGCGCGCGCCGCGGTGTCGCCGACGTTCTTGACCGCGTTCAGACCGAAGCGGATCTTGCCCTCGACGACCGCGAAGTCGCACTGCGAGGAGTTGACGTCCGGCGGCAGCACCTCGATCCCCATCTCGTGACACGCGTTGACGTAGAACGGCACGCGATCCTTCGTGTTCATGACGGATGAGATGAGCGCCGCCATGTACTCGTGCGGGTGGTGCGCCTTCAGCCACGCGGTGCGGTACGCGATCAGCGCGTAGCACGCGGCGTGCGCCTTGTTGAAGGAGTAGTCCTGCGACTGCTCCATGTCCTTCCAGAGCTGGTTCGCGACCGCGGGCGTCGTGCCGGTCGCCGCGCAGCCCTCGAGGAACTTCTCCTTCAGCGACGCCATCAGCGAGTGGATCTTCTTGCCGATCGCCTTGCGCAGGTCGTCGGCCTCGGCGGGCGTGAACCCGGCGATGCGCTTCGCGATCTCGAGATAGCTCTCCTGGTAGATGCAGATCCCGTACGTCGATCCCGTGATCGCTTCGAGCCGCGGGTCGATGTAGCTGACCTGCTCCTGCCCGTTCTTGCGGCGGGCATAGGTCGGGATGTACTGCATCGGCCCCGGCCGGTAGAGCGCGCCGAGCGCGATGATGTCCTCGAACTCGGTCGGCTTGACCTGCCGCAGCGCCTCGCGCATGCCCGACGACTCGAACTGGAAGACGCCGGTCGAGTCGCCGCGCGCGAGCATCGCGTACGTCTGCGCGTCGTCCATCGGGATCTTCGTGATGTCGAGCCCGTTGCCGATCAGCTCGACCGCCTTGTCGATCACGTCGAGGTTGCGGAGGCCGAGGAAGTCCATCTTCAGCAGCCCGAGCGCCTCGATGTCGCCCATCGGGAACTGCGTGACGACCTCCTGGTCGGGACCCTTCTGCTGCAAGGGGACGATGTTCGTGAGCGGCTCGGCGCCGATCACGACGCCGGCGGCGTGGATCGAGTCGGCGCGCGTCAGTCCCTCCAGCGGCTGCGCGAGCTCGACGATCTCCTTCGCGACCGGGTCGCTGTCGATCGCGCGCCGCAGCTCGGCGCCCGGCTTGAGGCACTCGTCGAGCGTCTGTCCCGGTCCCTCCGGAATCAGCTTCGCGATCTTGTCGACGACGCCGTACGGGACGTCGAGCACGCGACCCGCGTCGCGCACCGCTGCGCGCGCCGCCATCGTCGAGAACGTGATGATCTGCGCGACGCGGTCGCGGCCGTACTTCTCTGCGACGTAGTTGATGACGCGGTCGCGGCCGGCGACGGCGAAGTCGATGTCCATGTCGGGCATCGACTTGCGACCCGGGTTGAGGAAGCGCTCGAACAGCAGCTCGTACCGCATCGGGTCGAGGTCGGTGATCTCGAGCGAGTACGCGACGAGCGAGCCCGCCGACGAGCCGCGGCCCGGACCGACCGAGATGCCGTTCTGCTTCGCGAAATGGATGAAGTCCCAGACGATCAGGAAGTAGTCCGTGAATCCCATCTCCTTGATCGTCTTCAGCTCGTAGCGGAGCCGGTCGTTCAGCTCGGGTGTGATCGTTTCGTAGCGCTTTTGCAGGCCTTTCTCGCAGAGCTCGACGAGGTAGTCGAACACCTCGCGCCCGTCTGGGACCGGGTACTTCGGCAGCAGGATCCGGCCGAGCTCGATCTCGACGTTGCAGCGTTCCGCGACCTCGAGCGTGCGCCGCAGCGCGTCCTCGTGCCCCGGGAAGTCGAGCGCCATCTCGTGCTGCGACTTGAAGTAGAAGTGATCGGTGTCGAACTTCCAGTGGTTCGGGTTCTTCAGCGTGTCGCCCGACTGGATGCAGAGCAGCGCTTCGTGTGCGCGTGCATCCTCGTGTCGGAGGTAGTGCACGTCGCCGGTGGCGACGAGCGGCAGGTTCGCGCTCGCGGCAAGCTTGACGAGCTCGGGATTGATCCGCTGCTGCGTCTCGAGGTGCGCGTTCTGCAACTCGACGTAGGTGTTGTCGCGGCCGAAGATCTGCGCGAGCCGGTCGAGGTCGGCGGCCGCGTCCTTCGGGCGGCTCTCCTCGAGCGCCTTCGACACGCGGCCAGAGAGACAGCCGGAGAGCGCGATCAACCCCGAAGCGTGCGTCTCGAGCAGCTCCCAGTCGACGCGCGGCTTGTAGTAGTAGCCCTCGAGGAAGCCGAGGCTCGAGAGCTTGATCAGGTTCCCGTAGCCGGCGTTGTCGGCCGCGAGCAGCGTCAGGTGCGCATAGCCCTTGCGCTGCACGCGCCGGTCGTCCGCGACGTAGACCTCGCAGCCGATGACGGGCTTGACGCCGGTTCCCTTCGTGGCCTTGAAGAGCTGCACGGCACCCGCCATCGAGCCGTGGTCGGTGAGCGAGACGGCCGGCATCTCGAGCTCGGCGGCCCGCTTCGCCAGCTCCGGAATGCGGCAGGCGCCGTCGAGGATCGAGTACTCGGAGTGGACGTGCAGGTGGACGAAGGGCGCCTCGGACACAGCCGGGACAGCCTATCGCTGGGTCCCGACGATGCCCGAGGCGCGAGTTTGGCGCGGGTCTAGCGGTCGCAGTGGTGCTCGCCGAACGACAAGGCCGTCGCGAACGTCAATCGCGTGCCTTCGGCGTCCTTCCGTCCCCCGAAGACGGCGCCGCGGACGGTTCCGTCCGAGCGCTGAACCAGGAACGCCTTTGCCGTCGTGAGCGCCGAGAGCGTGCCGGTGCCGGTCGCGGTGCCGCGGCCCAGGAAGCCGCGGACGACGGTGCCGTCCGTCTTCGTGAACGTGCACGTCTTGCCGGTGAGCGACGCGCTGGCGGTGTTTGCGACGTTGGCGCCGGTCAGCGTCAGCGTCGCCGTCGCGGGCGCGCAGGAGAGCGTGCCGCGCTCGCCCGTGCGCGTGGTCGCCTTCGACCAGTCCGTCGCGAGGCTCGCGGCGAACGTGCCGAGGCCGAGCTTCTCGCTCCGCACGATCTGGCCGGACGCCGTCGCCGTCGCGTTCGCGAAGCTCGTCCCCGTGCCCGACAGCTTCGCGAGCGCGTGGTGGTGATGCCAGCCGTGCGCCGCGGCCGCGGCCGGTGTCACGAGCGCCGCCGTCGCGAGCAGCGGCAGCAGGAATTTCCGCATGGTCAGTCCTCCAGGTTGGCTAATGCGAGCGTTCCCGCGGTACCGGCAACGTAAGGCGCGAAAGCAGTAAAGATCCTGTAAGGACGGAGTAGCATCGCCGCGTGCGGTACGTCTGGATCGCGATCATCGCCGCGAGCGCCGCGCCGCTGATCTACGTCGGGTGGTTCATGAACCCGATCTTCATCATCCTCGTCGGGGTCGAGAACTGGCTCGATCGGATCGCCCAGCTCTATCCGTACCGTTGGTGGATCTTGTTCCTGCTCGTCGTGTGCGCTTTCTCGGTCGCGGTCTACACGATCAGCTACGCCTAGCGCCGCGTCAGCAGGACGAGAGCCTGCCGTCCGAGCCGCAGAGCCGGTACGTCTTCGAGCCTGTCAGGTCACCGACCTGCAGCTCGACGTTCAGCACCGACGCGAGCGCACCGTCGCGTGAGCGCGCGAGCGCGAGCGGGAAGAGCGACGGGCTCCGCCTCGCCTCGAGCTCGAAGCCCCAGACGAACGGCGGGTCGAGCGGCACGAAGCGCATCTCGACCTTCGCCGCGGCGTCGTCCCTCGACTTCCAGAGGAAGAGCTGCCGGCCACGGTCGAACCTCACCCCACCGGGAACGGACGAGAACTCGTTGAGGAAGCCGCGACCCGACGTCGTCCGGATCGTCCACACGTCCTGCTGCGGGTCGACCGGCTCGGGGAACGTCGTTCGATTGTTGTAGACGGTGCCGACGACGATCGGCCGGTCCGGGTCGCCCTCGAGGAACGCGACGACCACCTCGTCGCCGACCTCCGGCAGGATGACGCCCGAACCGACGCCGCCCCACTGCGTGCCGACCCGCACCCAGCACGACGAGTCACTCTGCTGGCTCCCGGAACGATCCCAGCCGAACGCGACGGCCGGGCGACCCGACGACGGCGGCCGCTCGCTGAAGAACACCGTCTGCGAGGTGCCGTCGCCGGCCGGGTCGAGGTTCGTCGCGGTGATCGCGACCTGCCCGTCGGGCCTCATCTCGACGTCGACGATGTTCGCGTAGCCGTTGTCCCAAGGGAATGGAAGTACTGCATCCGTGTCCAGCACCCGCAGCACGGCTTGGAACGTGACGGGGTCGATCGCGGGCGCGACGATCACGCGGACGCTGCCGTCATCGAGCGTCAACCGCGTGCTGATCGCGTTGAAGAGCTGCGCGCGCAGGCGCGCATGCTCGCCGCGCGCGAGCGGCGGTGGGAAGTGCGTGTACGAGAGCGTCGAGCCGACACCGGCGGCGCCGAGCCCGCGGTCGGGCACCGCGATCGGCGTCAGGTCGCCGCGGCGAAGCCAGATCGCGGGATCGGGCTCGAACAGGCGGGAGGCGGGATCGAAGAGATAGGTCGCCTCGTCAGCGAACACGCCCGCGGCGCGCGCCGTCGGGACGCGCAGCAGCGGCGCGAACGCGACCGCACCGAGCACCGCCCCGCTGCTGCGGAGAAACGCCGCGCGGCTCAGCGTCCGGTCCGTCGCAAATCCCCCGCGCGGACGCTACTCCGACTCACCGCCGGCGGCAACCTGCGGCGCGCCTCCCGTCGTCAGCGCCTCGACCGGAGGACGCGGCGGGCGCGCGCCGCGGCGCCGCCGCAAGACCGCGAGCGCGATCGTGAGCGCGACGGCGCCGAGGGCGAGCCCGATCGTCCAGTGGGCGAGACTGACCGCCGTCTCCCGCGCGTTCGCTTCCCATTCGCCGTGCGAGGAAAGGTCGGACGGGTCGCTGTCCTGCACGAGGTCGATGCCCTGCGGGAAGCGAGTCGTGTGGCGCCGCGCCCACTCGTCCAGGCGATCAGGGAGCACAACTGCGAGCGCAATCGCGGTCACGCAGACCAGGTAGACGCCGCCGCGACGCCAGACCATCGCCGCCACGCCGACCAGCTGCAGGATCGCCGGCATCACGATCGCAAGCGCCCAGATCTTCGCCTCCGTCCCCGCCGAGGCGTCGTGGTAGTGCGTCACGACCTTGCCCGCAGCGTTCGTCGTGTACGACAGCGCGGGCCGCTCGACCGCGAGCGACGCGGCCATCAGCGCGGCGAAGAAAAGGGGAAACGAGAGGAGCCCGGCGACGGCGAGCGGCGCACGGCCCCGACCGCGGATCAGGCGCCGCATCAGAGCCGCCCCGCCTCGATGATCCGCGCGAGAAACTCGCGCGTCCGCTCCTCGCGCGGGCTCGAGAAGATCTCCGCGGGTGCGCCCTCCTCGAGGATCACACCCGCGTCGAGGAAGCAGACCTTGTCCGCCACCTCGCGCGCGAAGCTCATCTCGTGCGTCGCAATGAGCATCGTCATGCCGGTCCGCGCGAGCTGGCGGATCAGGTTCAGCACCTCACTGACGAGCTGAGGATCGAGCGCACTCGTCACCTCGTCGAGCAGCATCAGCTTCGGGTTCATCGCCAGCGCGCGGACGATCGCGACGCGCTGCTGCTGTCCGCCCGAGAGCCGGTCCGGGTACTCGTCCCGCTTGTCGAGCAGGCCGATCCGCTGCAACAGCTCACACGCTTCGTCCTCGGCGTCGTTCTTCGAGAGGTCGCGGACCTTGCGCGGCGCGAGCGTGACGTTCTCCATCACCGTCATGTGCGGGAACAGGTTGTACGCCTGGAAGACGATCCCGATCTTCCGCCGCAGCGCGTTGACGTCGACCTTGCCGTTCGTGATCTCCAGGCCGTCGACGACGATCGTCCCTTCCTCGACCTTCTCGAGCAGGTTCACGCAGCGAAGCAGCGTCGACTTCCCGGACCCGGACGCGCCGATCAGACAGATGACCTGGTGCTCGTCGACTGCGAGGTCGACGCTCCGCAGCACCTCGTTGTCGCCGAAGCGCTTCGTGACGTTGCGGAGCTCGACGAAGTGCTGCGCGCTCATACCGCCAACGCGCGCTCGCGCCGCTCACGCTGCGAGACGAGGTGGTCGGTGAAACGTGCGAGCGGAATCGTCATGAAGATGAAGAACACGGCCGCGACGAGATAGCCGGTGAAGTTGAAGAACGACGACGCGAAGTTCTGCGCCTGCTGCTGCGCCTCGATGACGCCGATCGTGCCGATGATCGCGGTGTCCTTCTGCAGGCCGACGAAGTCGTTGAGGAGCGGCGGCACGACGCGCCGCACGGCCTGCGGCAGGACGACGTAGCGCATCGCCTGCCCGTAGCTCAGTCCGAGCGAGCGCGCGGCCATCCGCTGGCTGCCGTGCACCGACTCGATTCCCGCGCGGTAGACCTCCGTGACGTACGCCGTGTAGACGAGCGTCAGCGCCGTGACGCCGTACACGAAGTTCGACTGGTACGAGATCGTGTGGATCCGCAGGCCGGGAACGCCGAGGCCGATCATGAACGCGACGATGATCAACGGCGTCCCGCGGAAGAAGTCGGTGTAGACGACTGCCAGGGCCCGCAGTGGCCCCGCCGGGCGCCCCGGCAGCCCTCTCACGATCGCGATCGCGAGCGCAAGCACCAACACGAGGATCTCCGCGACCACCATCAGCTTGATGTTGATCTGGAAACCCGCCCACACGTCCGGCAACGAGTGCCGGAACGCGTGGGGGTTGAAGAATGCGTCGAGAACTCTCCGCAAAGATCGGTTCCTCCGGCGTTACTTGAGGATCGGGATCTTCGAGAAGTCGATGTTGAACCACCTCTTTTGGAGTCGTGCGTTGGTTCCGTTCTTGGTGAGCGCCCTGATCGCGCGACTGACGAACGGCGTCAGCGCGCTGTTCTTCTCGAGCACCGCGCCGTAGCTCTCGTTCGTGATGATCTGCCCGGCGATCGGGCCGTACGCACTCGGCTTCGTCTTCTTCTGCGAGGCGATGATCGGCGTGTCCATCACGAACGCCTCGCAGCGGCCGGCGGCGACGGCGGTGAACGCCGCTGCCGTCGTCTGGTAGACGAGCGGCTGCTTCACCGGATGGAGCTTGTGGTTGATGTAGTCGAGGCCGGTCGTGACCGCCTGCCCGCACGTCTGCATCTGGCGCAGCTCGTCGAGGCTCGTCGGAACGGTTGCGTCCTTGCTCAGCAGCACGCCCTGATTGGCGTGGAAGTACGGCGCCGAGAAGTCCACGGCGCGCTTGCGCACCGCCGTGATCGTCGACTCTTCGAACGCGAAGTCGAACGTCTTCGGCCCCGGCCTGAAGAGCCCGGTGAACGCGACGCGCACGAAGTCGATCTTCGGGATCCCGAGTTGAGCCTGGATCGCCTTCGCGAGGTCGATCTCGTAGCCCTTCGGGTTGATCACCTTGTCTCCACGGAGCGTCCCGACCTGGAAGTTGACCGCCGGCGGATCGAGGCCGACGACCAGCACGCCGGGCGACTTGGTCGGCGGCGCGGCGGGCCGGGCGAGCGCGGCGGCGGCGCCGACGAGAGCGAGCGCCGCGGCAACCGCGAGGAAGCGCTTCACGGCATCCTCCTTTGAAAGTAGTGGGCGAGTCTTGCGGCCCGAATCTACTCCCACGCGGGTTCGCGTGGGCCGATCAGGCCGTCTTTCGCCCGTCGAGCCGGATCGTCCAGGGATCGATCGCGTCGACGACGAGGTGCGTCCCGCTCCAGGGGTCGCGCGCGAGCGTCGCGCGAATCGAGTCCTCCGACTCGGCCTCGACGACGTGGACGGTGCGCATCTGGTCCGCGAGCGGCCCGCCGAGCACGATGAAGCCCTCCTCGACGAGCGCGTCCATGAACGCGGCGTGCTCGGGCCAGCCGGACTGCTCCTCGAGCGGCCGCGAGTGATCGTACTGCGGGCCCGAGCGGCGGAGCACGACGTGGAACACGGCCATCCAGAGAGTAAGCGTAGACTCCGTTCGTCGCTGCGGCGGACGAGCAAATGGAAACGCCGCACAACAACCGCACGCTCAGCGCCCTCTATCGGCTCGCACGTGCGGTGTCCGGCGGCGAGTTCCGCGCGCGCGCGCTCCTGAGCCGCGTGTGCGAAGCGGTCGCAGACGCATTCGGGTTCCGGCGAGTTGCGATCTTCCGCTACCTGGAGGAGACGAACACGATCGTCCCCTTCGCCGCTCACGGAGCGGCGCCGGAGCAGGAGGAGCATGTCCCGGCTGCGCCACTCGACCTCGTCCCGATCTTCCAGCGTGCACTCGAGGAGGGGAAGGCCGTCCAGAGCGTCTCGGTCGCGGCGGAGGGCGCGCTCCGACCACAGGCCGCGGCAATGCTCGGCGTCGAGTCGCTGGCGGTGACGCCGCTGATCACCGAAGGCCGCTGCCTCGGATTCCTGGCCTGTGACCGCGCCGGCGAACGCTTCGCGCTGGACGAGGGCGAGCTGGACCTCCTCTCGATGATGGGCACGCTGACCGCGGTGTTGCTGGAAAAGGCGATCGAGCAGAGTCAGCTGCGACGGCTGAACGAGCTGAAGAGCGAGTTCATCTCGCTCGCGTCGCACGAGCTGCGCACGCCCGCGGCCGTGATCTACGGGATCAGCGAGACGCTCCGGTTGCGTGGTGACGAGCTCCCGGCCGCGCGCCGAGAGGAGCTCGCGCAGGCGCTGTATGCCCATGCAGGACGACTCCGTCACCTCGTCGAGCAGTTGCTCGACCTCTCCCGCCTCGAGGCCGAAGCCGTGCGGATCGAGCCTCGCCTGTTGCTGGTCCGCGAGCACTTGGACGAGATCGTCTCCGCGCTCGCGGCGCCTCCGGAATCCGTGGACGTCCAGGTTCCGGGCGACCTGCGCGTCGTGGTCGACCCGGCCGCCTTCGACCGCATCGTCTCGAACCTCGTCACGAACGCGCTGCGCTACGGCGAGCCGCCCGTGGTCGTGCGGTCGGAGCTCCGCAACGACGACCTCTGCGTGGTCGTCGAGGACAGCGGGCCCGGCGTCCCGGAGGAATTCGTGCCGCGTCTCTTCGAGCGCTTTTCCCGCGCGGAGTCGGAGCAGCGCCGCGAAGGTGCAGGCCTCGGCCTCTCGATCGCGCAGTCGTACGCGCAAGCGCACGGCGGCTACGTCGCGTACGCGCCCGCCGAGCCGCGCGGGGCGCGCTTCGAGCTCGTGCTGCCGGCGCAGTAAGAGGTTGCCGCCCCCCGCCGTAGCTAGAGACGAGACAGCTGCTCGAGGAACTCGCGCGGCGCGAGAACGGGCGCCCGACCCGCGAGTTCGAGCAGATGCGCGTCACCGGAGACGAGCGGTGCGTGCTCGCGCGCCGCGAGCGCGAGCAGATAATCGTCACCTGGATCGCGCGATTGCACCGGGCCGACGGCGTTGGGATCGGGAACGACCTCCGCGAGCTCCCGCAGCACGCGGATGTACTCCGCGGCGTCGGACGCGCTCACGCGCTCGCGCACCTTCGCGTACGCGAAGGTGCGCTCGACTTCGATCAGCAACGCGTCGCAAACGACGAGATCGAACTCTCCGGCGAGCCATCGCTCGACGAGCTGCGCGGGTGCGCCTGTCTTGGAGATGAGCGCAGAGACCAGGACGTTCGCGTCGAGGACCGCGCGCACGAGCTACGTGCCGCGCGCCTCGTGCTGAGCCTCGACCGCGAGACGGAGCGCTTCTTCTTCGCTGAGATCGGCCGACTGCCAGACGCGCTCGAGCAAGTCGAGACCGAGATCGCGCCGGAGCGCCTCCTCGATCACGTCGCTGTCGCGCCGCCCCGTCCGGGCCGCCTTGACGCGAACGGCGCGAAGGACGCGTTCGTCGAGCGTGACTGTGGTACGAGTCTTCGACATATCGGCATCATAGCATCATGATGCGAAGCCTCAATCGGGCCCCAAACGCGGGTGTTCGAGGCGAAGGGACGTTCGACTCGACGGTTGGGGCAACGGTGCCGCGCTGTCCGTTCGACGTTGTTGCGGTCGACGTCTCGTCGTGCGGTACGCCTCGGCCGGTTTGGCCGCCTTCCTCTTGGGAGCTGTCCCCATCGAAGCCTGACCTGTCTCGTGAGCCCGTGCCAAGATAAGCCGCGTCAACAATAGGTATCTGATTTCAAGCCGAAGGGAAGGGATGCCGATGAAGCGGGCGTGATCGACGAGTTCTGGTACGGGGGAGCTGGCCGTTCAGCTCGACGCTGGTACAAGAATCAAGCGCGTTCCTGGCGACGGCGTACGTTCGGCCGATGGGCGACGTTCTCGTTCTTGACCGTTTTGCTGACGGTACTCGCAGTTATTCCTCACTTGTCGCCGCCGCGGTGGCAACTCCTCTTTGTCTTCTTCTTTGGGGCGCTCGTCGCGGCGACCATGTTGCTGCCGGATGTCTTGCTTCCTGATCACATCGCAAGGAAGCAGCGCGGCGCGTGGGGTGAGCAGAGCACAGCCATCGTGCTTCGGCGGTTGAAGCGTCGTGGATGGACTGTTCGCCACGATCTGGCCGCGCCGCGCGGCAATCGCGACCACGTCGTCGTTGGGCCGTCTCTGTTCTTGCTCGACTCGAAGAATTGGTCTGATAGCGAGGTGACGATCGAGGGCGACGTCCTGCGCGTTCGTCGCATTGAAGACCCAGACGACGGCTACACGACCGACGATCCCGCCGGCAAAGCCCAACGACAGGCGCGGGCACTTGAACGCGAGCTTCGTTTGGCGCTCGGGTTCGGAGCGGCGGTGAACCCGGTCGTCGTCGTATGGGGACGCTTCACCGCGGGTGAGCAGTGGATAGGGAATGTTGCCTTCGTCGCCGGTGACCGACTTGCTGCGTGGCTTGAGGCCCGACCACGCGATCTCGTGGATCCTGCGAAACAGGCAGCGGTCGCTGCATGGGTGCGCGGACTGCCGCGCGCTGAGCTCCGTTAAGCAGAGAGCTCGACAAACCGGCCAAAGCGAACTTCGAGCCGCTCACGGTCCGGGCGGTCCGTCGTGCGCCTGGGCAAGTGAAGTGGCGCATCGTGGAACCCGTTAAGCAAGTCCAGCATCGGGCCATCCTCGTCATCGAGCAGCCGCCGCGATACGTGGACGACGCAATCCGGCGATACACCGATGAGGTTCTGATCGAACGCGCGATGATGGATCGAACAGAGGCTCAATCCATTGCGCACAGTCGGTTCGCCGCCGAACTCGACGTCACCCACGATGTGCGCCGCGTCGAGCAGACGCAGTTCCTTGAGACTGCAGATCGCACACCGGCTGTCGTAAGCGGGAACGACGCGCCCACGGAAACGAGCTTGATGGAGGCGCACGCGAGTCTCGCGCACTGCGTAACGCCGTTCGGTCGGATCTTCGAGCGGGACCGGCTCTGGTTCGTCGAGCGGACCGACGAGTGTGCCTGGCGTAACGATTACGCGACGTGCGACCGGATCGTCCGCACGCACGAAGCACGGGAAGAGCGGCTTGTACCAGCCGGGACGTGTACCGATGTAGTACACGACGGGCACTTGGAATTCAAAGGCGGCGCGAAGCGCGCGATTGTCCGGCTGATCGACGCTGCCAGCGCGATACGCGTAGGCAAATCCGTCGGCCAAGATCTCATCGTCGTACGGCGATTTCGCCGATGTCTGAATCGCAAGCGCGGCGGGCCCCTGTTGAACGGCAGCGCGATAGATCCCCTTTTGCCGATTCAGATAGGGGACGCGTGCACCTCGATACAGAAAGCCACGGTCGAGTCCGCCCTTGTACGGAACGTCCTCGCCGAAAGAGGCGACGAGAACTGAGAGTTGCGCCATACAGGCCGCGCGAGCGCCCTCATCGAGCAAGGTGCGACGATTCTAGGGGGCCGCCGGGTGCTTGTCGCGCACGCAGCGGTCGAGCACTTCCCGCCCCTCGGCGCGCCCGCCGCGCCTCGGCTCGCCGCGCGTTAGGCTCCGGCTCAGGCGAGGTCTCGAACGAGGAGGGGGAGCATGAGCACAGGTGTGCAAACCGCGATCGGACGGTTCGTCTGGCACGACCACGGTTCGCCGGAGCCGGCCAAGGCGACGAAGTTCTACGCGGACTTGTTCGGTTGGGAGTACGAGACGTTCAAGCCCGGCGAGATGGACTACGAGATGATCAAGACGAACGGGCAGCTCCACGGCGGCTTCGGTACGCCGCCCGAGAACCCGCCGCCGATGTGGCTCGGGCACGTCCTCGTCAAGGACGTCGACGAGACGGTGCTCCGCACCGAGAGCGCCGGCGGAAAGATCTTGGCCGAGCCGATGGAGATCCCCGAGGTCGGCCGCCTGGCGGTCATTGCGGATCCGCAGGGCGCCGTCATCGCCGCGTTCTCGCCGCAGGGCGAGCCGCCCGAGAACGCGGGCATGTTCGTCTGGGACGAGCTGCTGACAACCGACGTCGACGACGCGAAGCGCTTCTACGGCGAGGTCTTCGGCTGGACGTCGAAGGACATGCCGATGGGCTCGACGACGTACACGATGTTCAAGCGGGCCGGCGACACCGACGCCGGCGGGCTCATGCAGCGCCCCGACGAGAACATCCCGCCGAACTGGACGACCTACATCGCGACGCCGGACGTCGACGCGACGGTCGCCAAGGCACGCGATCTCGGCGCGACGATCCTCGGCGAGCCGAGGGACATCCCGAACATGGGCCGCTACGCGATCGTCCAGGATCCGACCGGCGCCGTCTTCGGCGTCTGGCAGGGCGTCTCGTAAGTCGAGGCACGTGACGGGCGGCACCGACGTGCCGCCCGCCCGGTTTCATTTCGCCTTCCGCTCGCCGAAGCCGAGCTCGCGCATCCACGCGCCGTAGTCTCGAAAGAAGCCGGGTAGCTCCGCAACAAGGAGCGTCGCCGCTTCGTAGACGAGCGCGGCTCGCGCGTCGGGGTATTCGTGCTGCAGCTCATTGCGCCGATCGTTTACGTCTCTCAGCTTCTTTCGTCGCGCCTCGCTGATCACCCCCGCGGATTGGAGCCGCGTCAGGACCGCCGATGCCGTCCCGGTGTTGTCCTCGCCTGCAAGCTCGAGACCTGTGCGAGCGAGCTCGACGACGTAGTTGTCCAGGATCTCGAACGGCCGCTCCAGGGGATACGCGTGCTGCGTCAGCGCCTCCGCCTCGCGCGTTTTCAGAGCCTGCGCGTAGTCGACGGCCGAGGTCCGCTCGAGCGCAAGGACAAGCGCGCGGTAGTGACTGCGCGCGTCTGCGAGCCGTACGCGGATCTCCGGTGGAAGCGTTCGCGCCACTAGCCGACGTCCAGATGCTCGAGCGCCGCCCAGGCTTCGTCGTCCAAACGTCGGTCGGCGTCCTCCGCCTGCCGTTCGATGGCGCGCTCGCGCCGCTTCAGCCTCTGCCAGCGGCCGTCGCGGTCGACGACTACGCGGCCGTCGTAAAGGACGTCCGCGAGCAGCAGCACAGAACGCTCTGCCTCGTCGAGTCCGACGAGCTGAACGCGGCGGCCGATTGCGCCCTCGAGCCGCTCGCGCAGTTCCGCACGCGCGCCCGAGCCGTCACGGCGCAACTGAACGAGAAGATCGAGATCGCTGTCCGCTTGCTCCTCGCCACGCGCGACGCTGCCGAAGACGACCGCGAGCCGCACGTTCGGCTCGGTGCGGAGGGCAGCGAGCAGCCGTTCGAAGAACGACCAGTGCCGGCGGACATAGTCGTACTCCGTCGGCGGAATGACGATGCGGCGCTCGCTCGGCCGCTGACAGCGGATCGCGCCGCGGGCCGCCGCGCGACGCAGCGTGCGACCGCTCGCGCCGACCTCTTCCGCGAGCGCGTCAAGCTCGGACATCGTGTGTCCAATCTAGCAGGCCGGTGTGTCCAATAACAGGCCTGGAAAAGACGCGGCCGAAGCGAATAGCAGTCCGCCTACGCAGCCGCGCCGACGCGCGGCGCGACGCTGAACACGCGGAAGCAGCGGTCGTGCGCGTCCGGACCGCCTTCGGCGCGCGCTCGACCCTGCGCGACCGCGTCGCGCAGCTCGAGCTCGCCGGCGGCGAGTGCGAAGAACGTGTCCATGTCCACCTCGACGACGAGGTCCGCGTCCTCCGCGGCGCCCACGCTCACCTCGAGCGACCCGCTCACGATCCGCGCGGTGAAGACGTCGCCGTCCACCCTCAGCATGTACGTCTCGGTCAGGCCGCGCGCTTCCTCCGCGTTGAACAGCGCGGGCAGCGCGTTCACGCCCCACTCCGGGTAGAGCTCGTCGTCTGCCTTCGGCGGGCCGAGCGTCCGCGCGCCCCAGCGGGCGAGCGCGTACAGCGCCTCCTTCAGCTCGGTGCCGTACTCCGTCAGCTCGTACACCGTCGACGCCGCCGGCGGCGGCAGCTTCCGCTTCCGGACGATCCCGCCCTCCTCCAGGTCGCGCAGGCGCGCGGCGAGGATGTTCGTGCCGATCCCGGGCAGGCCGTTGGCGAGGTCGGTGTAGCGCTTCGGGCCGTGGAGGAGCTCGCGGATGACCAGTAGCGACCAGCGCTCGCCGACAAGCGACAGCGCATGCACGACAGGGCAGTACTGGTCGAACCGCTTCACGCCACGAATAGTAGCTGGTCGCCTTACGATATGCAAGCGGATACTTGCGAAAAAAAAGTGAGTTCTGTAAGGTCGCAAGCTTCTTGTACGCGACTGAAAGGACTGACCCATGATCGCAGGCTCACGGCGGAAGTGGATGGCACTCGCCCTGCTCCTCGGCGTCCAGTTCATGGTCGTGCTCGACATCGCGATCGTGAACGTCGCCCTTCCGTCCATCCAGACCGACCTCGCGTTCTCGCAGGAGAACCTCCAGTGGGTCGTGAGCGCCTACGCGCTCCTCTTCGGCGGCTTTCTGCTGCTGTTCGGGCGCGTGGCCGACATCGTCGGCCGGCGGCGCGTCTTCCTCGTCGGGATCGCCGTCTTCACCGTCGCGTCGCTCCTCTCCGGGTTCGCCTGGAGCGAGGGCGCGCTGATCGGGTCGCGCGCGTTCCAGGGCTTCGGCGCGGCGATGATCACGCCGGCGGCGCTCTCGATCCTCACCACCACCTTCACCGAAGGGAAGGAACGGAACGCCGCGCTCGGCGCGTGGGGCGCGGTCGGCGCGTTCGGCGCCGTCGCGGGCGTGCTGCTCGGCGGCGTCCTCACCGACGCGCTGAGCTGGGAGTGGATCTTCTTCGTCAACGTGCCGGTCGGCGTGCTCGGCTTCGTGCTCGCGCCGTTCCTGCTCCACGAGAGCCGCGACGCGCACGTCAAGAGCTTCGACGCGCCCGGAGCGACGCTCGTGACCGGCGGCCTCGTCACCCTGGTCTACGGGATCACGCAGGCGAACTCGAACGGCTGGGGCTCGCTCGAGACGCTCGGCACCTTCGCCGGCGCGGCCGTTCTCCTCGCGGCGTTCGTCGGCTGGGAGAGGCGCACGGCCGAGCCGCTCGTGCCGTTCTCGTTCTTCCGGCTGCGCACGGTCGTCGGCGCGAACGTCGCCGGCCTGATCCTCGGCACGGCGATCTTCGCGATGTTCCTGATGCTGACGCTCTACATGCAGCAGGTGCTCGGGTACTCCGCGATGAAGACCGGCGTCGCGTATCTCGCCGTCGCCGGGACCGCGATCTTCTGGTCCGGGCTCGCGGCGCAGCTCGTCACGCGCGTCGGCGTGAAGCCGGTGCTCGCGATCGGGATGACGGCGCTCTCGGCCGGCCTCCTCTACTTCACGCAGGTGTCGGTCGGCGGCTCGTACCTCGGCGACCTCCTGCCCGGGTTCCTGCTGATCGCGGTCGGACTCGGCTTCTCGTTCGTGCCGATCTCGATCGCCGCGCTCGCCGGCGTGCCGGCGGACGAAGCGGGCCTCGCCTCCGGGCTGATCAACACGTCGCAGCAGATCGGCGGCGCGCTCGGGATTGCCGCGCTGTCCGCGATCGCGACGTCGACGACGAGCGACTCGATCGCGTCGGGCACTAAAGTTGCAGTCGCGCTCACGGACGGCTTCCAGTCCGCGTTCATCGCCGCTGCGGCCATCGCGCTCGCCGGCATCCTCGTCGCGCTGCTCATGGTGCGCCGCTCGGATCTCGAGCAGGAGCAGCCGGTCGAGGAACCGGTCTTCGAGGCCGCGGCCTAGAACCTCCCGGGGCGCGTCTCCTGTAAAAGGGAGGCGCGCCCCATGGCCAAGCTGATCTACTCGGCGATCACGTCGCTCGACGGCTACGTCGCAGACGAGGACGGCAACTTCGACTGGGCCGAGCCGGACGAGGAAGTGCACCGCTTCGTCAACGACCTCGAGCGGCCGGTCGGCACCTACCTCTACGGGCGCCGGATGTACGAGGTGATGGTCTTCTGGGAGACCGCGCACACCCTC
>WNFV01001235.1_pt1 | contig 35089 bp, 25 predicted proteins | sample 5400101 | NCBI WGS metagenome assembly WNFV01 (sample SAMN13153361, study PRJNA577476) | soil metagenome | isolation source: 115 cm soil or saprolite under grassland replicate 1 | place: USA:California | collected 2016-06-15 | reverse complement strand
GGTGGTGAACATATCCGGCGCGTAGCTGGTTTGGCCGGCCAGGTCGGTCCAGCCCACTTCCATCAGCCGCTGCAGCGCATCACGCCAGGCCCGCTCGTGCGGCGAATCGACCAGCACCCCATCCACATCGAAAATTGCACCATTGATACGCATAGCTTCTCCATACTTGCAAATTGCAAATTGCAGACTGAAAAGCGTAGCATTCTCAATGTACAATATGCAATTTGCAATTCGTTACTGCCCGGCCAGCCCGCTATAGCTCGCGCCTTCCATGTAGTATTTGCTAAAGATGAAAAAAAGAATCAGCATCGGGATAGCATTAAACATTGCGCCGACCAGAATCGCGCTCAGGTCGTTGGTATATTGGAACCGGAAGAACGCCATGCCAATCGTCAGCGTCATGAGATTTGGCTTTTGAAGAAACAGCAGCGGCTTGGTATAGTCGTTCCACGCACCCTGGAACTGTAGGATCGCAAGCGTCAGCAGGGCAGGTCGCGAGAGCGGTAGGGCGATGCTCCAATAGGTTCTGAAACGACTGGCGCCATCCATGTAGGCTGCCTCCTCCAGCTCTTTCGGAATCGATCGGAAGAACTGTGTCAGCATAAAGATCCCGAACGGGACAGCAATATCGGGGATAATCAGCGGCCAGTACGTGTTGATCCAGTTGATCCGCGCGTAGAAGACGTAGCCAGGGATGAGCGTTATCTCCGCCGGCAGAGCCATGCTGGCGATCACAATACCGAAGATCAGATCGCGGCCGGGGAAGCGCATACGCGCGAAGGCGTAGGCGGCAAGCGAGCAGAAGAACAGCCGCAGCAGAACGTTCACGAACGCCAGCCAAGCGCTGTTGAATAGCCAGCGCGGCAGCACCCGCCCTTGCACGGTCGGCAGTGTGAAATTCCAGACCCGCAGCCAGTTGTCCAGGCGCCAGTCCTACTCCTCTCTACGCCTGCGTTAAAAATGAAGCACCGGCAAAACCAATCCGCCGATGCGGACACCTCCTTTCCGAGTGACGAGTGACGAGCGATGCAACACCACGTCACCCCGTCACCACACCCGCCGGCAGCTCGGCGGCATTGCTCGTCGGCTCCTCGCGGCGGTCGGGAGACTGCACAAGCAGCCGCTCGGCAGTGGCCCGTGCAATGATCCGCTGCCCAGGCGCGAGCGTAATCAGAAGCCAGCGTCCCTCGTCACCGTCGATCAGCTCTGGCGGCGTGCCATAAGGAATGGTGTGCTCAAGTGCAGCCGCACCGGCCGGCAGCCGGTAGCGCAGTTCAAGCGGCTCGGGGCCGCTGATATGCTGGATGTCCAAGCCATCGGGCCAGATCTCGATTGTCAGCGTATGCGCCCCAACCGATACGGCGCTCAAGAGCGCGCGCGGCCAGCCAGCTGGCAAACACGGCGCGATCGACAGCTGGTGCAGGTGCGCCAGCGGATTCAGCCCCAGCAATCCTTCAATAATCCCCTGTGCATACAGGCCGGCCGACCAGAGCTGGACAAAGCATAGCCCGATCGGGATCAGCTCCTTGAATGCGCCGAGCGTGCCGTAGCTGGCGGTCTCGGCGATGTTCTGGAGTAGCCGCAGCCCGAGATCCGGTTTGCCATAGCGGAACGCTGTCAGCGCCAGCAGCCCGGTCGGCAATGTCCAGACCAGCTCCTCGTGCCCGAGCGTGTGAACCAGGCCCCAGCGATTGACCCATTCGCGCTCGATGCGCTCCAGCGCGCGGCGCGCGCGCGCGGGTTCGGCCATGCCAAGCTGAAGCGGCAGCACCACTGTCCAGTGCCCGTCGAACTGCGGCGTGCCGTCGGTATGCAGCGAGTCGGCGTACATCTGCTGATCTTCGAGCCACCAGTCCAGCTCGAAGCGGCGGCCCAGCTCGCTCAGGCGCGCGCTGTAGCGCCGCGCATCATCAGGGTACTCAAGTGTTTCGGCCATATCGCGCAGCGCGCGCAGGGCCTGGTATAGGTAGCAGGTGCTATCCAGCTTGCGCGCGCCCATACCGTGCCGCTCGACCACGCCATCGCCGATCGGGTAAAGGCTGCCGGCCGGCCCCCAGATCGCCGGCATATAGTCGTCGATGCCCTCTTTACAGAGCGAGTAGACCCGCCGCAGAAAGGCCAGATCGCCGGTCCAGCGAAAGTAATCCCAACATGCGGCCGCGAACTGGGGTGTCTCCTGGGTGTTGCCGGGGTGAAACACCCGACCATTGGTGGTGATCTCGTGCGGGATACGACCGCAGGCGCGCTGACCGTAATCGGCCAGTGCCAGCAGCGCGCTTTTGGCGATCTCATCGAAGCCGGCTGCGATCGCGCCGGGCACGGTGTACTCGGTGTCGCAGCCGAATAGCTGTGGATATTCCGGCACGCCGGCCAGGAAATACGGCGGCAGGCTTGGGCCATAGTCGGCGCTGAGCAGCTGCAAGTTGGCCTTCGCCAGCGCAAACGCGCGATTGACCGAGCGATTCGGCGCATCAAGCGCGACGCCCTGGAACACTTTCTGGTGGTAGCGATTGACTTTTTCGGTCAGCAGCTTCTCGCTGGTGCCGGCTAGCTGGCTGAACAAATGGCGCGCGCCATCGTGGCCACGCTCGTGGTCGGCGGCCAGCAAAAATTCCCAGGTCTGGATCTGGCCAGGCGCAAGCGTGAACGGGTAGGTCAGCGTCACCAGCCGCCCGACCTCACGCGGCTCGAACTCACAGCGCTCGGGCGCGACGCTGGTGCCGCAGGCCACGCCCCAGCGGCCTTGCCACAGCCGGTCGTAGCCCAGCACCACCGTGTCGTCGAGCCAGAACTCATCGCTGCCGCGCGCACTGTTGCCGCTAAACCAGCCGCCCAGAAACTTCAGCCAGACCAGCAGGTGCAGCTTGCCGACCCGTGGTCGCGCACCGGCATTCTTGAGTGTCAGCAGCGAGAAAAAGGCGGCGTGATCCTCGGCAATGAAATCGCGGCGCTTGATCTCCATACCGCCGATCCGGTAGCGCCACTCGATATGCGACAGCAGCTCGATCAGCTCGATGCCGTGCGCCATCGGCTGCGTGCCATCCGGCTCGCTGATCAGCAGTGTCATGCCGTCGGCCACCTTCAGCGGGTGCGCCCACAGGCCGCCCATCTCGCCAACCAGGTGCTCGGCGCCGATCGGCTGGAGATCGCCGGTGGTCATGCCAACGTAGTACATCTTCCGGCCGGCCAAAAAGTACGGCACCACCTCGCTGCCTGGATCGGCAGCCAGCAGTGTGTGCGGCCCAAACCGCAATGTGCGCTGTGATATCAGCATAGCAGCAGTACGTTTTCTTTCCTGGCTCATCATTCCATATCTTGGCCCGCACGGGCGAACACAGAACGACGACCATATAACCGCATTATCGCAAGATGCTGTGCGAACAGCGCTCGACGAAGGATGCGCGAAACGCCATTTCGCAAGCAGCTGCATGCATTCTACTCGATACAGCGCCTGGTATTATGCAGCAATCCACGTGCCAGTAAAAACGAGCCGCCAATTCAGCAGCGGAAGAGTCGACCTTTGAGGCATTTTACAGGCACTGGAATGCCTAAAATAAGATTTCGCTTCGCATACTCACACCTCAATACGATCTGGGGGATTCTTCGTTATGCCTCGACTAACTGGCCTGATTGGCCGGCGATCTCCCCTTCGGTGCGACACTTTGGTTAGGGCTGGCACACGTGGTATCCCAGATGATGGGCGCGATCTTTTACATCAATCAGACCAGCCTGCGGCTGGCGATCACGCCCGATCACATGCTGGGCCGTATGAATGCCAGCTATCGTTTCCTAACCATGGTGGTGAAGAGCGAGCGCGAAGCAGCCCATGGCACCCCTAACGTTAGGCTCAAAGCTGGCAACAGATTTAAGCTACATTTAAGCTGAGAGACCACAGATTTAACACATTCCGCCGCGCTTTCCAGTACACTACGCACAGCAATCGAATTGAGAAATGCAAGGAAACTGTAATGTCTAACGCTCATCCCAGGCAAACATCGCAGTTCGTACGAGCCGTTCGAAAGTTTTTTGTATCCGGCTTTGTGGTATTCTCATTTGTCGCATATGCGCTCCATGAGCATTTCACAGCCCCAAATGGGGTAAGCAGCGCCACACAGCCGACGCCTATTGCACTCGTGACCCAGGCGCCACCTACAGCGGCGCCACCCGCACGCGCCACGGAGCCGCCGGTTCCAACCGCCGCAGCGCAGCCCACGGCGGCGCCACCCGCGCGCCCGACCGAGCCGCCCATCCCCACCCAGGCGCCGATAGCGCAAGCTGGATATAAGGATGGCGAGTATGCTGGCCCGACCACCGACGCATTTTATGGCCTGGTGCAGGTAAAGGCGGTGATCCAGGCCGGCAAAATCGCCGATGTCCAGTTTCTGCAATACCCGAACGATCGCCGAACCTCGATCCGGATCAATAACATCGCGATGCCGTACCTGGTTACAGAAGCGATACAGGCACAGAGCGCCCAGGTGGATATTATTTCTGGAGCCACACTGACAAGCCAGGCCTTCGCGGAATCGCTCCAATCGGCGCTAGCTACCGCGAAAGGATAATCGTGAAACAAACACGAATCCTGATGGGCATGCCGATAACGCTGGAAGTTGTCGACGCATCAGCTACCGATATTTTCGATACCGTGTTCGCATATTTTGAGTATGTCGATCAGAAATTCAGCACATATAAGGAAGACAGCGAGATCAGCCGCATCAATCGGCGTGATCTATCGATCGAGCAGGCCAGCGCGGATATGCGAACCATTTTTACGCTGGCAGAACAAACTAAGCAAGCAACGGATGGCTATTTCGATATCGCGCGCAATGGTATCTACGACCCTTCTGGCATCGTCAAGGGCTGGGCGATCTATCACGCGGCCGAAATAATGTCGCACCATGGATATAAAAGCTTCTATGTTGATGCCGGGGGCGATATCCAGATGGCTGGCAGCAACAGCCACGGCCAACCTTGGCGGGTGGGTATTCGCAACCCCTTCAACCTGCACGAGATTGTGAAAGTGCTGGCGGTGAGCAACTGTGGGGTTGCAACGTCGGGGATATCGATTCGCGGGCAGCATATCTACGACCCGCACACCAACAACCAGCTGAGCAGTGATCTCGTAAGTTTAACGGTGATCGGCCCAAATATTTATGAGGCCGACCGCTTTGCCACTGCTGTGTTCGCAATGGGTAGCGCAGGCATCATGTTTATCGAGCAGCTCGCCGGATTCGAGGGCTACGCGATCGATCGGCACGGCCAGGCAACCTACACCAGCGACTTTGTGAGGTATACCAACCATGATCTCATTCATTGATCGCCGATTAAACCAGATCACGATGTATCGGCTCGTGCTCTACTATCTGATCTTTCTGCTCGGCGTAGCCACCCTGCTCGCGTTCGTGGGCATATTGCCCTACGATCCATTCGCCCTTCTGTTCACGATCGGCGTCGAAGTGGCTATCTGCGCGATCACAAATGCGATCTTCGCCAAGACATTCGGCGTGCCGGCTAACACCGAGTCGGTCTATATCTCCGCGCTTATCCTGGCCTTGATTATCACTCCGCTTCAATCGACACACGACCTGTGGTTTCTTGGCTGGAGCGCCGTGTTAGCGATGGCCTCGAAATATGTCCTAGCGATTAACCGAAAACACCTGTTCAACCCGGTTGCCTTTGCGGTTGCGCTAACCTACCTCACTATCAATCAATCCGCCAACTGGTGGGTCGGTGATGCCGCCATGCTGCCATTCGTACTGATCGGCGGGATCTTGATTGTGCGCAAGATCAGAAGATTTGATCTGGTCGTTAGCTTCTTGCTCGCGGCGCTCGCCACAATTCTGGCGCTAAGCATCCTCAATCACGCTCCGATCATCGCAACGCTACAGCAGACGCTGATATACTCACCGCTGTTGTTCTTTGCCTTCGTGATCCTCACAGAACCGCTTACAACGCCGCCGGCCCGCCGACCGCGGATCTATTATGGCATGCTGGTGGGCGTCCTGTTTGCGCCGCAATTCCACATTGGCTCGTTTTACACAACACCAGAGCTGGCGATCCTGATTGGCAATCTGTTCGCGTATATTGCCAGCCCTAAAGCGGCATTTATGCTCAGGCTCAAAGAAAAGGTGCAGCTGGCGCCCGATATCTACGATTTTATCTTTGTACCCACGCGGAAGTTCGCATTCGCGCCTGGGCAATATATGGAATGGACGCTGGGGCATACCGAGCCCGACAGCCGCGGGAATCGCCGGTATTTTACCCTGGCCTCCTCACCCACAGAAGACACATTACGGCTGGGGGTCAAGTTTTACCAGCATTCGAGCTCATTTAAAAGCGCGCTGCTCGCAATGGATCAGCGGAGCGAAATAGTGGCGGCGCAGGTGGCCGGCGATTTCGTGCTGCCCGACGACCCGCGGCAAAAATGCGTGTTTATCGCCGGCGGCATCGGTATTACGCCGTTTAGAAGCATGATCACCTATCTGCTCGATACACACCAGCAGCGGCCGATCGTCATGTTCTACGCGAATAAGATCGCCGGCGATATCATCTATAAGGATATCTTCGACCGCGCCCAACGCGAATTAGGTATCAAGACGATCTACACTATCACCGACAAGCGTAAGCTTCCGCCCGACTGGAACGCGCGGGTTGGCTATATCAGCCCGCAATTGATTAAAGACGAAGTTCCAGATTATATGGACTGTGTCTTCTACATCTCGGGCCCACCGGCTATGGTCGACTCTTTCAAGGCCGCGCTTCGCCAGATCCATATCAAGAACAGCCAGATCAAAACCGATTTCTTCGCCGGGCTGGCGTGAGCGTTCACCTCCACGCGGTAGGCTTGGAGGGCTGCAAGCAGGTGGTTTGGAGGGCTGCAAGCCCTCCAAGAACATTCATTTCCGCTGCGTAAGTGCTAAAATAATAGAGCCTACGCTCGACAAAACAGCCGCAGCATCAACAGGATGAGCTGATGACCAGGGTGCTGATTATTGATGACGATAGACGCCTTACCGAGCCGATGCAGTACCAGCTGGAGACGCTGGAGTACACCGTTGCTGTCGCGCACGATGGGCCAACTGGCCTGCATATGACCCTGAGCGAAAAGCCGGATGTAATTGTGCTGGATATTATGCTGCCAGGTATGGATGGCTGGCAGGTGTGTCAAGAGATTCGGCGCTTTTCGCAGATCCCAATCATCATGCTGACCGCGCTGGGGCTGGAGATCGATCGCATTCATGGCCTGGAGCTTGGCGCCGACGATTACCTGACCAAGCCATTCTCGTTTCAGGAGCTGCTGGCGCACATCAAGTCGATCCTGCGGCGCGTGCAATGGGATCAGAGCCTGGTGCGCGGCAGCCAGCTGAGCATTGGGCAGGTTACGCTCAACCTGGCCGCACACCGCGCGTTTAAAGCTGGCGTGGAGCTGACGCTGCGCAATAAAGAATATGAACTGCTGTCGCTGCTGATGCAGCAATCCGGCAAGGTGCTCACGCGCGAAGTGCTGTTCAACCAGATCTGGGGCACCGACTGGCTCGGCGATACACGAACGCTCGATGTGCATATTCGCTGGCTGCGCCAAAAGATCGAGGATGATCCGGCAATGCCGATCTATATTCAGACGGTGCGCAACGTTGGCTACCGGTTCGCGGCCGCCGAGGAAATCTAATGGTGAACGTATTTCGTTCGCTACGTGGGCAGCTAGCGGCCGCCATCGTATCAGTCCTGGCGCTCGGGTTAGGGCTGCTATTGATTGTGGCCGGCAGCCAAATGTCGCGCATGACCATGGAAGCCTTTACACACGAGCAGCAGGTGCTGGCGCTGGTGCTGGCGAATACATTCCCGGAATCGTTCGAGACAGCGCGCGCACAGCAGCTAATGTCGGCATGGGTGATGCACCGCGATCGCTGGGGCAATGACCTGCCGGCGGATGTGAATATCAGCATATTCGACACCCAGGGACGGCTGATTGCCAGCAGCACGGCGGCAGATACCGCCAGCCTGGCCGCCGATCGGAATGTTGTGGTAGCGGGCGGCATGGTCAGCAAAATTGTGGCCGGGCGACTGTATACGGCGGTTCCGGTCATTCACGAAGGCCGCAGCATTCTTGGCATTATTCAGGTCGACTCGTCGCTGGATTCGGTAAACGCGCGCTTAACGACGCGCTGGCTGGCACTGAGCGGCGCGGCCGGCGCGGCGCTGCTGTTAGCGCTCGGCATCGCGCTGTGGCTGGCCGCACGGCTGACGCGGCCGCTATCCGAGCTGCGCGGCGTCGCCCAGCAGATGTCGGAAGGGCAGCTCGACGCGCGGGTAGCGATCGGCGACACGGCAGAAGAGCTGACGTCGCTAGGTGCTACGTTCAATCATATGGCCGAGCAGATCGAGGGCATGATCCAGGAGCAGCGCGACTTTGTCGCGAATGCATCCCACGAACTGCGCGCGCCGCTCGCGGCCATGAAGCTGCGCGCGGAAGCGCTGGCCGACCAGAGCGTAAGCGGCGCCCGCGCACAGCGATATGCGCTGGATATCAACGATCAGGTCGGCCAGCTGGCCCAGCTGGTCAACGATCTGCTCCAGCTCTCGCGCGCGGAAAGTGGCGTATTCACCGTACCCGAGCAGCCGATCTGTGTCATCGATGAGCTAGATACCTGCATCCGCGCGATTCAGCCGCGCCTGGCGCTAAAGCATCAACAGTTTGAAGCCGATCTGTCAGAAGATATCCCCAACCTGTATATCTATCCGAACGATCTCGCGATTATGGTTGGAAATCTGCTGGACAACGCGATAAAATACACGCCGGATGGCGGCAAAATTAGCCTCACCACCAGCTGTGATACCAACACGCTCGAGATCAGCATCCGCGATAATGGCGAGGGCATTCCGCCCGAGGACCTACCGCGCATCAGCGAGCGCTTTTTTCGCGTCGATCGCGCGCACACACACAATATTCCCGGCGTAGGCTTGGGGCTGGCATTGGCAGCAGCGGTGGTACGGCAATACAACGGCGTGTTGCGCATCGCGAGCAGCGGCATCCCAGGCGAGGGGACGCACGCCTCGATCGGGCTGCCGATCAGATCGAGCCTGCAGGCTCGATCATTAGAGCGTCGACCTGCTTAGCCGTTCCAACTACGGCGCGAAGCCGCGATCCAGTGGGCAGGCTGTCGACTGCCCGATCCAGCAGTTCCAGCCCGCGCTTTTTCTTTCCACGCGATTCGGGGATCAGTGCAAAGCGCGCCTGCAAATGAACGACTAGCGCATCCAGGTCGGCGCGCACCCCTTCTGCCAGCAGCTCAACCTCCAGCTCGCGGAACCCGATCGTACGGCCGCCAGCCATGATCGCCCCTTCATCCAGGCTCATTTCGGCCACCTGTGTGTCGGCGAGGATCGCATAGCTGTACTGCCGGCGCGTGTGGATGGTCATCAGCGGGAATACGGCCGCGCCATCCAGCGCTGCCAGCGCCCGATCGCGCGCCGCGCTGGCGGGCCAATCGGCCGGGTGCTCGCCGGCGTCGAGATCGACCTCCCACTCTTCGCGCGTATGAATGCTGGCCTGTGTGCTCAACGAGCGCTTCACCGTCGCGATCCGCCGGCTGCCAAGATCGCGCACGCGCAGCGTCGTGCGATTGGCGGTGAGCCGTCGATCAGCTGTATCGAAATAGGTGTTGTGCTGATGTTCGGTGCCCGGAGTATGCAGCACATAAAAGGGGCCTAGTGCGGTCAATTGACGCAGGCTGGTAAAGACCATGCGATTGACAACCCGAAATTTTGCTTCGATCTCCATAAACGCAATGAACCTCTCAATAGTGTGCGAGGTCGAGGCCACTGCGTTGTAGCGCCAGGTCTGCAACTGCGCTGTTGTCCAGGCCGTATGGAACACCACTGCATCATACCACAATCCAACCGCCGTTCCGGCCTGATCCGGATGACAGTACGCTCATCTAGATCAACATGGGTCGTCTACGCGGCGCGCCCCGCAAAGGACGGTGAGTGATAAAGCTGCTCCAACAGCCGGGGCGGGCGGCCAGCATGCCTGTATAATACGGCAGGCACAATGCGAAGGAGGCCCTATGACCGAGCAGGAAGCGCGCCCAGCGCCAGAGATCCATGCGACAGATATCGTTCTGCCGCACCAGACCAATAACTTCAACACGATGTTCGGCGGCGAGGTGATGGCACTGATGGACAAAGCGGCGGCGATTGCTGGGCTGCGCTTCTGCCGCCAGCCGCTGGTCACAGCGTCGAGTGAGCGGATCGACTTTCGCACACCGATCCACGCCGGCGAGATCATCGAGGCGATCGCGCGAGTGATCTACGTCGGCCGAACGTCAATGGTTGTGCGCGTGCATATCTACGCCGAGCACCCATTGAAAGGCGACACACGCGTCTGCACCACCGGCTATTTCAGTATGGTCTCGGTGGATAAACAGGGCCAGCCGATGCTAGTGCCACGCCTGCTGCTGGAAGACGACGCCGCGCGCGCCGAGTGGGCGCTAGGCGAGGAGATTCGCCGGGCGATCGACGCGCGGCGGAAGTGACGGGTGCTACTTGATGCTTGATACTTGAATCTACCTCCGTATCAAGTATCAAGCATCAAGCATCAGAAACACATTTCATCCCTTATCTCCTGGCTCTCATCCCCCCTTGACATGGCCGTTTTTCCCATTATAATCGGCAGTACAGATCATACCCGATTAGGAAGCCATGAACGAGGGATCGACCATGATGATTCGTCCTCGCCGCGCCATCGCTGCTGTGCTGATGGCGCTGTTGCTGCTGGCCCAGGCGGCGCCGATCACGCGCGCCCAGAGCGGCCCGCTGTATTTCCCCGCCAGCGGCCACTTCCTCACCGACGATCAAGGTTTTCTCAGCTTCTGGCGCGCGCACGATGGCGAGCGGCTGCTGGGCTTCCCGATCGCCGAGGCCAGCGTGGGCGCGGACGGGGCGGCGCAGTACTTCGAGCGCGGGCGGCTGGAGCAGCAGCTCGATCCAGCCAGCGGCGCCAGCGTGGTGCGCACGGCCGCAGTTGGCGCCGAGTATGCCCAGGCGCTCTGGCGGCGCTTCGCGCCCGCGCCGCCGCGCAAGGCCGCCGCCAACGAGCAGGTCTTCGCCAGCACCGGCCACACGCTGCGCGAACCGTTTCTGAGCTTCTGGCGCGCGGCCGGCGGGCTGGAGTTCTTCGGCGCGCCGATCAGCGAGGCGACATGGGAGATGACCGCGCGCGGCCAGCAGGAGGTGCAGTACTTCGAGCGCGCGCGGCTGGAGCGCGATGCCAGCCGCGCTGGCACACCCGACGAAGTGCGCGTGAGCGACCTGGGCCGCGCGCTGGCGCTGCTACGCGGCCAGGATATCGCGCCGGTGGATAATTACCTCGGCGCCGAGGCATATGGGCCGGCCGCGCCGCTCGCGCCCGATCACGGCCCGCTGGAGATCGAGCCGACCGCAGCGCCCACAGCGGCCAGCCCGCCCGCACCGGCCGCCCAACCGGCTGCGAAACCCGCACCGGCCGCGCCGCGCCCGCGCGCCTCGGGAGGATCGAAGTCGATCGTGGTCAACCTGAGCGACCAGTGGATGTACGCCTACGAGGGCGAGAATCAGGTCTACGACGCGCCGATCTCCACCGGGCGCGACGGCATGCAGACGCCGACCGGCACCTTTTCGATCTACGCCAAGCTCAAAGTTCAGACCATGGACGGAGTTACCGACGGCAAGGCATGGGTGGTGCCGAATGTGCCAAATGTGATGTATATCAACGGCGGCGTGGCGCTGCACGGCACCTATTGGCACAACCGCTTCGGCACCGGCGCGCGGCTGTCGCACGGCTGCGTGAATTTGCCGCTGCGCGCGGCGGGCTGGCTGTACGATTGGGCGCCGATGGGCACCATCGTCAAAGTCACCTACTGATCCATGCGGCGCGCGTTTTGCGTATATATCTTAGCGGAGGGATGATAAAGCACAATGCCAAGTAACGATTACCACTTCATCACTCGCTGGCGCATCCAGGGCGCGATCGAGGAGATCAGCGCGATCATCGCCGACGCGCCGAGCCTGACGCGCTGGTGGCCATCGGTGTACCTGGAGGTGCGCGAGCTCGATCCAGGTGACGCGCGCGGGCTGGGCAAAGTGGTCGACCTGTACACCAAGGGCTGGCTGCCATACACGCTGCGCTGGCAGTTTCGCGTCAGCGAGATCGCGTCCAACGGCTTCACATTGCAGGCCGAGGGCGATTTCGTCGGGCGTGGGATCTGGACATTCGAGCAGCATGGCGATTGGGCGATCGTCACGTACGATTGGAAGATCCAGGCCGATAAGCCGCTGCTGCGTCGGCTGTCGTTCCTGATGAAGCCGATCTTCGCGGCTAACCACCACTGGGCCATGGATCAAGGCGAGCGCAGCCTGAAGCTTGAGCTGGCGCGCCGCCACGCCGCCACGCCCGAGGAGCTGGCACGCATCCCTGCGCCGCCTGGCCCAACCACATCTTCGCCGCTGCCGCTGCTGCTGGGGGTCGCGGCGGCGCTGGCGCTTGCGTATGCCCTGCTGCGGCGGCGATAGGACATTAGACCATGAGCGAATCCGTGTCCGAGATAATGTATTTTTTCGAGGAACTAATGCTCATGAACATCGAAGAAACATTCCCCATATCCACATAGGTCGCACGGCGCCATCCCACAGGGGATGTGCGCCGCTATAGGCGCGGCTTCTTTTGGGCTGTGGCCGGATCAATGCTATAATTCCTCCTCTTCCACCGCTCTGCATCCAAAAGCCATGATCATGGAACTCACGCTGGAACAATCGGGCACACTACCGCCGATCGCCGAGCATCAGCCGGTCGAGTTCGCCTACTCGGCCGCACCCAACGCGCGGCTGGCGCTGAGTGTGGACGGGGTGCTGCTCGATCCCTTCCTGCGCCCAGGCGAGACCACCTGGCGCTGGAGCTGGAACCCAGGCCCGGCGGTCGGGCTGCATCGGCTGGCGCTGACCGACGCTGGGCCAGCCGATGCTGCGACGCGCTGGACATGGGCGCTGCGCGTCATCACACGCAAGATCGATCAGGAGCGCTACCAGGCGCTGCTGGAAGATATTCAGCGCGCGGCCTACGGCGTGCTGGCCACACTGGCCGGCGCGAGCGCCGAGGGCGCCGAGCTACAGCGCGAGGCGCCCTGGCAGCACAGCCCGGCCGAGGAGTACTACGCGCTGCTCGAAGAGCGGCTGGAATCATTCGCACGCGCGGTGCGCCGGATCGCGGCGCGGCCACGTGAGCAGCTGCGTGGCGGGTACGAGCAAACGCCGCTCGGGCAGGCCAGCGAGCTAGGGGCGCGCGCGCTATCCGATCTGGCGCGTGGACCATTCGATGCCGCACCACCCGGTGCCGCGCCCGATCTGCAAGCGGCGCTGCGCACCGGCGGTGGCCTGCTGCCCCGCGATATCGCGACCGAGCGCGACCGCCCGACCACCGATATCTACGAGCACCGGCTGCTCAAGCACCTGCTGGGCTTGCTGCTGCGCCGCGCGCGCTTCGTGGGCGCCCTGGCCGAGCGCGATGCCGCCCGGCTGGCGGGCAATGAGGCGTTCAGCGGCCCGAGCATGCGCCGCCTGCGCGCCGAGCAGATCGCGGCTGGCAGCGCCGAGGCCATACAGACATTACGCGAGCTACGCGCGCTGCCGTTCCTGGCCGAGGTGCGGCCGCTGCCCAGCTTTCGCGGCGCCACGCCATTGCTCCAGCGCGATGCGTCCTACCGCGAGGTCTACCGCATGTGGCAGGCGCTGCGACAGCACCCGTACATCGCCTTCGATAGCCCGCTCTTCGGCATCCCAATCGCCGACCTCCCGCGCCTGTACGAGAGCTGGTGCGCCATCCAAGTCGCGCGGGCGCTGCTGGAGCTTGGCGGCGCGGTGCGCGAGCAGCGCCTGATCGAGCAGCGCCGGCCGGACGGCGAGGAAGACGACCTGGAGTACATCGTCGCATTAGCCGAGCAGTCCCCGCTGCTGGTGATCGAGCGCGGCGGGTGGACACTGGTGTTGCGGTATCAGCCGCGCTACCGCCCACTGACGAAAGACGAAAGACGAAAGACGAAAGACGACGATGGCAACAATCCTGCGTCCTCCGCCCTTCGTCCTTCGTCCGGCAAGCTCGGCTCGCTCGACCGCCACACGCGCGTGCCCGACCTGGCGATCGAGATTCAGCGCACTGGCGAGCCGCCGCAGGTACTGCTGCTGGATGCCAAATACCGCCTGGATGCCGAGGGGCGCGGCGTGCCGCAGGATGCCCTAGCCGACGCATATACCTACTTCGGCGCGATCGGTGCCGCTGGCCGGCGCGCGACGCTCGGCGCGCTGCTGCTCTACCCAGGCATGCGCGCGCCGGAACACTACGCCAGCGGCGTCGGCACCATCCCACTGCTGCCAGGCCGCACGGCAGCGCTGGCGCAGCAGCTGGCGGATTGGCTTGGGCTGGCTGAGTAGCTTCACCTCATCTCAATCGCAGATCAAGTAATTTTCCTTGAGTCTATCAAGCTCACGTCATAGCACGCGCATCTCATGATATATACAGAATCTTCACCTTTTACACCTTTTTCAGAATCTGCCACTTGAAAAGCCATAAAAGTATGCTATAGTAGCCGCAAGGTTTGGTTTCCACGAGTCGCCCCGGATGCTTTGCCCGCTGCAAGCGTACTCCCGAGAGCTTATCGTCAACCCCAAACCCCCGATTGTCTACTGGTTTCAGGAGTGGATCGAAGTCGATCCAAAGGAGCATGGCTAGCGATGAGCTACGCTGACAAAACGTTGACGTGCCGGGATTGTGGCACGCAGTTCGTCTTCACGGCGGGAGAGCAGGAATTCTACGCGCAGAAGGGCTTCACGAATGAGCCAACGCGCTGTACTTCTTGCAGGCAGGCGCGCAAACAGGGTGGCGGTGGCCGAAGCAGCGGCGGCTATGGCGATCGGGACAGCTACAGTGGCGGCGGCGGCGGCTACGGCGGCGGCGACAGCTATGGTGGCGGTGGCGGCTATGGCGGCGGCGGTGGCCGGCGCAGTAGCGGCGGCGGTGGCTCGCGCGGCAGCTTTGGTGGTGGGGAGCGCGAGATGCATTCCGTGACCTGCGCCAGCTGCGGCAAGGAGGCCAAAGTGCCGTTCTTGCCACGCGGCGACAAGCCGGTCTATTGTGACGACTGCTTCCAGCAGCAGCGCCGATCCAGCCGCTGGTAAACCAGCGTTTGGCGAGAGCAACACGGAAAGACCGGGCCGAATACTCGCCCCGGTCTTTCCGTGTTGCTCTCGCCAAAGAACCAAGAACCGGGTGCCCTCTGGGCGAACCAAGAACGGGGCACGCGTCACTGGTTCTTGGTTCGCCCAATGGGCACCCGGTTCTTGGTTCTGCAATTACACCTGCTTCGCCGGCGCCTGTGCTGGGCTGGTCATCGCCTCGGACTCGCGCTTGCTCTGCCAGATCGCCCACAGCACGGCCACGAAACACAGCGCCAGAGCGATGATCCAGATGGCGCTTAAGCCTCCGAGCCGCACCGAGACAATAATCGGCGCGATGATCAGCGAGACCAGGTTGATCACCTTGATCATCGGGTTGAGCGCCGGGCCGGCCGTATCCTTCAGCGGATCGCCGACTGTGTCGCCCACCACCGCAGCCTTATGCGGCTCGGAATGCTTGCCGCCGAAGTTGCCCTCTTCGATATACTTCTTGGCATTGTCCCACGCGCCGCCGGCGTTTGCCTGGAACACCGCCATCAGCTGGCCCGACAGAATAATGCCGGCCAGGAAGCCGCCCAGCGCCTCGACGCCCAGCAAGAAGCCGACCAGAATCGGCACCAGCACGGCGATCAGGCCCAGGCTGACCAGCTCCTTCTGCGCGGCGGTGGTCGATATCGAGACCGCGCGAGCGTAATCGGGCGACTTGGTGCCCTCCATAATGCCCGGGATCTTGAACTGCCGCCGCACCTCATTCACGATCTGCGACGCCGCGCGCGACACCGCCCGAATCGTCAGCGATGAGAACAGCAGCGGGATCGCGCCGCCGATCAGCAGGCCGATAAACACCACTGGCGAGGCGACGTTGATACCGGTCAGCCTAGTGATTCCTTGCGCGCCCGAGTCAATTAACTGCTGCTGCACTTTGCCCGTGTCGGTCAGGAATGAGCCGAACAGCGCCACCGCTGCGATCACCGCCGAGCCGATCGCGATGCCCTTGGTCACGGCCTTGGTGGTGTTACCAACCGCGTCCAGGTCGTCCATCACGTTGCGCGCGTTCTTATCCAGGTTGGCCATCTCGCCAATGCCATTGGCGTTGTCAGAGATCGGCCCGAACGAGTCCATCGAGATCGTGTTGCCAGTCAGCGTCAGCATGCCGATGCCGGTCAGCGAGACGCCGTATAGGATCGCGGTGAACTGGGTTGCGAGCGGCTCGCCACTGTAGATCAGCACCGACGTCAGGATCGAGCCGGCGATCACCAGCACTGCCCAGACACTCGACTCCATGCCCAGCGCCAGGCCCGAAAGGATATTGGTGGCCGAGCCGGTCTGCGAGGCCCGGCTGGTCTCCTTCACTGGCGAAAAGTGCGTCGAGGTGAAATACTCGGTAACCTTGTCGAGCACGATCGCCAAAGCAATACCGGCGACAGTCGCCATGAACGGGCGCCAGTCGACCTGCTGAGTGGCCGGGTCGATCATATAGTAAAGCGAGACGATCGCAAAGCCAATCACCGCCACCACTGCGGAAAGATAGAAGCCGCGATTCATCGCCGCCATAGCGTTGCGACGCTGCTCATCAGTGCGAACGATTGAGTTGCCGATCACCGAGGCGATCACGCCGATGCCGCGCAGGATCAGCGGGAAGATCACGAAGCGCATGTCGTAGCCCTCAAGGCCCAGCGCGGCATTCGATGCGCGGCCAAGCACCAGGCCCAGGATCAGCGCCGAGACGATCGTGACCTCGAAGCTCTCGAATACATCGGCGGCCATGCCCGCGCAGTCGCCCACGTTATCGCCCACCAGGTCGGCGATCACCGCCGCGTTGCGCGGGTCGTCCTCGGGGATGCCGGCCTCGACCTTGCCGACCAGATCGGCGCCGACATCGGCGGCCTTGGTGTAGATACCGCCGCCGACGCGCATAAACAGCGCGATCAAACTACCGCCGAAGCCAAAGCCCAGCAGCGCATCCGGCGCGGCGATGCCGAAGACCATAAAGATCAGTGTGCCACCCAGCAGGCCCAGGCCAACCGTGAGCATGCCCGTGACTGTGCCAGAGCGATACGCCGTCTGCATGGCTGGGTTGTAGCCCTTGCGCGCCGCAGCCGCCACACGCACATTCGCCTCAACCGCGATATTCATGCCAACAAAGCCGACGCTATAGGAGAACAGCGATCCCATCAGGAAGGCGATCGCGCGGCCAACTGCCACCCATGCTATCGCGCCGGCGCCGAAGACCTCGGTGGCCTCAGTGGTGGGTGGGATGATCAGTACGCTGGCGGCCAGCACAAAGGTAAGGATACCGATCATGACTATAATGGTGCGAAATTGGCGGCTAAGATAGGCGTTGGCGCCCTCTTTGATCCAGCCCCAGACTTCCTGCATGCGCGGCGTGCCTTTGTCCTGGCGCAGAATCTGCGCTCGCAGCACGAAGGCATAGATGATGCCGAAGATCGAGATCGCCAGCACCACCAGCACCGCGCCTTGCTCAAACGCACTCAGTCCCTTCATCAGTTCGGGCATTGATTCATTCCTCCAAGATCTGATCGACATATCAAAAAAGGGGAAATAATTGTTGGGCGACACTGCCCATTCAGCTTCGTCGCTCGTGCTCCTTTCTGCGGGTAGCAAAACCAGGTTGACAGCAGAGGGTACCCAGCCATGCCAAGGCGCGCCTGAACAAAATGCAGCATGTTGGGGCTGTGTGAGCGTCTGGAGGTGATCGGCTCCTATGCGTTTCAGAACCAGCTGTGCCAACACAAAAGCCCCAGGGCGGCAGCCGGGCGAAGCAGAACCGTGCCCAGTCAGGGGTGCCGTATTGTAGCATAGCACGGCGGCGCTTGCAAAAAAGATCACGAATGACAACCTGGGTTGATTCTTCGTTATCTTTATCTTAGGATCGCAGCTGCACAATACGCCGTGCTATACTATGCGCGGACGCGAAAAAGCAGAACAGGAGCCACCGACCCTTGGAACTCGCCTTTCTCGGCGGCGCCGGCGGCGTGGGCGCGAGCTGCCTGGCGCTCGACATCGCCGGCCGGCGCGTGCTGATCGACGCCGGCGTGCGCATGGACCCGACCGCCGACCGCCTGCCCGACCTGGCCCAGCTCGATCGGCGCGACCTGGCGGCGATCTTCGTGACCCACGCGCACGCCGACCACATCGGCGCGCTGCCGCTGGTGCATCAGCACTTCCCCGCTACGCCGATCTACGCTTCGCCGGCGACCATTCGACTCATGGAGGTGATGCTGGCCGACGCGCTGCGCGTGATGGAGCGCCGCGCGACCGAAGAGCTGGAGATCCCGCTGTACGACGCGGCGCTGGTCGCCTCAATGTTGCGGCTGCTGCGGCCCTTGCCGCTCGGCGAACAGAGCATACCCGAGCTGTCGAGCGTGACGATCTCCGCGACGCGCGCCGGCCATGTCGCGGGCGCGATCGGCCTGGGCTTCGCCGCGCCGGACGACCGTCTGGTCGTGTCTGGCGATGTCAGCATGACGGCGCAGCGCACGATTCTTGGCGCGGCGATCCCGGCGCTGCGCCACCCCGACCTGCTGGTGCTGGAAAGCACCTACGGCGCGCGCATGCACCCCAACCGCCAGGCCGAGGAGCGCCGGCTGGCCCAGGCGGTCGCCGAGGGCATTCAGCATGGCCATGTGCTGGTGCCGGCCTTCGCGCTCGGGCGCGCCCAGGAGATAATTCTCATTCTGCGCGCCGCCCAGCGCGATGGCCAGATCCCCGAGTTTCCAATCTATGTCGATGGTCTGGTTCGCACGGTCTGCGCGGCCTACGCCGGCTTCCCAACCGCGCTGACGCCCGCGTTGCGCAACCATATCCAGCGCGGCGGGCGGCCGTTCTTCGGCGGCACAGTCAAGCCGATCGAGACCCCAGCGCAGCGCGAGCGGATTCTAGCCGAGCCGCCCTGCTGCATCGTCGCCAGCAGCGGCATGCTCACCGGCGGGCCGAGTGCATTCTTCGCTGCGCGCCTGGTCGATCGGCCCGAGGCATCCATCCTGATCACCGGCTACCAGGATGAGGAGGCGCCCGGCCGCAAGCTGCTCGACGCGGCTGCGGGCACCAACCACACACTGCTGCTGCAAGGCAAACCAGTCACGCTGCGCTGTCGGGTCGAGAAGTATGGCCTGAGCGCGCACGCCGACGGGGCCGAGCTGGCCGGCCTGGTCAGCGCGCTCAAGCCCAAGGCGGTCGCGCTGGTTCACGGCGACCCCGAGGCCCGCGCCGCCCTGGCCGCCCGCCTGCGCGACCAGACGGTGGTGCTGCTGCCGCGCGATGGAGAGACGATCCAGGTCGCGGGGAAGGTGACGGGTGACGGGTGGCGAGTGAAGAGTGGGGCGTCACCCGTCACCCGTCACCCGTCACCCGCACTTCCGCTCGGCGAAGGCGCGCCGCTCGACACGGCCGGGCTGGAGCAGCTCTGGCAGGCGCTGGGCGATGGCAGCGGCGTGCAGAGCTTCGGCCCGCGCGAGATAGGCCGCGCGTGGTACGGCGAGGCGGCCGGCGCGGAAGAGGAGCAGCAGACGCAGCAGATATTGGAGGCGGCGCAGCCATATTTCGCCCCGCTGCCGGGCGTGCCGGGGCTGTGGCGCCTGCGCACGCCAGTCGAGGCACGGCGCGCGCAAGCGGCCGGCGCGCAGGCGCTTGGCGGCCACGCCAGATCGCGCGCGGATCAGGCATCCATTCAGGCGATCGTCGATCGCCACCTGGCGCATGCGGATGACCTGTACCGGCGTGGTGTAGATGCCGAGACTGGCGCGGTGACGCTCAGCTTCTACTTTCCCGACATGGCCGGCCGGCGCTACGCCGATGCGCTCGCGGCGATCGCGGAGGAGGCCGGCGTGAGCGTAATGATCGCGCCGCAGCCGCACCAGGGCGTATTGGCCGACGCGGCGCTGGCGGCACTGCCTCAAGGGCTCACCGCCGCGCGTGCGCCCTCGATCCTGCTCGACGAGCGCGCGGTGCGCATTCGCTGCGATGGAACGGCCAAGCAGGAAGACATCGATCAGGCCCAGACGCGCTTCCAGGCACAGACCGGCTGGCAGCTAGAGCTGGCGCTGACCTTCCAACCCGAATTGGCGCCACCGGCAGAAGTGCCCGCAGGTGTGACTGAGCGCCTCAAGATGAACCTGGCCACCTGGTCGGCCCAGGAGCTGTTCGGGCCGGCGACCGGCTGCTACAAGATCGGCGCCGACCAGCAGGCCGGCATCCTGATCTTGCGCTTCGAGTTCCCCGACGTGGCGCGCACCCGCTATGCCGACCAGATCGCCGAGCTGGCGCGCGCCACCGGCTGGCAAATTCAGGTTCATTCGCAGCCGCATCAGGGCGCGCTCGACACCGCGGCCCGCGCCGCGCTGCCGGAAGGTCTCGCGCTTATCGGCGCGCCATCGCTCGCCTCGCCAACCCGCGAGGTCACACTGCGCTGCCGCGGCGAAGCCGACCCGGCGGCGATCGAGGCGGCGCGGGCCGCTTTCGCGGAACAGACTGGGTGGAGCTTGGTGATACGCGTCGTGGTAGGAGCTTAATATTCAGCGCAACGTTGGCGAGCAATCAGCATCCTGAGTAGTGCTGGAGCGACGCGGCAGCGGAGCAAAAGCACGTATCGAAGGGTGCGCCTCCATTCCACCGCACCCTTCGATACGGCCGAATCCTGAGCTTGTCGAAGGGTGCGGGCCGGGGTGCCCTCTAGGCCCAGGATGCTATTTCGCTGGCATAAAACGGGGGCATTTCTTAATCCTTAGCTCTGCCGCGCCGCATCCTCTTCCATCTTCTTGCGCAGGCTCAGCGGACGCATATCGGTCCAGACTTCCTTGATGTACTCCAGGCACTCCGCCTTGGGGCCGGACTTGCCGGCGTCGTTCCAGCCCAGTGGATTCTCCCGGTCGGCCGGCCAGATCGAGTACTGCTCCTCGTGGTTCACGACGACCTTGTAGATAGTGGTGTCTTCCTGCTGATCGCGATTCATGTTCACTCCTTTGCAAAATAGAGACAAACGTCAATCCTCAAATATCTCCTCCACACACCTTCCCTCCCACTCGTGATGCGGCGCGATCCCCAGCAGCCGCACGATCGTTGGCGCGGTGTCGAGCAGGCTGACGGGCGCATCGATCGCATAGCCCTGGCGGATGCCCGGCCCGGCCGCGAGCCAGGGGATGGTCATGTCTTCGGGCAGTTCGGTGCCGTGGTTGCGATCATGCCCGCCGTGGTCGCTATGCAGCAGGATCGCGGCATCATCCGGCAGCGCATCCAGCACCGTGCCCAGCGCAACATCGACTGTCTCCAGCTGGCCCAGGTAGCCTTCCGACATCCAGCCATAGTAGTGGCCAGCAGTGTCGACCGTGCCAAAATAGACGAATGTGAGATCGGGCAGGCCTTCCGCGAACACGCGCGCTACCTCGCCGGCGGTGATGCTGTCGCCATCGGGCTGGTAGCTGGTATTGCGGAAGTAGGACATATCGAGGCTGCCGGGCCGGCCGATATCGCGCAGTTCCTCCCAGTTGTAGAAGAATGCCGTGCGCTTGCCGGCCGCGTGCGCCAGATCGAACAGCCCCGGCAGCGGGCGCGCCAGCGGTGTCCACTGGTTCGAGGTGATTCCATGGCGCGCCGGCGGCACGCTATGGAAGATCGAGGTGTGGCAGGGCAGCGTCACCGAGGGCATCACGCTCTGTGCACGCATCGTCGCAGCGGCGTGGGCGCATAGGGCGCGCAGGTTCGGGCAGCGCGCAGCATCGATCGCATCGGGGCGCAAGCCATCGATCAGGATGAAGACAACCGGCATTGAATCCTCCATCGTGTACATGCTTCTCACACTGGCCTGCGGCATGGTATCATAAGCGCGAGCAATAGGAGCAAGCGATGACAGCGCCGATCCCCCTATCCTGGCAGCCGATCCTGGCCGGCGAGACCGAAAAGCCCTACTACCACAAGCTCCAGCAGTTCCTCGATGCGGAGCGACGCGATCACACCATCTTCCCGCCCGCGCCGGAGGTCTTCACCGCGCTGGAGCTAACGCCCTACCAGCGTGCGAATGTGCTGCTGCTGGGCCAGGATCCGTACCACGACGACGGCCAGGCGCACGGGTTGTGCTTCTCGGTGCGGCCGGGCGTGCCGCCGCCGCCCTCACTGGCAAATATGTTCAAGGAGCTGAAGAGCGATGTCGGCTTCCGTATTCCGAACAACGGCTATCTGGTGCATTGGGCTGAGCAGGGCATGCTGATGCTGAACGCGGTGCTGACGGTGCGGGCGCACCAGCCGAACTCGCACAAGAACAAGGGTTGGGAGACTTTCACCGACGCGATCATCCGCGCGATGAACGACAAACAGAGCCAGGTGGTGTTCGTGCTGTGGGGCGGCTATGCGCGCAAGAAGATCTCACTCATCGATACCAGCCGCCATGTGGTGATCGAGTCGGCGCACCCCTCGCCGCTCTCGGCGCGCAACGGATTCTTCGGCAGCCGGCCGTTCTCACGGATCAACGCCGCGCTGCGCTTGGCAGGCCAGCCCGAGATCGATTGGCAGCTGCCGGATCGCTAGAACTCCTCTCCTCAAGCACCCCTCTGTTAGGCATGGTTTCGCTTGACAGCGATCAGCTTTACCGTTTGAGGAGGCCTGGGGGGCGGCCGGATACCCTTTGGGCGCCGTCCCCCAGACCCCCACCCCGAAGTGTAACGTTCGCAAGAACCTTATCTTAGATAAGCATATATTCATTCGGTAGCGCCGTTAGACGACAATATTGTCATTGCGCACCCTTGTGACTATCGATAATCATCATCGAGCGAGCACGGAAGGACGCCATGAATCGGCGAGCATGGGGGCTTCCGCCGGCCCAGATAAGCGCGATAACGTGATTGTCATCGCCCATATCACCCCAAGCCAGCCGGCGTTATTAACAATGCACAGTGATCGAAAAACAGATCCCTGGCGATCGACCAACGTTCTACTATGCCAAGGAGCATCACTATGAAAAAGCATCGCCGCTCACCTTCTTCGACGACTTTCATCCAGCTGCTGATGCTGATCGCAATCGCACTGGCGGCAGTTGCCGCGGCGCCGCGTTCTGCGTCGGCGGCGCCGGCGCAGTTGGATCTGGAGTTCGACGGCTCGGATAACGCAAGCACACTCAATAGCTTCCTGGGGACCATGCTGTCCGGCACGAATGTGCCAAATGGCGGCGCAACAGTCCACACTGCCGCGCCCGGCACGCTCCAGATTGTGACCAGTGCGGGCGACCTGCTCCCATTCGGAACCGGGCAGGATAACGCGCTGGCGTACCCGTACACCAGCGCCGGCTCCTACACGATCGGCGCGCGCTTGCTCAAGCCGACGTTCGCCGCTCCATTCCAATCCGCGGGGATCTACCTTGGCAAAGCCAGCAATCAGTATATTCGCTTCACCGCTGGCAAGGGCTCAAAAGGCTCTAACGCCGAGCGCCTCCAGCTGGATGTGCTGGAGACCAACGGCAAGCTGCGGTCTTCCACCATTGCGCTGGCGCCGGGGACGTTCGCCAGCATCAACAGCTCACTCGATCTGTTCCTGAATATCGATCACGCCAGCAACAAGCTCACCGCGCTCTATCGGATCGACAGCGACGACCCGAACGCGGGCCGGCTGGCGACATCGCGCAACTTCCCGCGCTGGCTGCGCCAGGGTTCCTCGCAGGATGTCTCGGCTGGCGTGATCAGCACCAGCCGCGGCACCTTCACGCCGAATATCGTCTCGTACGACTGGTTGCGCATCAGCGCAACACCGCAGGCTGTTGCGGCAGTGAGTGGCACGAAGACGGTGGACAAGGATGGCGTGTCTGGCCCGCCGGTGAACCCCGGCGATACGCTGACCTACACCGTCAGCGTCACCAACAACAGCGCGACGACCAGTGTTCAGATCACCGATCCAATGCCCGTGGATACCAGCTATGTCGCCAATTCGGCCACCGGCGGAGCGACGTTCGACGCCGCGGCTAACCGGATCGTGTGGCAGAATGGGGCATTGGGCGCCGGAGCGACGGCCTCGTTCAGCTACCAAGTCCAGATCAATCAGGCGCCGCTCCAGTCCTCGACGATCGTAAATACCGCCGCGCTAACCTATGGCGCGAACACGGTGCCAGCCCAGTTGAGCGCCGCGACAACCGTCGGCATCACGCCCGACCTCAGCGACTCGACTTACACCGCGAATCCCGCGCTTGTTGGCCCAAATGGAACCGTGACCTACACGCTCAACCTGTTGAACGACGGCACGGCGGCCGCGAACGGCGCCACGGCTCAGCTTTCGGTTCCCAGCGGCACGACGCTGGTTGCAAACTCGGCCAGCGCCACCAGCGGCAGCCTGAGCATCGATCCCTCGCTGACCAAGATCACCTGGAGCGCTGCCGGCCCGCTGGCGATCGGCGGCACGGCGACGATCACCTTCACGACGAATGTCGGGAACGGATTCGCGAATGGCGCGCAGATCAGCAGCCAGGCGATCATCCAGGCGAGTGGGACACTGCCGGTATTGGCGACCACGCAGTCTATATACGCTGTCGCGGCCGCGGTCGTCGGCATCAAAACGGTTGACAAAGCCGTGGCCGACCCTGGTGCGACGCTGACCTATCTGATCACGGTTTCAAACACCAGTGGCGCGGCGGCCAGCGACGTTCAGATCGTCGATCCAATCCCACAGGACACCAGCTATGTCGGTAATCTGAGCGCGAGCGCCGGTATTCCCACACACGACAGCGGCACGAACCAGGTGGTCTGGCAGATTTCGACTCTCGCCGCCAGCCAGTCGATCACCATGAGCTTTCAGGTGCAGATCAACCAGCTGCCGCTCCACTCGGCTACGGTCACGAACAAGGCTGTGCTGATAGTTCCGGGCGCTCCGCAGTCGCTGCTGAACGCTGTAACAAGTGTTCGCGGCATGGCCGATCTGAGCAACTCGATCTACACTGCCGATCCGCTGACCGTAGGACCGAATGGAACCATCACCTACGCGCTCAATCTGCTCAACGATGGCACCACCGCCGCGTCAAACGCTTCAGTCACGCTGACGATCCCTGACGGAAGCAACCTGGTAGCGAATTCAGCCGCCGCGACAAGTGGGAACCTGAATGTCAACACCGCGCTCAACACGATCGCCTGGACGGCGAGCGAGCCACTGGCGATCGGCTCGGTGACGCGCATCTCATTCCAGGTCAAGCTGGGCAGCACGACGGTCAACAGCGTTTTTAGCAGCACTGCTACCATGCAGGCTGACGGATTCGTACCAAACGTCAAAACCGCCCAGGCCAGCTTTACCCAGTCGGCGCCAGGAACCATATACCTGTACCTGGCGGCGATGCGGCGTTAGGGACTTGGAAAGTCCTTATCATCCCACCGCAGTGGGGTCTGGCGGCGGCTCCACCGCCGCCAGACCCCACCATTGGGGAGGTGGATGGGCCTTCGGCCCATCCACCTCCCCAAACGGTAAAACTGATCGCTGCCAAGCGAACCTTGTCATACCCAATATGCCTGCTCCGCCAGCGCGATCGCCCCTAGCACCCCGGCATCGCTGCCCAACCCAGGCGGCACGATGTAGCCGTCGATCCCTTCCTGCACCGCTGAGTATTTCAGATAGCCGTTCAGTAGCTGCTGCACCTGCGTGCGGATCATCGGGAACAGGTGCGGCTGCTGCATGATCCCGCCGCCAAGGATGATCCGCTCCGGTGAGAGCGAGTAGATCATCGAAACCAGACCTTGCGCCAGGTAGCGCGCCTCCAGCGGCCACGCCGGATGGTCGGGCGGCAATGTCTGCGCCGGCGCCTGCCAGCGCGCGCCCACAGCCGGCCCGGCTGCCAGGCCCTCCAGGCAATCGCCGTGAAACGGGCAGTTGCCGGGAAATGGATCTTCGACCGGGTCGCGCCGCACCAGAATATGGCCGACCTCGGGGTGCAGCGCTCCATGGAGCGGCTTGCCGCCCACCAGCACCCCGCCGCCGATGCCCGTACCGACAGTGATATACAGCGACGAGTCCACGTCTTGCGAGGCGCCCCAGCGGTGCTCGCCGATCGCCGCCACGTTCACATCAGTGTCGAAGCCGACCGGCACGCCTAGCGCGCGCGCGATCGCGCCGCGAATGTCGGTGTTCTGCCAGACCAGCTTCGGCGTCGAGGTGATGTAGCCATAGGTCGGCGAGGCCGGGTTCGGGTCGACCGGACCGAACGCGCCGATGCCGATCGCGGACACCATCTCGGGCTGCTGCTTGAAGAAGGCGATCGCCTGAGCGATCGTCTCGGCCGGTGTGGTGGTCGGGAAGCTTGTCCGCACACGTAGATCGCCAGGGCCGGTTCCGACTGCGCAGACGAATTTGGTGCCGCCGGCCTCGATGCCGCCAAATAAGGTCATGGGCTGCCTCCTGGCAACTTAATCAAAAGAATTGGCGAGCGCTGTCAAGAATGATGGCCGCGCGGTCACAAAGACCACATGATAATGCGTCATAGTTAAAGAAGCGATGCCCACTGTCATCCCACTTTTGGCCTATGGTTTCCGTCGTAGACCAAGAATGCCGATCCGGTGGCTGTACATCCTCAGTTATGTATTGCGGCCGTTCTATCCAATAATAGCCGACGCTACATATGAGCAGAAAACCTAAAGGAATTCCAACTAGAAGACGGAACCATTTTGGAAGACGCTTGGGAACTGGTAGCAATCGAGCAGATGGCTGCAATTGTGTTCTCCTCACGCAGTGTGCTGTGGGGCATGAACAAGCTACGATGTGCCTACTCTGTATGTTGTCAGTGTATCATAACATATTCCGACTCTCACAATCCAGCCGTCGACAGCGAGTACGGCAGATCATCCTCAGCCAGCGCACGCCCCTCGTCGGGCGTCTCCGACATCGCAAACGTCAGGCGCCCGCCGTCCATCAGCCGCTCGTGCGCGATCCAGGTGTGCGTGTACGGCTGGCCGTCCAGCAGGGTTTCGCGCACATACACCGCCGCATGGCTTTGGCCGGGGGCCTCGATCTCCAGCGTGTTTCCATTCACCAGGTGCAATGTTGCCTTGGCGAACAGCGGGCTGCCGAACACATACGAAGGGTGGCCAGGGCAGAGCGGGAAGATGCCCAGCGCGCTCAGGATGTACCAGGCCGACATCTCGCCGTTGTCCTCGTCGCCGGGCAGGCCATTGGGATCGGGGCTATACAGCTCGTCGAGCACCTTGCGCACCCAGTAGTGCGTCTTCCAGGGCTGTCCGGCGGCGGTGAACAGGTACAGCACGTGATGCACCAGCTGGTTCGAGTGCGCGTACTGTCCGAAGCTGGCCGACGCCATCTCGGTCATCTCGTGGATCTCGAGATCGTAGTCGGCGGCGTCGAAGTACGGCGGCGTCGCCAGCATGCGGTCGAGCTTGGCGACGAACGCCTCCCGCCCACCCATCAGCGCGATCAGGCCGGCCGCGTCATGCGGCGCGGCCCAGCTGTACTGCCAGGCCGAGCCTTCGATATACGCGCGCCGATCCCAGGCGAACTCGTCGAACGGAATGAGCCAGCTGCCATCGCGCAGCCGCCCGCGCATGAAACCGACCGCTGGGTCGTAGGTGTTGCGGTAATGCAGCGCGCGGCGGGTCAGCTCGGCCGCGTCATCCTCGATCCCCAGCGCGCGGGCGATCTGGGCCACGCAGAAATCGTTGTAGGCGAACTCCTGCGTGCGCGCGGCTGCGTGCGCCACCCGATCGGCCGGCACATAGCCCAGCGCGATGTAGTCGAACAGCCCGGTGCGTCCGAAGCCCTCGTTCGGGTCGCCCTTCTCGTACGCATCTTTATGCATCGCGGCGTAGGCCGATTCGAGATCGAAATCGCGAACGCCTTTGACATATGCGTCGGCGATCACCACATCCAGGTGCGTGCCGATCATGCAGTTGCGGTAGCCAGGGCTGGCCCACTTGGGGAAGTGGCCGCCCTCATTGGCCGCCTGCACCCAGCCGTTGACGATCTCGCTCAGCCGATCCGGGAACAGTAGCGCGAACAGCGGGTAGACTGTGCGGAACGTATCCCAGAAGCCGTTATCGGCGTACAGCACGCCGGGATGAATTGTGCCATCGTACGGGCTGTAGTGGATCGGCCGGCCGGCCGCGCCGTATTCATACCACTTGCGCGGGAACAACAGCGTGCGGTACAGGCAGGTGTAGAAGGTCTGCCGCTGGCGCTCGTCGGCGCCTTCGATCTGGGCACGGTTCAGCAAGTCGTTCCACTGCGCGCGGGTCTCGGCGCGAATCTCCTCGAAGCTGCGCGCGCCGATCTCCTGCTCTAGTGTGCGCAACGCCTGCTCGATGCTGATGAACGAGGTTGCTACTCGCACTTCGATCGGCCGCTGGCGCATGTCGAACTCGACGTAGGCGCCCTGGCGATCACTTTCAGCCTGCGGGGCGTGTTCCAGCACACTGGCGCCTTCGAAGAAGCCGTGATCAACGATCGGCTGACTGAACACTGCCACAAAGTAGCACGCAAATGAGTCGGGCACGCCGCCGTTGTTGGCGCGGGTGTAGCCGCTGAGCATCCGCCGCTGCGGATCGATCCGCACCAGCGCGGCGCCGTCGAAGGCGTGGAACATGATCCTGGCGCGCTCGGTCGCTGGGAAGGTGAAGCGCAGCGCGGCGCCGCGCTCGGTCGGCGTCAGCTCGACGGTGGTGCGGTAGCGCCAGAACAGCGCCTTGAAATAATCGGGCCCAATCTCCATATCGCCACGGCGCACCAGCGACGATCGCTGCCCGGCGTCCAGCAGCAGCGCGCCGATTTGCGGCATAATCGTGAAATGGCCGTAATCGGCAATCCACGGGCTGGGCTGGTGGGTGGCGCGGATGCCCTGGAGCTTGCGTGCGCGATAGCCGAACAGCCAGCGACCCTCGTCGGTCTGCGGGCTCCAGTTGGTCATGCCGAATGGCCGGCTTATGAGCGGCAGGCAGTTGCCATACGAGAAATCGAAGTGCGAGTCCGTCCCTTGCAGCGGGCGAACGAAGGCGACGAGATCCTGATCGTATCTGGCGGTCATGAGCACGCTCCTTGGGTATGCGAAGCGAAGAATGACGCGTGCCTATTGTAACCGCAAACCGCCTGGCGGATCGATCCGTGCTGGATGGGGCTGTGCCCTGGCGCGCACCACAATCCAGCACGGACTATCACGTTCCCACAACCTTAACTATTCAGCCCGTACATTGTCCAGATAGAACGTGCCGCCGCCGGAAAAGAAGATGTACATGCCGCGCACGTCGTTCATTGGCTTCGTAGAGATGTCGCACGAGAAGGCACCGATCAAGTCGACGTCAGTAGTCGCCGTGGTGTTGGCATTGACGAACGTGAAGTTGCCCTGGCACCACTCGAAGCCAGGACCAATCTGGAGCGAAATGTCCTGCGATGTGCCTGCTCCCAGCGTCTTGATATCGACTTTGATGTGCGTCTTGCCGGTCAGGTCAACCGGTGCAGGGAAGGTGACGCCGACCCAGCCGCCGTCGACGGCGTTGAACTTCAGGCTGTGGCTGCCTTCGCTGGCGTAGTCAGTGCTTTGCTCGACCGTCCCTGCGGTCGGCTGCCAGTTGCCGGGCGCCCAGCCCTCGGTGCCAGTCTCGAAGGAGGCCAGCAGGATCGCCGCAGCCGGATTCGGCTTCACCGTCACGATGAGGGCGGCTGCGTTCGAGGTCCGGCCGGCGCTGTCCTGGATGGCATACGACGCCTGCACCTTGCCCGCGAATCCGTCGGTCGGGGTGAACTCCACCACGCCGTCAGTCCCGGCGACAAACGTGCCGCCGGCGAGCGCCAGAGTTGTTTGCTGGCCCGACGCGCCCGGATCGAGATCCAACGAGCCTGGTACGACAGTGGCGCTGCCGGAGGCGATATCGTTCGCCGCTGGTTTGAGCGTCACTGCGGTGTTGAACTCGGTGACCGCCGTGTCGTCGTCGGCGACCGGCGGGAAGACCAAGGTACGATTCGCAGCCATCATCTGCGCGAAGTTGCCGAGCGTGATGAAGACCGGATTGAAGGCATATACCGTGAAGCCGTCGTAGTCGGGGTAGTACGATCCGTCGTCCTGCTTGCCCGAGAGAATCCAGTACAGTGCCCCGGCGCCACCACTGTCGAAGACAGCGTCGGTCCATTTCTTGTAGTTCGGGTTACGCATGCTCTTGTCGAGCAGGCCGTACTCGCCCAGCATAGCCGGCTTGTCGAGCGCCCGGGCGGCCGCGAAGTGGCTGTTGATCCACTGCGTCCCCCAAGCAACGTCCGTGCCCCAGTAATCCGGGTACATATGGAATGACATCACGTCGATGTTTTCCAGCGCAGTGAACGCGACGGTGTCAACCCCCTCGCCGCAGTTCTCAGTCCAGTGCGTCGGGTTGGGCAGGCAGTAGAAGCCCTCGTCGCCGACTGAGACGAGATGCTTGTCGTCGATGCTCTTGATATGGGTTGACATTTCGTCGGCCCAGGCGATCAGCGTTTGGGTGGTGCAGTTGGGCGACCGAGGATATGCCCCGGCGCTCAGGCAGCGCGGCTCGTTGCCCAGCTCCCAGGTCATGATGGTCGGGTCGTCCTTGTAGGCAACGCCATTGTAGGTGTTGACTCGATTGAGCAAGTGCGCGATCCAGTTCTTGTACCATTGCCTGATAGTCGGATCGGTATAGAACTGGTCGTGGTATTGGCTGCCCCGCCAGCGCACGTACTGGTCCATCCCGCCGAAGTCGTTCCAGTTGTTGGTGAATGGGATCACCAGCTTGAGTCCAACCCGGCCAGCCTTGTACACGACGTAGTCGAGACGCTTGAGCCCGTCGTCGCCGTCGTTGTAGGCCGGTTTCGTCCCGTCCCAATACTGGAAATACACGCCGTCGGCCTTGCCGCGGATCGAGTTCGAACCGTCCTGGTTGCCAATGTCGAGCCAGCCCCACGTGCGCAGCACGGTGAAGTGATTGGCAGCAGCCGAATCGAGCACATCGTCGACCATGAGCTTCGACTTGTACATGAGGTAGTAGTTGTTCGTGCCGGCGAAGCGGAACACCTGGCCATGAAGCCGCAGCTCCGATCCAGCCTGCTTGACGAAGTCGTTCCCTTGGGCCGCGAAAGTGGCGGGCGCCGCGATCGGCTGCACCATCGCAGCTAGCGCCACCAGCACGATCATGATCATAGAGCCAAGTCTCTTCAGTACCATTGCTTGCGCTCCTTTCTGAGCAACAACCCGGTCACTACAACGTTGACAGAGTGCGGGCGCGCCTTTGACAGTTGGATAGCACGGAGGCTATATCAGCGTGTAGCAGTGGTGATCCTCGATGCCTGGGAAGGAATATGCAGAGTATAAATCGGTGGTTTTATAGAGTCAAACCAAACGCGATTAAAATCCAAATTCCTGCTTGACAGTTTTGCGACTTCTGGAGTATACTTCGCTCAGTTCGATTGTATGCAATAACACAAACCATGATGACGCGCGCAAACAACAGCCTGCTCCTAAGCCTCCTTCTTGTAGCCCTGATTATTATCACGGGTCTATAAGAGGCTGGGAGGCGAGCAAGGTCAGCGCGGCGTAAGTCAACTGTCAGGCCCCTCCCACACGGTGGAGGGGTCTTTTGTTTATGTCTTTTGTTTATGTAGGATGGGACGAGCCAAGCGCCCAGCGCGCGTTTCGTTCCTCTAGGTGAAGGTTAAAACTATGCTGGGTCGCGTTAAGAAACTGCTGGAACAGCTACTCGTGCCGCAGAAGCCGGTTCCGGTACCAGTGCCAGTGCGAATACCAAGGCGAAATAGCCGATAGAACCAAGAACCAAGAACAAAGAACAAAAGCCAAATATCAGATCTTGTTCTCTGTTCTTCACTCGGGTAGCGCCACAGTGCAGTGACCCACCCAAGCGCTGCCGATGCGGGCAGCCCCCAGCCGCAGTGCGGCCGCGAGCATCGCCGCTCGATCGATTGCGTAAACGCACAACCTGGCCCGCGCGTGCGGGCGACAATCACCATGAGATCGCCATCAGCCTGGATGCGCCAGAGCCGGCGCAGCGAGAGGAGAGCATTGCTATGCGTTCCGATACGATCAAGCGCGGCTTTGAGCGCGCGCCACACCGCAGCCTGCTACGCGCCACCGGCCAGATCCGAGAAGAGTCCGATTTCAATAAGCCGTTCATCGCTATCTGCAATTCGTATGTCGACATCATCCCCGGCCACGTCCATCTGCAAGAATTTGGACGCGTGGTCAAGGAGGCGGTGCGCGCGGCCGGCGGCATCCCGTTCGAGTTCAACACCATCGGCGTGGACGACGGGATCGTGATGGGCCACGAGGGCATGCGCTACTCGCTGCCCTCGCGCGAGCTGATCGCCGACTCGGTCGAGACCATGGCCGCCGCGCATTGCTTCGACGCGATGATCTGCATCCCCAACTGCGACAAGATCACCCCCGGCATGCTGATGGGTGCGGCGCGGGTCAACATCCCAACGATCTTCATCTCGGGCGGGCCGATGATGGCCGGCGTGGACGAAGAAGGCAACAAGAGCGACCTGATCACGGTGTTCGAGGCGGTTGGCAAGCACGCCGCCGGCAAGATGAGCGACGCACAGCTGCTGAAATTGGAACAGATCAGCTGCCCCACCTGTGGAAGCTGTAGCGGCATGTTCACCGCCAACTCGATGAACTGCCTCTGTGAAGCCCTCGGTATCGCGCTCCCGCACAACGGAACCCTCCTCGCTGTCTCACCCGAACGCCACGAGCTAGCCCGCAAAACCGCTGCCAAGATCATGGATCTGGTCGAGCGCAAAATCCGCTTCCGCGATATTGTGACCCCCGATGCGATCGATAATGCGATGGCGCTGGATGTGGCGATGGGCGGGTCGACCAACACCGTGCTGCACGTGCTGGCGCTGGCGCGCGAGACCGACCTGGATTACCCGGTCGGCCGCTTCAACGATGTCTCCGACCGCACGCCGCACTTGTCCAAAGTTTCGCCAGCGTGGGATGGCCCGCGCCAGTGGCACATCCAGGATGTCCACGCGGCCGGCGGCGTCCCGGCCATCCTGGCCGAGCTGGCCAAGAAGCCCGGCGTGCTGAAGCTGGACGCAATCACCGTGACCGGCGCGACAATGGGCGAGAACCTGGCGCACGCCGAGAGCCGCAACCCCGAGTGCATCCGGCCTGTTAGCAACCCGCACACGCAGCGCGGCGCGCTCAGTGTGCTGTTCGGCAACCTGGCTCCCGAAGGCGCGATCATCAAGGTCGGCGCGGTCGACCAGCACGAGATGCATTTCAGCGGCCCGGCGCGCGTGTTCGACAGTGAGGAGACGGCGACGAATGCGGTAGTGAACGGCAAGATCAACCCTGGCGATGTGATCATTGTTCGCAACGAGGGGCCGCGCGGCGGGCCAGGCATGCGCGAGATGCTATCGCTCACCAGCATGGTCAAGGGCATCCCCGAGCTGAGCGGCACCACCGCGCTGATCACCGACGGGCGCTTCAGCGGCGGCACGCGCGGCCTGTGCATCGGCCATGTCTCACCCGAGGCGGCCGAGGGCGGCCCGATCGGGCTGATTCGCGATGGCGATACGGTGGTGATCGATCTGGCCGCGCGCAAGCTGAATATCGACGTATCGAACGAGGATTTGGAGGCACGGCGGAAGGAGTGGACCGCGCCGGCGCCGAAGTACAAGCGCGGCTGGCTGGCGCGCTACACCAGGCTGGTGACGAACGCGAGTAATGGAGCGATACTGGAGTGATGCTTGATGCTTGATGCTTGGTGCTTGATGCTTGATGCTTGATGCTTGATGATCACTGTCAGACATCACGTAATCACGTATCAGCCATCACGTATCAAGCATCGCGACGGATTCATCAAAGAAGAATCGGAAACGTACGAAGTTAACGACAAAACTGATCCTTAATGCCTAAATGCTTACTATGTGATGTTTATCCGAGGCCCAAGTATCACGTATCAAGCATCAAGCATCAAGCATCTGGAGGTATCAATGTCAGAACAACGAACCGGCGCGCAGATCATGTGCGAAGCGCTCATTCGCGAGGGCGTGGATGTGATGTTTGGGATCCCGGGCGGCGCGATCATGCCGTTCTACTACGCCATGTGGGAATATCGCGATCAGCTGCGCCATGTGCTGTGCCGGCACGAGCAGGGCGCCGGCCACGCGGCCGAGGGCTACGCGCGCTCGACCGGGCGGATCGGCGTGTGCATCGGCACCAGCGGCCCCGGCACGACTAACCTGGTCACGCCGATCGCCGACGCGATGATGGACAGCACGCCGCTGCTGGCGATCACCGGCCAGGTCTCCAGCGCAGTGCTGGGCAAGGATGCCTTCCAGGAGACCGATATCACCGGCATCACCATGCCGATCACCAAACATAACTACCTGGTCAAGAATGTCGAGGAGCTGCCGTATGTCTTCAAGGAGGCCATCCATATCGCCACCACCGGCCGGAACGGCCCGGTGCTGATCGATGTCACCAAAGATACCATGCAGGCCAAGACCGTGCCGAACTGGGATGTCAAGCTGAACCTGCCGGGCTACAAGCCGAACTACAACGGCAACCGCAAGCAGATCCGCGAGGCCATCCGGCTGCTGATCGAAGCCAAGAAGCCGCTGATCATCGCCGGCAACGGCGTGACGATGTCGGGCGCGATCGACGAGCTGCGCGCGCTTGCCGAGCGCACGGGCATCCCAATCACCACCACGCTGCACGGTATCGGCTCCTTTCCCGAGGATCACCCGCTGAATATCGGCATGCCCGGCATGCACGGCTGGGTGCATGTCAACCGCGCCATTCAGGAATGCGATGTGCTGCTGAACATCGGCGGGCGCTTCGACGACCGGGTGACCGGCAAGGCCTCGACTTTCGCGCCACACGCCAAGGTCATTCACGTCGACATCGACCCGAGCGAGATCGGCAAGAACGTCAAGGTGA
>WNFV01002240.1_pt1 | contig 35092 bp, 30 predicted proteins | sample 5400101 | NCBI WGS metagenome assembly WNFV01 (sample SAMN13153361, study PRJNA577476) | soil metagenome | isolation source: 115 cm soil or saprolite under grassland replicate 1 | place: USA:California | collected 2016-06-15 | reverse complement strand
GGGATCAGCACCACCGCGCTGGCGATGCGCCTCCAGGCCGCCGGCACCCCGTCCACGGCATCGCCTACGGTCACGCCGGCGACCTCGGTCTTGCCCACCTCACACCTTTCCGAATCGGCGCGTCCGCCCCTGGAACTCGCCCACGGCGCGATAGAGATCGCCGGGCCCGAAATCCGGCCAGAGGGTCGGCGTGATCACCAGCTCAGTGTAGGCAATCTGCCACAGGAGAAAGTTCGAGATCCGCATCTCGCCGCTCGTGCGGATCAGCAGGTCGGGATCGGGAATGTCGGCGGTATAGAGGGCCCCGCTGACATCCTTCTCCGAGATGTCGTCAGCCTTGAGGTCGCCGGCCTGAACCTGGCGCGCCAGCGTGCGGAACGCGTCGAGCAGCTCGTCGCGGCCCCCGTAGTTGAAGGCCATCAGCACGGTCAACCCGGAGTTGTTCCGGGTCTCGTGCACCACGTGATCGATGCCGCGACGTACGCCGGCTGGCACCCCGTGCGGCCGGCCGAGGACACGGAGCCGCGCGTTGCGCGCCATCAACGCGGGAAGCTCCGCGTGGACCGATCGCTCGAGGAGATTCATGAGGGTCGAGACCTCGTCCAGCGGACGGCTCCAGTTCTCCGTCGAGAACGCGTAGAGCGTGAGGTAGCGGAGCCCGAGCGTGTCGGCCGCGCGCACGATCGCACGCGCCGCCTTCACGCCCTCCCGGTGGCCAGCGACGCGGGGCAGCCCACGGCGGGTTGCCCAGCGCCCGTTGCCGTCCATGATGATGGCGACGTGCTCCGGAAGCGGCTGCGAGCGGGCGGCCTCGAGCAACTCGGCCTCGCCCGGGGCCGTTGTCATGCGACGGTCATCTCACGAAGCGCTAGAATGACAGAATCTCCTGCTCTTTTTTCTTGAGGAGCTCGTCGACCTTCGCCACGAACTTGTCGGTGGTCTTCTGAATCTGGTCGTGACCGCGCCGTTCCTCGTCTTCGGAGATTTTCTTGTCCTTGGCCATCGCTTTGAGGCGATCGTTCGCCTCGCGGCGGATGTTGCGGACCACGACGCGCGCTTCCTCGGCGATCTTGTGCACCGTCTTCGCGAGCTGCTTGCGCCGCTCCTCCGTTGGCGACGGCATCGCCAGGCGGACGATCTTGCCGTCGTTGACCGGGGTCAGACCGAGGTCGGAGGCCATGATCGCCTTTTCGATGGCCTTGAGTTGGGTCGCCTCCCAGGGCTGGATCACCAAGCTTCGGGCGTCCGGGACCGAGATGGACGCCATCTGGTTCACCGGTGTGGGCGTCCCATAGTAGTCGACACGGATCCCGTCGAGCAGGCCCACGGAAGCGCGGCCGGTGCGGACGGCCGCGAACTCACGCCCGAGCGCTTCGATGGCGCCGGTCATCTTCGTTTCGAGATCCTTGAGCACAGGCGGCATGTCCGTCATGTCCGTCAGCCTCCCGACGACACGATCGAGCCCACGGCCTCGCCGAGCACGATCCGTTTGATATTACCGGATCGAGTCAGATCGAAGACGATGATCGGCAGCTTGTTGTCCATGCAGAGCGAAATCGCCGCGGAATCCATCACCTGGAGGCCGCGGTTGAGGACGTCGATGTACGTCACATGGGCCAGGCGCTGTGCGTTCTTGTCCAGCTTCGGATCGGCCGAGTAGATCCCATCGACCTTCGTAGCCTTGATGATCGCGTCGGCGCTGATCTCGACGGCGCGCAGCGCGCCCGCGGTGTCGGTCGTGAAGAACGGGTTGCCGGTGCCGGCGGCGAAGATCACGACACGCCCCTTCTCCAGGTGGCGGATCGCCCGGCGGCGGATGTACGGCTCGGCGACCGCGCGCATCTCGATCGCCGAAAGGACGCGCGTTTGCAGGCCGGACTTCTCGAGCGCGTCCTGCAGCGCCAGCGCGTTGATGACGGTCGCCAGCATGCCCATGTAGTCGGCGGTGGCGCGGTCCATTCCACCGGTGCTCGCGGCGACACCACGGAAGATGTTCCCGCCGCCCATGACGATCGCGACCTGCACGCCGAGGGATGTCACGTCGCGCACCTCGTCGGCAACCCGATCGAGCACGCGCGGGTCGATTCCGTAGCCCTGGCCCCCGGCGAGCGCTTCCCCCGAAAGCTTCAGGACGATACGGCGATACGCCGGGCGGCCGGAGCCGGCAGCCCCTGTCATCTACTCCGCCTCGCCCACCTGGAACCGGGCGAACCGCTTGACGGCGATCCGCTCACCAGTCTTGGCATTCACGCCGTCAACGAGGTCGCGGACCTTCGTCTTGCCGGTGGCGTCCTTGATGAACGGCTGCTCGAGCAGGCACTGCTCGGTGTAGAACTTCTCGAGCTTACCCTCGATGATCTTGTCGACGACCTGGGCGGGCTTCTTCTGGTCGGCCAGCTGGCCGCGGTAGATCTCCCGTTCCTTATCGACCACCTCGCCCGGGACGTCCTCCCGGGCGACGTACGCGGGGTTCGCCGCCGCGACCTGCATGCCGAGATCCTTGACGAGATCCTGGAAGGCCTCGGTCCGCGCGACGAAATCTGTTTCGCAGTTCACCTCGACGAGGACCCCGAGCTTGGCACCGGGATGGACGTACGTCCCGACCGCGCCCTCGCGCGCCTCCCGATGTGACCGCTTGGCCGCCTGCGCCAACCCCTTCTTCCTCAGGTACTCGACGGCGCCCGACAGATCGCCCTCGGTCGCCTGCAGCGCCTCCTTGCAGTCCATCACACCCGCGCCCGTCCGGTCGCGGAGCTCCTTCACCAGCTGCGCGGTCGCGGCCATGGTTACTTGTCCGCCTCCGCCACCGCCAGCTCGGCGCCCTCGGCGGCCGCCTCCGGCGTCGCCGCCTCGCCCTCGTCCTTCGACAGGGTGCCGCGTCCCTCGTTGATGGCGTCGGCGATCCTCGACGTGATCAGCCGCACCGCCCGGATCGCGTCATCATTGCCGGGGACCGGATAGTCGATCCCGGTCGGGTCGCAGTTGGTGTCCACGATCGCCACGATCGAGATACCGAGCCGCTGCGCCTCCGCCACCGCGATCTTTTCCTTGCGCGGATCGATGATGAACACCGCGGCCGGCAGCTGCTCCATCGCCTTGATCCCGATGAGCGCCTTCTCGAGCTTCTCCCGTTCGCGGTCGAGCTCCAGAGCTTCCTTTTTCGGCAGACGCTCGTATTCCCCGGTCTCCTTCATCTCCTCGAGCTTTTTGAGCCGGGTGATGGACTTGCGGATCGTCGTGAAGTTCGTCAGCGTCCCGCCCAGCCACCGCTGGTTGACATAGAACATCCCGCAGCGACTCGCCTCCTCGAACACGGTCTCCTGAGCTTGCTTCTTGGTCCCGATGAAGAGCACCGTGCCTCCGCCGGCGGCGAGGTCGCGCACGAAGGCGTAGGCCTCACGAAATTTCTTGAGCGTCTTCTGAAGGTCGATGATGTAGATGCCGTTGCGCTCGCCGAAAATGAATTTCTGCATCTTCGGGTTCCAACGCTTGGTCTGGTGGCCGAAGTGCACTCCAGCCTCGAGCAGTTCCTTCATCGTCAACGTTGCCATGGATCCTCCTTCGGTTTGCCTCCGCCGCACTCAATAGGCGCGCCCCGGCCGCCCTTCGCGGCCGCCAGCTCGCACTACCACCGAAAACGCGCGGCGTGCGTGATGGTGAGCTACGTCGTGTACTTTGCGTTGAGACGCACGTACTCCTCGCTGAGATCGCAGGTCCAGACGCGGTCCTCGCCGCGGCCGAGGCCCAGATCGATCGTAATGTCGTACTCCGACTGTCCCATGATCTCCCGAACCCGCTCCAGGCGCACACCTTCTTTCAGCATCCCCCGCTCGACCAGACGCTCGTCTCCGACCGCGATCGAGACCTTCTCTTGCTCGACGCGCGCCGGCGACTTGCCGAGCGCCATCATGATGCGTCCCCAGTTCGGGTCCTGCCCGTTGATCGCGGTCTTGACAAGTGGAGAGTTCGCGACGCTGCGCGCGGCGAGAAGCGCGTCTCGTCGACTCGTCGCGCCGCGCACGGCGATCGTCACCAGCTTCGTCGCGCCCTCTCCGTCGGCAACCAGCATGCGGGCGAGCTTCGTCATCAGCGCCTCGAGGCCGCCCGCGAACTGGCGGAGGCCGCGGGCGCCGGACTCGAGCGGCGTGTTCTCGGCGAGACCGTTCGCGAGCACCGCCACGGTGTCGCTCGTGGACTGGTCGGAATCGACGGTCGTTCGGTTGAAGGACCGATCGACCGCACGCCGGACGGCCGGGCCGAGCGCTCCGCGCGCGACGACCGCGTCTGTCGCCACGAAGCAGAACATCGTGGCGAGGTGCGGCTCGAGCATTGCCACACCCTTCGCGATCCCGCCGATCGTGACCGGTCGCCCGCCGACCTCGACGCGCAGCGCCGCTTCCTTGGTCCGCGTGTCGGTCGTCAGAATGGCCTCGGCCGCCGCGCGGCCCCCTTGCGGGGACAGCGACTTCGCGAGTTTGGGTAATGCGGCCCGGATCTTGTCCATCGGCAGCGGCACTCCGATGACGCCGGTTGATGCGATCAGCACGTGGTTCGCGGGAATCCGCAGCAGCTCGCCCACGAGGCGCGTCATCTCGCGCGCATCCTGGATACCACGCTCCCCCGTGCAGACATTGGCGCAGCCGCTGGAGGCCACGATCGCCTGGGCCTGACCGCCCCGCACGTGCTCCGTCGACACGAGCACCGGAGCGCCCTTCACCTGGTTCGAGGTGAACACCGCGGCGGCGCGCGCGGGTGTCGAGGAGTAGATGAGCGCGAGGTCCTTCTTGCCACTCGGTTTGATGCCTGCCACGATGCCGCCGGCGAGGATCCCCGGCACTGCCGTGATGCCGCCGTCAAGCCACTCGAGGTCCCCCGACGCCATGGGTTACGGGTACACCGGCGGCGCCTCGAGCCCCGTCCGCTCGCTCCAGCCGCACATGACGTTCAAGTTCTGAACGCCGTTCGCCGCGCCGCCCTTACCCAGGTTGTCGATCGCCGACACGCACACAGCCCGGCCGGTGCGCGGGTCCGCCACCACGGTGACGTCACAGTAGTTGGAGCCGACGACGGCGCGCGTCGTCGGGCGCTCGCCCGCGTCGAGGACACGCACGAAGGGCTCGCCCGCGTAGAACTCTCGGTAGACGTCCAGCAAGCGACTCGTCGTCAGCGCCGTAGCGAGGGGCACCGATGCCGTCGTGAAGAGTCCGCGGTTGAGCGGCAAGAGATGAGGCGTGAATGCGACCCGCAGCGGCGCGCCCGCGAGAGCGCTGAGCTCTTGCTCGATCTCCGGCGTGTGCCGGTGCGCCGCGATCGCGTACGCCTGAACGTTCTCGTTGGCCTCGGTGAAGAGATACATCGGGTCGATCTTCCGACCCTGCGCGCCGGCGCCCGTGATTCCCGACTTGCCGTCGATCACGATCCCGTCGAGCCGAGCCAGCCCGGATCGCAGGAGCGGGGCCGTCGCGAGCACCGCGCCGGCCGGGTAGCAGCCGGGCGAGGCGACGAGAGAGGCCGGCGCGATTGCCTTCCTGTGCAACTCCGGGAGTCCGTAGACCGCTTCGGCGAGCCCGGGCAGGTCGATGTGCGGCGCCTTGTACCACGTCACGTAGTCGTCGGCGTCGTGCAGACGGTAGTCGGCCGACAGGTCGATCGCCCGGCCGCCGTGGCCCCGCAGGACCGGCACCGCCTTCTGCGACTCCATGTGGGGCAGCGCGAAGAAGACCACGTCGGCAACACCGGCGAGCCATTCGGGGTCCAGCTCGTGGAACCTGAGATCGCTGAATCCCCGCAGGTGTGGATACGCCTTGCCCACCGGCTCGCCGGCCAGCCGGTCGGACGTTACTCCGGTCAGGCTGACTTTCGGATGAACGGAGAGTAGCCGGAGAAGTTCGGCTCCCATGTAGCCACTCGCACCGGCGACGGCGACTCGGACCATGGCGGACCGCCCTGGCACTAGCGCTTCGAGTACTGGAACTTCTGGCGCGCGCCCGGCTGGCCGTACTTCTTCCGCTCGCGCATCCGCGGGTCACGGGTGAGGAGACCCGCCTTCTTGAGTGGGAGTCGGAACTTCTCATCGAAGCGCGCCAGCGCCCGGGAGAGCCCGTGACGGACCGCGCCCGCCTGGCCCGTCGGTCCGCCACCACTCACCGTCGCGAAGATGTCGAACTGCCCGACGGTGCTCGTCACCTCCAGCGGCTGTGCAATGATCATTCGAAGGGTCTCGCGAGGGAAGTAGTCTTCGAAGGCCCGCCGGTTGATGACTATTCGCCCAGCCCCGGGCCGGATCCATACGCGCGCGACGGACGTCTTGCGGCGGCCCGTCGCGTAGAACCTGTCGACCACGACGGCCATCAGCGCACCTCGGCCTTCGTCGCGAGGGTTTCGGGCTGTTGGGCCTGGTGTGGATGCGTGGCGCCGCGGTAGACCTTCATCTTCTTCGCCATGGCCCTCCCGAGTCGGTTCTTGGGCAGCATACCCTGCACCGCCCACTCGACGACGCGCTCGGGGTGAGTCTTGAGCATCGTTTCGGCTCGGACCTCCCGCAAGCCTCCGATGTACCCGGAGTGCCAGCGGTACTGTTTATCGTGGAGTTTGCGCCCTGTGAGGTGCACCTTCGCAGCGTTGACCACGACAACGTGGTCACCGACATCGAGGTGAGGCACGAATGTCGGCTTGTGCTTTCCACGGAGGATTGACGCGACGCGGCTCGCGAGCCGTCCGAGTACCTGGCCCTCGGCGTCCACGATGAACCACTTGCGCTGGATTTCGGTTTCCTTCGGCAACGGCGTCGGCATCAGCTTCCCCTTGACGGCTCTAAGTAGGCGTCCACACAGAAAAATTCGTGACGTCATACTCTAAAGGAGAAGATGGGGCCTGTCAACGAATCTTGGTCTTGCCGGGCCATGGGCAGAGCGCCCGCACGGGACACGTCGGACACAGAGGCTTCTTCGCGGCACAGCATCGCCGACCGTGACTCTGGAAGAGGTGGGTTGATGGCGTCCATTCGCCTCGTGGCAGGACGTCGCGAAGCTGGTCGTGGATCTCATCGGGGTCCTCAGAGCGCGCCAGGCCCAGTCGTTGGGAGACACGGAAGACATGCGTGTCGACCGCGATCGCCTGCTCGCCGAAGGCGTTTCCGAGGAGTACGTTCGCCGTCTTGAGACCCACTCCCGGAAGCGCCGTCAGCGCTTCTCGGGAACGTGGTACCTCGCCGCCATGGTTCTCGACGAGCGCCTTCGCCATGCCGATGATCGAGCGGGTCTTCGCGCGGTAGAAGCCGGTGGAGCGGACCTCCTGCTCGAGGGTCGCAGGCTCGGCGCGTACGTAGTCCCGAGCGCCCGGGTACTTCTTGAAGAGCGCCGGGGTCACCATGTTCACCCGCTCGTCGGTGCATTGGGCGGAGAGAATCGTGGCCACCAGAAGTTCGAGTGGATTCCCGAAATCGAGAGCGATCTTGGCGTCGGGATAGGACTTCTTGAGCTCGCGAATAATCCGTCGGGCTCGGGATCGCTTGGCTTCCCGTGACTCTCTCATGAGCCGCTCTCCTCAGCGTTGGCGGAGACCCCGATGGCCTCCGGCTCAACGCCGCGTGGCCAGGAACCGGCGGAGGCGGCCGAGACCCTCCCGGATGCGCTCGAGCGACGACGCATACGAGAACCGAAGGTACCCCTCGGCATTGGTGCCGAAGGCCGCGCCTGGGGTGACGGCCACATGGCTCGACTCGAGGAGCTCCCGGGCGAGCCTCACCGAGTCCATCGCCAGGTGTCGTGCGTTCGCCAGAACGTAGAACGCGCCCGTCGGCTCGGTGCCGATGCCGAAGCCGAGGGCCCGCAGGCCGGTGATCATCGCGCGTCGCCGGTCGTCGAAGATGGCGCGGAAGCGGCGGCTCTCGTCGCCCGCCTCACGGAGCGCAGCGACGCCGGCCCACTGCACGAACTCGTTCGTCGAGATGAAGAAGTTGCCATAGAGCCTCTGCAGCGCGCGGATGTACTCGCGCGGGGCGATCACCCAGCCGAGCCGCCAACCCGTCATGGCGTAGGCCTTTGAGAATCCATTGAGCACGAAGGCTCGATCGGTGAACTCGAGGATCGTCCGGTCGCGCCCGGCGTAGCTGAGCCCATGATAGATCTCGTCGGACACGATGAGCGGGCCATCCCCTCTGCTCAGCTCGGCGATCGCGGCCATGCGCTCCGCGGACAGCACGGTTCCGGTTGGATTAGCGGGCGAGTTGATCACGATCGCCCGGGTGTGCGGGCCGAGTCGCCTCCGGATCGCCTCGGGCCGATACTGGAACCCGTCCTCCTCGGTCACGCCGACGTAGACCGGCCGTCCGTCAGCGTAGCGGATGAAGTTCGGATAGCACGCGTAGTACGGATCGCTCAGGACGACCTCGTCGCCAGGATCCAGCAGGTGGCCGAAGAGGAGCAGCATCGCCGGGGAGGTGCCGGCCGTCACCAAAATCTGATCGGGCGAGACGGTCACACCGTACGTCGTCGCGTAATGTTCCGCGATCGCCTCGCGGAGGGGCAGGATTCCGAGACTGTGCGTGTAGCGTGTACGGCCGTCCTTGATCGCACGCTCCAGGGCCTCACGGACGACCGCGGGGGCTTCGAAGTCCGGCTCGCCGAACTCGAGGTGGACTACATCGATGCCGGCCCGCTCGAGCTCCTGTGCCCGCTCGGCCACTTCGACCGCCAGGAAGGGCTCGATCTCCTGGATTCTCCGCGCAAGCATCACCGATGCCTCCCAATCCGTAGCCGGGCACGCACGATCTGCCAAAGCATCCCCGGCCCGTGCCGAACGACGCCGACCTTGCCCCTCGGCTGATCGGCCCAGGTCACGGGTACCTCCACAATACGACAGCCGGCGGCCCGAGCCCGGAGGAGGAGCTCGACGTCGAAGCCAAAACCTCGCGTAGCGAGCGGCTCGAACAGGCGACCGGCGGCCGCCGCCGTGAACGCTTTGAAGCTGCACTGCGAGTCGGCGACGCCTTCGAGACCCCCCGTGCGACGAGCCAGTTGAACACACGGCCCGCCGAGACGCGATGGCGGCGCGCCGTGCGGCCCCTTGCCGGCGTTCCGCTGAAGCCTGAGGACCCTGACCGCCGCCGATGACGGGTCGACCGACCCGACCTCCGCGATTGTGGAAGCGGCGGCGGCGGGCAGCGGAGGTCTCGTGCGCGGCGCGCGCGACCCCTTCGGCCACCGCCGGCGCCACGGCCCTGTTGAAGACGCTGGGGATGATGTACTCCTCGCCGAGCTCGCTCCGGCTCACGCACGCCGCCAGCGCCCGCGCGGCCCCGAGCTTCATCTCGTCGTTGACCGCCCGCGCGCGGGCGTCGAGCAGGCCCCGGAAGAAACCGGGGAAGCAGAGCACGTTATTGATCTGGTTCGGATAGTCGGAGCGCCCCGTCGCCATGACTCGAACGTGCTTTGCGGCCTCTTCCGGACGTATCTCGGGGTCCGGATTGGCCATGGCGAAGACGATCGGGTCGCGCGCCATCCGCTTCAGGTCGCGCGCCGTCAAGATTCCGGGAACCGAGAGGCCGATGAATACGTCCGCGCCCTCGAGCGCGGCGCCGAGACTCCCCTTGACCTGACGCGGGTTGGTGGCGGCGCCGACCCACCGCTTCATGAAGTCCATGCCCTGTGTCCGGCCGCGGTGGATCGTGCCGTGCTCGTCGACGCCGATGATGTCGCGCACGCCGCTGGATTGCAGAATCTTGATGGTCGCAGTGCCAGCGGCGCCCACCCCCGTCACGACAACACGGATCCGCCGCGCATCCTTACGGACGATCTTCAGCGCGTTGACCAGGGCCGCGAGCACCACGACCGCCGTCCCGTGCTGGTCGTCGTGGAACACGGGAATATCGAGATCCTTTCGGAGCCGCTCTTCGATCTCAAAGCAGCGAGGCGCCGCGATGTCCTCCAGGTTGATGCCGCCAAACGCCGGTGCCACCAGCTTCACGGTCTCCACGATCTTGTCGACGTCCTTCGTGCCGAGGCAGATGGGGAACGCGTCGACCCCGGCGAATTCCTTGAAGAGCATCGCCTTGCCTTCCATCACCGGTAGCGCCGCTTCCGGGCCGATATCGCCCAGCCCCAGTACGGCCGTGCCATCGGTCACCACGGCGACCGTGTTGTGCTTGATCGTCAACGAGAAGGCGCGCTGCCGGTCGTCCCGGATCGCGAGGCAGACGCGCGCCACGCCCGGCGTGTACGCCATCGAGAGATCGTCCCGGGTGCGAATCGGGACCTTGTTGTGGATCTCGATCTTGCCGCCCTGATGCATCAGGAATGTGCGGTCTGAGATGGCGCCGACGCGGACACCGGCCACGCGTCTAAGCCGACTGACTATCTGCTGCGCGTGGACGCTGTCGCGCGCCTTGACGGTGATGTCGCGCTCGGTCCGCTCGCGTGTCGTCTCGACGAGGTCGACGGCGCCAATGTCGCCCCCGGCGTCGCCGATGGCCGAGGCGACGCGACCGAGCATCCCCGGGCGGCTCGCGATCTGCAGGCGAACGATGAAGCTATAGCTCGCGCTCGGGGCGATCACGCCGCGATTCTACGCCTCTCCGGGAGGCCCCCGGGAGGCCGTGGAGTCGCTCGCACCGCGGCCCGGAAGCCTCCCGGTTTGTCGGGAACTCATTAAAGGGTCGTCAGTTTAGACCCAAAAGCCTCGGTGGCCGTGAATAGGCGGACAGGAGCTCCGGTCAGAAGCCTGGCGGAGCGGAAGCGGGGGCCGGGTGACCGTCAGCTGCTCAGGAAAACTCCAGGCCAGGGTGGGATGACCCTTACCCCGGTGTTTCCCGGGTGAATGTCTGGTTCGGTGAAACTTTTGCGGCCGATTCCGCATCTGAATGACCAGGACTCTCCGAGAAAGCCGGTGACACGATGACATTCAGAGAAAGTCGCGATGCTGCCGAGGGCAATTCGGCGGCCTCGGCTGGCCTGAGCTCGACGGGCGAGCGGGAGGCTCCGATCCTTATCGACGACGAAGCGGAGGAGGTTCCCCGGACTGCCGCCGAGGACACGCACGGTCCTTCCCTGACAAGGGGCGAAGACCCCGTCCGGCTCTATCTCAAGGAGATCGGCAAGGTCTCCCTGCTGACGGCCGCGCAGGAGGTCCAGATCGGGCGGCGGATCGAAGTCGGGCAAATCGCCCTGCGGCGCACCCTGGCGGGGATTCCGATGGCGGTCGAGGCCCTGCTGGCGGCAGGCGACAACTTGCGCCATGGCGAGACACCCGCCGACGACCTGATCGTCTTGCCGGAGGGGGGCGAGCTCGAGGCGAAGGCGATCCGGCCCGTGCTCCTGGCCTTTGAGCGGATCCGACGGCTCCAGCGCAAGATCGCCAGGCTCGAGGGTGCGCGCACCGCAAAGCGGCGGTCGGCAGCCTATCGCAAGGACACGGTCACGGCGATCGGCGCTGCGCGTCAGGCGATCCAGAAGACGGTCGCAGAGATGCCGCTGAAGCCCGCGCTGATCGACGACCTGGTCGCGCAGGTACGGCGCCGCTGGGAACAGATCAACGCGCTCGACCGCGCCAGCCGCCGCGGACGGACCCCGGCCGCTGCGCGCGAGTTGCGCACGCTCGAGAAGTGTACGGGCCTCCCGCGGAAGCAGCTCGGCCCACTCCTCGAGCAGATCGAGCGGAGCGACCGCATCGTGCGCCAGGCGAAGCGCGAGCTGATGGAGGCGAACCTGCGCCTGGTCGTCTCGGTCGCCAAGCGGTACCTGGGGAGCGACCTCTCGCTGCTCGATCTCGTCCAGGAGGGCAATATCGGTCTCATGAAGGCCGTCGACCGGTTCCAGTACCGGCGCGGGTTCAAGTTTTCGACGTACGCGACGTGGTGGATCCGTCAGGCGATTACCCGCGCGATTGCCGACCACTCACGAACGATCCGCATCCCGGTCCACATGGTGGAGACGCTCAACCGCATCTCGCGTGTGAACCGCAACCTGGTCAATGAGATCGGGCGCGAGCCGACCCCCGAGGAGCTCGCCCAGCGCACCGGGGTGCCGGCGAAGAAGGTCCGGCTCATCCTCGAGTCGTCACGCAAGCCACTCTCGCTGGAGACGCCGATCGGAGAGGATTCCGAGCTGGGCGATTTCCTCGAGGACAAATCGGCGGGCTCGCCCAACGAGTCGTTGCTCAACCAGGACCTCAGCACGCAGGTTGAGCGGGCGCTGTCGATGCTTTCGCCCAAGGAAAAGGAGATTCTGCGCCTGCGGTTCGGTATCGGCGAGGAGGGCGAGCACACTCTCGAGGAAGTCGGCAAGCGATTCGACGTGACGCGCGAGCGTATCCGGCAGATCGAAGCGAAGGCGCTCAGGAAGCTTCGCCACCCTCTGCGCGGGCGCAACCTCCGCGCCTTCATCGAGAACTGATTGACTTGGGGGGCCTCGAAGGGCCCCTCCAACGACCTCTTGTTGTTTGACGGTGTCTTCACCGTCGAGTTCAAAGGCCACGTCGCGGCCGACAAGGTAGCACGGCCGGCGCGTACGCGGCACGGGGCACGGGCATGAGGATTGAACTGGACGCGCCCGGCCCGGACGGCAAGCCGGTCCCGCACTGGCTCTCGAAGCCGGCGCCCGCCGGGCTCAAGCTCATCGTTCGCAAGGTGGGGCCCCGGCAGCTTCGGCTCGCACTACGGGACCGGCCGCGTCATCTCCGCATCGTGAAGTAGTCTCCCGCCCACACTACGCCCCGGTGCCCTCGGCCGGGGCGCGGGTGTTGTTTAGACGGCGGACGGCCCACGGTGCGGTTCCACCTCAACCCGCGGCTCCGCGCCGACGGGCATCCCCGAGCGCGCCCCGTCCGGCCCAAGAGGCACGCAGCCCCTGAAGTAACCTCGGCGACGACCCGACCAGACCGCCTCGTGGGTTTGCTCAGAAAATCACGCCGGCGAGCTAGGGTGGGCCATCGGCCCATCACCATTTTGTCGGTTTTGTCGGTGACTCGCGTCTCACCCTGTGGCGCACCGCGGGGCGGCGAAACGAAGCCGAACCGGTCATGTAGCGCGTCGCGTCAGACCGGAAACGTCGGGTCCAGTTCCTGATAATTCCCCTGACGACCAGCCTCAGGATCAGGCTCGGCGCGTGGACCACCTAACGTATTAGGCGTCCCAGCGCCGGTGCGGATCACGAGGCTCTTGAGCGGAAGCTTGCGAGCCGGTCCGTATGAACTTCTCGTGGGGCACGGCTCCGGCTCCTGACTGGCCGTCACCACGGCGATCAGGTATCCGAGCAGCCGAAAGCCCCGACGGTCCCCGAAGTCCCCGATGCCCAGCGGGCTATAACGTCGGTGACGTAGAAGTGTTAGTAACAAGGCCCGAGGGGGAGGCAACGACTGTTCGACCACCTTCTCCAAGAGGAGTCGCCCATGCGACGTGAGGATCTGGATCGTCTGAGTCGGCCATACCCTGCCGGGGGACGTCCCGAGAGGCGGCTCGGGGAAGCGCTTGGGGTGCCACTTCCAGCCGTTGCCAACCTTCATGACGCTGTTGCTGCGGATCTCGACGAGCGGGTCTACGGGGTTGGCTGGTGGGCACCGCATCCCGGCACGTCGCGCCGAATCCTCATCAGTGATCACCTGATCCAGTGCGTCGCGAGCATCCCGAGGAATCTTGTGGAGGCCCGGCTTCATCTCCTCGAAGCATTCGACTGCTGGCAACGCGAAAGTGATTTTGTAGCCGACGCGGCCTCCCTCGGTCGGGATGGGCGGTTGCAGATTCGGCTTCCCTCGCGCGTAAAACCCGCTGACGATCTTCCCCATGCTCTGGCGAGCCTCCATGTTGCAGGCTTCTTCCGTGCCGTCATCGCCGCTCTTGACTGCCTCGGAGCATCGGTCGTCGGCGTTCTCGCCCTACCCGTCCGCATCTTGAGAGCCGATCTCAGAATGTCTCAGGCCGCTCTTGCCAGAGTCGAGGCAGGCTCAAGTCGAGGAGCGGCATTACAGACCGCCGTCGCCGCCGCTCTGGAGGGGCTGGCAGGCGAGGTCGGGCCGATTGGATGGCTCGATTGGACGCTGGCGTTCCGCCACATGCTCGTCCATCGCGCGCGGCGGCTCCAGTTCACGCAACTCCGTCCTCGCGACCCCTTGATCCTCGGGCCCGATGGCCGCCAGGTCCTCAGAGTTGAAGCTCTGCAGCACCTCTCACGCGACCCAGGGTTGTCGGACGTCGAGGCTCTCCTCGGTCGCGGCCGACAGAACCTCGTCCTCACCGAAAGGGCAGAAGCGACGCTCGACGGTGTCCTGAGGAGCACGCTGAGACTCGTCGACGGGACTGCTGGCCATCTGCTCGAGGCGTGGCGGCAGCGCAGGGCCGACCCTGGGCTCCTTGTTCAGCCGCGGGAGGAGTGGCCGGACGTCCCATCATCCGCGCTCTCGGACTTTCCCGGGTACTTCCCTGGAAGCGTTGATGTCGATCCTGGAATACTGATCGGCGGACCTGACATGCCGAGGCGGCTCATCACAGCGGCGCTCACTGACGATCGGATCGGGGAGTGGCAACACTTTTGAGCGCCGAGCGTGTCGGCCCCGATGACGATGCCCTGCGGGAGATCCGTGCTTTGTTCGACGACACGACGCGCATCCTGACCGTACTCGCCGAACTGACCCGGAAGAACCCGCGTGACGCAGGAACTCAGGAACTAATGACATACCGCGTCGTAACGGGCGATCTCTGGCGGAAGATCTTGGAACACTCCCGCGCGACCGCTCTGCTGCTCGACCAACAGATGTTCGACTCGGCCGCCCTTGTTGCCCGAACCGGCTACGAAGTCATCATCAACCTGCTCTATATGCTCTCGCAGGGCAACAAGATCGAGAACGCGCTACGGTTCCGGGTCCGGAGCTTGCTGGAGATCGAACAGGAGATGAAAACCCTGCCCTCCGGCGACGATGCTCGGCGGCGGCTCACCACTTTCGCTCCTGAGCTTGTGCGCGCTGTCCACGCCACAAGCCGGGCAGGGCGCGGGCGGTTATGGGCCGGCCTCACCCTCCGCGCGATGGCCGAGGCCATCGGGGTCTTTGGTCACGAGGGAGCCTACGGCGCCATGTCCTGGGCTACTCACGGGCGGCTCGGTGGCTTCGACGTTATCATCGAGGCGACCGAAGAGGGTGATCTTCAGAAAGTCTCCTTCGCGTCCCGATCCGCTCCGCAGCACTACGAAGCTCTCGCCAACCATGCGCGCCGGATGCTGCGGCAAACCTATTACGTCCTCATGGTGGACTGGTTCGGCGAAGCACCACCGCTCGGCGGGATTGACCCGGAGGAGGTACTCCGCTATATGGACCGACGGTATCCGCGGTAGAGTCCTCTCCCAGAACACTCGACAAACGAGGACCGTTCGACACCCTGGAATCGACGATCACCACTCGGACTACCCGATCCTTTTCACCTCACGGTAGGCGCATACCCGGTCAGGCCCAGCGAGCCAGGTTCAGGCATCCGGTACTTGTCCCACAACGGCCCGAACTTCTTCGCAAGAGCATCGGCCTCGACAGCATGGATCGGATCGGCGAAGAGCGCGTGCAGCATGCGGTGGACGCCCCAATAGAGGGCTGGGACCGAAATTGTGAACTGGCTCGCGCATGACGGTACTGTTGTCTCGGTGATTGTCGCGAGTGCCCACGCAGGCCTATTGGTACTGTCCTCCAGTTCTGCAACCTCGGCCGGTCGGAGCGACCACTTCTTCAACACGATCTCGTTCCCTTTCGATGCGCTGGACGGGGGCTCATCCAGACCGAGGCGGTGAGTCAACGGGTTCCTGGTCGCCTTGTATAGTAAGGTCACGCCATCGGCCTTGCTCAGTGGCTCCCCGACCCACGGGTAGAACTCCCCCAGCAGTCCTTTGAAGCGACAGCCCGCCTGCCCCGCCATGGTGAGCGCCTTCTCGCTGGCGTTGTAGAAGCAGACCGAACATCCAGAGATGATGTTGAACAACACGGCGGCGGTGGCGAAATTACAGCCGCCAGTCAGGCCTTCCATCGGGAGCCTCAACATCGTCCGTATGTCATCGAACTGCATGTCCACATGCTCGAGGAGAAGGCGCTTTAGAGCAGCGTGCGCGCGAACCTCAGGGAACTCGGATGGCAGCATCCAGACCCTCCTTGAAGGCCGAGGTTATCTCGCGTCCTTCCGAGTCGTCCACCCGCACCAGCCGCCCCCCGCCATCGTAGCGGTAGCTCGTCCCGGAGCCATCGGCGAAGCTGGAAGTCGTCAGGCGGTTCAGCGAATCGTAAACAAACGCGCTGACCTGGCCCTTGCGGTCGGTGCGTTGGGTCACGTTGCTGGCGAGATCGTACACGAAAGACTCGCTCGCTCCGAGGAGATCAGTGCGCGTGGCCAGGCGGTCCATCGAGTCGTAGGTGTGGGAGGTCGGCGGGTTGGGACGCGCATCGGTGACGGTGAGAAGATTCCCGTTCCCGTCGTAGGTGAAGCCTGTGAGACCGCCGAGGGCGTCGGTGATAGTCCTGACCTGGTTCAGCGGATCGTAGGCGAACGCCGTCGCTTGACCGCGGGGATCGATCTGGCGGATGAGACGACTGGCGGCGTCGTATTCGAAGCGCGTGGTGTTGCCCAAGGGATCGGTGGTCGTCGCGAGGTTACCGACACTGTCGTAGGTGAAGGTGGTGGTATGGCCGAGAGGGTCTGCGACCGTGAGCGGCTGGCCAGCGGTGTTGTACGTGAGCGTGGTGTTCTTGCCGCGGGGATCGGTGATGGTCCGGAGGTTGCCCTGGGCGTCGTAGGCGAACTGGGTCGGCGGAGTCACCGGATTGGTGGTCGAGGTGACCTTGTTGAAGGTCGGGTCGTAGGTGAAGCCACGCGGGGTGCCGGCCGGGTCGGTGATGGTGGTGACGTTGCCCTGGGCGTCGTAGGCGAAGCGGGTCGTGCGGCCCAGCGGATCGGTGGTCGCGGTCAGCAGATTCGTCCCCGGCGCGTACTCGAAGGTGGTCGTCTGCCCGAGCGCGTCGCTTTGTGAGAGCGTGTCGCCACGGCTATCGAAGCGAGAGAAATTCCACATCCGGCCCCGGGCTCTGGCCGAGCGCCTTCGGGCCAGCCGTGTCGCCGTTGACTAGGTCATTCGTCGTCGTCACGACCGGAGTGCTGGCGCCGGCCGGGCCTGAGACGAGACCGGCAGGAGCGCCAGCCCCACCGCGACGGTCGGAACTCAGGGCGCAAACGACACAGCGGCCGTGCTCACCGCGACGATATCGCCGGCGTCGATCGAATTGTCTGCGAGAGCTCCGGATTTCACCGCCGCTACGAACAGAACGTACCCACCCGGAGGCTCTCCGCCGGTCCAGGAATACCCGAAGAACGTGGGCTGACTGTACGTAAAGGGCGTGGTGAGGTCGATCCCGGCAACGATCGGCTGCAACGTGGCCGGCTTCGCCAAGCTCCCCACGCCGCTGGCGAACTCGAGGTTGGTGAAGAACACTAGCGTGTCACCATCCGGCAGCACGACACCAAAGTAGAAATCGACGACCGCAGGCAGCCCGGGATTCTCGACGCCCACCGAGACGGTAAGCGAGTCACCGATCCTGAAACTGACGCGGTTCGGTGCGATCGAGATAGAAGCATTATTGTTCTCGGTGGGCACCGCGAGAAAGCCCTGGGCTAACAGCCCGGCCTCTAAGGGCTCGACGACAAAGGACCCCACGATCTGGCCAGCGTCGTTGATCCCGGAGGCCCAGGTGTTGGTGGCGCCCGGCACCTCGATCCTCGTGAACGTGTCCCCGTCCTTGAGAAAGCCGTGGTACCCGGTGGCATCGACAAACCACCCGACGATCTGGCCAGCGTCGTTGATCCCGGAGGCCCAGGTGTTGGTGGCGCCTGGCACCTCGATCGTCGTGAACGTGTCCCCGTCCTTGAGAAAGCCGTGATACCCGGTGGCATCGACAAACCACCCGACGATCTGGCCGACACCGTTGATCCCGTAGGCCTCGGTGCCGGACGCGCCGGGCGCATCGATGATGGTGAACGTGTCCGCGTCCTTGAGGAAGCCGTGTCGCCCAGTCGCGTCGTAAGACGACCCCACGATCTGACCAGCGATGTTGATCCCGTGGGCCAGGGTGCTATATGCGCCCGGGACGAAGAAGAAGGTGGTCCCGGCTCCATCCTTTAGGAAGCCGTCGTCCGCGCCCAATCCTCTATATCCCACGATCTGGCCAGCGTCGTTGATCCCGTGGAAAAAGGTGGGAGGGTGGCATTTCCCTTCGCAAGAGCCGCCCGGCCCGCCGTAGCTGAACAAAGTGGACGTGCCCGACTCCCAGAGAAAGCCGTAGATGTCGAAGTCGCCCCACTCTTCGTTGTCGAAGAACACAGCGCCCACGATCTGGCCGGCGGTGTTGACCCCGAAGGCCTCGGTAGTACTGCCGCCGGCATCGATGGTCGAGAAGCTAAATACCGGTGCCGCGTACGTAGCGTACGGACCGGCGAGCGCCAGGACCATAGCCACGAGGACGACGACGGTGAGCATCAACATGCGTCGCATCGATTTTCTCCCGGCGACCGATGTCGCGCCTCGATCCTCGGGGCTCGCTTCGGCCCGAATCTTCGTTTGGTGGCCTGATGTGACATCGGGTCCCGCGAACCTTCTGCTCGTGTTCACCCTCCAGCACACCGACCAACTCTTGATCCACGTCATGTCCCAGCCCTCCCTTTTGTTGGGCGAACCGCAGATTCTGTCTCGCACCGTCTGCGTTCGTCTGCTAGAACAGACTCTGTCGGAACGGCCTTCTTGCCTCAATCGACACCTTTTGTTCAAAACGCCCCGAATGCTAGACTTCCGCCGCGAGGTTCTTCCATCGCAGACCGTCGTAACGGAGGAAGCGATCAACGCGGATCTCCTCGACCTGGTGAGACGCTGTCGGGGTGGGGATCCAGACGCCTGGAGGGCCCTCCTGTCACCCTTCCAGGAAATTGGCCGCCGCGCGCTCCGATCCTTCCGGCTGCCGGTGGCCGATTCGGACGACATCCTCTCGGACGTGCTCACCGCCCTCTATGCTGGCGGCCTCGCTCAGTTCCGCGGCGGGACGATCGGCGAGTTCATCGCCTTCCTGAAGGCCGTGGTTCGCAATCGGGCCATCGACTTCCTGAAAGAAAGGAACAAGTGGGCCCCGACAGGGTCCCCGGTTGAGGGTCGTACGGAAGAATCGGCCGCCCCGCCCGCCGGGCGAGACCCCTTCGACGTCTCCTCGGGGATCGCCGACGACGAGTGCGTGGAATTTCTGCGACAGGAGGTGGCCAAGCTCAAAAAAGAGGACCGCGAGCTCTTTCTCATGAAGGCCCGCGGACTCAAGGAGCGGGAAATCGTCGAGCAGACCGGCCGGCCGCCCGGGACGATTTCCACTCAGATCGCGCGGCTCCTGGATCGCCTACGGGCGAGCCTCAGGGAGCGGGGCTGCATATGATCGCCGCAAGAATCCGGGTTCAGACGAAGTCTAAGAAGGGGGAGGAGCCTTGGATCGCCTGGATCGACTGACCCAGCGCCTGCTGGAAGACCTGGACCGAGCGGCCGATCTTCCCTCGCGTCAATGTCTCGGGCTGGCCCTCCTCGGAGAGCTTGCGACAGGCACCCTCGCCCCCCTGGCCCGGGAACGCGCGGAGACCCATCTCAACGACTGTCTGGCCTGTCTCGATCGCTTCGTCGAGCTGCGAGACCAGCTCCATGGCATCGCCGCACCTGAGCCGGTGTCTCCACTCCTGGCAAGAAATCTCGACACCCTGCTCAGCCGGGAGCCTGGGGAGAGTTTTTGGACACGCCTAATGGAATGCCTCCGGCGAGCCCTCGTCTTCAGAGTACCCGCGTGGGCGATCGCAGGAATGGCCGCCCTTATGCTGATCACGTGGGTAGGTGCTCACAAGCTTCAAAAACCAGACGCGACAGTCGAGTGGCCGGTCGACTTCTCGAGCCCGGGCCAGCTCACGCCGGCGCACCGGCAGGTGCCACGCACGGTCTCAGGGGTCGTCAGCTCGATCCGCGACGCGACCTCCAACGGGGTCGAGGCGCATGTGGTCAGCCTCAGGGACACCTCGGGCGCCATCTACGTCCTCTTCGCGTGGGGCCCGCCTACGGTGCGTCTCGGCGATTCCGTGGAGATCGATGGCATCTTCACCAGCGCCACTCAGAGTGCGGGCCTCCCCGTGTACCAGGGTGTCGTCACCCAGCTCCGACGAGCGAGGTGATTTGCAATGCGTGTGACCGGGATCGTGCGCCTGAGCGTCAGTATCGGGCTGCTCTACGTGACAGTCTTGCGGGCGTCCGCCGATGACCTGCAGCCTGTTCGCGTCGATCTCGAGCGCGCCTTACCCGTACAGACCCTGGAGCGCTTCTTCGCGTCGCCGCCACTGGTCTTCCGGGGCGCCCCACCTCGCGGCTCCATGGTGTACCGCGAGCGGGTCAATGGGGTCGTCCTGATCGCCTCGACGAATACGGTCGGCACAGGTGTCGTCGTCTCCGAGCACGGCGACATCGTCACCAACGAACACATCGTCCGCGATGCGCACAAGGCTCGCGGTGACGAGTGGGTCGCCGTGTGGTTCAAGCCGTCCAACGGCGTCCGCCCCGCCAAGAGCAACTTCTTCCTCGCCAGGGTACTCCAGCGAAACCAGCGACGGGACCTCGCCCACATCCAGCTCGCCCAGCTCATGCCGCAAACCGCCACGGTGATTCCGCTGGCCAGCCTGATGCCCAACGTCGGCCAGGAAGTGTTCACGATCGGTCATCCCAAGACCTACCTCTGGTCCTTCAGCCAGGGCGTCGTGTCCCAGATTCGACCGGACTACGAGTGGAAGTATCAGGACGGGATCCCGCGGAGCGCCACCACGATTCAGACTCAAGCCCCCGTCAATCCCGGTAACTCCGGCGGCCCGCTGCTCAACGAAGATGGTGCGGTCGTCGGCATCGTGGTCGGCTCGGCGGCGGAGACCGAAGGCGTGTACTTCGCCGTCTCCGTCCAGCATGTCCGCGAGCTGCTGCCACGGTGAACTACTACGTGGCGAACTACTAGAGAGGAGATGAAGCCATGCCGCGTGTGCCTCTCTTCGCCGCCCTCGCGATCGCCCTGATCTCCTCGTCTCGCTCGACCAGGCCTACCCGTCCACGGGTATTTCTTTTGCGGCCTTTGCAGCCACCATCGACACATTGACTCCCCGGCCCGATTGTCCTAGGGTCGGCTCGCAAGAAACGCTGCACCCGATCGTCTTATGAGACGGTGGCAGGGAGGGCCATGATGGACCCCGGCACCCGACCGAGACCTCGGACCTGCCTCGCGCTGACGCTCGTCCTCAGCCTCACGACCGTGGCGTGCCAGAGCACTATGTCCATCGAAGAGGCCAAGAAGGTCACCGCGATTTTTGGCGGCGCTGGGTTCGTCCCCCCGCCGCGGGCGATCAACGACATCACCGCCATCCTGGATCAGCAAAAGCGTACCGAGCCTGACGCCGCCTTCCGCGCGCAGGCCGACGAGGCGCCGCCAAGCACGACCGATCGAGGGAGGCTCCGCGAGTTCTATTTCAAGCGTGGGCTCGCAGCCCGGGAGATCGGCCGTGCCAAGCAGGAGATCGACGACCTGGCCAGAGCCGCGGAGTATGCTCGAACCGCCCGGTACGGAGGTCCCGGGGACGCTTCGATCTTCCAGATCCTCAACGAGCTCGGTCAGGCTGAACGGAACGCTGGGAACTTCTCACGATCCCTGGAGTATCGCCGCCAGGCGATCGAGGCGGTTCCATCCCACCAGGTTACCCGCTTGCTCGAGATCAACTTTCAACTGGTTGAGGTCTACGCGGAGATTGGTGATTTGAAAGGGGCTGAGGCGGCGCTCGCCGAGACGTTCCGACTGTTCAAGCAGTGCGTGAAAGTGGGCGACTTGCGCCAGAGGTATGCCGCGCAGCTGGCTCAAGCGGCGGCGGCTCTGCTGGAACACACGGGGAAGTATGTGCAAGCCGAGGCGCTGTATCGAAAGGCCGCTGCGGCGCTGGCGGAGGACCCGGATTACAGCCGACACCCATCGGCCGACATTGCCCATTGGCTGGTCGCACGAATGCTGATCCGCCAGGGCCGGCTGCTCGAAGCCGAGCACGAGGCGCGGAAAGCCTTGCTCGGCGCGCTCGCTAAACGTGGCCGATACTCGTCACACACCGCCTGGATGCTGCGAAGCCTCGTCTGGGTGCTCCGGGAGCAGGGTCGGTACCGCGAGTCCGAGGCGCTGGCCCGCGCGGCCATCGAGATCTACGAGAAGACCGGTGCAGCCGAGGACTCCCTGTTCTTCGCCCAGGCACGCGAGCAATTGGCTTTAGCGCTTGAGTTCCAAGGCCGCTACCGGGAGGCTTTGGCCGAGTACGAGGCGATCCACGCCGGCCTCAAGAGCGACCCCAAATCCTTCGACAGACTCTTCGGTAGACACGTCGGTTATGCCGAGGTCCTGCTGAGAACCGGTCACGCTGATCGCGCTCTCGAACGCCTGAGTATCGCGCTGGACGGAAGCAAGGGACTCGTGGGCGAGGCTCAGCGAAGCAACGCCGAAATCCGCGGCTCACTCGCCCAGGCCTACGTGGCCAAAGGCGATGCCTCCAGGGCGCTCCGTGAATTTCGCGAGGCAGCGCGGCTTCTGCTAAGGCGTTCGCCCGATGTCGATGACGAGGCCGCGACACCGCTGGCGGCCGACCAGCGCCTCGTCGGCATCTTGAACGCCTACATCAGCCTTCTCGCCGACATCAAGGGCACACCACTCGACCGCGAGGCAGGCGTCGACGCGACCACGGAAGCCTTCCGTCTCGCCGACGTCGCGCGCGGGCGTTCGGTGCAGCGCGCTCTGAATGCCGGTGCGGCGCGGGCTGCCGCCACGAGCCCGGCCCTGGCCGATCTCGTGCGTAGAGAGCAAGACGCCAGGAGGGAGATCAACGCGCTGTACGGCCTCCTCTCCAAATTCCTCAGCCAGCCCACCGATCAGCAAGACCGAAAGGTGGTAGGAGACCTGAGAAGCCGGATCGAGGTCCTCCGGCGAGCTCTCGAGACTCTGACGACACAGATCGAAAGAGAGGTTCCAGCCTACGCTGAATTGATCAATCCGAAGCCTGTCACTGTCGACCAGGCCCGGGCGATGCTCCGACCGGGGGAGGCCCTGATCGCCACTCTGGTCACCCGAGAGCGCACCTTCGTGTGGGCCGTCCCGCAGATTGGTCCGGTCGCCTTCTCCGTCGCCCCTGTTGGTACTGAGGAGATGGAGAAGACCGTCGCCACGCTGCGAAAGATTCTAGAACCTCGTGCAAAGACCCTGGGCGACATTCCCGACTTCGATCTGGCGCTGGCGCATCGTTTGTACAGCACGCTCCTGGAGCCCGTTCGATCTAGCTGGCAGCAGGCCCGGAGCCTGCTCGTCGTCGTCCACAGTCCCCTCGGCCAACTCCCCCTGGCGCTCCTGCCGACCGCGCCCGCGACCCTGCCGCCGGAGTCGGGGGCGATGTTTTCGAACTACCGCGGCGTCCCGTGGCTCGTCCGGAGCCACGCGGTGACCGTGCTGCCATCCGTTGCGTCCCTGGCTACGCTCCGGACGATTCTTCCTGGCGACACGAGCCGCCGGCCCTTCGTCGGCTTCGGCGATCCGTACTTCAGCCGGGAGCAGGCGAGGCTCGCTGAAGAGGAGCAGGCGCCGACCGCCGCTCAGGAACAGCCCTCGCTCGCTACGGCCAGCGACCGCCAGCCGGCGGAACTCCTGCTGGCGACCCGGGCGATACCCGTCACGTTCCGCGGCTCGCCCCAAGCCTTCGACTCGAGCCAGCTCGCCAAGCTGCCTCGGCTGCCCGACACAGCCGAGGAGATTCGAAATCTCGCCAGCGCTATGAACGCCGACCCAGCGCGGGATGTCTTCCTCGGCGCCAGCGCCAACGAAAAGACCGTGAAGACGCTGGACCTGGCGAACTATCGGGTCGTCGCCTTCGCCACCCACGGGCTCGTGCCCGGCGACCTCGACGGCCTCACCCAGCCTGCGCTAGCCCTCTCGGCCCCGGACGTGGCCGGCGTGGAGGGCGACGGCCTCCTCACCCTGGACGAGATCCTGGCGCTACGTCTGAACGCCGACTGGATCGTGCTCTCCGCCTGCAACACGGCGAGCGGGCAGGGCGCGGGCTCCGAGGCGGTCTCGGGCCTGGGCCGGGCGTTCTTCTACGCGGGCGCCCGGGCGCTACTCGTAAGCAACTGGCCCGTAGAGACCACCTCGGCGCGCGCGCTCACGACGGACCTCTTCCGCCGCCAGCAGGAGAACCAGGGCATGGGTCGCGCCCAAGCGCTGCAGCAGACGATGAACTGGCTCATCGACCATGGGGAGCTCGTCGACGCCCGGAGCGAGAAGATCGTCTTCAGCTACGCCCACCCCATCTTCTGGGCGCCGTTCACCCTGATCGGGGACGGCGGCGGTGAAGCCCTGGAGAGATGAGGAAGAAGGTCACCTCCCCGCTCCTTAAAGCCATGGGCCTTCATCAGATGGAGTTCTCCGTCCGAGGCCCGCCTCGAGAACGGACAGGTTTCGATGGAGACATGCGAGACATCGCCCGCCACACAGGATGGCGGCGATCGCAATCCGCGCTTTCTCAAGCAGTATCTGTTCGCCGCCCTCGACACCGTGCTCTCCGCTCATCCGCTCAAGTGGAGCCAGACGCAATCTCGCCTAGCCCTCGAGACGCAAAGAGGCAGAACCCGTGCGGCGGAGGGCAAGAGATCGTCTCCGACAGAGTCTGTATTGGTGGGCAGGCATGGAACCGATTTGGTAATTCGTGGTGGCGGTGCGGTACCGATGAAAAGCCCGACTACGATCGCCGTCGCGGCTCTGTTCGTTGCCATCCTCGCCCTCGCCGCGCTGGAGACCTGGATCGAGCACGCCGCGCAGCAAGGCCAGCGGGAGGTGGCGGCGGGAGTCAAGCGCGGCGAACCGGGGCCCCCGCTGGGGGCCGATGCGAGGCCCATTCCCTGAGCGCGGAGGAGGCTGATCCGCACGGCCTCCACGTCAAGGACGCTATCCGAGCTGCGGTCGGCGCTGGACGAGGCGCACGTTGCTGCCAGCCAGTCTCCGCCTGCCTACACGGCCCCTGCGGCCACTGTCGGTGTCCTCGTGAAGGCAATCCACCTCGGCGATTTGCGGAACGCGATCCGGGCGCTCGAGTAGCGATGCATCTGGAGGTGCTGTCGGCGGCAGTCCGCGCACGTAGCCATCGCCGACGGCGACCGGCTGGTTGACGAGGCCGACGGCAGGCGACGCGATGCGCGCTATGACGCCCGCCGTCGGTGCGCTCCGCTCAGCCTCGGGACGCTCCTGTGCAAGGCGCTGGAACCCCAGCAGGTCGTGGAATCCGCGCTGATCGCTTCGGAGGGCAAGAGAACCTCTCTGACCGAGTCTGTATCAGCAGGGAGGTCTGCCATGGACGAGCGAGCCGACTCCGCAGAATCGTCGTAGCCGCAGGGGTGGCCAGCTCGCTGCTGGATAGAAGAGACGATCGACTACCGGCAAGCAGCATTCACCGCATGCCTGGAGGTCCACGATGAACGAGATGACCGCAATCGCAATCGCCGTCACAGCTCTCGTGGCGCTCGAAGCTCCTGGACAGCCCTGGGGCGGTTTCGCTCCCGCCCCTGCCGCAGCCTCCGAATCGGGCCTCGGCTCGAAGATCGCGTTCACGACCGACCGGGACGGTCGGGACGCGCCGGACGAGATCTACGTGATGAACGCGGACGGCACGGACGAGCGGCGACTGACCGTGACCGAGTCCGGGAACAACTTGTTTCCGAAGTGGTCGCCCAATGGGAAGAGGATCGCGTTCCACAACAACCGGCTGGAGATTGGGAGGTCCGAAATTTTCCTGATCGACGCTGACGGTACGGGGCTCACTCGGCTGACCCACATGACCGAGCTGGGCCTCGGGGCTGTCAACGCTACGTGGTCTCCGGACGGGAACCAGATCGCATTCAACAGCGTCATCAATCCGGACATCTACGTCATCAACGTGGACGGCACGGGGTTGACGCAGCTGACCGACCACCCATCGAGCACTCGCCCCGACTGGTCGCCGGACGGCAGAACGATCGCGTTCAACAGCAACCGGGACGGGAACCCCGAGATCTACGTCATGAACGCTGACGGCACGGACGACCCGGTCAGGCTGACCTTCGCTGCCGGGACGGACATGGGTCCCGACTGGTCGCCCGATGGCAAGAAGATCGCGTTCGAGAGCAACCGGGATGGCAACCGTGAGATCTACGTCATGAACGCTGACGGCACGGACCAGGTCAGGTTGACCTTCGACTCTCGCATCGACGCCTTCCCGTCATGGTCGCCGGACGGCCAGTGGATCGCGTTCCATCGCCAAGTGGTGGAAGTGCCAGGCCTGGACGCGCCGAATGGCAGTGAGATCTTCGTCATCAAAGCAGACGGCTCGGAGGAGATGCAGCTGACCCACCGGGCGCCGGATTCGTTCAGTGCTTTTGCGACCTGGGCCCAGGGGCACGCGTCGGAGCCCTAGTCTCCGGCCGACCACCACATGTGGAACGCGCCGCTTCAGGAGTAGGGACCCGCGCTCAGCGGCGCCGGACAGAGGAGACTGGCCGGTTCCGAACCCGGCGAAGAAGGAGGAGCAGCGATGAAACACTCCCTGTTGATCATCGTCAGCGCGCTCGCCGCGCTCGCGGCGCCTGGCGCCGCCGTCTCCGACCCGGTCGTCACCGTCGTCATGAGGGACCTCGACAGTCCGCGCGGCCTCGCCTTCGGCCCGGAGGGCGCCCTGTACGTCGCCGAGGCGGGGCGCGGCGGGGCGGGGCTGGAAAACCCCTTCTGCTTCACCGGTCCGTTCGGCGGGATACTTTGCTACGGCCCGACGGGCGCGGTCAGCCGCCTATGGCATGGAATCCAGGAGCGGGTCGCGACCGGGCTCCCATCGGTCGCGTTCCCTAACGGCAACCGAGGAATCGGACCGCACGACATCGCAATGCTCGGAGTCGGCAGCGCCCACGTGACGATCGGGCTGGAGGCATCCCCCGCGCTTCGCGATGAGTTCCCCGAGCTCGTGGGCCTCGGCTGGCTCGTCCACATCGCCGCGAGCGGCGAGTGGCGCTTCGTCACCGACATTGCCGCCTTCGAGGCAGCACACAACCCCGACGGCCGTCTCCAGGATGACGGGATTACTCCGTTCTTAGACAGCAACCCGTACGGCCTCCTGGCGGAGCCGGGCAGGCACGTGGTCACCGACGCGGGCGGAAACTCGCTGTTGAGCGTCGACGCGAACGGCGACATCTCCTTGCTCGCCGTTTTCCACTCTCGCGGCTCGAACCCCCCGCGCCCCTCGTTCGCGCCGCTGCCCTTCGACCAGTTCACTGACTCGGTGCCGACCGCGGTCGTGGTCGGCCCGGACGGCGCGTACTACGTGGGAGAACTCACCGGCGTCCCATTCACTGACACGAGGGCGAATGTGTACCGGGTCGTCCCTGGCGAGGCGCCGCCCCTGTTCCTCATCGGGGACGCGTGCCTCACCGGGTTCAAGGCGATCATAGACATGGCCTTCGACGGCGAGGGCAACCTCTACGTGCTCCAGCACTCCACAGGGCCGGTCATGCTCGTGGGTCCGGGGGTCCTCATTCGCGTCACCCCCGACAAGACCCAGCCTGACATCTGCGCTCAGTACCAGGCGGGCGCGCGGACGACGGTGCTCGGCGGCCTCACCCGGCCGACGTCGGTCGCGGTCGGCCCCGACGGCGCGCTGTATGTCTCCAATCGCGGCACCTCGCGTGGGGACGCCCCTGGCGGGGGCGGCGAGGTGCTCCGCATCGAACCGTGAACCGTCCTGACTAAAAGGGTGAACATGAACAGATCGTTCGCAATGTCGACGCCTTCGGGACCGGCCAGATCGTGAGCGAACGGCTGCCGCGGTGAAAGTTAGTCCACGGAGTGTCCTGCAATGCTGGCCCCGACTTGCGTCCCCGGATCGCCCACGAGCGAGAAGGGCGCCCAGAAGAGCGGATGCGCGTACCGGTAGACGGGCTTCCCAGTGTCCGGGGCCACCGCGCCCGGAGCGTCGATCAGATCGAGCATCGCTCGGCGCAACGCCTCGGAGCGCGAGACCCCTGGCGTCTCGGCCTGACGGCGGAACAGCTCGACCGTCAGCAACTTCGCCGACACTGTCTCCACCGGCCAATTCGACACCAGCAGCGCCCGCGCCCCTGCGTAGAAGAAGGCACCACCCAGGGCGGATACGGCGTCGGCGCCCGCGCCAGCCCGACTCGCCGTCGTGTCGCAGGCCGACAGCACCACCCAGTCGGCGTTGAGCCCCAGGCGCAGGATCTTGTCGACGGTCAACAGCCCGTCGCCGCTACCACCGGCGATCTGTGGCGCCGTTAGCGCCAGGGCCGGCTGCGCGAGGCCGTCGAGGCTCCCAGGCGCCAGCCCGTGCGTCGCGAACATCACGATCCGTCGGTCGGACAGGTCGACAGTGCGCACGACCTGTTCACTGGCGCGCCGACCCAGATACACATCGTCCGCCACGTCGGCACCGAGGGTCCGCGCGATGCTCAGCACCTCCTCGGCGGTCTCCGGCAACGGCGGCAGCATCGCCAGCCGTGCGCTGAGCAGCGTGTTGGTCCGCGGCGCCGCCCGAAGGCGCACAGGCGATGCCGGTGCGCCGTCGCCGCCACGCGTCTGCACCGCCGCCACCTGAGTCGGCTTCACCGACGGCAGGTCGATCGCCTGGGCCTCCGTGAACCACGGATCGCCGAAGCCGATGAACGGACGGCGCGCCTCCTGGCGAGCGGGCAAGCCACGCATCGTCACCAACGACGCGACGGACGGAAGCTGCGCGATCGCCACCTCGCGCACGAGCCACGGGACGCCGACGTAGCTCTCAAAGAGCGGCGTGTTCGGCTGGCTCGGCGGAAGCGTCGTCGGCGCGGTCACCAGAACCCCGAAGGGCAGGCGCGAGAGCGGCCCGTGCGGCACCACCACCAGCGTGTCCGCGCCCTTCCACGCCGCTCGTACCGGCTCCAGCAGCGCCGCATACAGCCGATGCGCTGCGCCGACGTCGAAGGCCGGAATCTGATCGACCGAGCTGATCTCGCGGTCCACGGCATGACGGACCGCGCCCACCAGGCGCTCGACCTCGCCGGCGCCGAGATCGAGGGCCACGAACGTCACCGGCCCCCGCTTCGGCACCCCCCAGGCGAAGCTCCGCGTCTCGCCGATATAGAAGGACACGAGGGCCTCACCCTCCTGGAGCGCCGCCTGCGCCTGATCGACCGTGGCCGGCTGGGGCCTGGTCAGTCGCTCGTACTCCGGATGGCGCCGCTCGATCTCGGCCCGGAGCACAGCGCCCGCTGCGGACAGCTCATCGATCTGCGCCCGGAGCGTGGCGACGAGCAACTCGTCGCGCTGCCCGGGCGCCGCGGCCATGAGGGTGCTGAGGGATCGAAGCCTGACACGCGCCTGGGTCTCCGCGTCCTGCTCGCGACGGGCCAGGTCGGCCAGGTCGGGATCTTGCAACGCCAGGCGCGCGCTGGCCGCGGCGAGCGCGCGCTGCGCACCGCGCACCTGCACCGCATCGGCCAGCCGAAAGGCTCGCCTCGACAGATCGTCGGGCTGCCCCTTAGGAACGCCTACGGCCACGTCGGCCAGCAGCGAGAGCTGGGCTTCGGTGGCCGCGGCGAATTCCTGGTCCGGTGCCGTCGTCCCCTCGCCGGACTCGCGCCAGTTGCCGGCCAGCAAGATCCGGTTGGCCTCTTCGAAGTTGGCGACCGCGGCCTGTCGCTCGCCGAGCTGCGCCTGCACAGCCGCTAGCACGGCCAGTGCCTCCGCCGTACGCCTATGGCCCGGCCCATAGGCCTCGCGCCTCCACTCGAAGGCGGCGGCGGCGTACCGCCGGGCCTCATCGGTGCGGCCGGTACGCAGCAGCGCCCAGGCCACGAGCGTATCCCCGTAAAGACTCGCCGCGTTGACCGCCGCAGACCTGGACCAGTCGCCTGCGATCGCGTCGAACTCGGCCATCGCCTGGCGCCACTTGCGCTGGGCGATGAGAGTCGCGCCGAGGTATTTTCGAATCTCGACGGCGGGGCGCCACCGGAGAGGGGCATTGAATCCGGCCTGGATGCTGAACGCTGCGCGAAGCAACGCTTCGGCCTCTTCCTGCCGGCCCTGGAGGGCCACGACCCTGCCGAGGTCGCGAATCGCCGCCACCGTCTCGCCATGGCGCTTGCCGCGCTGCTTCAGCCCTTGCTCGAGGGTGAAGCGCAACTCGATCTCCGCCTCCAGGAACCGATCCTGAAGCGCCAAGTTGAACGCCAGGAACCGGCGGGACCGGACGTCGTAGGTCGGCGGCGCTGTCCCTAGAAACCACCCGACCCGCTCGCGCTCGGAGGTCGACGCCTCGAAGATTCGGATGGCCTCGCGGATGTACGGCTCTGCGGCCTGCGCGCGTCCTTCGATCTGCAACGCGCGAAACTCGATCAGGGCCATCATCCGGTGCTCCTTGACGTCCGGCACGCGGCCCTCCCGCTCGAGCTGACGGATGGCGTCGCGCGCCCGCTGCGCATACTGCCGGATGCCCATGACATCGCCGAACTCCAAGAGGTTGTTGACCATTTGCTCGAAGAGGTAGAGGTTGCAGCAATCCGCGGTGATCGCCCGCTCCATGAGCGATACGGCCTCCGCACGATTGCGTGCGACTTGGGTTTCCGCCCACGTTAAGCTCCTCGTCAACTCGGACGAGTAGGCGACGCGCGCGATGTTCTGGGCTGGAGGAACACCGTCGCTGCCGATCGCCGGAGGATCCGGCAGGAGCGCTCGCGCGCGGCGGAGATCGGCGAGCCGCCGGGTGTGATCGCCGATGCGAAACGCCGCGCGCGCCCGGTCGAAATAGAATCGCGACAGCTCCTCGCCCCCGAGATGGGGCGGCGGCTCGGTGCCCGCCGCCGCCACCATGCGTGCCCATTCGGCAGGATCGGGGTCTGGCGTCCGCTCGATCAGTGCGAGGACGTCGGCGATGCTCCGCGGGGGCGGGATGAAGCCGTCGGGCAGATCCTGGTCGACGATGCGTCGCGCCTGCTCGAGTGGCGTCGGCTGAGGAGAGGTCACGGTGAACTTCTTGGTCTCCTCGATGGACATAGAAGTCTGGCACCCCGGGGCAAGGACGCCGAGAGCCAGCGTCAGGGCGAGATAGGTTCGAGATCCCGGCCGAGGGCGAGCGTCCACCATCATCGACATCCCCACTGCCACCTTCTAAGTAGACCCGCGAGCGGAACGCTTCTTGCGCCGAACCTAGAACAGCCGGCCCGGGTTGTCAACAATAGGTGGGGGACTGCTGCTGTCCTATAGAGACGTCAATCGCTGGAGGCGCGCGTCTGCGTCCGGCGCAGATACAGCGTCGGTCGTGGCTGACCTCAAGGCCAGAGCGTAGCTACGGCGATCGTCAAGCCAGGAAATGGCTGAAGCGAACCGCGATCAGTACCGCCGAGGCGCGCAGCGGCCCGAAAGACGCCCTCGGTCGAGATGTATGACTCGATGCTCCGCGCTTTCCGGGTCATCCCCGTGAGGAGTCTATCACTCGATCGGTGGTAGCGGACCAAGCGACGACCCGGAATGTCTAATCTTTCAGACGGCGCTCAGGCGGGCGTATGGGATCAGCGACGCTGAGCGAGTCAAGACGCCGTGCTACGATCGGCGTTGACGATGGCGCTGACACACGTCTCTGGTAAGGTGAGTCGATCGGGCCGACGCCGGCGGCCGGTCGCCGTCAGGTTCCTCGTGGACACTGGCGCCGTGTACACCGTCCTTCCTGCGAACATCTGGCGCGCCCTCGGACTGAAGGGCGATCGGGTTGCCGAGTTCACGCTGGCCGACGGTACGACCATCCAGCGGCAGGTGTTGAAGCAAATCCGGCTGTCCGTTTAGCGCCGCCATCTCCACTGTATCGACGCGCGCCGAGATCAGGCGGCGTAGCACAGCGGGTCGGTGAAGCCCGCTTCCGCGAACCCCTTCTTCCGCAGGGTGCAGCTATCGCAAAGCCCGCAGGGGCGACCGTCGGCTGTCGGTTCGTAGCACGACCACGTGAGTGAGAAGTCAACACCCAGAGCATGGCCGGTCCGAATGATCTCCGCCTTGGTCATCCGGATCAACGGTGCGTGGATCCTGAACCGGCTCTTGCCCTCCACCCCCGCTTTTGTGGCGAGGTCCGCAAGTCGCTCAAAGGCCTGGAGATACTCGGGCCGGCAATCAGGGTAGCCAGAATAATCCACGACGTTCGCGCCAAAGAACACGTCCTCAGCGACGAGGACCTCCGCCCAGGCCAGGGCATGGGCGAGGAAGATCGTGTTCCGCGCGGGAACATAGGTAACGGGAATCCCCGCACCGATTTCGTCTGCCGTCCGACTCTTCGGCACGGCAAGGTTCCCGGTCAGGGCGGAGCCGCCGATTGCCCGGAGATCCAGTGTGAGGACCAGGCGGTACTTTACCCCGAGCGCCGCGGCCACGCGGCTCGCAGAGTCCAGCTCTCGACTGTGACGCTGGCCGTAGGCGAATGAGAGGGCAGCGGCTTCGTAGCCCTGGCTTCGCGCGATCGCAAGTGTCGTCGCGGAGTCGAGCCCTCCTGACAGAAGCACGACTGCAGGTTTCATTTACATTCCTCGCTTGGAACCCCAGAGCAGGATGTGGAGGCGCGGCGAATACCGAAACCCGTGGCGCCGACACTCGTCGACGACCCAGATCGAGCGCTCTAGAATTTCCTCGCGACGCACGCCTTCGGGCATGAGAAGGATACGGTCGCGCGGCAAGGCGAACCGCTCCATGAGGTGACTCACCTCGCCGACGTCGCTTCGATTCTCGACCACGAACTTCCACCACGTCTCCCTATCGAGAAAGCTCAGGATGGCGGCCGGGTTGATTCGCTTGGGCTCGGGCACCCCAGAATTAGCGAGCTTGAGCGAGACGTTCCACTGGTCGATCTGCAGCGGTGGCGCCGCCAGTGTCGCGGACGTTTCGACCTCGATGGCGTAGCGACGCTCCTTCAAAGCGCTGACAAGCGGCGTGAAGATTGGTGATTCGAGCGGCTCTCCTCCGGTGACCACAACTCGCCAGCAGGGGAATGCCGCGAGTTCCTCGAGTAGCGTCCCAAGGGTCTGCTCGCGGCCGCTGGCCGGATCCCAGGAGTATTTCGTGTCGCACCATCCGCACCCCACCGAGCAGCCCTGGAGACGGACGAACACGGCCGGCACGCCCGCCGTGGCGCCTTCTCCCTGGATGGAGAAGAAGCACTCGGCGAAACGCCCTGCGATCGCGGACATTATCGCAGGTAGCAACTGCTGATCTCGGCTGCGCACGGTGGCGTCTCCTGGAGTCCGCTGCGCCTGAGAGCACGGCTTCCAGACCGGCTCTGGCTGTTCACCTTCCAACCCGACTGCGTAAGAATCTTCGGATGCACCCGAAAGCCTATGACCCTATGGGGTGGCTCAGCTTTCACCTGAGCGATTGCTGCGGCATCGAAGCCAATCGACGTTACCACGCGCCATGTTACCCACTGGGTGCCATCCTCGACAACCCCCGCGAAGGCGTCCTCACGCCGGATGTCTACGACCCCGCGCTCAACCCGCTCTACCGCGACGTGCTCGCCCACTACGGCGTCGTCGCCGTTGGGATGAAGCGATCTATGCCGTAGCGGATCCCTGGACCTCCGGGATCCGGGTGGTGGTACCGCGCCCGGTCGCCCAGTTACTGGGCGCCCAGGCCTTGTGCGGGCCGCACAGTCACTGTGCGGCCCGCAGCGACGAACGCGGCGCACGGCCGTTCGATCATCGCGAATACATGCACCCGAAGCAATGCCACGCCGGTCTGCGACGTGGCACCGGAATTGCCTGCCCTAGGCGTACAGGAGTTCTGGTGGTGTCCGCCTTCAAGTGCGCCGTTCGAAGGGGCGGGACTATAAGCGTGCCGAGTCACGGGATGTTCAGGCGCCCCGAGTGCATTGAGCCGCGAAAACTTCGCTCGACTCCCATCGCGCCTCCAAGGGGGACGACGATGCATCGGAAGCCGGTTGGACCCTCAGCGCCGCCGACTATGGATGTCGTCCTCGTCAGCACGATACCTTCTCCAATCCGCTCACCTTCCTATCTGCTTCAGGGGTCACGCCGGACCCCAGCGCCTTGCGCGCGAGCACCGACTCGTCGGCATATCTGCCAACCCAACCGTTCGGCGCTCGGACACCGCGAAGAGGAGGAATGATGGTGATGTCAAGCCGAAGAGAGCAGGAAAGGCTCACTGCCCGCTACATGCAGGAGATCCGCGATGCCGACAAGGCGAACCTGAGCGTCAGGGAGTACCTTCGGGAAGGGCTGGTGAAAGGCAGCGCCGGCCTGCTGGCCCTCTACGGGATGCGAAACTTCCGCCCCTATTGGGCTCACGCCCAGACGTCCCCAACGCCCGCTCTCAATGATCCGGGCGCCGGAACGTGGGTCCATAATCCGTTCCAGCCCGTCAGCCCGCCCAACACTCCATTCCAAGACCCGCTGCCGATTCTCCCCACCCTGCAACAGAAGACGCTGAACCCGGCCCCGACCAAGGCCTCAAACACCGCCGCGGGCGAAGCGCCGAGGGCGGACCATCAGAAGTGGGAGCAGTTCCTGCCGCAGAGGACGTACGAGATCGAGGAGGTGGCGGTAACCGAAAACTTCTACCCGGCCGTCGACCTCGTGCCGCCCAGCACGACGTGGCGCTTCCGCGACACGGTGAACGGCAACCTCAGCCCGATCATCCGGGCCGATTACGGCGTGCCGATCGTCGTCCGGATCCACAATCGGCTGCCGACCGACAACGGCGGGTTCGGGATCAACCAGACCACGACGCATCTGCACAATGGCCACACCGCTTCGGAGTCGGATGGTGGCCCGGTCGACTTTTACGACGCCGGATTCTTCAAGGACTATCACTACCCGAACGTCCGCGCCGGCTTCGCCAGCACGCATCCTCCGCTGGGCGACACCCGCGAGACGATGAGCTTCCTCTGGTTCCACGACCACCGGTTCGATTTCACCGCCCAGAACGTCTACAAGGGCCTGGCCAGCATGTA
>WNFV01001234.1_pt1 | contig 35103 bp, 26 predicted proteins | sample 5400101 | NCBI WGS metagenome assembly WNFV01 (sample SAMN13153361, study PRJNA577476) | soil metagenome | isolation source: 115 cm soil or saprolite under grassland replicate 1 | place: USA:California | collected 2016-06-15 | reverse complement strand
TCACAGTTCATGCTGCTCCTGGCGATCGCGGTGATCATGACGAACGCGCTGTTGATCGTCTTCGGGCCGGACGCGCGCAGCATTCGGCTCGATTACCTCCTGGAATCGATCGAATTGGGTCCGCTGCTGATTGATCGCGGCAAACTCTACGCGGCGCTCGTCGCATTCGGCACATCAATGATGTTGTTCGGTTTCTTCCGTTTCACTCGCACGGGCACGGCGATTCGTGCGTGCGCCGATAATTGGCTCGGCGCAAGAGTTGTGGGTCTCGATGTGAAGCGATTCTATGCTCTCGCTTTTGGGCTGGGCGCGGCTTGCGTCGCCGTTGCGGGATGCATGATGAGCTTGCTAGTGGATGTCACGCCCGCTCTTGGCCCGGCCTACACGCTTCTCGCTTTCGTGATCGTGATCGTCGGGGGCCTCGGTTCGATGTCTGGCGCGCTCATCGGCGGCGTGCTCATCGGTGTCTCTGAAGCTCTCGCGGGTTTATTTATCACGCCTTCGGCGAAGAGCATGTTTAGTTTCGCGCTGTTAATAATAGTGCTGCTCATTCGGCCACGCGGCTTGGTAGGTAATAAGTCGTGAACCGGCGCGTGATTTTCCTGTTCGCAGCCCTGGGCGGTGTCTTGCTTTGCCTCCCGTCAATCGCCAACAATTACGTATTGTCCGTGGCCACTCTGTTCTTGTTCTTCGCCTACACCGGCCAAGCCTGGAACATCATGACCGGCTTCGCGGGCCAGCTCTCTCTCGGGCATTCGCTCTATCTCGGCATCGGCGCTTACGTCAGCGCGGCACTCTATTTCCACTTCGGCATCGGTCCCTGGGCGGGTTTGTGGCTATCCATCGTTTTCTGCGGCCTAGTCGGCGCCTTTGTTGGCGCGCTCGCTTTTCGCTACGGCATCTCCGGTGTCTACTTTACGCTGCTGACAATTGCCTTCGCCGAGTTCACGCGCATCGGCTTTGATCATTGGGATTGGCTGGGCGGTTCCGGCGGCCTGTTTCTCAAAGTGACCCAGCGCGACCAGATCGATCTGCTCAACCTGCGCGGCACGCCGGCCATGTTCTATTACGTAATACTTGCGCTCGCGGCAACGGCGCTGGCTCTGAGCGCTTGGCTCTTGCGCAGCCGCGCCGGCTACTATTGGCAGGCCATCCGTGAAAATGAAGAAGCTGCGCAGGCCCTTGGCATCAATACTTTTCGCTGCAAGATGCTTGCGGTGGTGACAAGCGCCGCAATGACGTCGCTGGCGGGCGTGTTCTCGGCCTTCTATTACAACAATCTTTTTCCGGAGCAGATTTTCAGTATCAACCGTTCCATCGAAACCATCCTTGGTCCGATTATCGGCGGGATCGGCACGCTCATCGGCCCGATTCTCGGCGCGGCACTTTTGACGCTGCTCGCCGATGGCGTCACGGAGCTCGTCGCTGCCCTCGGTTGGGAAGTCGCTGGCGTGAAACAATTGATCTACGGTGTGATTCTGTGCGCAGTTGTGACGTTATTGCCCCACGGCGTCTGGCCCACCCTCGCGCGTAAACTGAAAGTGTCGCGATGAGCGTGCTGCTGGAAGTTCAAGGCGTCAGCAAATCATTCCGCGGGCTGCGCGCCGTCGCAAACGTCTCGTTCACCGTTGACGCCAATGCCGTCTGCGCGCTGATTGGCCCCAACGGCGCCGGCAAAACGACAATTTTCAACGTCATAGCCGGCGTCTTTGCTCCCGACTCCGGTGAAATTCTTTTCAACACCAAAGGCATTTCCGGCATGCGTCCCTATGAGATTTGCGCTTTAGGCATCGGTCGAACTTTTCAAATTGTCAAACCTTTCGCTGGGCTTTCGGTGCTCGACAACGTCATCGTCGGCGCGCTTAAGCGCAGTTCCGGAATACACGACGCGCGCAAATATGCCGCGATGATTGTCGAGCAGCTCGGCCTCGGACCGAAGGGCAATTTTCCGGCGGCCTCTCTCACTTTGCCGGAGCGAAAGAAACTCGAAGTCGCTCGCGCCCTCGCCACACGACCGCAACTGCTCCTTCTCGATGAGGTGATGGCGGGCATGCGTCCGACCGAGTGCGAGCAACTGGTCGCGCTGCTGCGCGAGATGAACCGGCGCGACGGCATCACTCTCCTCCTGATCGAACACGTCATGCGCGCGGTCATGGCGCTCGCGGACAAGGTCATCGTGTTGCGTCACGGCGAAGTCATCGCGCAAGGCTCCCCAGAGAAAGTCGTCCGCGACCCGGCGGTGCTTGAATGCTATCTGGGCGAGGATTCCGAGATATGAGCGCACTGCTGGAAGTCAAAGACCTCGACCTTTTTTACGGCGATGCGCAGGCGCTCGCTGGCGTTTCGCTGGAAATCCCGAAAAGCGGGATCGTCAGCATCGTCGGCGCCAACGGTGCAGGCAAATCCTCGCTCATCCACGCAATCGCCGGTATCGAACGGATTCGGAGCGGCAAAATTGTATTCACAGGCCGCGACATCACCGGACTCGACGCGCATGAAATCTGTGATTTGGGCATCGGCCAAGTTGCCGAGGGCCGTCAGCTCTTCCCCACTCTGACCGCCATTGAAAACCTCGAGATGGGCGCTATGGTGCCGCGCGCCCGGGCGAGGATGAAACAAACGCTCGATGAGGTATTCGCGCTTTTTCCCCGCCTCAGCGAACGCAAAAAACAACTCGCCGGAACTCTCTCCGGGGGTGAACAGCAGATGCTCGCTATTGGCCGCTGTTTGATGAGTTGTCCCGAGCTCGTTATGTTCGACGAACCTTCTTTAGGGCTCGCGCCGAAGATGGTGCAGCAGCTGCTCCATGCCATTCACGTGCTCAACCATAAAGGCCTGACGATTTTATTGGTCGAACAAAACGTTGCCGTCTCGCTCAAGCTCTCCCAATATGCTTATGTGCTGGAGAACGGCCGGATCGTGATGTCGGGATCTGGCTCAGAACTTCTCCAAGATGACCGAGTGCGGCAGGCGTATTTGGGGCTGTAATCTGTTCAAGGTTCAATGTTCAAAGTTCAAGGTTGGGGCGGAGGTCTTTGAACGGCTCCAGGCGCGGAGCGCTAGGTCTTGCGGCTTGATCATTTCCCGGATAACAAAAGGCTTTAGCCAATCATCAAGCGAGCGTGGTTTTCCAAGGAGGGCATCTGCATGGCCGATACAGACATCAAAAAATCCACTCAGCGCTGGCAATCGGATGTCATCGTCGATCTGATCAAGCAATACGAGTTTCCCTACATCGCGCTCAATCCTGGCGCCAGCTACCGTGGCCTGCACGATTCGCTGGTCAACTACGGCGAGAACCAGCCGCCAATGCTGCTGTGCAATCACGAAAAGATCGCAGTGCAGATCGCCCACGGTTACGCCAAGGCGAGCGGCAAGCCAATGATGGCCATCGTCCACAACGTCGTCGGACTGCTTCATGCGCCGATGGGGATTTACTACGCCTACATCGACCGCTGCCCGGTCTTTATCGTTGGCGCGACCGGTCCGATGGACGAAAAGCTCCGCCGCCCGTTCATCGACTGGATTCATACCGCCTTCGCCCAAGGCGATGTCGTCCGCGGTTTTACGAAGTGGGACTACCAGCCCGGCAGCATTCACGGCGTGCCGGATTCGTTTGCGCGCGCCTACTCGATCATGATGAGCGAGCCGCAGGGCCCGGTTTACATGGTTTATGATTCGGCGATGCAGGAAAGGCCGCTCAAAGAGGAGATGGCGCTGCCGAATTACACGGTCAAGGTTCCCTCACGCATCGCGCCTGAGCCGGCGGTCGTCGAACAAGCCGCCGACATGCTCGTCGCTGCAAATAATCCATTGCTGCTGACGGAATACGCCGCGCGCATGCCGATCGGTTTTGAACCGACAGTGGAGCTCGCCGAGACTCTCGGCGCATCGGTTTACGACATCAACAAGCGTCTCGGCTTCCCCAATCGCCACCCGCTGAGCGTGAGTTTTCACAGCGACGCCTTCAAAGGCGTGGATCTCGTCGCCGCCCTCGACGTGGTCGACTGGACGCGCGGCTCGCATAAGCTCAACACGCAGACACGCGAGATTTCGGTGGTGACCGCGCCGGACTGCAAGTGGATCGACGTCGGCTTCGCCGACATCGAGATCAGCAAGTGGGCGACCGACTACAACAAGCACCACAATTGGGATCTCCGCGTGCTCGGCGATAGCGCGCTGTCACTGCCGGCGTTGACCGCGGCCTGCCGCAGGCGCATCGATGGAAATAAGACGACGGCGTCGCGCATCGAGGAGCGCAAAAAAGCTATCGGCGAACGACACGCGCGTCAGTGGCAAAAGTGGCAGGAACAAGTGAAGGAGCAATGGAACGAGCGGCCGATGACCGAAGCGCGGCTCGCGCACGAGGTCTGGCAAATCATCAAGGACGAAGATTGGGTACTCACCGCCAACACGCTCAAGGAATGGGTCCACAAAGTTTGGGATTTCGACAAACCCTACCGTCACGTCGGGCGCGAGCTCGGCACCGGCACGCAGATCGGCATTGCGATCGGCGTCGCCCTCGCGCACAAAGGGACGGGCCGGCTCGTCGTCGACCTTCAGCCGGACGGCGATCTGATGTTCGATCTCGGCGCGCTCTGGATGCCGATCAAATATCAGATCCCGATGCTGATCGTGATGTACAACAATCGCGCCTACTACAACGACTGGGCGCACCAGATTCACATGGCGCATCAGCGCGGCACCGATCCCGCTCGTGCTTATATTGGCATGGATCTCGAAGGCCCGCCGCCCGACTTCGCACATATTGCCAAAGGCATCGGCTGGTATGCCGAGGGACCGATCGAAGACCCGGCGGAAATCGGCCCGGCAGTAAGCCGCGCTGTCGCGCAAGTAAAAGCCGGCAAACCTGCACTTGTGGACGCCATCGTCTGGCGTCGCGGCGAAAACGCTTAGGAAAAAATTTAGCCACAGAGAGCACAAAGAACACAAAGAAAGAAATGTTATAGCCGCAAAGAACGTAAAGGTCGCAAAACCGGGCGGGCTCGAAACCCGTCCGATATATTATTTCCGTACTTTGCATTACTATACTTGAAGGTTTGCGCGGTTTGCGCAAATTCTCCCAACGGCGGTAGCTCATGAAAACGAGGATTTACTCGCGCCAAGTTGCCAAGACGCCAAGTTCGGAATCCTTTTTTTACCTTTGCGCCTTTGCGTCTTTGCGCGAGATATTCCAACTTTCGGTTGCGGCTCCGCCGCGTTAGGTTCTTTGCGGTTAAAATCTTAAGGAGGAAAATTTCATGGCAAAGCCAGCACCAAAAGCAGAGACCATAAAAAAATCGGACAAACGGTGGCAGTCCGACGTTATCGTCGACATGATCAAGCGCTACGATTTCGAGTACATCGCTCTCAATCCGGGCGCGAGCTATCGCGGCCTGCACGATTCGCTGGTCAATTACGGCGAGAATAACCCGCCGATGCTGCTCTGCCAGCACGAAAAGATCGCCGTGCAAATCGCCCACGGCTACGCCCGCGTCAAGGGTAAGCCGATGATCTCCATTGTGCATAACTTGGTCGGCTTGCTGCACGCGCCAATGGGCATTTACTACGCCTATCTCGATCGCGCGCCGGTCTTTATCATCGGCGCTACGGGTCCGATGGCCGAGCCCAAGCGCCGTCCGTTTATTGACTGGATCCACACTGCCAACGGTCAAGGCGAAGTGGTCCGCAATTTCGTCAAGTGGGATTACCAGCCGACGACGGTCGAGGGCGTCCCTGGCGCGTTCGCGCGTGCTTACTCAGTGATGATGAGCGCCCGCCAGGGACCGGTCTATATGGTTTACGATGCCGGCTTGCAGGAAGCGCAGTTGGAACATGATGTCGAGATGCCACCCCCTGGCGCAATCGACGTTCCGACAGCTCCGTCAGCGGATCCGGTCGCTTTGGAAAAAGCGGCGAACACTCTGGCCGGTGCTAATCGGGTCGCGATCATCGCCGACTTCGCGGCGCGCCCGCCACATGGCTGGAATCACATCGTCGAGCTGGCTGAAACCCTGGGCGCTTCGGTGTGGGACGTGGGCTCCCGTCTCAACTTCCCGAGTGATCATCCGCTCAACCTCACCATGGACCCTGACGGCTGCTACAAAGACGTCGACGTCGTGCTCACCCTCGACATCGCCGATTTCGAGAAACCGACCCACGTGCGCGACATCGCCACGCGCACTGTCGTCAGCAAAGTTTCTGCGAACGCAACCTGGATCGATATCGGCTTTACCGACATCGAGATTAGCAAATGGTCGATGGACTATGCTCGGCCGTTCTACGCGCAACAGCGCATGACGGCCGACCCCGTTACGACGACGCCGTTGCTGACGAAACTATTGAAGGAGAGAATTGCCAAGACTGCAGGACTCGCCGAGAAGATTGCCAAGCGCAAAGGAGAGATCGGCAAACGCCATGCGGAAAACCGCGCAAAGTGGAACAAGCAGGCCCAGGAGCACTGGGACTCTAAGCCAATGACCGTGCCGCGCCTCGCGCTCGAAGTATGGGATGCGATCAAAGGCGAAGACTGGGTCCTCACCACAGGAGACTTGGGCAGCTGGGGCAAGAAGCTTTGGAACTTCGACCGGCCCTATTGCCACGCCGGACGCGAGCTCGGCACCGGCACGCAGATCGGATTGTCACTTGGCGCGGCGCTTGCCAACAAAGGAACGGGCCGGCTCGTCGTCGATTTGCAGCCCGACGGCGATCTCATGTTCGACGCCGGCGCGCTCTGGATCGCAGCCAAATACCAGATCCCGATGCTTGTCGTGATGTTCAACAATCGAGCGTACTACAATGACTGGAACCATCAGCTCGTGCTCGCCAGAACCCGCGGCACCGACCCCAACCGCGCGCATATCGGCATGGATCTCTACGGTCCGGATCCGGATTTCGCGGGTCTAGCGAAATCGATGGGCTGGTATAGCGAAGGCCCGTTCGAAAACGCCGACGATCTCAAAGGCGCGCTCAAACGCGCCATCGAGCAAGTCAAACAGGGTAAGCCCGCCCTCATCGACGCCGTCTGCGACCGCAGAAACCACGGGTAATTTCCTAAGTCCTTCCCCGCGCCGTAATTCAGCGCGGGGAAGTTTTATCAAGACTTCGAAACCGGCCAACTTAAACTGCGCAATCCTGACGCCGTGCCCGAGGATCGAGCGACTTCACCGCATCTGAAAGATTTCTTTCCAGAGTTTCTCATACTTTGAGAATTCCTTAATGTCGTCGATGGTGAGCATGTAAGACGCCGCCGGCCGGACCTTCTCAAGCGGCTCCACGTTCGGATGCGCGGGCGTTTCTCCCCCCTGAGCCCAGGCTCGCTGGCCTTCTTCGCTAATCGCCCAACGCGCCCAAAGCAAGCCCGCGTTCGGGTGCGGCGCTCCTCGAAGGACGGACACCGCGCCACCGATTTCACCGACGCCCTCGGTCAGCAGCGACTGTATCGGCGCGCCTTTTTTCATGCGCGGCGGAAAATGGTGCGAATAGCAGGTGAAGCAGACGGGACGTTGACCCGCTACCAGGAACTCCACCAGCTGGGAATGTCCCTTGTGAAACTCGACCTGGGTAGCGGCAATTCTCTTGAATAATTCGACTGCCTTCTCATCACTGTTGTATTTGCGCTTGGCGAATCCGATCAGCATTTGAAAATCGCGCGCCTCGCCCATCAGGGTGTCTTTCCATTTCGGAGTGGCAAGGTCCTCGAAACTTTTAGGCTCGTCCCCTTTTTTCACCAGATTGGTATTCCATCCAGCGATATAAAATTGCGTATCGGTGGCTACCCAGAATTCGCTCTTCATGTTTGCCGGAAAGACCGCCGCTTCCGGCAAAGCCAATGGCGCAAGTAATTTTTGGTCGGTGATCTGCGCCATGTAAGCCAGCGATCCGCCGAATACATCCGCGAGCACCCGGCCGCCGCGCGCTTCCGCAAGTACACGCGCCAGCAGTTGATCCGGAGTCGCATCGATGTGGTTCACCGTCACGCCGGGAAATCTCTTCATGAATGCCGGCGGAATCACTTCTATGGCCCGATTAGAAAGAGGAGCGTACACCGTGATCTGTCCGCCTTCTTTCTTCGCCTTCTCGTAAAGCTGATCGACAGATTCGATTGCCGGAGCGCTGGCTGCGAAAACCGAGGACTCGTAGATGCAAGCAAAAATATAGAAAAACGTTGCCAATCCGATGCCATTCGATCGAGCCTTACGGGTCATGTGACGTCCTCCTTTTTCGCTCCTCTCCCTTACGATGAAGCTCATCTTCAGCGTCGCGTGTACTCTTGCTCGTTTTCCCGCGAAGCATTACCCAGTCAGGCAGTGTTTCGGCGCTTAGGCTGAGGCTCCTTTGTTGCTCACATACTGTTTTAATGACGGGCGCGCAAGCGCAATCGAGGGGTTACCATTGCCTCGCTGGGTATTCGACCCCGATGGTGTATTGTCGCAATGAACGCAACTGATACTTTTACTGCTGCGTTAGAGCAGAAAGTGTCCAGCTCAATTTGAGCTGTTCGACACGTGAAGTAATTGCAGCGTTTGTTTACGAGTAGCGGATATCGTCCTTAGCGTGTTCGGCGTACAAGTAGTCCCTGAATTCCCTCCGCTCAGGTAGTAGTAATCTCCCTGACACTTGATCGGCTGGGACTGAATGTCCCGCTTGAGCCGGTAGGCGAGGACGATGAGCGCCGTTTCTGGAAAATCCGGCGCGGCATACAGCGCTGCCGTCGCAGGAATTTTGGGGATGGCCTCCTCGACAAATTCCTCCTGATCGTTGCTGTCCTCCTTCACCGTGCGACTGATGGGTATCGCAGCCCCTAATGAAAAGTCGATCACGGCGATGACCACCGCGGCTGCGGCCCAACCTTGAATCCATATTCGCGGACTTCCCGGAGCCTTTTGTCGAGCATCCAAAAATGCCGCGCATTCACGCGCAGCGAGCAACGCTACCGCCGGATAAATCGGCAGCAGATATACGGCGCGTTGTCCGGCGGCGAATAAGAAAAACGCAAATATAGTCAACCACCAAGCGTGAAGAAAACGACCGAAGGAATCTTGTCGTTGCCCGCGAATCCACCGAACCGACGTGGATATCAGGACAAGGCTCCACGGAAACAGTTGGGTCATGAGCCAGATGGCTTGCGAGAAAGCATTTTTATGCGTGTGAAACGCCGCTGCGCCGAAGTATCGATCGATATTTTCATAGATGATCTGTTTGTGCCAAAAATCGACGCCGCCGCGCTGGTAGGCGGTCAGATACCAGCCAAAATCAATCGTGACCACCATCACGACCCAAGGCCATGAGAAAAATCTAAACAGCGTCGAAAGATCTCGCTCGAACACGAGAAAACAAAAAATCACCATTCCAGGGAGAGCTGCGCCGGCGGGCCCTTTCGCGAGGACTGCCAAAGCGATGGACAAATATGCTGCCGCGCGCGCAAGCTCGCGGCCTGAGCGATACCAGAAATACCATCCTGCCAGTGCCGCGCCGATCAACGCCGCAAAAAGCATATCGACGCGCGCCTCCGTTCCGGAATCCCAGAATTCGAACGTGGACGCGAGAATGGCTACCGCCAACAAACCGGTTTTCCGATTGGTACCGAACGCGCCCACAGCGTAAGTGACCCAGACTAGAAGCGCTGCGCCGACAACCGAGGGCAACCTGACGGTAAAATCGGAAAGCCCCAGTGGCGACGCAAACGACGCAGCCATCCAATGATAGAGTATCGGCTTGGACGGTAACTCGCCGTTGCGGAGCGGCAAGGCCCAGCGATGATTTTTCACGATATCCTGGATGACCAGCGCTTCGCGTGCCTCCCCATGACGCCAGATATGCGGTGAAAAGTAGGTGGCGACTATCAAGAGAACGATGATGATGAAAAAAACGCCGGCCTTGATGCGATTGAACTTCGGCGCTTCAATGGAGTTTTCCGCCACATGAAGATGGTGAATGACTGAAATCACTTAAACCTTTCCTACGACCGCTCCTGCCTGTGATTCGATAAGACTACTGCCTAAATTTATCGTTGACAACGGCAGCACAGCTCAACGCGACAAGGCGATCAAGGGTCACCGTCGCTTCGTGTGGCTCGAATGACCTAATCGCGATTGTAATGGGAGCCCCAGCGCCGCTATAACTTCACAACAGTTGGACCAAGCTCCAAAACGCGACCCTCAACACTGAAACTCTTTGGGAGGAATCATGCCGAAGCCATCGGTTCGAAAAGGTACGCCAAGTGTCCAATTAGCCAAGGAAGAGTTTTCCAAGCGTGCCCGAGAACGGTTCTATGATCCAAGTTTCGCCACAGTCACGCCGGAGCTAGAAAAAATTATCGACGTGGCGTGGAAAAACTATACTGAATATCATAAAAGTCCGCGCACGCGCCCGGCCGGCCCCGGGTTTAGCGACCCTGCGTTTTCGCTCCCGAGCGAATGGCTCGAGACTCGTCAAGCCATCGCCCAAGCGGGAAAACGTCACAAGCTCGCCAAGTCGAAATCACGCATTCTGCTCATCAACGGCTCCACTCGCAGCGACCAAACCTGTCCCGGAGAAATGTCGAAAACCTTTCGTCTCACAAAAGTCGCTGAAAAAATCATCGTCGCTGCGAAAGGATTCGAAGTCGACCTGCTGGATCTCAGTAGGCTCGCATCGGAGTACGGGCGGGTCATCTATCCGTGCAAAGCGTGTGTATCCACGGCCATGCCGCTGTGTCACTGGCCTTGCTCGTGCTATCCAAACCATGCCATGGGGCAGGTCAACGACTGGATGGCGGAAATCTACCCGCGCTGGATGGCGGCGCATGGAGTGATGATCCTGTGTCCAGTTCACTGGTATCAGGCGCCGAGTTCACTGAAACTCATGATCGATCGGCTGGTCTGCGCAGATGGGGGCAACCCCGACCCGACTCTGACCGGCGGTAAAAATCCCCAACGTGCAAAGGAAGTGGAGCTCAAAGGATGGCACTACCCGCGCCATCTCGCCGGGCGCGTATTCTCCGTCGTCGTACACGGAGACGCTGCCGGCGTGGAAACACTCAGACGTAGTCTCACGGATTGGTTGACAGACATGGGATTGATCGCTGCAGGTCGTGCAGCTTTGGTTGATGGCTATGTGGGTTACTACAAACCGTACGCCAATAGCCACGACGATCTGGATGGCGACAAGAAGTTTCAGGAAGAGGTACGTAACGCCGCCCGGGCCTTAGTAAACGCCGTGCGGCTTCTGCGCCGCGGAGAACTCAAGCAGCCTGACAAGTCGTTACGCGAGCCGCGTCCGAAATAACGCTCTCGCCGCCTACGGCGATCACGGAAAAACCAAATTCGTCCGACAATAGACTTCATACTTGTCCAAAATCTCCCCTGCCCCTCTTTTTCAAAGAGGGGAAATATTCTCCGTTGGGCAAATTCAAAATGCTGGCGTATCCGTTGTGGAAGTTTGCGCGCTGCTAAAGACAAAGAGCGCAACCAGAGGTGGCGCAACTTTTTTGCGGCTCGCTACTCTAGTCCTTTGTTGGCCGATAGTGAATAATATTGACAAACCGGAACGCTGGGGTATCGTCGGGTTGCTCGCGATTTTGGCAAGACTTAGTTCATAGCCCGCGACTGAAATATTGGACTCGGCACCCGTGTTTCAATCCAAATCGCAATTGAAGAACGAGATTTTCCTTACGCAAAGCTGCTTGCGACAACGAGTGGAGAACTAAACTAAACATGAGCCCACGCTTGCGCACTTTGGCGACGATTTTGGCGCTCGCGGGTGGTTATTTCTGCGCTGGCAAGCTGGGACTTTCTTGGGCCTATGTACACGCGAGCGCCTCTGCGGTTTGGCCCCCGACTGGCATCGCGTTGGCCGCTCTTCTCCTCTGGGGCTGGAGACTCTGGCCCGGAATTTTTCTCGGTGCATTTCTGGTAAACATCACCACGCAAGGGTCGCTGGCAACCACGCTCGGCATTGCCACCGGTAATACGCTGGAAGCACTGTTGGCAGCTTGGGGAATCAACCGCTTTGCCAATGGCGCAAGAGCCTTTGAGAGAGCCAGGAACACTTTTAAATTTGTTCTGATCGCTGCTGTTCTTAGCACTATCGTGAGCGCGACCTTCGGCGTCACCAGCTTGACCCTAACCGGTTTCGCTGAGTGGAATCGGTATCCCGCCATTTGGCTCACCTGGTGGTTGGGAGACGCGGTCGCGGATTTGATCGTTGCTCCTTTCCTGTTGATTTTGATGACCGAGCCGTATCCCGAGTTGAAGCCTAAGCGTGTCATCGAGGCTGCAGCGCTGCTATTCTCGATGATCTTGCCGGGCTATCTGATTTTCCTACGAGGCGCTGCTTTCAGCGCCGAATACATAGTGGTTCTGCCGCTCTTGTGGGCGGCGTTCCGCTTCGGTCAACGCGGCGCCGTCACTTCTGCGTTAATTGTGGCAGTCATCGCCGTAGTGGGTACGCTCCATGGTGTCGGGCCCTTTGTCCATCCAGATCCCAATGCGTCTCTACTGCATCTCCAGGCTTTCATGGGGACCATTGCGATTGCCGCTTTGGTGCTCGCCTCTGTGGTTTCTGAGGCTAAGCGGGCCGAGCGGCGTCTTCAAGTTCAAGATGCGATAAGCCGTATCCTGGCTGAGTCGCCTTCCCTCAGAGAGGCTGCTCCTCGAATCATCCAGGTTTTGTGCGAACGGGCCGGATGGGATTGGGGCGCCATATGGAACGTCGAACGACCTGCCAATGAATTGCGCTGCGTTGAAGCGTGGCACATGCCCTCCATACAGGTGCCAGAGTTTGCAGCCGACACGAAAAAGCGACGCTTTACTCCGGGGACAGGTTTGCCTGGCCGAGTTTGGAGCGCTGGCAAACCAGCCTGGATCCCCGATGTGACCACTGACAGCAATTTTCCACGAGCGCCAGCAGCCATTAAAGATGGCCTGCATGGCGCCTTTGGCTTCCCGATCAAACTAGGGGACGAGACTCTGGGTGTCATCGAATGTATCAGCTGCGAGGTTCGCGAGCCGGACGATTATTTCCTCCAGATGGTCGGCGATATCGGTGGGCAGATCGGCCAGTTTATGGAGAGAAAGCGGGCTGAAGATGATCTCCGCGCCCAGCGCTCCCAACTGCGCGCGGTCACAGACATCACGCCGGTACTGCTGACTCAATGCAGTCGCGATCTCCGATATACTTTCGTCAATCGCGCCTATGCCGCGATGCTCGGCCTCACACCCGAGCAAATTATCGGCAGACCCATCCCGGAAATCATGGGAGCCGAGGCTTTCGAAACCGTTCGACCCCACGTGGAAATTGTTTTGCAGGGGCGGCCCGCCGAATACGAGCTAGAAATCCCGTTCCAACGAATCGGCACGCGCTTTCTCCGCGGAGTTTACATGCCCGACGAGGACGCGCAAGGCCACGTGCGAGGATGGATCGCCTCGATCATCGATATTACGGAGCGCAAGCGGGCGGAAAACCAAATAGCCACACTCAATAAACAGCTGGCTTCCGACCTGACAGCGATGACGCGATTACAGCAGCTAAGCACACGTCTGGTGCAGACCCATGACGCAGGATCGCTGATGAACGATATTCTTGATGTAGCCATCCAAATTAGCGAAGCCGACATGGGCAACGTTCAGTTATTGGAGCCCGGATCCGGCGCATTGAAGATTGTCGCGCAGCGGGGCTTCGAGAGTGATTTTTTGGAATTCTTCGGCAGTGTCCATGAGGGCGTAGCCGCCTGCGGCAAGGCGATGGAATTGGGCGAGAGGGTGATCGTTGAAGATGTCGCCACAAGCCCGATATTCGCCGGTACACCCGCTCACGAGGTCGTGCTCTCAGCCGGAGCGCGCGCCGTTCAGTCGACGCGACTGGTCAGCCGTTCGGGCCGTCTCGTCGGCGTGTTCTCGACGCATTACCGTAAGCCGCATCGCCCCACCGAACGTCAACTCACGCTGCTCGACTTGCTGGCTCGCCAGGCGGCGGATTTCATTGAGCGAAGTCAGACCGAAGATCTGCTGCTTCATAATGAGGAGCGTTTACGAGCCGCCAACGAAGAACTTGAAAAGCGAGTTCAAGAGCGCACCGCTGATCTCGAGCAGGCAAACGCCGCCTTGGTAAAAACGATTGAGGAGCAAAAAAGCCTTGAAGGGCAGCTTCGTCAAGCGCAAAAAATGGAGATCATCGGCACGCTGGCCGGTGGCATTGCCCACGACTTCAACAACATCCTCAATATTATTTGGGGTTACGCTACTTTCATCGGCAAGCAACCTTTAGTCGACCACCAGATCACCGAGAGCTTGAAAGTCATCGACGAGCAAATCAAGCGTGGCGCTTCGGTGGTGCGGCAGCTCTTAACGGTGGCGCGCAAAACGGAGACGCATTTAGCGCCCAGCGACACCAACCATCTCGTTCTGACGTTCAGCGAGTTGATCAAACAGGCGTTTCCCAAAACCATCACCGTTACATTGGATCTTGATCCCCATCTGCCACCGGTGCTGGCAGATCCAAATCAAATGAGCCAAGCGCTCCTCAACATCTGCGTCAACGCTCGGGATGCTATGGCGAGGGGCGGAAATTTGACTATCAGAACGGAATTGGTCGACGAGAACAAGATGCGCGAGCGGGTCAAAGGGGACACCAGCGCATGCGTCTGCATCGCCGTCAGCGATACCGGCATCGGCATGAAAGAAGAAATACGCGCGCGGATTTTTGAGCCGTTCTTCACGACTAAAGGAATCGGTCAGGGAACCGGGTTGGGACTCGCGATTGTTTACGGCATTACCAAAGAGCACAATGGTTTTGTCGACGTTGAAAGCGAACCCGGGCGAGGCACTACGTTCCGGCTTTATTTGCCCATCTTTCAGTCACAAGAAAAATTGAACGTCGATGAGACGACGACAGGAAAAGCGTCAGATCGAGAACATGCAATTCCCCAGGGAACTGTTCTCGTGGTGGAAGACGACGAGGCCATGGTTTATCTTTTGAGAAAGCTCCTGCCCCAGTCCGGCTACCAAATACTGACGGCGACCGACGGTGCACAAGCGATTGACCTCTACCTCGACCACAAAGAAGAGATCGACGTCGTGCTCCTGGACCTTGGCTTGCCCAAGGTCACGGGGTTAGAAGTGATTCATAAGCTGAAAGAGCTCAACCCGGGCGTGAAGATCCTTGTCGCAACCGGCTATCTAGAGCCAGAATTGAAATCGGAAATCTTCCGGGCCGGTGTGAAGGATTGTATTAACAAACCCTACCTGGTCCATGATGTTCTCGAAAGACTCGGCTCGCTAATTGAAAGCTCCTAGTGAGAGTTATGCGTTAAATGGAGCATGCCGACGATCTCCAGCCCGCGCTCGAGCTCGCCAATAATAAGCAAGTCATTCGCAAGCATCGGAGTAGTGGACTTCAAATCCATCACTCCACTACTCCGGCACTCCAGTCTGCTTCAGCAGCCTGCTACGTATCGCGTTCGCTAGTCGGTCCCACCTCACCGGTGCACCACGGGACGAATGCTTTCATCTTGCACGTTGCCCCGTGGGCTTTCAGTTCTTTTTCAAAGATCCCGTGGATCTCGCGATCTTCGTCCTCGTACTCGATCTGCCAGCCGCCCTCTTTCATGCTTCGGTCGGCGAACTCCCCGCCACCACCGCGGCCCTTGTAGAGTCCCATGTCGCCAGGGCGTAGCGCGAGGTAGCGCGCTCGAGTCGTGCCGGAGTTGAAATGCTGGTGGTAGCAGTTGTCGCTCGGAACGGTGACCATGGAACCAAGCTGCCAGTCGCACTTGATCATGTCAGAGCGGTCGTCCTTGGTCCAAATCAACGAGTAGCCGCCGGTGCCGCTGAGCATCACCAAGTGCGCGCCGGGACCATGGCGGTGAGCTTTCTTGTAAGTTCCGATGGGAAATTCGGAGATGTGACTCTTGGTGTTGTTGTCGGCCATCTCCAGCATGGCATTGATGCCGCCGGCGCCCCGCTCCTTCCATCCGTACAACAGCATGTCCGGTGCGTTGGCAATGAAATTAGACTCCCATATCCGGCGATTGAAGAGCTTGCCCTTGCCGCTGAAATAGTCTTCCTCGCCTGAGTAGCGGCCGCTAAAAACGTGATCGCAGTTGAAGATGAAATCGCTGTCGCGAAATAGCCGCATCATGGGCGGCGCGTTGGTCACGGCGATGTAGCGGGCCGGCTCGTTGCCGCTGCCATTGAAGTTCTGGTAGCGGGCATTGAGCGGAATCGAAAAAAGACTTCCGGCTTGCCACTCAAAGCTATTCTTGCGCTTCTCGTCCTTGCCATTTCCGCCATCTTGCCAGATCGTCGTTGCACCGCGACCCGAGACCACGTAGATCGTCAGTTCATACATGTGGTGCTCCGGCTCGGATTTGCCGCCCGGCTTGATCTCGACGACGTGACAGTCGTTGGGCATGTGGCGATTGTCGATGTGAATGACCGCGCCGCTGCCACCTTTACGCTCCCACGGCCCGAGCTCGATCTTCGCCAAGCTCGGAAAGTAGTGGTTCTGGTAGACTTTCACGCCTTCTTTCTGCAACCAATCGGCGTAGGGGTCGGTCTTATTGTAATCTTTGAGGCCCTCCTTTGGGGTCTCGGCAACTTTCATGTCGGTGCCTAGCATTACCATGTCAAAATCCTCCTCTGTTAAAACGGTAGAACGAATCGCTCTTTTTTCAAATACCCGGTATGAGGCCGACTTGTCAACGAGCAGAATGAACTACCCGCAGCAAGCTCTGGCGCACCAGAAAACCTTATGAAAATCTTTCCAATGTCGTCACCCCAGAATGTTCATATCGGGGGCCGGTCAGAGTGTCGCCTGTGGTGCGCCGAATCGAACCACTGCGAAAAGCATGAAGAACTACGAATAGCTGGTGAGCGAGTAAGCTGCGGAAATTTGACCGGAAAAGATTGACGCAAGAAACTAGCCGGCAGAGACTTCATTTCACTTTTCTGATCTCTTCAATCTCCGCGCCTCTCACCCAACCGATCGCGCCGCTCTTGGTTTTAATCATATACCAAAATTCGCCGGCACCGGAGACCTTGCCGAGCGCGATCAATTCTTCTCCACTCTCCAGTTTGCTGATGGCTTCTGATTGGGCGTCTTGCTGCGCGCGCAGCAAAATCCCGGCGGTCTTCACTCGCAGCACGTTTGGCAGCGGCACAGTGGGCTCAAGACCCACGGACCCTGCCATGCTGCCACCGCCTCCCGAGCCGATCAGTTTTCGAAAAGCTTCGATGACGTCGCGAGCGGCCCAATCCCTCGGCCCCGACTTCATGCCGATCGGCTGGCCGTTACCGTCGATCAAATAAGTCACGGGAATACCGTACACGCGGTACGATGCCGCGACCCGTCCGTCGGTATCCAATGGAGTTGCGAAGTTCAGACCGTGAGTTTTCATGAACTTGTTCACTAGCGCGGCGTTTTCTCTCTGATTCACTGCGACCACAGCAAAACCCTGACCGCCGAAATTACGACTGAGCTGCTCCATCGACGGCATCTCTTCACGGCAAGGTCCGCACCAGGTCGCCCAAAAATTGAGCAACACCAGGCTGCCGCGATAGCCGCCCAAACTGGCCATACCGCCGTTCGCGTCGCGCAGATTGAAGTCGGGCGCGCGCGCCATCGCCGGCTTGCTCAGGCCGATCGATTTGAGCAATTCATCGACCGAGCTTGCACCCTTGCTCTGTTGGGCCCATAGATAACGAGGCGTCATCGTCGTTAGCCCGAACAAAACAATCACAGTTACGATTCTGCCGCTGCGTCCGAACATTTAGCCTCCTCCAAGTTCACTGAATGGATCTGCTCTTACCGAATGCGCGCTGCTCAGTTTATCACTTTTGACCGTCGCGTTGATATCGGTTACTGTCAATTTCACGAGCCATTTTCCGATGGAGTGTTGATCGACAAACTTGCATCGATCTTTGTTTCCAATCGCCGCCACGGCAACACCGATTTAAATTTTAGATGATCATGTGCCGCCGAAAACTACTGATAACGCTGATAGCGGCCCTCACGATTCTCCTCGGAGCTATCCCATCGCCGGTCGGCGGCCAGTCAGCAACTCGGGCCATCGTGCTCGCCTGGGACGGCACCGTTCCCGCATTCGTTCACGAGATGCTCCGCGAAGGGAAACTTCCTAATCTGGCGAAGCTGATCGAAGGCGGCGCAGTCGCCGACGATGTGGTCGCCGGCTTCCCGTCCAAGACTGCGCCGGGATTTGCATCTCTCCTGACCGGCGCGCCACCGCGTATCACCGGCATCAGCGGCAATCGTGTGCCGCGCGCGCCGCGCGGACAATTCACGATTCTGGAAAGCCTCGCCGGCTTCTCTGAAACGCCGCTGCGGGCCGAACCGATCTGGTCGGTGACGCAGCAGGCCGGCAAAAAAGTCATCATCTCCCACATTCCATCCTTTGGCGGGGAAAAATCCGACCAAGCCGTGCGCTTGGCCGGTTACAACGCGACCAGCGGCCGCGACGGCATCGTAACCAAACGGGCGATGCAAACCGAACCGAGTGATTCATGGGTGAATTCTCCGGCTAGTGAGGCGCCTCCGATCGAGATCAGCTTCACCATCGGCGAGTCGAAACTATTTGGCTTGCTCATCGACGATCCGGCTGATTCGCAGGCCGGCTATGATACCATCGTGATCGCTACCCGCCGCGATGCCGACGATATCAAGGTCAAACTCAAGTCGGCTCCCGCCATCCCCGGCGGTGAATTGTTTTGGAGCTATCCTGTGGCGATCAAGGCCGCGGGGAATCAAGACGCCTGGACTTATTTTCGCCTATTCGATCTCAAATCCGATGGCAGTGATTTTTTTCTGTACTACACAAGGCCCGCCCGTCAGTTTGCTCTCAAGGCCGAAGTCATCGCCGACGCAAGCGCGACGGTTCGCGCGTTCGTCGGCAACGGCGCCAGCATTCTCTATAACCAGGGCGGTTTCGGCCGCACCATTGCCAACGGCGGCAACGGTGGCGCCGAGGCGCGCTATCTCGAAACTGTGACGCTGGTGGAACACCAGCTGATGGAAACCAATCGCTGGGCGCTGGAAAATCTGCCGTGGGATTTATTTCTCGCTTACACGCCCTTTCCCGACGAAGCCGAGCACCTGTGGCGCGGTTATCTCGATCCGATGCTGGCCAACTATCGCCGGGATATCGCGGCTCGATTACGGCCGCTATTGGAACAGGTCTACCGCACGACGGACGAACATCTGGGTCTGCTGTTGGCCAAACGTCCCGCCGACTGTGTCTTCGCGCTGATTTCCGATCACGGCCTTCAGGGGATCAACAAACGCGTCGCCCTGAATCGCGTGTTGCAGGAAGGCGGGCTCTTGACGTTGGATATTCAAGGTAAGGTCGATCTGGCGAAAACCAAAGTAATCTACCCGGCAGTCAATAACGGCTACCTGCTGATCAATTCGCAAGACCGCAAGAATGGCATCGTCGCGCAAGAAGAGCGCGCGGAAGTCGTCCGCAAGACCCGGGAATTGCTCGCCTCGATCCGCGATGGCGAGCGTGAAGTGGTCAAAGCCATCTATGACGCGGAAACCGACGGGCCGGCGATGGGAATCGGCGGCGACGTCGGTGGCGACATCTACGTGGAGCTTGCCGACGGATATGATTTCGATGCGCGCATCGGCAGCGGCCCGTGGATTACCGATGCCGAGCCCTACGGAAATCACGGTGCCAACCCCCAACAGCTCTCCATGCGCACGCTCATGGTGCTCAATGGCCCCGGCATCCGCGCCGGGGAGAAGCTTGCGGACGTGCGTATCATCGACTTCGCACCGACACTTGCATGGCTTTTGCATCTGCCGCCGCCGAAGGATGCAACCGGCCGGGTCCTCTATGAAGCCTTCGTCGAACCACATTGACAGAGAAATGATCCTTCCGTAGGCTCGCTACCAACTTCGTCGATCCAAAGGAGATTAAGGTGTGACCACGAAATCAACCTGGGAACCGCCAGCCCTTGTCTCCCTTGAGCATCTTGTAGAGCTGCATCACGAAGTCACGGCTATGCTCGATGTCGCAATCAGCGTCCGCGAAGATATTTTCCGCATTCGCGCGCTGGAGATGGATTGGGATATCGGTGTGGTGATTGACGAACCGCAAGACTTAAGCAAAATCCCATCAGGACCGGACGGCAAGAAAGTCGGCGTGTTCTTGTTGCACGGCGGCGTTTCCGATTTCAAATCCGTCGAACGCGTCGCGCAGACGCTGGCGAAGAAATACGCCATTAAGGTCGCGTCGATGACATTTCCCGGCCGCTTCTATTTCTTGGATCCGAAGCGCGACTGGCCCGGTGACGTCGAGAATGACGGCGGGATGGCGCGAACGCCGCTGTGGACCAAGGAAATGAAAATTGCGCAAGATCAGTACACGATCATCCGGGACACGTCGAAGCGCGACCACTACGGGACACTGATCTCGCTTGCGGCGAAGCAAGGCACGGAATTTTTCCACCGCATGGCCGCCTGGCCGGCCGCGTTTGAAGAAGCGATGAAAGAAACCGCCCGGCGCCAGTTCCCCGATGGCGAATTCTCGATCTACATTCATGGCCACTCCACTGGTGGTCCTTTCGCGATGATGGCGTCCCAAAGAATAGCGAATATCGCCGGACTCCTTGGCTACGGCAGCTCGCCATTCGGTTACATGTACCCGCAGATCGCCAACGATGACTGGAACTTTCCTTTCAATCAGCTGCGTCTACGCACGTGGCGCGACACTGCCCGCTACATGTACGAAGGCATGAAAGACCAAAACATCGGCCTGCCGATGCTGATCGAAATGACTTTCGAACGTTGGAATACGGCCAAGAAGCGTCCCAACTTCAAAGCCGAGGATTTTGTCCACAAAAATTCAACTAAAGCTTTGGAAACCGCCGCTCGGGTTTCCGCCGAACGCCTGAGGCTATCCAACCAAGAGAGCGACGCGCTCGTGCAACAGTTTCTCGGCTACACGCGAGAACTTTCGGGCGCCGGAGTCAAACCCGTGCCGCCATTTCTCTCCATCCACGGCGCTAACGACGACACCGTGACCCTCAAACGCTGTGAAAGATCTCTGCCGCTTTTTGCCAAGCTCAACCCCCCGCCAAAGATCCGGGCCGTTTCTCTCGGCGCCGGCATCCATTCTTGGGGTTGGACGGACGAAAGACTTCCTCATGGTACCGTGCCGCCAGTCGCCAAGCTCTGGCGCGATGCAATCATGAACGGCTTTTTTCTGGCGTAGCTCGCCGGATACGCGGGATAATGGAGTGCTGGAATAATGGAATAGTGTAAACTGGCATCCACTCCAATATTCCAATATTCCATTACTCCATCACTCCAATCCTTTGGCTCTTCACATCGCTCCCCGCTCCGGCTAGTATCCAGCGGGAGGCAAGAGCATGGCCGACAAAGATCATCTGATTTTGACAGCGATCGGACCAGACCAGGTCGGGCTGGTACAAAAGATCTCTGAGTTTATTTCCCGCCACGGCTGCAACATCGAAGACAGCAAGATGGCGGTTTTTTGCGGCGAGTTCGCCGTGATTGTCTTGATCAGCGGTGACGGCGGAAAGCTCGTTCAGATCGCCCGCGATTACCGCGAGATCGAAACGGAGACCGGCCTGGCTATTTCCATCAAGACACCGTCAACGCGAAAAGCGGCGGATTCTTTTCTTCCCTACAAGCTCACCGCCTCGTGCATGGACCATCCCGGCATCGTCTACCAATTGAGCGCGGTCGTGAGCAGCATGGGCGTGAACATCGAATCGATGGAGACCAAAACCTACGCCGCGCCGGTAAGTGGTACGCCGATTTTTCAGCTCGAAGCTAATCTCTCGGTGCCGACCAAAACCAACATCCGCGCTCTGCGCGAACGCTTCGCCGAAATTCAGAAAGAGGAAAACATCGACATCGATTTAACAGCGGCGAAGAGCTGAAATCCTGCGCGACAACGGCTAACGCGCGCTTGGAACTGAACCCGGAGCCAACGATCCCGCCGTCTCCAGGTTTTTCTGCCGGCGCCCGAGCCAAAGTCCATTGATGAGCCAGGCGAGCGAAAGCGGCACGGCGACCATGGAGACGCCGGTCATCGCCAATCCGATCGATCCCAAACCCGCGAACGACCACGCGCCGACTTGATCACCGAGCCGGTAAATCACGGTGTCTATAAAACTCTTCGCCTTATACTTGTCTTCACGCCGCACCACCGTAAACAAAACTTCGCGCGTCGGTCGGGCAAAAGCGAAATTGCCCGCCCGCCGTAGCACCTGGTAGACGACCAGCACGGCAATCGTCGGCGTCAACGCGAGCGTGCCGAAGCCGACCACGCTCAGCAGCGGCAGCACCGCGAGGGTTAGCGCGACACCGAGCAACCGCAGCACTCGACCGGTCAAAAACAGCTGCGCGCCGAGAGTAAGAGCATTCACCCACAGGTCCACGCGCGCGAAGAAGGCCGTACGCGCGCCGCGGTCGGCAAAACTATGGCGGGCGATATCGGCCTGCTGAAAATAGAGAAACGTCGAGGTGATGGCAAAGAACAGAATGTAGACGCTGACATTGATCAGGTAGATCGAATTGAATGCGTGAGCGCAACCGGAGAAAATCGAGCCGCCGATCGGCGTTTCATCGCGCCCAGCCACCGGTGCGCGGTGCAAAGTGTCGGACAAGCGCGAAAGCCGGCGCACGCAGAACACGGCGATTTCCAACAACACCGCGGAGCCCAACAGCAAATACGTCGGCGGAACTGATTTTGCCAGCGAGGCGGTCACGCTGGAGCCGACGATTCCGCCGAGCGTTGCGCCCGCCGCGATGAAGCCGAAGAGCCGCTTGCCCTGTTCGGCATCGAACACGTCGACCATCAGAGCCCAGAAAACGGATACGACAAAAAGATTGAAGACCGAGGTCCAGATAAAAAACATCCGGCCGATCCAGATGTTCTGCGCCGCGCTCGCCACATGCAAGAGCAAGGCGAACAGCAATAAATTGATCAGAAAAAAACGATAGCTAACTGCGATAAATTTCGCTCGCGGCAAGCGCGCCACCAGTGCGGCGAACGGGGGATTGACGGCGATCATGCCGAGCAGCGTACCGGTAAAAAGCCATTGAAGGTTCTCCACGCCGCCCGCCACGCCCATCTCGTCGCGAATTGGCCGCAAAATGTAATAGGCAAAAAGAACCGAAAAAATATACAGCCACGACCAGCCAAGCACACGTAATTCCGGAGGCCGCACCTCGATCACATGCTTGATCACCCTATGCGTGAAGCTACCAGCGCTGGCGCCGTAACCATCCCTCGACTCACCATTCACAGCTTACCCCGCCCGCCCCTAACCCCTGACCCTTCACGCCTCACTTCAATTCCCTCATGCATTATCGATGAACTGTTCCATGCGCCGGCGCATGGCGGCATCGGGCAGCCGGCCGTGTGCCGCGCCGAGATTGTCGACGACATATTTCGCCTGGGCCATACCGGGGACCGCGCAGGTGATCGCCGGATGCGAAACAATGTACTTGAGAAAAAACTGCGCCCAAGATTGGCAGTCGAACTCGCTCGCCCATTCCGGCAATTTTTTCCCCTGCACCGCATTGAACAGCCGGCCGCGGCCGAAGGGTAAATTGATCATCACGGCTATGCCGCGATCGCCGGCCAAGGGGATAATACGCTCACCGGCGTCGCGGTTATCCAGCGCATAATCGACCTGGATGAAGTCGAGAGTTTCTTTTTTCATGGTCTGCTCGAACTCGCCGTACTGATTGTCAAACGAAGTCGTGATGCCGACGTAGCGAATGCGCCCCGCCTGCTTCATCTCGCGCAACGTCCGCAACTGGGTTTCGGTATCGCGCAGGTTGTGCACCGCGATCAGATCGAGCTTGTTAGTCCGGTATTTCTTGAATGATTCTTCAATCTGCTTGATCCCTTCTTCGCGTCCCACGTTGCGTAGGCTCACTTTAGTCGCAAGAAACAACGAGTCGCGAATCTTGAGACCTTCGACCACTTCGCCGACTACCGCTTCGGCGGTGCCGTAAGACGGCGAGCTGTCGATCACCTTGCCGCCCAGCGCTTGAAACTGGCGGATCGTGTCCCGCAGCGGCGCTTTCTCCGCCTCGGACTTGACCTCTTCGTAACGGCGCGCCGTACCGATACCGATGACAGGTATACTCTCTCCCGACGAAGGAATCTTTTTCTGAATCAGCGGCTGGGCCTGCGCCAGTAGACCGTCACGGGGCCATAGCATTGCGACGCCCAAACCAAACCCGGCCTTAATCACGGTCCGGCGATCGATATTCATAGATCATTTCCTCTAGCGAAACAGTCTCTAAGAGATAAACGCTGCGTGTCTCGGTTTCAAGCCGTCGCAGCGCAATGCCGCAGCGCGCGCCTGGATTCACCGTGTTTCGCCGCGCTCCGCGGGGTCTGGCGCGATGATCTCCCCTTGTGCTTTCACGCCCACCGGCATTACGATGCGAGCCGTAATGCGGCGCGGGTGATCGTCAAGACATCCGCCCCGCGTTGCCGATCGCCAAATAGGAAACCAGGAGTCTACGATGGAAGTTACCCGCGTGCTCTCTCGCGTTTTGTTTGCCGGAACGTTGTTGCTGACCGTGACGGTTGGAGCCAATAAACTGCCGGCGCAATCACTCGACAAAGTTCGCCTTGGCTACAGCGGCACCGGGATCAATAATTATGTGCTGGAAATGGGACGGCGCCAGGGAATCTTTCGCAAGAACGGCCTCGACCTCGAAGTCGTCTACGTTAACAGCGGCTCATTGTTGAGTCAGGCGCTGATCGCCGGCACCTTCGACCTGTCAATGTCCCAGGGTTCCGAGGCGATGATCGCGAAGTTGCGCGGCGCCGACGTGCGCATCGTGGCGGTTATCGCCAACCGCTTCAACCATGTTTACCTGACGGCGCCATCGATTACTTCGTTCAAACAGTTGAAAGGCAAAAAAGTTGCGGTCAGTCGTTTCGGCTCCGGGTCGCATTTCCAGACCAATCTAGCGCTCAAAGACGGCGGCTTGGATCCGGAAAAAGATGTCACGATTTTGCAAATCGGCAACTCCGGCGCGCGCATCACGGCGATTTTAAGCGGCGTTGTCGATGGCACCATTATGGCGGCCGACTTTGTGCCCAAAGCCAAACGGGAAGGATTCAACGTGCTCGCCGATCTTGCCGACACGAAAATCGAATATCCATTTCTCTCCCTCAATATGCTCGGTAGTTACATTGATAAAAACTTGAAGCTCGTCAAGGCGCTGATTAAGAGCATGTCCGAATCGATTCGCGCGCTGCAGACCGATTCGGCAAACGCCAAAGCGGCCATCCGTCTGGCGTTGAAAACCGACGATCCCGAGACCATCGATTATGCGCTCATGCGCAGCATCCGAGTGCTCGATCGCCGTCCGTTTCCCACTCCCGCCGGCATCAAAACCGTCCTCGATGAAATCGGCAGCGAAGTAAAAGGGAAAACCTTCAAGTTCGAAGATTTCGTCGATCTGCGGGCGCTCAGAGAATTGGAAAAGGAAGGCGCCTTCAAACAATAGCTTTGTGCGGTGTCTCAGAAGTTCACATCATAAGCTGTTTGGGCAACCGACCGGTCGTCGCTACTGTTTGCAGGCTGTCAGTTCGCTTATGGCATATGGCCTATGGCATATGAGTTCCATCTATACGCTATAAGCTATCACCATATGCCAATTAGCTAGGACAGCCGTGCCCGCACCAACACCAGCGGTGCGTCCCCTTCGGCACCCTTTCCTTGGCTGCTCAGCAGCGAAGTCAGGTCCGGTTTGATTTCCTGTATCCTCTTCCAGGTTCGTTCGTCCATGATGATATAGGCGTTTCCCTTGGCAGTCTTATCCGCGACTATTTGCGCCGATTGATCGAGTTTGTCGATCGCGCCGCCACGATAAAAAACCACGGGGTCGCTGTTGAATCGGCCGAAAAGATAAAGTTTGGCGTTCGGACTGAGGCGTTGATTTACTTCGATCATGAAATCTCGATAGCTTTTCTCTTGAGCAATGACCGGCATAACCACCGACCACCCGGCAATGCCGTTAAGAATTGACAGAAAAATCAACTGGTGCGCCACCGAACGCAGTTGGCCGAGCCACAGCGAGCGCGCCACGCTTAGCCACAACGCTGCTGCGAGGAGCGATAGCACAGTGAAAGACCAGCCGAAGTTTTCCAGTTGGGCTCTCACGGCGACGAGGTTGGCCCGGTCCTTGGCTTTGAGCAGACTTTCGATCGGCGCGAAAAACCAGGTCTGGTCATGGCTCCATAGCGCGCCCAGGGTGATGACCAAAAATAGTGTGCCCGTAAGCACGGCAATAATACCGATGCCCCGGTAAATCGCGAGCCTCCCCTTACCCACGCTCGTGGCTTGATAAAACCACGCGGCCAATAACAGCGACAGTGCGGGAAAGAGCGGCAGTAAATAGACGGGCCGCTTGCCCACTGAAATCGAAAAGAAGGCAAACATGACCAAAAACCAGAGCTTCAGAAAAAGCCTATCGTCGTCCGGCCGTATGGGTGCCTTAAAAACATCCCAGAGCAGAAGCGGAAGAAACAGGCTCCACGGCAGGCTCTGCGAAAATAAATAAGGAATGTAGTAATAAATCGGATGACTATGTCCGGAGCCGCCGACGAACCGGCCGAGGTTCTCCTGCAAGATCTGCCGGTTAAAGAAACCCTCGCCACCACGAGTAACGGCGATGACGTACCATCCGATCGCTAAAACAAATGCCAAGATGACGCCAGGGTGAAAGCAGAATTTCTTGAACCAATCCCACTTTCGCTGCATGATTAAAAACGACCCTGAAACCAACGCCGGTAACACCAGGCCCAAGGGTCCCTTGGCCAAAGTCCCCACACCAACCAATGCATAGAAAACGTAGAACCAAATCGGGTTCGTCAGGAAACCACGATAGAGCGAATAGAAGAGAACCAGATTCAACGTAACGAAAAAGCAAAGCGTCATGTCCACGCGCGCGCTCAACGCTTGGTCTTGATAAATCATCATCGTCGCCAGGATCGCCGCGCCAAGCAGCGCGGTTTTTGCGTCGAATATTTTTCGCCCCAGCCAGTAGATCAGCAACACGCCGAGAGTGGCGTAGAGCGCCGAGGGGAAGCGAATCGTCGCCTCGTTGAGCGAACCGGTAACCCGGGCAACCGATGCCGCTGACCAATGAAATAATGGCGGCTTGGATGGAATGTCAGTCGCCCGCTTGAGCGGCACCAACCATTCACCTCGTTGCACAATATCTTGCACCGCCAAAGCCTCTCTCGGCTCGCCCTTGTCGAAGAATGGGACCGAGCCAAGAAATGGGAAATACAGCACACCGCACAGAGCGATAAGCAAAATCACATGAAAGATTGCTGAACGACTGAATTCAAGTATCAGCTTGTGCATGGGTGATATCCATTCAACTATCCTACGGAGAGTTCCTGATGCAGTCCGATTTCTGGGCTGGCGGTTTCCCGGAGAGCACGTTAACAAAAGAAATCTCATGGATCTCCGATGAAACAAGCACTCGAATTTGGACTCCAGCGAGATTCCCGCCATCGGGCGGCGACAGAAAATACGTATTTCGGCCGGCACAGGTTATCAGTTTACTGTCGATCTGTCGTCCTAAACGGTCAGCCATCACTATGACATCGCCCTTACTACTTTGAGGCGACTGGGTGGTCCGTCCTCTGGAAATGGTGCAGCTTGGGTAGAGTCGCTGCGGCCGTCGTATTGCCCAAGGCGTATCATCGCATTAATCGCTCGGGCTGCAAGAAGCGCAATAACCAGAAACAGCGCGTCACGGCGCTTTATCGTTGCCACTTTCGCTATCGGCTCCGCTATTTTCTACCAAAACGGTATCGCCATGCTGGAAGAGAATCCTTGGCTGAGGTTCAATCAGACGCTCGAAGCGATCCACTGCCCCGCTATCCACGAATACGACAAATCTCTGTTTCGACGTTTTCCAAAGCTCGGCGAATTCCTCATGGGTATAGAGTACCTTGCCATAACCGGGAGCCGGCTCGGGGCGCTCCTTGGCAACATAATCACTGCCCAATACTCTGTTTCTATTACCGGACCAAATCACCCAGATCGGTCGCTGAATATTGAGATAGAAGGGAAGGCCGGAGGGATACCCTCCGTATAGAACGAGCTGATCCTTATCACGGATAAATAAAACGGCCTTCTCAGCCAATTGCTTGGATGAACGATTCAAAGAGACTGTCGCCAGAATTGGTTCGGCACAGAGGATAAACACGGCAAAGCCGACACATGTAGCGGCATAGAGCAAGATTTGCCGTCCCCACAGGCGCCGCCTAATGGCTACTAGAACAAGCATCAGTGCGACGACGATAGCGACAAATTGCCGGATCGAAATCCCGGTAAAAGTGGCATGAACATATCCCTGCAGACGATTGGGTAAAAACTGCGGCCATAGGGCCAAGAGAGTAACAAGGATCGACAAGAGGAAGAAAAAGACGGCCGGAAAAGACAACAGCCAGTTTGTTTTGGCCGAAGAGTCTGTGAGGGCTTCGGCAACGGTCCTACCAACGACAATCGCCAAAGGCGGAAATATCGGAAGAATGTAATGGGGCAGCTTAGATGACGATAAAGAAAAACCAACCAGCGGTAACGCTATCCACAAAATCACAAACAATCGTTCGCCGTCGAGCGAACGCTTCCATAAATTAGCGATTGTTGTCGGCAGCATCACGGTCCATGGTAAAAATCCCGCGCTCAGAACCATGACGAAATAATACCAGGATCCGCTGCGCTTGAATTGGCTGGTAGCAAAACGGGCTAGGTTTTCCTCCCAGAGAAAATGGTGCAGATACCCGGGATTGCGATACTCGACCAGAATGTACCATGGGGCCGCCGTCAGGAGAAAAAGCGGTATTCCCATAGGAAGGTTCATGTGACGGACGATCATCCACCGCTTGGTAAAAACCAGGTAGAGAACAATCACCGCTCCAGGAAGCATGACGCCAATCGGTCCCTTGACCAGCGTCGCTGCTCCCATCGCCACATACATCAGAAGGAATTGCGCTTTTCCTTGACTGCGTTCGACGCCACGCTGCCCAAGGAAAAAGCAGCAGAGCGCCAGGGTCAAAAAGAACGTCAGCAGCATGTCCAAGATCACGATGCGGGAAAGGACAAAAAACTCGAGGCTAGTCAGCAAAATCAAAGCGCTCCAGAGCGCCGCCAAGCGGCCGAACAACGAGCGTGAGAAAAAATAGGTCAGGGAAAGGCAACCAAACGCCGTCAAGGCGGACGGCAGACGGGCGGACCATTCTGAAATACCAAAAACTTTGTAGGAGAGGGCGACCCAATCAAAAAACAATATCGGTTTGTCCAGCCGCGCGATAAAGTCATAGTGGGGCGTGACCCAATCTCTGAGCAATAAGATCTCGCGAGCGATTTCTGCGTTCCTTCCCTCGTCCGACTCGATAAGCGCCGCGACTCCCAAGTTAAAGAACAAGACCCACGCGCTGAAAATAAAAATACCGATTGTCCAATACCGAGGAGAGTCAGCGGTGTTGTTCGTGTTAGAACTGGGAGCAAACCAGTTCAAGACGCGCATGACAAAAGCGCCGCGCGCGCAAAGGAAGCCGTGAAACGGCATACTCGTTTCATTATCTCTTCTCACTGGCAACCTCCCCAACGCATGGACGCATTGTTGAGGTTCTACGCTTCACCGAACAAATGCAACGGACTCGGCGTTTCAATGCGACCACGAATACGATGTTGCCCTTGCGACAAATCCGCACGAATTCGGTGAAGAATAAACTGTCATTCCGAGGGAGAAAACGCAAAACGGCCACGCCGAAGGAATATTGATTCTCAGCCTCTGGTTGCCCGCGCGCAGGAAAATCGAAACCTGTTTAGTATGAAAACGATGTGACGGTTTACAAGCTACCCGGCGTTGAAACATTTCGGTCGGCCGAACGCTTCCATGAATTCAACGAATGTCACCGTGACAACCTATGACTTCAGTGCTGCGGGATTCAGAACATGATTCGGCTTGCCGGCGGCGAAAGCGAGAATGTCATCAACGACGACAGCGTAATATTCCTCGTAGCTCTCGCGCGTCACGTATCCTAAGTGCGGCGTACAAGTGACGTTGTTCATCTTGAGCAGCGGATGGTCGGCGCCGAGCACCGGCTCTTGATCATAGACATCCACAGACGCCCTGCCCGGCCGGCCGGCTTTAAGCGCCTCTTCCAATGCACCCTTCACGATCAGCCCCGAACGGCTGGCGTTGACGATTAAAGCCGTCGGCTTCATGCGCGCGAGATCGGCTGCGGTAACGATACCGCGAGTGTCTTTGTTGAGCGGCAAGTGCAGGCTCAAGATGTCCGCCTCCGCGAAAAATTCCTCGCGGCTCTTGGCGACTTCAAGTCCGGCCGCTTTGGCCCGGCCGGTCGAGCCTTCGCGACCCCAACAGACCACGCGTGCGCCGAATGCCCTGCCGACTCCGGCAACGATGCTGCCGATCTTGCCGTAGGCATAAATGCCGAGAGTCTTGCCGTTGACGCCGATACCCAATGTCGATTGCCAATGGCCTTCCTTCAATCGTCGCACTTCGAACGGCAGATTTCGCAGCGCGCTGAGAATGAGTCCCCAGGTTAGCTCCGCCGTCGCGTTGGAATTGCCCGAGCCGCCGGCCGAAACGACGATCCCCTTCTCGGTGCAAGCTTCTAAATCGACATGGGTCGCCGCCCTCCCGGTTTGGCCGATGAGCTTGAGCTTCGGCAACTTTTCAATCAATGCGCGCGGAAAAGCCGTGCGCTGTTGCGTGAGCAACACCGCGTCCACGTCTTTCAAGCGCTCGGCGATTTTCTCCAGGTTTGTTTCCGGATCGGTATAAACGACCACCTCATGGCCGCTTAATTTGGGAAAGCACTTCAACGTCTTGAAAGCATTCTGATAGTCATCGATGACTGCAATTTTCATGAATCTCACTCCTTCTCAGATCTACTTCGTGATCTCCGTCTGCGCAAATTTTTCGAGTCTCCGGGGCTCCGGGATATGCGGATTTACTCGCGCCAAGACACCAAGAACGCAAAGTGACGGGCCAAGCCCCGTCATCCCGAACGAATGTGAGGAATCTGAGAAAGATTTCTCACTTAGGTCGGAATGACAAGCTCCCCCTTGGCGGCCTTTGCGCCTTTGCGCGAGACAATCCGACTCTCTATTTCTTCAACTCCCCAACGTAGTCGCGCAACCCCGCTTCCAACTTGTACTCCGGATTGAATCCCAATTCCGTGCGCGCCCGTGTGATGTCCATTCGCGGACGAGCGGGGGTCAGTTTTCCACGATTCATCCGAACTCCTGGAAATATCTTCCTGAGCGCCTCTTCAACGTCTTCCACAGTCGTAAGTGCTCCACTGCCAAGATTGTATATCTGGTGCGGCAAAGGCGAAGTATGAACGGCAAGCGCAATGCCATTGGCGAGATCCTTGGCGTAGATAAAGTCGACGCTCTCGTAGACATTGAGCTCCACGGGTTTGCCTCTCATCGCGTCCCAAACCGCTTGTTGCACGGCGACACCCGGCCCGCCGGCAACGGAATAATAACCGTAGACGCCCGCGAAGCGGAGTAACGCTAGCTCAAATTTGTGTTTCGCGGCGTAAGTTCGCAGCACGTGCTCGCAGCCGAGCTTCGAAGCATTATAAACGCGATTTCGGCAGTCGATCGGTGAATCTTCGGAGAGCAACTCTTTCGGATCATCGCCGACGTACAGCGCCTGAGTGCTGGCATGGATCAGCTTGCGCACCCCGGTGAGCCGCGCGGCTTCCGCCACGTTAATGGTCGCGACCAGGTTCACTTGAAAGCCGGCGTAGACATTGTTGATGTTCGCTTCGCCCACCGAGGCCGCGAGATGAATCACACACTCAGGACGAACTTGCTGAAAGGCATCGACGAGCGCCGCCAGATCGCGAATGTCGCCGCGAATCACCGGTGAATCCCTGCCCGTGACATGCCGGATATAATCGGGTCTAGGCGCGAAATCGAAAAAGGTTACTTCATCGCCTCGCTCAATCAACTCTTTGGCCGTGTGCGTGCCGATCAAACCTGCGCCGGTAATCAAAACCCGCATCTCCTACTCCTCGTAAGGCGTTAGTAGTTAGGTGTCCTGTAAGGAGTTGGCCGATTCTCCTTGCTCCTTACTCCTGACTCCTAACCGTTGTCGGCCTGCGCCGCAATTATCTCGGTTGAAAATTTATAAAGCCGCCGAGGATTATCGAAAAGAATTTTGCGCGGCAGCGATTCCGGTAAGTCTTTTCGGTTTACCAAAGTATCGATATCGCCGCTGAACTCACCCCACGGCCGCTCGTGAGGAAAATCAGACGCCCAGAGGATTTGCGTGGCGCCGATTAATTCAGCCACCGTCGCCAGAGTCTTTTCTTCCCTTTCGCAGCCGTAGTAAACATTACCACCGCGCATGAATTCGCTCGGGCTTTGCTTGGTCGGATATGGCCAACGGCTGAGCCGGTGTTCCCAGCTCTCGTCCAAACGATCCGCCAAATACGGTACCCAGCCGCAACCGGATTCTAAAAACGCCACGCGCAGCATGGGAAATCGTTCGAACACACCATAAATCATCATGCTCGTAAGTTGCTGCATCTGCGCAAACGGATGGCTCAGCGGATAAACTCCAGCGAAAGACTGTACGTGATCCAGCCCCAACTCCACCGCCGGTCCGCTGTGCACGGCCAGCGGCACATCGAGACGCTCTGCCATTTGGTAGATCGGATCAAACTCTGGTAATCCGAGGCCACGCATCGGGCTCATCACGCCGGGCAACATTCCGGCAACCATGCCGAGATCTTGCACCGCGCGTTCCAGCTCTTTTGCTGCTTCCAGCGGCTCCTGCGTGGCAAGCAACGCGGCGCCCTGAAAGCGCGGACTCACGCTCAAGAAATCATGATGTAGCCAATCGTTATAGGCTCGCGCCAACGCCACCGCCCAGTCCCGATCGCGCTGCAGACCAATGTTCAAACCCTCGTTCGGATAAAGCACGGTCAGCGCAATTTCCGTCGCGTCGAGAAAGCGCATCCAGAGCTCTGCACTCGGATGCTCGCGCTGGTGCGGCGAGAGAGCGCCCCGCGCCCAACCATCCCAGGAAAAAAGCGGATACTCGCGCTTCCCCGGCACCGCGCGAAACTCCGCCGGCAGAAATTCTCTCAACTCACGATCCCGTTCAAGCACGTGGCCGTCAGCGTCGATAACGGGAAATGCGCGTTTCATGTCTCGCCTCCGACAAGATACTTTACGTGAGAAATACAAATTGGCGCTCTACCATTCTTCTACTACCGTGCTATCGTTTGCGTCAACATGAGCGCGAGACAAGCGCGATGATGAGTTACTAACGATTTATTGTCAGCCCTATCGGGGAAACACCGGTCTATCTTGTTCGGCAGAACTCCAAGATGAAAAAGTTGACAAGCCATCCTTTTGACAATACAAACCGGACAACGTTATCGAAATCTAACTTCGGTAATTGGCAGACCGAGCTATTCACCAGTTAGGCCTAAAACTGAGGAAGTCCGCTCATGAGGATATTTCTTTCCCATCGCAGTCGAGATAAGGCACTGGTCCGCGAGTTCAGATCCCTGCTACCAAGGTTCCTCGATACGTGGCTCGACGAAGAAAGCCTGTCATGGGGTGATTCTTTTCCAGCTGAGTTAAGGTCGAGTATTCAGTCGGGTGTTGATTTTCTGATCATCTTTTTGGATAACGACGCGCTTAGCTCTGAATGGGTCAAACAGGAGCTTAAATGGGCAATCGAACGTGAAAGGGAATTGAAGAGAACATTCGTCCTACCGATACTGCTCGAAGAAGTTGCTTCTGAGAAATTGCCACCGGAATTTTCCGAGCGATTATATCTTCGACTGAGCGATTTCACTCGCGCGTCAGTTGAGTCATTGGCGAACAGAGCCACACTACAGCTCTTTCAATTGGTAGTCGAAAGTTTCTCAGGCCTACAGCTCGAAATACCACGTCGCGAATCGCTCCGCACAGTTCGAGATCAACTTAGTGCAGGTCAAGCCCGGCTGCTGGGACATGTTGTCCAGCAATGCAAGCGTGCATCAGAGGTGACGCAACGCGAGATAGAGAGCACGATGGGTTACTCTCACTCGTCACCGGAGTTGTTCTACCGACTTGAGTCGTTGATTGCGCAGGGTTTCCTCTCGAAGCGACGTATATCGGCGGACGGACAGTTTTCATACCGGCTAAGTGACGACTTTGAAAAGGAAGTGCGTGAAGTCTAACAATTGCATGCACCGGAGCTGCGGGTCGAGCTTACTTTGAATTCGAGCAGCGCTGGCCGCAGTGGTGATGCTGGTCGTTAAACGTTGAAGATAGAGCAGAGGAAAATTACATAGAGGAGGAAATCACAATGGCCAATGCAATTTCCATTCACCCGGCGGTTGATAACGGAATGAAAACTGCGGCTGCGAACTTCGCGGGTGGCACGCTACTCTGCCACTGCTCTGACAAGAAAGTCGCAGTGGCGATTGGCGGCCAGTGTGCTCATAATCATGTCTGCGGCTGCACCAAGTGTTGGAAGCCGGCTGGCGCGTTGTTCTCCCAGGTCGCGGTCGTGCCACGCGACAAAGTCCGTGTGACTGCCAATGCGGACAAGTTAGCGGTCGTGGATGCGAACGCGGTGATCAAACGACACGCATGCAAAAATTGCGGCGTACATATGTACTGTCGCATCGAGAACGAAAAGCATCCGTTCTTCGGGTTGGACTTCATCCACACAGAATTATCGTCCGAGCAGGGCTGGGCGCCGCCTGAATTCGCGGCCTTTGTGTCCTCCATCATCGAATCCGGCACCAACCCCGCCGATATGGGCGCAGTCAGAGCGAGGCTGAAGGAGTTAAAGCTCGAGCCCTATGACTGCCTATCCCCGGCGCTAATGGATGCAATTGCAACTCATACGGCAAAAGCCACCGGTGCGCTCAGCCGCTGATAATGGAGCGGCGCTGGATCTTATGGAAAAGGGCGTTGATAGTACCGCCCGGATTTCTGGACCAGCCGTTACGTTGCTGGTAAGACGCCATGGGATTTTGGCGGTGTCCCAGCGGCCTTGAAGTCCTTTCTCACAAGGTCTTCTGCTCCG
>WNFV01001736.1_pt1 | contig 35111 bp, 35 predicted proteins | sample 5400101 | NCBI WGS metagenome assembly WNFV01 (sample SAMN13153361, study PRJNA577476) | soil metagenome | isolation source: 115 cm soil or saprolite under grassland replicate 1 | place: USA:California | collected 2016-06-15 | reverse complement strand
GGCGATCACCAGCGACGGGCCCGGCCACGCCTCGGCCTCCAGCAGCGCCTTGACCGTCTGCATGTCGCTGGCGCCGACCGCGACGTGGGCGACGTAGACGTTGCCGTAGGCCATCGCCAGCATGCCGAGGTCCTTCTTGACGGTCGGCTTGCCGCGGGAGGCGAACTTGGCGACCGCGCCCCGCGGCGTCGCCTTGGACGACTGCCCGCCGGTGTTGGAGTACACCTCGGTGTCGAGCACCAGCAGGTTCACGTCCTGGCCGGAGGCGAGCACCGCGTCCACCCCGCCCGAGCCGATGTCGTAGGCCCAGCCGTCGCCGCCGACGATCCAGACGGAGCGGCGGACCAGCTCGTCGGCCAGGCCCTCCAGCTCGCGGGCGTCGTCGCCGTCCACGCCGGCCAGGCGCCGGCGCAGCTCGGCGACCCGCTCCCGCTGGGTCGCGACCTCGGCCTCGTCACGCTGGTCGGCGTCGAGGATCCCGCGGGCCAGGTCCTCGCCGACCTGCGGCGCCAAACGCTCCAGGAGCTGGCGGGCGCGCGCCTGCAGGCGGTCGGCGGCCAGGCGGATGCCGAGGCCGAACTCGGCGTTGTCCTCGAACAGCGAGTTCGCCCAGGCCGGCCCGCGCCCGTCGGCGTCGACCGTCCACGGGGTGGTCGGCAGGTTGCCGCCGTAGATCGACGAGCAGCCGGTGGCGTTGGCGACCAGCAGCCGATCACCGAACAGCTGGCTGATGAGCTTGAGGTACTGCGTCTCGCCGCAGCCGCCGCAGGCGCCGGAGAACTCGAACAGCGGCTGGCGCACCTGCGAGCCCTTGACGGTGTCCGGGGCCATCCGGTCGCGGTCCAGCTCGGGGATCTCCAGGAAGAAGTCCCACCTGGCCCGTTCCCGCTCCAGGAACTGGTCGACCGGGGTCATGTTGATCGCCTTGTGCTTGACCTCCTGCTTGGAGTGGGCCGGGCAGACCTCGACGCACACCCCGCAGCCGGTGCAGTCGTCCGGGGCGACCTGGATGCTGAGCCTCATGCCCGGCAGGTCGCGGGAGCGGAAGTCCTTGGACTCGAAGCCGTCCGGGGCGCCCTCGAGCGCCTCGGGGCCGAACACCTTCATGCGGATGGTCGAGTGGGGGCAGACGATCGCGCACTTGCCGCAGTCGATGCAGACCGCCGGGTCCCAGATGGGGATCTCGGCCGCCAGCGAGCGCTTCTCCCACTTGGCGGTGCCGGTCGGGAAGGCGCCGTCGACCGGCAGGGCGCTCACCGGCAGCAGGTCGCCGTTGCCCTCCAGCATCCGGGCGGTGACCCGCTTGACGAAGTCGGGCGCCTGCTCGGACACGGTCGGCCGCCGGTGGCGGGTGGCGGTCGCCTCGGTGGGGACCTCCACCCGGCGGAGCGCGTCGAGCGCGCCGTCGATGGCGGCGAAGTTGCGGGCGACGACCTCCTCGCCGCGGCGGGCGAACGCCTTCCCGACCCAGCGCTTGATCGCCGCGACCGCCTGCTCGCGTGGCAGCACCCCGGCCAGGGCGAAGAAGCACGGCTGCATCACCGTGTTGATGCGGTGGCCCATGCCGGCGTCGCGGGCGACCCTGGCGGCGTCGACCACCCACAGGTCCAGCCGCTTGTCGATGACCTCGCGCTGGACCTCCCAGGGCAGGTGGTCCCAGACCTGGTCGGCCGGCCAGGGGCTGTTCAGCAGGAAGGTCGCGCCGGGTGCGGCCCGGCCGAGCACGTCCATGCGGTCCAGGAAGTGGAACTGGTGGCAGGCGACGAAGTTCGCCTGCCACGGCCCGATCAGGTACGTGGAGCGGATCGGCCGTGGCGCGACCCGCAGGTGGGAGACGGTCACCGAGCCGGACTTCTTGGAGTCGTAGACGAAGTAGCCCTGGGCGAACAGCTCGGTGCCCTCGCCGATGATCTTCACCGAGGTCTTGTTGGCGCCCACCGTGCCGTCCGACCCCAGCCCGAAGAAGACCGCCCGCAGGCCTTCTGGGTCCTCGGTGGCGAACGAGGCGTCGACCGGCAGACTGGTGTGGGAGACGTCGTCGGCGATCCCGACCGTGAAGTGGTTGCGGGGCCGCTCGGCGGCGAGCGCGTCGAGCACCGCCTTGGCCATCGCAGGGGTGAACTCCTTGGACGCCAGCCCGTAGCGGCCGCCGACCACCAGCGGCATCGGCGCGCCACCGCCGGCCGCCCGCTCCGCCAGCGCGGTCACCACGTCCTGGTACAGCGGCTCGCCGGCCGCGCCCGGCTCCTTGGTCCGGTCCAGCACCGCCACCCGCCGGACGGTCTCTGGCAGCACGGCGGCCAGCGCCTCGGCCGGGAACGGCCGGTACAGCCGGACGGTGGCCAGCCCGACCTTCTCGCCGGCAGCGGTCATCGCCGCCACCGCCTCGGACGCCGCGCCCGAGCCCGAGCCCATCAGCACCAGCACCCGGTCGGCATCAGGGGCGCCCTCGTAGTCCACCAGCCGGTAGCGCCGGCCGGTCCGCGCCGCCAGCTCGTCCAGCTTGGCCTGCACGACCTCGGGGACGGCCGCGTAGAAGGGGTTGACCGCCTCGCGGGCCTGGAAGAACACGTCCGGGTTCTGGGCGGAGCCGCGCAGCTGGGGGCGGTCCGGGGACAGGCCGCGGTCGCGGTGGGCGCGGACGTCGGCGCCGTCGACCAGGGCGCGCAGGTCGTCGTCGGCCAGCATCCGGATCTTGGCGACCTCGTGGGAGGTGCGGAAGCCGTCGAAGAAGTGCAGGAACGGCACCCGGCAGGCGAGCGTCGCAGCGTGGGCGACGGCAGCGAGGTCATGGGCCTCCTGCACCGTCGAAGAGGCCAGCATCGCCCAGCCGGTGGGACGGGCGGCCATCACGTCGGAGTGGTCGCCGAAGATCGACAGCGCGTGGGTGGCAATCGTGCGGGCGGCCACGTGGATGACCGTCGGGGCCAGCTCCCCGGCGATCTTGAACATGTTCGGGATCATCAGCAGCAGGCCCTGGGATGCGGTGAAGGTGGTGGCGAGCGCGCCCTTGAGCACCGCGCCGTGCAGCACCCCGGCCGCCCCGGCCTCGCTCTGCAGCTCGACCACCTCGGGGACCTGCCCCCACAGGTTGGGTCGCCCGGCCGCGCTCCAGGCGTCCGCCAGCTCCCCCATCGGCGAGGCCGGGGTGATCGGGTAGATGGCGACGACCTCGCTCAGCCGGTGGGCGACCAGCACCGCCGCCTCGTTGCCGTCCACACACACCCAGCCGTCCGCGTTCGTCATCGCGCCCTCCAAGCCGTGCCTGCCTGTGCTATCCGACCCGGCGTCGCCGCCGCGGGTGCCCAGGTCCGTCAGGGCGCCTGCGCCGGGGTGCGGACCGCGCCGCCGCGGCGGCAGGACCCAAGGGCCTACACCGAAGGGGTGCGCACGCCGCCGGGCGCTGGTGCCAGGCCGATCGTCACTCGCCCCGCTGCCGGGCTGTAGGACCAGAAGGCCCCGCGTCGCAGGGTCGATCGTCCCGCGTCGCAGGGTCGATCGTCCCCTCCACCTCGCTGGTGTGGTCACGGTCTGGAGCCACCTGGCCGGCGACCGGGCGGTACCGCTGCCGGGCCGGTCGGCGAGTGAGACCGGGGCTATCGGCCCTTTGGCCGGCGCCGGGCGGCGGCTAGCTTCGGCCCCTAGACGGTTGACTGCCGAGCCGGTGCCCCTGATGTGACGGAGGTGCGCCAACGATGGGCCTCGCGGTCGACCGGGACCAGTTCGACCCGGTCGACTACCAGCGCTTCGAGGAGCGGCTCGAGGAGTGCCTGCTCGCCCTCGGCCGGCTCCTCGTGCGTCCCGGCTTCGGGACCGGCCCGACCACGGTGGGCGCCGAGCTCGAGCTGTTCCTGATCGACGGGCAGGCGCGCGCCCTGCCCCTCAACCAGACCATCCGGGCAGAGGCCGCCGACCCGCGGCTGGTCCTGGAGATCGACCGGTTCAACCTGGAGCTCAACCTGACGCCGGCCCCGCTGGCGGGCCGGCCGTTCACCGCCTTCGGCGCCGAGCTGGGAGAGGCGCTCGCGATCGTGCAGCGCACCGCCGCCCGGCACGGTGGCCGCGTGGCCATGACAGGGATCCTGCCGACCCTGCGCCCAGAGGACCTGCAGCTCGCCGCGATCTCCGACGCGCTGCGTTACCGGGCCCTCAACAACGGCCTCCGCCGCCTGCGCCACGAGCCCTTCCAGGTCAGGATCGACGGCCCTGACCCCCTGGAGCTGGCCGCCGATGACGTCGCGCTGGAGGGCGCCAACACCTCGTTCCAGGTCCACCTGCGCGTGGATCCCGACCGGTTCACCCGCACCTACAACGCCGTGCAGCTTGCCACCGGCCCCGTCCTGGCTGTCGCGGGGAACTCGCCCGCCTTCCTCGGCCACCGGCTGTGGGAGGAGACGCGGGTCGCGCTGTTCAAGCAGGCCGTCGACGACCGCGACACGGCCGGAAAGGCCAGCCGGCGCGTCTGCCGGGTTGCCTTCGGCACCGGCTGGGTCCATGACGGCGCATCCGAGCTGTTCGAGGAGAGCGTGCGGCTGCACGAGCCGGTCATGCCCGCGCTCAGCGCCGAACACCCGCTCGAGCGGCTGGACGGCGGGCAGGTCCCCGCCCTCGACGAGCTCCGGCTCCACCAGGGAACGGTGTGGAGCTGGAACCGGGCGATCTACGACCCGGCGGGCGGCGGGCACCTGCGGATCGAGATGCGGGCGCTGCCCGCCGGGCCGACCGTGGTCGACATGCTCGCCAACGCGGCATTCCTGGTCGGCCTTGCCCTCACGCTCGCCCCCGACGCCGACGCCTGGGCCCGCAGGCTGCCGTTCCAGCAGGCCCACCACAACTTCTACCGGGCCGCCCAGCTCGGGCTCGACGCCGAGCTGGCCTGGCCGCTCGGCCCGGGCGGGCGGGCCCAGACCCTGCCCGCCGCCGAGCTGGTCCGGCTGCTCCTGCCGGCAGCCCGGGAGGGCCTGGAGGGGGCCGGCGTCGCCGGCGACGAGGTCGCATGGCTGCTGGCGGTGATCGAGGCCCGGGCCTACACCGGGCAGACCGGCGCCGCCTGGCAGCGCCGCACGCTCGCCGCCCTCGAGCCGCGGCTCGGTCGCGACCGCGGGCTGGTGGCCATGCTCGAGCGCTACCTGGAGCACCAGGCCGCCGGCCACCCGGTGCACACCTGGCCGGTCGAGGACCCGGCGTAGCCGCATCGCGACACCGCCGGGGCAGGACCATCAGGAGTCAGGGAGTTACCGCAGTCAGAGAGTTACCGCGGAGCCGGGCCGCGGCCGCGCGCGCCGGACCACGGCGTGCAGCAGGTCGTCGCGGGTCAGGATGCCGAGCGGAATGCCGTTCTGGTCGACCACCGGCACCCGGTTGACGCCGTTGTCGACCATGGAACGCACCGCCCGCACCAGCGACCAGTCGGGCTGCACGGTGACCGGCTCGTCGCTCATCAGGTCACGGACCTTGAGGCCGGCCAGGCGGCGCCCGTGCGCCGGAAGGAGCCCGTCCGGCGGGCCGGCGGGGTCGTCGAGGAGGGTCGGGACGAGCAGGTCGCCCCGGGTAACCACACCCACCACCCGGCCACGGTCGACGACCGGCGCCCCCGAGACCGCCTTGTACTCCAGGCGGCGGACGGCGCGCTCGGCCGGCATGTCTGCCGACAGCAGCACCACGTCGTTCGTCATCGTCTCCCCGACCGTCCCGAGAAGCTGCTCGACGGTCGTCTCACTCTCCAGTGCCCTCTCCAGGGTCGTGGTCATCGTCGTTACCTCCTGGTGAAGCTGCGGACGGCCATCGCCGCGCAACAAGCGTGCTGGGCCGACGACACCGCCGTCATGGGCCTTCAGGCACGCAAACGGCGGGACCTTCGGCGGACGGGGCGTTCACGGAGGCTGGACCGTCCGGGCCGTGGTGCTCCGGTAAGATCAGCGCGTGACCCAACCCGGCCGGCCCGTCCTCCCGCTGGACCGCGTCGACGCGGTCGTCTTCGACACCGACGGCGTCCTCACCGACACCGCCAGCGTGCACGCGGCTGCCTGGAAGCGGCTGTTCGACGAGCATCTCGAGCAGCGAGCCGTGCGCCTCGGCGAGCCGTTCCGCCCCTTCGAGGAACGCGACTACCTGCGCCACGTAGACGGCAAGCCGCGCTACGACGGCGTCGCCGGCTTCCTCGCCTCCCGCGGCATCGCCCTGCCCTGGGGCGACCTGTCAGACCCGCCCGGCCGCGAGACCGTGTGCGGGCTCGGCAACACCAAGAACCGCTACTTCCTCGCGCACCTCGACGAGCACGGCGTGCACGCCTTCCCGACGTCGGTCGCCTTCGTCCGGGAGCTGCGCGTCCGCGGGGTGCGGACGGCGGTCGTGTCGGCCAGCCGCAACATGTGCGCGGTGCTGGAGGCGGCCGAGCTCCGGGGCCTGTTCGACTCGGAGGTCGACGGGGTGGCCTCCGCCCGGCTCGGCCTGGCCGGCAAGCCCGACCCGGCGCTGTTCCTGGAGGCGGTGAGCCGGCTCGGGGTGGCGCCGGCGCGGGCGGTGGTGGTCGAGGACGCCCTCGCGGGCGTCGAGGCCGGCCGACGCGGCGGGTTCGGCATCGTCGTCGGGGTGGACCGGGCCGGCCAGGCCGCCGCACTCCGCGAGCGTGGCGCCGACGTGGTCGTCGACGACCTCGGCCGGCTCGGCCTGGAGGGTGGCGCAACGGCGAAGGGTGGACGGTGAACGCCTGGACGCTTACCTACGAGGGCTTCAAACCCGAGGAGGAGCGGCTGCGCGAGGCGCTCTGCACGCTCGGCAACGGCTACTTCGCCACCCGCGGGGCCGCCCCCGAGGCGGCGGCCGACGACGTCCACTACCCGGGCACCTACGTGGCCGGCTGCTACAACCGGCTGGTGAGCCATGTCGCCGGCCGCGACGTCGAGAACGAGGACCTCGTCAACGTGCCGAACTGGCTGCCGCTCACCTTCCGGCCCGAGGACGGCGACTGGCTCGACCTGCGGCAGATGGGGGTGCTCGACTACCGGCAGCAGCTCGACGTCCGCCGCGGGGTGCTCACGCGGTTCCTGCGCGCCCGCGACCGGCAGGGGCGGGTGACCCGGGTCACCCAGCGCCGTTTCGTCCACATGGCCGACCACTATCTTGCCGGCCTGGAGACGGCCATCGTCCCCGAGAACTGGTCGGGGGGTCTGGAGGTGCGGTCGGCGCTGGACGGCCGGGTGACCAACGCCGGCGTTGCGCGCTACCGCCTGCTCGACGGCAGGCACCTGGTCCCGCTGGAGACCGGCACTGGCCTGGACGACGACACCGTCTGGCTGCTGGTCGAGACCAGGAGCTCCCATGTGCGGATCGCGCAGGCGGCGCGGACCAGGGTGCTGCGGGACGGCGAGGCGGTCCCGGTGGAGCGGCGGACGCTGCAGGAGCCGGGCTTCGTCGCCCACGAGCTCGCCGTCGACGTCCGGGAGGGCGAGCCGCTGACGGTCGAGAAGGTGGTGACGCTGTTCACCTCCAGGGCCCGGGCCGTGGCCGAGCCCGGCGAGGCGGCCCGCCAGTGGGTCGCCCGTGCCGGCGGCTTCGACGAGCTGCTGGAGCGCCACGTGGTGGCCTGGGGCCAGCTCTGGCGGCGCTGCCGCACCGACATCGACGCCGACGACCACGACGTTGCACGCACCGTCAACCTGCACGTCTTCCACCTGCTGCAGACCGTGTCCGGGCACACCATCGACCTTGACGTCGGCGTGCCCGCCCGCGGGCTGCACGGCGAGGCCTACCGGGGCCACGTCTTCTGGGACGAGCTCTTCGTGTTCCCCTTCCTCAACCTGCGGTTCCCCGAGGCGACCAGGGCGCTGCTCCGCTACCGCGCAAGAAGGCTGCCGGAGGCGCGCTGGGGGGCCAGGCAGGCCGGCTACCAGGGGGCGATGTATCCCTGGCAGAGCGGCAGCGACGGGCGCGAGGAGACCCAGCGCCTGCACCTCAACCCCCGCTCGGGGCGCTGGCTGCCCGACAACTCCCACCTGCAGCGCCATGTCAACGTGGCCGTGGCCTACAACGTCTGGCAGCACTACCAGGTCACGGGCGACCTCGAGTTCCTCTCCGAGCACGGGGCCGAGATGCTGCTGGAGATCGCCCGCTTCTGGGCGAGCATCACCACCTACAACCGCACCCTGGACCGCTACGAGATCCTCGGGGTGATGGGGCCGGACGAGTACCACGACGGCTACCCGGACCGCGACCGGCCCGGCCTGGACAACAACGCCTACACCAACGTCATGGCCGCCTGGGTGCTCTGCCGGGCGCTGGACACCCTGGGTCTGTTACCCGAGCACCGGCGCATGGAGCTCGAGGAGCGGCTGGACCTGCGGCGGGAGGAGGTCGACCGCTGGGAGGAGGTCAGCCGCAAGCTGCTGGTCTGCTTCCACGACGGTGACATCATCAGCCAGTTCGAGGGCTACGAGCGGCTCCAGGAGCTGGACTGGGAGGGCCTGCGGCGCCGCCACGGCGACATCCGCCGGCTCGACCGGATCCTGGAGGCCGAGGGCGACTCCCCCAACCGCTACAAGGCCTCCAAGCAGGCGGACGTGTTGATGCTGTTCTACCTTCTGTCGGCCGACGAGCTGCGGGCGCTGCTCGGGCGCCTCGGCTACCGGCTGGAGCCGGCCGCGATCCCCCGCAACGTCGACTACTACCTGGCCCGGACCTCGCACGGCTCGACCCTGTCGGGCGTCGTCCACGCCTGGGTGCTGGCCCGCTCCGACCGCCGGCGGTCCTGGCGCTTCTTCGTCCAGGCCCTGGCCTCGGACGTCCACGACGTCCAGGGCGGCACCACCACGGAGGGCATCCACCTCGGCGCCATGGCCGGCACGGTCGACCTCGCCCAGCGCTGCTACACCGGCCTCGAGACCCGCCAGGAGGTGCTGTGGCTGAGCCCGAGCCTGCCCGAGGAGCTGGACGGGCTCGACTTCGACGTCCGCTACCGGGGCCACTGGGGGGTCCACCTGCACGTCACGCCGGAGGTGCTGCAGGTGCTCGTCGTCAGCTCCGACACCGCCCCCGTCAAGGTCGGTTTCAAAGGCGAGGTCGTCGAGATCCAGGCCGGCGGCATGCGGGAGTTCCCGCTGTAACGTGAGGGGCAAGGCGGCCTACCAGGGGGCCGCCGCCGTGGATGAGCACGACGACCGGGCCGCTGCCCAGCTTCACGTAGTGAACGTCGTCCCCGTGCATGGATGCCGTGAAGGCGGGGAGGTCTTCGTCCATGCCGTACCCGCTTCTCCGAGCCTATCCGCCCGCCGGAGCCGGGTGGGAGGCGAGCATCCGCAGGTAGTTGGCCCGCTCGTAGGCGAGCGGGTCCCGCACCGCGCGCTGGCTCAGCCGCCCGCGGACCTCCTCGACGTGGCGGTGGCCGTGACGTTCCAGCCACTCGCGCAGGCCGGCCTCGACGGCGCGCATGTGCTCGGGGCCGTTGCGCAGCAGCGCGGAGGTCATCATGACCACGTCGGCCCCGGCCAGCAGCGCCTTGACCGCGTCCTCGGAGGTGTGCACACCGGTCGAGGCGGCCAGCGAGGCCGACACCCGGCCGTGCAGGATCGCGATCCAACGCAGCGGGAGGCGCAGCTCCGCCGAGGTGCTGAGCTCCAGGCGCGGCACGACCTCCAGGGTCTCGACGTCCAGGTCGGGCTGGTAGAAGCGGTTGAACAGCACCAGCCCGCCGGCGCCCACCTCCACGAGCCGCCCGGCCAGATTTGTGACCGAGCTGAAGTAGGGGCTCACCTTGACCGCGAGCGGGATCCGGAGCGCCCTGCGCACGCTGCGGACGAGGTCGAGGTATCCCAGCTCGACCTCGGAGCCGCTCAGCCCGGGGCTCGACGAGACGTAGTAGACGTTCAGCTCGAGCGCATCCGCGCCGGCCTGCTCGAGCAGGGCCGCGTAGCGGGCCCAGCCGCCCTGCGAGATGCCGTTGAGGCTGGCGATCACCGGGATCGACAGGGTGGCCTTGGCCCGCTCGACGAGCTTGAGGTAGGCGACCGGGCCGGCGCCGGGCTGGGCTGGCCCTGGCAGGCTGGCGAGTGCCTCGGTCATGCTCGGAGCCCCACTCGCCAGGAGCTGCTCGAGCTCGCGCCCCTGCGCGCCGACCTCCTCCTCGAACAGCGACGGCAGCACGACCGCGGCCGCGCCGGCGTCCTCTAGCCGGCGCAGACCGTCCATCGTCCCGGTGAGCGGCGACGCGGAGGCGACCAGCGGGGTACGCAGGTCAAGGCCCAGGTACCGGGTGCGGAGGTCGGACACTGCCATCCCCTCCTTGGGGCTCGCCGGCCAACAACTTGGTCGTTCCTGCGCCAGCATGCCGAGGCGAGCACCCTCGACCTGGCCAGGTTATTCGGCGGCGAGCCCTTAGGCGAGCCGGACGACCGTGCCGAGCAGGTCGCGGATGGAGACCATCCCGACCACTGTCCCGCCGTCGGTCACCGGCAGGTGGCGGCACTCAAGCTCGAGGAGGTTCAGCACGACGTCGCGCACATCGGCGTCAGGGTTGATCGACACCGGGGCCTCGGTCATGTAGTCGGCCGTGGTGGCCACCGCGGGGTCGACGCCCTCGGCGATGGCGCGGGTCAGGTCCCGCTCGGTCACGATCCCCGCGAGGCGGCCGCCGACAGTGACGACGAGGGACCCCACCTGGTTGTCCTGCATCCTGGCCGCGACATCGGCGAGCCGCTCGTCGCCGTCCGCCGTGACGACCCATGGACGATAGATCGCCCGCACCTTCACCGTGCTCACCTCACTTGGTCGTTCCCATGTCATCGGCGACGCTACGACGGTCGGGCAGGTCTGGATAGGGACTTGTGACCTGCTGGCCAAGTGCCGATCAGCCCGGGCGCGCCCGTGGCGGCGAGCACCGTCCCGGCGGAAGATGCCCGCGGCGTAGGATCTCCTTCGAGGACGAGGAGGGGAATTGGTCGTGCGCGATGACCGCTGGCGGGAGCTGACCGCCGATGAGTGCCGGAAGCTGCTGTCCGAGCGCCACCTTGGCCGCCTGGCCCTGGTCGACCAGGACGGGCCGGTGGTCTTCCCGGTCAACTACGTCTTCGACCGGCTGGCGGTGGTGTTCCGCACCGACCCGGGCACCAAGCTGGACGCCGCCGCGCGCGGGGCCCGCGTCGCGTTCGAAGTCGACGCGATCGACGAGACCAACCGCACGGGCTGGAGCGTCCTCGTCCGGGGCGAGGCCGTCGCGGTGACGGGCCCGGATGAGCTGCGGCGCCTGCGGACCCTACCTCTGTACCCGTGGGCGCCGGGGTCCCGGGAGCACTACGTGCGGATCCTGCCGTCGGTGGTGAGCGGACGGCTCATCGGCCTGCCCGAGGACCTGCCGCCGAACTGGTGGGGATGACCCAACCCATCGCAAGGAGCCACTCATGCAACCACGAGACCGGGACCCGGTCGTCGTCCTGGGCGGGGGGATCGTCGGCTGCGCGATCGCCCTGCACCTGGCCGGCCGGGGGACGCCCCTGGTCCTGGTGGACGCCGGCCGTCCAGCGGACGCCGCGTCGACGGCGTCGTTCGCCTCGATCAGTGCGTTCGGCAAGGACCCGGTCGCCTACTACGAGCTGGCCAGCGCCGGCATGGCCGGCTGGTCACGGTTCGCCAGACGGCTGGACCGCGACGTCGGCTTCCGGCGCGGCGGCCAGGTCCGCTGGACGGCCGGCCCTGGCGAGGGCCGGCAGCTCGCCGAGCGGGTGGCGCGGGCCAACGCCTGGGGGTACCCGATCCGGCTGGTGTCCGAGAGGCAGCTCCGCGAGCTGCTTCCCGCCGCCGAGCCCGGCCCGGTCACTGCGGCCGCCTACGCCGAGCATGACGCCCACGTCGACCCCCCGGCCGTGCTGGCCGCCTGCCGGCAGGCCCTGGAGGCGGCTGGGGCGCGGCTCGTGCTCGGCGCCCGGGCCGCGGTCGGGGTCGTCGACGGCGGGGTGCGCGTCCGGGTCGGCGGCGAGACGCTCGCACCCTCGGTCACCGTGCTGGCGGCGGGCGCCGAGTCGGTCGGGGTGACCGCTGCGTTCGGCCTGGACGTCCCGCTGGTGTCGAGCCCGGGGATGCTGGTCGTGACCTCGCCGACCGCGCCGCTGGCCCCCGGCGTGGTCTACGTGCCCGGCGGCCCCGGACCACCGGTGCACCTGCGCCATCGGGCCGACGGCGCCCTGCTGGTCGGCGAGCGGTCACAGGAGGCGGTCGCGGCCGACCTGTCCCAGCGGCACGCCCGGGCCCTGGTCGCCCAGGCTGCCCGGTTCTTTCCCACCCTGGGTGCCGCCCGCGTCGAGCGGGTGTTGCTCGGCTGGCGCTCGATGCCCGCCGACCGCCTGCCCATCGTCGGGCCGGTGCCGGGCCTGCCCTCGCTCTACCTGGCCGTCACCCACAGCGGGGTGACCCTGGCACCGGCGCTCGGCCGCCTGGCCGCGCGGGAGCTGCTCGACGGCGTCGAGGAGCCGCTGCTCATGCCGTTCCGGCCCGGCCGCTTCGCGGCTCGGGCGGCGCGCGCCATGCTCGACGTGGAGGCGGTCTTCCAGGACCTCGGCTGACGGACCTGGGTCCGGACGGTGGAGCACGCGGGAGCCGACGGACACTGACAGCACCTCGACGCCGGGGCCCGGCCAACAGGCTGGTCGCGGATGCGACGCTTCCGGCGCAGTCCGGGCGAGGGGACGACGTCGGCCACGATCCGGCCAACGGGCTGGTCGCGGATGCTAGGCTTCCGGTGATGAACGGCTGGCAGGACCGGGGCGAACGGCTCCTGGAGGCTGGGCTCGCCCTGTCTTCCGAGTTCTCCCTGCCTGCGATCTTGCAGCGCATCGTCGATCTCGGCGCCGAGCTCACCGGCGCCCGCTACGGGGCGCTCGGCGTGCTCGGCGCCGACGGCACGATCACCGAGTTCATCACCACTGGCCTGACCGGCGAGGAGCGGGCCGCGATCGGGCCGCTGCCGGTCGGCCGCGGCATCCTCGGTGTGCTCATCCACGACGCCCGGCCACTGCGGCTGCGCAACATCGCCGACGACCCCCGGTCGGTGGGCTTCCCGCCCAACCACCCACCGATGGGCTCGTTCCTGGGCGCCCCGGTGACCGCTCACGGCAAGGTCTTCGGCAACGTCTACCTGACCGAGAAGCAGGGCGCGCAGGAGTTCGACGCCGACGACCAGCGGGCCCTCGAAGTCCTGGCCGCGCAGGCTGGCGTGGCGGTCGAGAACGCGCGTCTCTACGAGGAGATCCGCCACCGCGCCCAGCGCCTGGAGGCCGTCCGCGCGATCACCACCGCGATCCTCGCCGGGACCGAGCTCGACGCGGCCCTCGACCTGGTCGCCCACCACGCCCGGGAGCTCGTCGGTGCGGACCTGTCGACGATCGCGACGCCGGCGGGCGAGGGAGGGCTCGTCCTGCAGGCCGCCGACGGCCTGCACGCGGCCGCGCTGCGGGGAGCCTCCTTCCCGACCGAGGGCTCGGTCTCCGGGGAGGTCATCCGCACCGGCAAGGTCATGGTGCTGGAGGACGCCACAGCCGACCAGCGGATCTGGCAGCCGGTCATGCCCACAGGCGGGATCGGGCCGGCGCTGTTCGTCCCCCTGACCACCCAAGGACGGCCGTTCGGCACGCTGATGGTCGCCAACGCCCTTGGTGGCATCCGCTTCGGTGAGGCCGACGTCGGGCTCACCGAGACGTTCGCCGAGCAGGCGTCGGTGGTCCTCGAGCACGCCCGCCTGCAGCGCGAGCTGCAGCGGCTGGCCGTGCTCGAGGACCGCGAGCGGATCGCCAAGGAGCTGCACGACGGCGCGATCCAGTCGCTGTTCGCGGTCGGGCTGAGCCTGCAGGGCACCGCCACGCTGGCCCGCGACGCCGGTATCCAGGGCCGCATCGAGGGGGCCGTGGAGGAGATGGACCGCGTGATCCGCGACCTGCGCAACTACATCTTCGGGCTGCGCCCGGGCATCCTGGCCGACCGCCAGCTCGACCAGGCCCTGCGCCAGCTCGTGGAGGAGTTCCAGGAACGGACCGGCATCGTCGCGGTGGCCGAGATCGACCCGGCGGTCGCCGCCGAGCTGGCCCACCGGGCCAGCGACCTGGTCCAGCTCACCAGGGAGGCCCTCTCCAACGTCGGCAGGCACGCGGGCGCGCCGACGTGCCGGGTGTCGCTGTATGCCAACGGCGGGGACAGGGTGCTCGAGATCGAGGACGACGGCCACGGGTTCGACCCCGACGACCCGTCGCATACCGGTCATGGGCTGCGGAACCTGCACGAGCGGGCCGCGGGGCTCGGCGGCCGGGCCGAGGTCTCGAGCATCCTCTCCGAAGGCACGCTCGTCCGCGTCGTGATCCCGCGCTGAGGGTACGAGCGGCCCCTGTGCCTCGGGACGTTCGGCCCTAGGTGGCGGTCCACGCCGGCGGCAGCCTGCCTCCATGTTCATTCGCTACTTCGTGGAGCTGCCGCTCCCGCTCGATCAGGTCGAGCGGACGCTGCTCACCACCCTTGACCAGTGGCTGCCTGCGCTGGCCGGGGACGCCGCCAGTCGCGGCGAAGGGCTTCTGGCCGAGGTTGGCATCGGCCCGCCCGGCCGCCGAGTCGGCGTGCCGGTCACCGTCCGGCTCGCCGACCCGGTCCGGTTCCCGAGCAAGACGCTGCTGCCGATGACCTGGGAGCCGGTCAAGGGGGGCAGCATCTTCCCGAACCTGGACGCCGACATCGAGGTAGGCCCGCTCGGCCCCGACCGGACCCAGCTTGCCATCAACGGGCGCTACCAGCCGCCGCTCGGCCGTCTCGGCCGGGCGGTCGACCGGGCACTGCTCCACCGGGTGGCCGAGGCGACCGTGAAGGACTTCCTCGACCGGGTCGCCGAGGCCGTCCAAGCGCGGACCGACCGGACCGAGCCACCCTCAGGGGAGCACCCCATCCCGTACGCCCGCGTCCCCGGCAGGGAGCGTCCATGACCGCGACGAGGGTGAGGGCGCGACAAAAGGCGGCGACCGTGAGCCCGGCCGGAGGATCAGCCGGGTCGTGATGGCGTCCGTGCGTCGACACCCCGCCGGGCGCGGTCCCGGTCGCCGGCCTTGCCGCCGAGGCGCCAGGCCGTGAACACCAGCCCGGCCAGTGCCACGTCGCTGAGCAGCATCAGCCCGATCGCGTAGTCGCCGGTGGCCTGGTAGACCAGCCCCATGACGATCGGGGGCAGGAAGCCGCCGAGCCCGCCTGCCGCACCGACCACCCCGGTCACGCTGCCCACCTGGGTCGGCGGGACGCGCTTGCCGACCAGCGCGAAGATGACGCCGTTGCCAGCCCCGAGGGCGGCCGCCATGGCGAGGAACGCCACCGTGGCCAGCGCGATGTGGGGCTGGAAGGCGGTCACGACCGCCCCGGCCGCGACCACCGCGAGCGCCCACAGCAGCAGGACGCCCCCGGCGACCCGGTCGGCCAGCCAGCCGCCGACCGGCCGGGCCAGCGTGGCCAGCACCACGAACCCGGCCGCCCGGGTGGCCGCGTCGGTGGTGCTCAGGTGGTAGACGGTCTTCAGGAAGGTCGGCAGGTACACGCCGAACGCGACGAAGCCACCGAACGTGATCGCGTACAGCAACGCGAGGTCGCGCGCGTCCCGCAGCCGCAGCGCGGCCTTGAAGCGGGTCATGAACGGGTCGGTCGCCGGCGAGCGGCCTGGTGCGTCCCGCCCGACCAGCAGGAACGCGAGCCCGACGGCGGCCAGCCCGACGGCCACGACGAGGAACGCCCAGGGCCGGCCGACCGAGCTGGCGATCCGCGGAGTGAGGAAGCCGGAGATCGCGGTGCCGATGTTGCCCATGCCGTACACGCCGAGCGCGAAGCCGCGCCGCTCGGGCGGGAACCAGGCGCTGACGAACGGCACCCCGACCGCGAACGACGCGCCCGCCAGCCCGAGCGGCAGCCCGCCGGCCAGCAGCGCGGGATAGCTGGTGGTGGCCGCCAGGAACAGGACGGGGGCGATCGCCGCGAACGACAGCAGCGCGAACACGATGCGACCGCCGTACCGGTCGGTGAGCGCGCCGAGCGGGATGCGCCCGAGCGAGCCGACGATGACGGGCACGGCCACCATCACCGCGACGGCCAGCGGGCTCAGGTCGAGCAGCTCCTGGTACCTGGGGGCGAGCGGGCTGAGCAGCGACCAGGCCCAGAAGTTGACCGCGAACCCGAGCGTGGCCAGGGCGAGGGCGCGGTTGCGGCCGGGCAGGGCCGGCGGCCGGGCCTCGACCCGGTTGGCGGGCTCCGGCGGCAGGGTGTCTCGGGTCATGGGTGGCTTCCTCGGTCAGCGGTCACGTGGGGCGGCCAGCCAGACGGTCACGGCGAGCGCGAACGACAGCGCCTGGAACGCGAGCAGCAGCCATACCTGGCCCGGTCGGTCCTCCTGCCAGGCGTTGAGCGCAACCGTCAGCCCCCAGAGCTGGCCGACCACGATGGTGGCCACGATGGCGATCCGGCCGGCCAGCATGGAGGCGCGCTCGGGGCTCTGGTCCCCGCCCGGGCCGGGGCCGGTCGAGCGGATGCGCGGGTCGCGGGTGCCGCTGCCGCGCAGGCCCGGGTAGCGCCCGGTGAGCCCGCTGTCGTACAAGCCGGCATCGCGCCGGTACGGCGCGAGCTGGCGGGCGCGGTACGGCTGGTCCCGGTTGACGTCACGGTCCAGGTCTTGGGAGTCCCCGGGCTCCAAGGGTGCCACGGCCTCCGAGGGCTCTCTGGGCTCCCGGCGCCCGCCCGGGCCCTGGGCCGCCATCAGCCGGTCCCCACGGCCCAGATCCCCTGGCGGTCCTCGCGCAGCAGCACCCTGGGCAGCGGCCGGGGTGGCGGCCCCGCCACCACCCCGCCGCTGGCCGGGTCGAACACCCCGTCGTGGCACGGGCACTGGAGCTCGCCCTCTTCCCTGCGCCAGAGGACCGCACAGGCCAGGTGCGTGCAGACCGCCGAGTAGCCGACGAGCTGACCGCCCGGCAGGCGGATCGCGAGCGCCCGGTCGTCCTCGCCGGGATAGCGGAAGGCGACCGCCTCGCCCGGGGCGAGGCGGTCGGCCACCTTCTTCGGTGGGGCCGCTCCGGTGCCGTGGCGGCGGAACACCCCGGTCGCCACCGCGGCGGCGCCGGCCACGAGCCCGCCCGAGACCGTGACCAGGATGCGGAGGTAGTCGCGCCGGGTCACCGGCGCGTCAGCCCGGATGCGGTCGAGCAGCGCCCGCGTTGCCGTCTCCTCCCGGGCCACCTAGAGCCCCCCGGGGACCGGGCCGGTGTGGCCGGCGGGCACCACCACCGCGCAGCCGGTGCGGACCTCGGCGGCGCCGAAGGCGAAGACGTCGGCCGCCTGCGCACCCGGCCGGTCGGCCTCCAGCTCTTCGACCGTGCCGTAGAAGATCGCGCTGGTCGGGCAGACGGTGGCGCACATCGGCGCCAGCCCGACTGAGGTACGGTCGTAGCAGAGGTTGCACTTGTACTGCAGCATCTGGTCGACGTCGAGCTTGGGCACCCCAAAGGGGCAGGCGTCGACGCAGTTGCCGCAGCCGATGCAGCGCTCCTTGGCCGCCTCCTGGACCACCCCGTCCGCGGTGACCAGGATCGCGTCCGCCGGGCAGACCTCGGCGCATGGCGCCACCGGGTCCTCGCAGTGCATGCACACCGTGGGCGCGGCGGCGGCGGAACGCCCGGGCTCGAGGTAGTCGAGGTGGATCATCGACTTGCCGCGGTGCGAGTCGCACTCGCGGCAGGCGGCCACGCAGGCCTGGCAGCCGATGCAGCGGCCGGGGTCGATGAACAGCGTGGTCCCCATCATGGGCCGGCGTCCTTGCTGGCAGGCCCTGACCAAGGGCCGGGGTCGATGAACAGCGTGGTCCCCATCATGGGCCGGTCATCCTTCCGCGGTTCCCCTTCCCTGCGGCATGGTCGGTGGGTGGGTCGCCCCGAGCGGCGCGGTCTCGGGCTCGTAGGGCCGCCCTCCCGGGGCCACGGGCGGCGCCGGCACTGCGTCCACCGCCTGGCCGCGCTCGACCCGGCAGGCGCAGACCTTGAACTCCGGCATCTTCGAGATGGGGTCGAGGGCGTCGACGGTCAGCAGGTTCGCCGCGACCGGCCCGGCCCAGTGGTAGGGGACGAAGACGGTGTCGGGGCGGATCGTCTCGGTGGCCAGCGCCGGGTAGGTGGCGGCGCCGCGGCGGGTCACCACCCGCACCGGGTCGCCGTCGGCGAACCCCAGCGACGGGTGCACCTCCACCCAGGGGCGCGGGGTCTGCTCGACCAGCCCAGGCAGGCGGCGGGTCTGGTTGCCCGACAGGTAGTGGGCGACCGTGCGCCCGGTGGTCAGCCGCAGCGGGAACTCTGCATCGGGTGGCTCCGCGGGCGGACGCCACTCGACTGCGTGGAAGCGGGCCTTGCCGTCGGGGTGGTAGAAGCGGCCGCCCTCGAACGGGCGCGGGGTGCCCGGGTGGTCCAGGTCCGGGCAGGGCCAGAAGACCCCGCCGGTCCGCTCGACCTTCTCGTAGGTGATGCCGTAGTAGTCGGCCACCCCACCCTTGGAGGCGACCCGCAGCTCGTCGAGGATCTCCTCCGGCTTGGTGAAATGGAACTTGTCGCCCACGCCGAGCCGGCGGGCCAGCTCGCACAGGACCCACCAGTCGGTGCGGGCCTCGCCGGGCGGCTCCACCGCCTTGTTGTGCTTGATGACCCGGCCCTCGCCGTTGGTGGCCAGGCCCTCGTCCTCGGCCCACACAGTGCTGGGCAGCACCACGTCGGCACGGGCGGCGGTCTCGGACAGGAAGAAGTCGGACTGGGCGTGGAACTCGAGCGCGTCGTAGCCGCGCCGCACCACCGGCTGGTTGGGCAGGGAGACGAAGGGGTTGTTGCAGATCCCGAGCAGCCCGCGGATCTCGCCGCGGTCCATCTGCCAGACCATCTCGTGCATGGAGGTGCCCTTGCCGGGCAGGTCGGCCTCGTCGATGCCCCAGACCCCGGCGATGTAGGCGCGGTGCTCGGGGTTGGTCAGATCACGGCCGCCCGGGAGCATGTCGGACTTCTGGCCGTGCTCGCGCCCACCCTGCCCGTTGCCCTGGCCGGTGAGCGTCCCGTAGCCGGCGCCTGGCCTGCCGATCTGCCCGGTGGCCAGGGAGACGTTGATCACCGACAGGACGTTCTCCACGCCCTGGATGTGCTGCTCCAGCCCCCGCCCGTGGGCCGCCCAGGCACGCCGGGCGCGTCCCCAGAGGTGCGCGACCCGCTCGACCTGGCGCGGGTTGAGCCCGCAGATCTCGCCCACCTGCTCGGGGGTGTAGGCGGCCACGGTCTCCCGCACCGCCTCCCACCCGACCGTGTGCTCGTCGATGAAGCGCTGGTCGGTGAGCCCGTCGCGCACCAGCACGTGCAGCAGCCCATTGTAGAAGGCGGCGTCGGTGCCTGGCCGCAGCCGCACGTGCTCGTCGGCGGTGCGCGCCATCGCCGTCTCGCGCGGGTCGGCCACGACCAGCTTCGCGCCGCGGTCGCGGGCGCCCCAGAAGTACTGCATGGCGACCGGGAAGCACTCGGCGATGTTGGTCCCGGCGACGATGATGACCTCGGTCTCGAGCAGGTCGGCCCACGGGTTGCCGGCCCGGTCGATGCCGAACGCCTTCTTGTTGGCGGCCGCGGCCGACACCATGCACAGCCGCCCGTTGTAATCGACGTGGCGGGTGCGCAGGGCGACCCGGGCGAACTTGCCGACCAGGTAGGTCTTCTCGGTGGTCAGGCTGGCCCCGCCCAGCATCCCGAAGGCGTCGCGCCCGTACGCCGACTGGATCCGCTGGATTTCGTGCACCACCCGGTCCAGGGCGGCGTCCCAGGAGACCGGGCGGAGCGGCGCGTCCCGGCGGTCGCGCGCGAGTGGGGTGAGCAGCCGGTCGGGATGGTGGACCTGCTGGTAGGCGACCACCCCTTTGGGGCAGAGGCGCAGCTTGTTGATGTCGTGGTTGCGTGGCTCGACGCCGATCACCCTGCCTTCGGCGACCCGCAGGTACATGCCGCACTGCACGCCGCAGAACGAGCAGTGGGTGGGGACCAGCCGCTCCCCGGCCGCGGTGGCCTTCCAACGGGCGGCCGGCTCGGCCCCTGCCTCGCCGCGGAAGTCGCCCGCGCCGGGCGGCACGATCGGGTAGCTGGCCTGCCGGCTCACCGGGGCACCCTGCGGGGGTTCCCCGGGCCCCTCCGGGTCACCGGAACCCCCGCTTCACGCCGTCGAGGTAGGCCTGGCCGCGCTGGACCCGCTTGCAGCGCGGGCAGGTCTCGGCCCACTCCGAGAACCCGAGGCCGAGCTCATCCATGGTCTGCTCCAGGTCGGCCACGAACGCCTTGGCCTCCAGCGGCTCGCCGCAGCGGCGGCAGAGGAACACCCCGTCGCGGTCGAGCGCCGATCGCTTGTACACCTCGACCCCGATGCTGGCCGGACGCTGGATCACGTGGAAGAACTTGCCGAACGGGATGAACACCAGCGTCAGCACGACCGTGGCCATGTGCGCCAAGGCCAGGAAGTCGTAGCTGCGCCCCTCCAGCAGCCAGCTCGAGAAGGTCAGCAACAACCCGGTGACCGAGATCGCGACCAGGCCGACCAGCGGGAAGAAGTCGTAGCCGAAGCGCTGGCCGGTGGTCGCCTCCCGGTCGCGGAACCGCCGCCACAGGAAGTAGCCGCAGCCAGCCAGCACCAGCACCGCCGCGATGTCCAGCCCGTGGAACACGACCCAGCCGACCAGCGACAGCGCGTCGAAGCTGACGGTCCGGAACCCGAGGAAGTAGATGGTGTAGCCAGGCCCGGTGGGGCTGTCGGAGAGGAAGGCGAACCAGCCGAAGGTCAGCGGGAAGGTGATCAGCGTGGCCAGCACCACGCCCCAGAAGACCAGCTGGTGGGCGATCCAGCGGCCCCGGCCGCGGGCGGCGATGAAGGTCTGCAGGCCGAGGTAGGCAACCAGGGAGCGGGGCACCGCGGTGGGCAGGCGGCGGAAGTCCCGCCAGGAGAAGAACGCCTGCCAGCCGCGGCGAAGGTAGCGGCGGGCGGGCGGGCTGGAGACCCAGACCACGTAGCGGTACACCACCCCGAACGCCAGGAACACGGTCGCGGTGGTGTACCCGACCAGCGCGGCGTCGAAGTAGCGCAGACCGCGGCTGCCGAGCCAGATGGTGGCCGCCGTAACCGCCGCCGCCATCGCACCGGCCAGGCTGGCCAGCACGGTCGTCTGGCGCCGCGCCGGTCCCCGGGCGCCGCCGGCCCGGCCCGTGGGGTCGCTCACCGGCCTCTGGCTCACAGGGTCGGGGGACGGCTCCATCCGTTGACGCATCCTCTCCGTGGCCGAGTCTCGAGGACAGCGGATTCGTAGAGTATGAAGCTCCACGTTGAGCGTCAAGCGTCTAGCGCTGGCGCGGCCGCCCATGCACCGGGGACCTGCGAGCCCTCCGGCCGGAGGGGCCCGGCACCTCGGAGGCGCCTGCCGCCAGCCGCTCGTCGGCCTCGGCAAGATCCGCAAGGGTGGTGCGCCGCAGGGAGTCCCGCCACGCCTGGACCGCCGCGGCCCAGGTCGCGTGGACCGCGCAGACCTCCTTCCAATGGCAGGGGCCGCCGCGCAGGATGCACCGTTCCAGCACGAACGCGCCTTCGGCCGCCTCGACCACCTCCAGCAGCGACACCTTGTCTGGTGGGCGCGTGAGCCGGTATCCCCCGTCGCGCCCCGCCTTCGCCTCCGCCAGCCCTGCCTCGGCCAGGAGCCGCAGCACCTGCGGGGTGTAGCTCACCGGCAGCGACATGGCCTCGGCCACCTCCCGGATCTTCAGGTAACGGCCGTCACCACGCAGCCTGGCCAGGCAGAGCGCAGCACGGACGGCGTAGTCGCCGCGGCGCGTCAAGGCAAGGTCCATCGCACGAGCGTAGGTGGTCTCCTGGCACCCGACAACACAGCGCTCCGCGACAGGACCGGCGCAGCGAGGATGTCCCGCTCGCCGTGGATTCCAAGGGGCCTTCATGATGGCGCGCCGACTGGAGCAGCGGTTGCCTTGCGACCCTGGGGGGAATCGCCAGAATGGCGCTCCAATGTGCGGACCGGGAGGTGGCGGATGCGCAAGTACATCATCATGGGCGTCCAGGGCAGCGGCAAGGGCACCCAGGCCAAGCTGCTCGCCGAGACGCTGGACCTCGAGCACATCAGCGTCGGCGACATCTTCCGCTGGAACGTCCAGCACCACACCAAGCTCGGCGCGCAGGTCCGGCGGGTCGTGGCCGCGGGGGAGCTGGTGTCCGACGACCTGGTCGCGGCCGTGGTGCACCGGCGCCTCGGCGAGCACGACTGGAACTTCGGCTTCATCATCGACGGCTTCCCGCGCAACGAGCCACAGGCCCGGTTCTTCCTGGAGAGCTACGACATCGACGCGGTGATCGTCCTCGAAGTCCCCGACGGCGTGGTCGAGGAGCGCATCCTCAGCCGTCGCCTCTGCTCCGGCTGCGGGCTGGACTACAACCTCATCTCCCACCGGCCGGCTGTCCCGGGCGTGTGTGACATGTGCGGCGCCGAGCTCGTCCCCCGGCCCGACGACACGCCGGAGGCGGTCCGCGCCCGTCTGCACCACTACCATGCCAAGACCAGGCCCGTCCTGGACCTGTTCCGCGCCAAGGAGGTCGTGGTGGCGATCGACGCGACCAGGCCGCCGGCGGCGGTGCAGGCCAACCTCCGCGCGGACCTGGGCGTCGGGGCGGTGTCCGCCTGACAGGAGGCGGTGTCCGCCTGACAGGAGGCGGTGTCCGCCTGACAGGAGGCGGTGTCCGCCTGACAGGAGGCGGTGTCCGCCTGACAGGAGGCGGTGAGCGCCTATCGGTCCGCCGGGCCGCCCGACAGCCCCTGCCACGGCCGGACCGCCTGCCCGTCCGGTGCGGGCGCCGGGCCGGAGGACCCCTCCCGGACCGGACCTTCGGCCCATGACGGGCCAGGCCGCACGGCCGACAGTGGAGGCGCAAGCTTCCCGCGCGACGCGGGGGGGTCACGAGGTGGCGGCCGGAGCCGCCACCGCACACAGGAAGGGAGGCGGATCGGCGTCATGGCAGCACGCACGGCGAGCGGGCCGGTCTACATCGAGGAGCCGGCCCCCGCCAAGTGGCTGTTCGGCTCGAGCAATGCGGCCTGGATCTGGCTGGTGGCCCGGGTCTGGCTGGGCTGGGAGTGGCTCCAGGCCGGCTGGAGCAAGCTCTTCGGCGGCAACATCACCTGGCGGTTCTGGAACTGGGGCGACCCCGCCTACAGCCTCACCGGCAACGGCAACATCGGCTGGGTCCGCAGCGGGACCGTCACCACGCCCGACGGCCAGCGGACCCTGCAGGTCGGCGACGCGGTCGCCGGCTTCGCGCGGGGCGCGCTGGAGCGCGGCACGGCCGGGGACCACCCCGACGTCGCCTACTCCTGGTACGTCAGCTTCCTGGAGTGGCTGCGCGACAGCGGCCACACGTTCTTCGGGCCGCTGGTCGCCATCGGCGAGGTCGTCATCGGCGTCGCCCTGATCCTTGGCCTGTTCGTCGGGGTCATGGCGTTCCTCGGCGCGATCCTGAACTTCTCGTTCGTGTTCGCCGGCTCCGCCGGCGTGAACCCGGCCATGATCCTGGTCTCGGGCCTGCTCATCCTGGCCTGGCGCAACGCCGGCTGGTACGGGCTGGACCGCTACCTGCTGCCCAGGCTGGGCACCCCATGGCAGCGCGGCGGGCTGTTCAACCGGTCCAGCGGCAGCGGCACGCCGGCACGGGCGGCCCCCGCCTGAGCCGCGCCCACCTCGCGGGTCCCGCGCCTTCCCCGGGAGGGCGCGGGGCCCTGCCCGGGAGGCGAACGCCAGAGCGACGACCCAGCGCCGCGAGCAGCCGGTCGACCAGCTCGGCCTGCGCGCCGAGCAGCTTCTCGCGGGCCGTCTCGACGTCGAACCAGCCGGCCCGGTCGACCTCCGGGAACTCCCGCCGGTTGCCGGAGCGTGGCGGCCACACCATCGTGAAGGTGTTGCTGGCGACCGCAGCCGGGTCGAGGTCGCCCGCTGCCGCCCAGGCGGTGAGGACCTTCCCGCTCCGCTGCCGGATCGTGCCGAGCTCCAGGAGGCCCGCTCGCGGAGGCTGGTGGCCAGTCTCCTCCGCGAACTCCCGGAGGGCGCACGCCAGCGGGTCGTCGCCCTGCTCGTGCTCACCCTTGGGAATCGACCAGGCGCCGAGGTCCTTCTTCGCCCACAACGGCCCACCGGGATGCACGAGCAGGACCTCGACCGCTCCGCCACGGGCCCGGTAGAGCAGGATGCCCGCGCTCCGCTTCGGCACCCCCGTGCCCGTCAGGGCTTGCGGGCCGCCAGGGTCGGGTGGGCCAGGATCGCCTCCGGCTGGCGCAGGTCGGCGAGGATGAACGCGGTCTCCCCTGCCCCGAGGCCGGTCATCAACGCCCGCGCATGGGCCAGCACGATCGGGTCGTTGTCCACGTAGACCACCCTGCTGTCAGGGGCGGCCTCCTGGGCGGCCTCGTGGGTGTTGCCGGCCGACGGGATGCCGGTACCGATGTCGAGGAACTGCCGGATGCCCGCCTCTTTCACCAGGTAGCGGACCGCACGGCTCAGGAACGCGCGATTCGCGCGCGCCATGGTCCGCATGGTCGGCACCACCTTCAGGATGTTCTCGGCGAGGACCCGGTCAGCGGGGAAGTTGTTCTTGCCGCCGAGCCAGTAGTCGTACACCCGCGCGGAATGCGCGACGCTCGTGTCGATCTCGGGCGGAACCCAGTTCGGGCCCGCGTCTTCGAAGCTGTGACTTGGCAGCATCATCGTCTCCTGGGCAGGCGTTCTAGGTGTCTGCATCCGTTGGGCAGGCGTTCTAGGTGGTGTCTGCATCCGTCAGAAGCTTGTCGAGGAACTCCATGGTCGCGTCGGGGGGTCGGCTGCGGACGCAGATGCTCTCCATCACGTGCAGGTACTGGTCGACGTCGTCGTGCTTGTTCAGGTACAGGGCGCTGGTCAGATGCTCGACGTAGACGACGTCTGGGAGCTCCTCGTCGGGAAATCGCAGGATGCTGAACGAGCCGACCATGGCCGGGTGGGCACCGGCCCCCAACGGCAGGATCTGCAAGGTGACGCGCGGCAGCCTGGTGGCGTCGATGAGCCGCTCGAGCTGGGCGCGCATCACCGCGCGACCACCCACCGGCCGCCGCAGGGCCGCCTCGTCCACCACCGCCCACAGCCGGGGCGCATCCGTCTGGTCGAGCAGCACCTGCTGGCGCCCCAGCCGGAGCCGGACCCTCCGGTCCAGCTCTTCCTGCGAGTCGTCGAGCAGCGCACCGCGCATCACCGCGCGCATGTACTCCTCGGTCTGCAACAGGCCGGGCACGAACTGGCCCTCGTAGGCGCGGATGAGCATCGCGGACGACTCGAGGTCCACATAGGCCCGGAACCACTGCGGCAGGATGTCGCTGAGGTGGGACCACCAGCTGGGCAAGTTGGCCTCATGGGCCATGACGAGGAAGACCGCGATCTCCTCCGGATCGGTGACCGCGTAGAGCCTGAGCAGGTCCACGATGTCGCGGTCCTTGTAGCCGACCTGCCCGTTCTCCAGCCGGTGGATCTTCCACTCGGACGCCCGGATCGCCTCGCCGGCCTGCTCCCGCGAGAGGCCCTTGTCGATGCGCAGCCGGCGGAGCTGGGAGCCCAGCAGCATCCGGCGTACGGTCGGTCCGGCTCCTGGCTGAACCTCGGTCACGTCATGCCTCCCCGCAGCCTGGTTGGCCACAGTTTGCCACTTCGTTCCCGGTAAGGCATTCATGTACGCAATGCCAGTAGGCCCCCGCGGCCTGCCAGCATCGCCTACGCAGCGGTCCGCGCGACCGACCTGAGTCGGTCGCGCGGAAGGTGACCGCTGGAGGCACTCCGAAGAATCGGGCGAGTGCAGGCGCTCAGGAGCCCCGCGCGACGACCTGGACGTCCCGGGACCGGCACGCCCAGGTGAGCGATGGCCGACGTGGTCAAGTAGTCAGGCGGGGACCCCTTGGCAGAGCGAGCAAAGGGCGGTGACGGTCCCGGCCTGCTCGCAGGTCACGAGGCCAGGTCGTCGAAGTCGCCCAGCTTCACGCTCGCAAGGAACGCGCGGATCTCGCCCTCGGTGAAGATCAGCGCAGGCCCCTCCGGGTGCCTGGAGTTGCGCACCGCAGCCCCGCCACCCGGCAGCTTGGCCGTCTCGACGCAGTTGCCCTGAGCGCTGCTACGGCTGCCCTTCTGCCATTCGGCCCCCCGCACGTTCGTGGAAGGCATGCCGTTGTACGTCTCGTACGTCTCGTCCATATTTACCCTCCCGCAACTAGGACCGGGTTGCGCCGCCGCGTCAGCAGGGTCACCCAGCCTGCGTGGCACACGGACCGCCGCAACCTCCTCAAACTCCGCACTTGACGTTCGCCATGTGCGGATGCCAGTTGCATTCGCACCTGGCAACGGGTAGCATACGCACTTGACGTTCGCATGTGCAAATGCCAGTTGCATTCGCACCTGGCAAGGGGCATGATACCGCCATTGACCAGGCAGCGCTTCTCGAGGATGGCTGGACGGCGATGCGGCACACAGATCCAGCAAGGTTGACGACTCGGTCTGCATTCGTGCAGCCATCGTCCGGTGGCTGTCCCCCGATCAGCCCGCCCGCCCTGGCTGGTGTGGGCCCGTGAGCATGTTCGGCGTCGTGCTGGTCGTGCTCGTGACCCTGTCCGCGGTGGGACTGATGCTCTGGCTGATGTGGGTGGACTATCAGGACGAGTCTGCGCACCGGCGGAAGATGGCCCAGGCCAGCGCCAAGCGCCTGACGGCGCACGCCGAGCAGGGCACTGAAGGGTTCGACTGAGCGCCTCTCGGTGGTTGCCGGGCGGGACGGTCATGTGGACCATGGCGTCCCATGAGTTCTCCGGCGTTCGTTCCTGGCAGCGTGCTGCCACCCGGGTTGGCGCCCGACGAGGTGGCGCTGGTGGCCGGGGTGGCCGTCGCAACCGCGGCGTGCACGGTCGGCCGGCTGTGGCGGGTGGCGGGGCTCGCGGTCACGGTGGTGCACGAGTTCGGGCACGCGCTCACGGCCCTCGCGCTCGGCGGCAGAGTCACCCGGGTGCACCTCACGGCCGACACCGCCGGGCAGACCTCGTTCGCGCTGCCGGCGCGGGCGGGGCGGGCCCGGCGGGCGCTCGTCACGCTCGCTGGGTACCCGGCGCCCGGGCTGGCGGGCCTTGCCGGTGCCTGGCTGCTGGCCGCCGGCCAGGCGCGGCCATGGCTCGCAGCCGCCGCGCTGCTCCTGGTCGTGCTGCTGGTCCTCTGGGTGCGGAACCCGTGGGGCGTCGGCTCCGTGCTGCTCGGCGCGGTCGGGCTCGGTTGGCTGGCCGTAGAGGGCTCCCCCGGCGCGGTGGCGGCCGCGGGCGCCGGGCTCGCCGCCCTCCTGCTGCTCGGCGGGTGGCGCGCCGCGGCCCTGCACGCCACCCGGGACGGGCGTTGGCGGCCGCCGTCGTCCGGCGTGGTCTCGGACTCGGTGGCCGCCGGGCGGCTCCTCCACCTGCCCCCCGTGGTCTGGCGAGGGCTCTTCCTGGCCGTCTCGACGAGCACGATGCTCGCGGGGGGCTGGCTGCTCCTGACCGTGCTTCGCTGACGCGGCCAGTGGCGCGGGCTGGTGGCCGGCGTATCAGCAGCTGGAGAACTCGCTCCTTCTTGCATGGACGTGCCGCGCATGGGGGTGCTGCCACCAGCGCCGCCGCAGCTCGCCACGCGGGACGACCTCCTTGCATGGACGTGCCGCGCATGGGGGTGCTGCAGATGACCCTGTGGGACGAGTTGGGTGGACGGACGTGGCGCCAGCGCGCAGCGCCCAGGCCGGCCGGGCCCGGGCCGGTCCGCGGCCAGGCGGGCCGCCGCCGCCGAGCGGTCCGGTCTCGCCGCCGGGCGCGCCCGCCTGCCGCGCCTGGCCCGAGCTGACCCAAAGGCCCGGTCCTCGCACCGCAGCCGGTGGGACTTGGCGGTCGGCCGCCCGGCGCCGAACGCCCCCAGCCCAGCCCCGGCCCGACCGGTCAGGCGTCGCGCGCGCTGACCAGCCAGAAGCCGGCCAGCAGGGCCGTGTACGAGTCGGGCCTGGTGGTGCCCCGCCCACCGGAGTAGGCGCCGTCCCGGTCCCAACGCGGGTAACGTGGGTCGATGGACGGCGTTCGCGAGCGGCGCGACCTGGGCGGCTGGCTGGCCCTGGCCGCCGGAGCGCTGCTTCTCCTGGCGGCGGGACGCTGGATCGTCGCCGGGCAGCTCGGCGACGCGCCCGTGACCGGCCCGGGCGGCGCGGTCGCCGCACCGGTGCGACCCGACCCGGAGGTGGCGCACCGCTGCCGCGCGCCCGGGCCGACCCTGGGTGCGCTCCACCCCGGCCTGCCGGCCCCGGGCGGCACCGTCGCTGCGGGGTTCCGCGAGACCCCCCAGCGGACCGGCACCGCCGCCACCCTCGGCCCCGTGGCCCGCCCGGTCGTGCACTGGCGGGCCACCGGGCCCGCGGTGGTGTTCTCCTCCCCGGCAGCGGCAGGCCGGCTCGTGGTCGTCGGCGGCGGCGACGGTGGCGTGCACGCCCTCGAGGCGGCCAGCGGCCGTCCGGTGTGGGTCTTTGCCACCGGTGGCCCGGTGGACGGCTCGCCGGCCGTTGCCGGCCCGACCGTGTACACGACCAGCGCCGACGGCAACCTCTACGCGCTGGACCTGGCCAGCGGCGCGCTGCGCTGGTGCCTGGCGATCGACGCGGGGCTGTCGTCACCGGCAGTCGCCGACGGGATCGTGGTGGTGAGCAGCCGCGGCGGCACCCTCTACGGGGTCGCGACCGCCAGCGGCCGGGCCCGCTGGCAGCGCCGCATGGGCGCCAGCCGGCAGGCGTCGCCCGCAGTCGCCCGCGGGGTCGTCTACGTCGGCGGCGGCGACGGCACCCTGCACGCACTCGACCTGGTCACGGGCGCGCCGCGATGGCGCTTCCAGACCGACGGCAGCATCGCCGCCTGCCCGGTCGTGGGCGACGGCGTGGTCTACGCGGTCGACCTGACCGGGGTGCTGCACGCGCTCACGGCCGACCGGGGCGTGCAGCGCTGGCAGCGGCACGTGGGCGTGGCCGGCCAGGTGCTCGTCGCCTCTCCGGCGCTGGACCGCGGCCGGCTGTACCTGGCCGCCAGCGGCGGCTTGCTTGCCGTGGAGGCGGCATCGGGCCGGACCGTGTGGCGAGGACCCAGGATCGGTGCGGTCTCCTCACCCCGGCCGTGCGCGACGGCGTCGTCTACGTTGGCGGCGGCGCCGGCGGAGTGTACGCACTTGGTGCGCCCTCGGTGAGCTGGTGGTCACCGGCCGGTGACCACCGGTGGTCTCGGTAAGCCAGCGGATCTCACCGGCGTGTGACCACCGGTGGTCTCGGTAAGCGCCTGCGCCAGTAGGCGGTCATGGGCTCACCTCACCCGGATTTGGAGGGCCAGGCGGGTCGGCGATCGGGGCTTGGCGGTGGCTGGCTCGTGGTCGTCCATCACATCAACCCTTGTCTGACCGGACCCAACGATCTCTCCACGCCTGGCTGGCTCATCATCCTTCCCCGGGGTCCAGCTCCAGTCGCCCGTCGGAGCGCTGACTGAGCGCCTGGCGGAGCGTTTCGCGGGTCGCGAACCCGAGGAGCTCGGGCAGTTCTGCGGCGAACCGCCCGTCGATGTCGTCGGTGGAGTGCAGCCGGTAGGTCACACAGCCACCCGGGAACAGGTCGTACCAGGTCGATCAGCGTGGTCGCGACCCACTTGCCGGTGTTGCGCCAGCGGCCCTCGGGCACCAGCGTGTACAGCACCGCCATGAGAGTCGCCGTCATGAAGATGACCGGCAGCGACGGCAGCGCCCAGCCGCCCCAGCTCGACCGGATGTCCACCCCGAACGGCCGCGGGCGCCGAGCGACCGTCGCCAGGCCCACAATGACGATGATCACCAGCTGCCAGGCGAGCAGCCACACGAGCAGATGCCGCCAGCGCCGCAGGACCAGCAACGCCAGCAGCAGCCCGAAGTACAGCGTGAACAGCACCCACCAGGAGCCGACGCGTGCCAGGCCCCGCAGGAGCGCCTCCAGCCCTGGCGCCTCCAGCCCGGCAAGCCACCTGACGACCGCGTCGTCGACGACCGTGACCGCCACCGCGGAGCCGCGCATCCCGCGGGCGAACACCGCCAGCGCCAGCCCGACCAGCACCACCGCAGCCACCAGCCAGCCGACGCCGCTGGTCTGCAGCCGATACGGCAGCGGCGGTGGCGCCCCGGTTGGCCGCCGCCGACGCGGCGACCGGACAGCCTCTCGGAGGGTGGGGTGGACCGGCGGGGCGCTCGTTGGTGTCGACTGGCCTGCGGACACGTCCATGGCCCCTCCCAACCGGGACAGCTCAAGCCCGCTTGTCAAGGCTCGGAACGCGCCGCACGATCAGCCGCTTGCGGGCGGACGCAGTCGGGGCGGGCTGAGCAGCAAGCTGCCCTGCGCGTGGAGGGCGGCGGCCGGCCGCTGGTGACCCGCAGCAGGGGGGAGCAAGCTCCCCCACGGCCCCCCAGAGCGCCTGTCCCCTGGCCAGGGTCGATCCGGAGGTTCACCGGGCAGGACTGGCTGGGACCGATGTGCTTGCTCAGGTGTGGGCAGCCGTGCCCGAGGGTATGGCGCTTCGGTAAGTGCTTCCATGAGCCGGCGACAGGGAGGGTCCGTGCCCGCGACGCTTCCCGAGGCGGTCCTGGCCGCCGCCGGCGACCGCCGGGCGGGCGCGACCCAGATCGCGCGGCAGGCGATCCACGGGCTGCTCCTGGTGGCGGGCGACTGCGCCCTGCTGGATGCCGGCGCGACCGCCCTGCTGGCCGGGCAACCGGCCATGGCCCCCATCTGGCACGTGGCCCGGGCCGCCCGCGCAGCCGACCCCGTGGCCGCTCTCAGCGAGCTCGGCCGGCGACTCGACACCGAGGCCGGGCAGGCGGTGGCCGGGGCGGTGGCCTGGCTCCGGGCCCTGGGCGGGCCGGTCCGGACCGCGTCCTCCAGCTCGCTGGTGGACCAGGTCCTCGACCGGCTCGGCGCTGACGCGGCCGGCAACCCGGCCAGGGGCGAGGTCGCGGTCGTCGGCGCCGACGCTGTCGGCCCGGCCGTGTTCCTCAACGGTGCCGGCACCCGCGAGCTGGTCGCCCGGGTCCCGGCGATCGTGGTGGCCACCTCGATCAAGCTCGTCCCCGAGCACGTGCTCGACCACCTGGCCGCCCCCGGTTTCGAGCGCATCCCGCTCGCTGCCGTGGCCGCGGTCGCGCTCGGCGACGAGGTGGTGGACCCCGCCGAAGCCGGCCGGCGCGCAGCCCGGGCCTGGTCTTCGACCGCCGGCACGACCCCGAGACCGGGTACGACGAGCTCGTGGTGGGCGAGCGGCGGCCGTAGCCGACCCTGACCTCGGCAGGGCGGGCCAGGGATCTCCCAGGGGGATCCCCGATGGCGGTGGCGCCGGCTCGGGGGCATGCTGGTCCTTGCAACCACCACGATGCGAAGGACACGAGAAGACATGAACGACTACTTCCGCCGGGAGGGCCTGATCCGGCCCCGCCAGGGCCGGCTGCTCGGCGGGGTCTGCGCCGGCCTGGGCCGGCGCTTCGGGCTCTCGCCCTGGACGGCACGGATCCTGTTCGTGCTCATCCTAATGCTGATTCCCGGAAGCCAGATCCTGGTCTAGCGGTCAATTCGATCTGGCTACCAATTGACCTGCGGAATCGTAGCTGCTGCACACGATCTCCTGGTCAGTGAGGACGACGCTGCGCACCACGGGTTGCCGCCGGGGCATGACCCGCCGGTGGGACAATACGTGCATTGACACCTCGGCAGGGAGGCGTACCGATGGCGACACTCGTCCGGCCTCGGCAGGGCAAGCTCATCGCCGGCGTCTGCGCCGGCCTGGCCGCGCGCTTCGGCATCAGCGTGACCCTCGTTCGGATCATCTTCGTCATCTTCGCGGTGACGGGTGCGGGTGAGCTTGTCTACCTGCTGCTGTGGGTGCTCGTCCCCAAGGCACCGGAGTAGCACCCCACGCCACTACCGGCCGTTGTTGTGGAGCACGTTGTACCGCGGCCGCTCCGTCTGGATCGCGAACGCCTCGGCTTCCAGGGCCTCACGCCTGGTCGGGTAGTGGATCAGGGTGATCCTGCGCGCCTCGACCCACCACGGTCGTTCGCTGTGTTCCTGAAGGCGGTTCAGGGTCTGCCGGCCGGTGATGCCGACGTACAGCAGCGTGTTGCCCGCGCTGTAGATCCTGTAGATGGTGGTGACCTCCTCGTCACCGTCCAACTCGGGCGTTGCAGAGTCGTGGTCACCCCGAATCAGCGCAACCACCCTTGCGATGATGGCGGGGTCGGTGATCTTGGGAAGGTCACCGTCCATCCGCTGCTCCACCTCATACTCCTGGGTCCGGCCGTGTCCGAACGAGCCCGGCGTCGCCCGGCTGCTGGCGGTCGTCCCCCGCTTCCAGGTCGGGGCGGTTCCCGGCATCCAGCTCGCGCCAGACCAGTGCGTCGCGCTGCTGGGCGATGAGGGCTTGCCTGGTGCGCTCTCGTTCGAGCTGCAGCCGGTAGGCGCGGCGCTCGCGGAGCTGCTCGGCAGCGAACGCGAGGATGGAGTCGCCCAGGAACGCCAGCAGAGCGAACACCAGCACGGTCCGAAGCGCGGTCCACATGACGGGGATTCCTTTCTCGCCTGCAGGCTGTGGTGGTCGTCCGGGGTGTGCTTGTGGAGTCAGCGGTCGCAGCGCGGCGACGTCGATGGGTCCCAGGCCGAGCGGCCCGACCAGCTCTCGTCGCAGACCAGGTGGGCCTCGGCGGCGCGCTTGGCAGCCGCTGTGGCCGCCTGGACGGTGTCGAAGCCGCGGTGGAGGGTGGTGTAGCGGGAGTCGGACCAGACCTCGGTGCCGCCGGGGTCGTCCGGGTCGGTGCAGACCAGGTACTCGGTCTGCCGCTCCACGTAGATGGTGGTCAGGTCTTCGAGGTCGACGTCGGCGGCGTAGTAGCAGTAGGTCACCAGCGCGCCAGGCCGGTCGCGGTGGTGGAAGCGGACGCTGAACGACTCGGAGACCTGGGCGTCACCGCCGACGTCGCCGCCTGGCAGCACCCCGCCGCCTCTCTGGACCCGCGTCCACGTTGGCTGGCGGTCGACGGTCGCACCTTGTGGTGGCTGTTGGTCGCTGTGGCTGATCGCGGCGTGGAGCAGCCGGGCGACATGGCTGAGCAGCCCGAGGAGTAGGACGGCTTGGGCGAGCTGGCGGACAATGCTCATCACGAGGGTTCCTTCCGGGATGGGCTGGGGGCCGGCCGCGCCTCGGTCTGCGGCCGGCCCCCTCGGGTTAGGAGGCGGCCGGCTCGACCGCCGGCTGGTCGGTGGCGGTCAACAGCCGGGCGCGGAGCTCCCGGTCGAGCTGGCCGGCCAGCTGGGGGTTCTCACGCAGGCGGCGGCGGGCGGCCTGGCGGCCCTGGCCGAGCTGCACCGTGCCGTAGCCGACCCACCCACCCCGCTGGCCGAGCAGCCCCACGTCGAGGCCGAGGTCGAGCAGGCCCGCTTCGGCGCTGAGGCCGTGGTCACCGTGCACCTCCAGCTCGCACGCCTGCCACGCCGGCGCGAGCTTGTTCTTCGTGACCTGCACCCGCACCCGGCTGCCCACCACCCGGTTCTGCTCGGTGACGCTGCGGGGCTGGTGCAGGTGCAGGCGGACCGAGGCGTAGTAGCCAAGCGCCCGCCCACCGGCGGTGTAGAGCGCCTGGCCGGGCGTGCCGGCGCGCTGGCGGAGCTGGTTGGTCGCCACCACCGCGACGTGCGCGCGGGCGATCTGGCCGGCGAGCTTTCTGAGGGCCTGGCTGAGCAGGTTGGCCTGCGCGCCGGGGTGCTGGTCGCCGATCGGCCCGGCCAGCTCCGCTTGGGGGACCAGCCCGGCGACCGAGTCGATGACTACCACGTCCACCGCACCAGAGCCGATCAGGAGGCTGGCGACCTGGAGGGCCTGCTCGCCGCTCTCCGGGCGGCACAGCAGCAGGCTGTGGGTGTCCACCCCCGCGGTGGCGGCCCAGGCGAGGTCCAGGGCGTGCTCGGTGTCGATGAACAACCCGATCCCACCGGCCTCCTGGGCGTGGGCGAGCGCGGACAGGGCGAGGGTGGTCTTGCCGACGCCTTCGGGGCCGTAGACCTCGGTGATCCGGCCGCGGGGGATGCCGCCAACACCCAGGGCGTGGTCGAGGGCGAGGCTGCCGGTGGGGATCACCGCCGGTGGAGTGGTTGCAGCCCCGTTGGGGCTGATGACGATGGCGGGGCCGAGCTGCTGCTCGACGGTGGCCAGCGCCGCGTCCAGGCGCCGGTCCCGCTCGCGCTTGGAGGCGTGTTCTGGTCGGATCGTGGTGGTGTTGGTGGGCATGTCAAGCTCCTTCCCCTGAGCTTGTCCGTACCGGTCGGGCGGGGCGTGGTGGCCTTGCGCTTCCCCGTGCGGGCCGGATGCGGCCCGCCGCAAGGCCACCACGCTGGTTGCTGTGGCCGCGGGTCGTGCTGTGGTCGTCGTGGTCGCTGTGGTCGCGGTGCGGTCCGGTTGGGGGCTGGCTGCTGGGGTCAGGTCAGCGGGGCGACCACCCCCTTGCCAGTCGCCTGGCCGGGCGGTGGCCGGGCCGGGCCGCCGACGCCCCGGTTGGCAGCCGGCGGCCCAGCCCACACCCGAGCGCGCCCGTGCAGATCGCCCGGAGGGCCGCAGGAGGCCCCACGGGCCTTGGGTGGCGGCGGCCCCAGCCCGCGCCGGAGGTCGCGACGGAGGCGCTCCGTGCTGGCCTGGTCAGGGGTCATTGGCGCGGCTCCTGGCTGGCGTGGCGGGCGAGCTCGGCGGCATAGCGGGCCTGGAACTGCTCCGGGAACGCCGTGCGGAGGCCGTCCAGGGCACGCACCGACGCCAGCGCCCGGCGCCGCCTCGGGACACGGTCGGCAGCGCGCAGGGGCAGCCGGGCGGCTTCGGCCTGGAAGCGCTGGGCGGCGAGGTCGGGGTGCTGGTCGGCCAGCCACACAAGCGCCAGCAGCCGGGCCTGCACCGCAGCCTGCGGGTCGACGACGCC
>WNFV01001229.1_pt1 | contig 35147 bp, 23 predicted proteins | sample 5400101 | NCBI WGS metagenome assembly WNFV01 (sample SAMN13153361, study PRJNA577476) | soil metagenome | isolation source: 115 cm soil or saprolite under grassland replicate 1 | place: USA:California | collected 2016-06-15 | reverse complement strand
CACTCGGGCAGGCAGCCACCCAGCTCGAGCATGGCCGCCACGATGACGACCCGGCATGGCTGGACTTCTGGGACCACGCCGACCTCGCCTGGCATACGATGCTCGCCGCGGTTGACCTGGGCGACCTGCCTGGAGCCGAGCAGGCGGCTCGTGGCGCGCTCGCCGCCGTGACGCGACCGCCTACCCACGCAACCACGCGTTGTACCTGACCTATCTGGCCGACATCCTGATCGCCCAGCAGGCACTCGACGAGGCGCTCCCGGGCGCCGCCCACGCCGTGACGCACGCCAGCGACCTGGACTCCTTCCGGGTGACGACCCAAGTCCGGACCGTGCTGGGCCGCCTCAGCGACCATGACCGTGAGCCGGCGGTCCGTGAGCTCCTCGACTGGGCCAGGCCGATGCTGCCGCTTGCCCTGCCACCATCATGGCTGTCGTCGGCGTGAGCGTCTGCGTCCACGAGCAGGACCCATCCGGCGAGCTGCTTCAGGTGGTGCGCCCGCTGTACGCCGAGATCTACGCCGAGCCGCCGTACCTGGAGGGACCCGACGAGGTGGCCGACTTCGCGGCCGGCTGGACCGGGTGCTGCCAGCAGCCCGGGTTCCGGCTCGTCGTGGCCGATGCCGACGGCGAGCCCGTCGGGTTCAGCTTCGGGCACCGCCTCGGGCCGGAGACCGACTGGTGGGACGGGCTCCTCGATCCCGTCCCCGCGCAGGTCACCCAAGAGTGGGAGCGGCGCACGTTCGCGGTGATCGAGCTTGCGGTCCGGGCGCGGCACCGCCGCCGTGGCATTGGGCGCATCCTGCACCAGGCCTTGCTTGCCGGCCGGGACGAACAGCGCGTCACGCTGCTTTCGCGTCCGGAGGCAGCAGCAGCGCAGGCAGCCTACGCGTCGTGGGGATACCGGCCGCTTGGCCGGCTGCGGCCAGGTCCTGAGACGCCGGTCTACCTCGCCATGCTTGGCGACCTGCCCGGGCAGGCTAGCTCGGACTCTGGGGATGCCTGCGGAATCAGCGGCACGTGAGCCCCGGCCCGTCGGCCGGGGCTTGGGGCATGAGGCAGCGGTTGCCTGGCCGTGGGCACGCCGACCTGAGCGCCGCGACCGGGTCCGTGACTGGGGTCTGCGATCGGCGGCGCAGCGGCTTCGGGTCCCGCGCAGCAGCGTTTCCTTCCCAGCACGAAACCCGCGCAGGTCCGTCACGTTCACCCGGCAAGGTTGTCCAGCGGGGACCAGGGGACCCTCAGACATCGATGACGCCAAGCTCCAGGTGCTTGCGGCGCAGTCGGCGGAGGCGGCGTCGGACTGGTTCTTGGCGACCGCGCCCTTGATCCGCAGCGTCAGCATGTCGTCGGAGTTGGTCAGGTCGGTGTCGCCGTAGCAGGACACCAGCCGATGCACGCCGGCCTTCAGGCAGGCGTCGGCGAACTCCTCCAGCTCCCTGGGCAGCCGCGTCAGGCGGTCCTCGTGCCAGACGATCACCGCGTCGATCTTGCCCGAGCGGATGTCGGCCAACATCCGCTCGTAGCTGGGGCGGCGCTTGCCCGTCCACGCCGACAGGTCGTTGTCGACGTAGGTGTCGTACACCTGCCAGCCCAACCGGTCGGCCAGCGCGTGGCAGTCCTCGCGTTGGCGCTCGACGCCGGCTTCGATGCCTTGGGGGTCGTTGGAGATGCGGTTGTAGATGGCGACCCTGGTGAAGATCGCGGCGCGTGGTGCCGGCATTGGCGTTACCCTCCCGTTCGGCGCGCTGGTCTGATTGTACCGACTTGGAGGGTCATTCAAAATCGTTCCCGGAGGGCAACGAGTTCTGCGAGCACTGAGGCCTGCGCGCCACCGTCCCGCCAAAGCACGTCGGGTCTCGAAGCCGAGGTCGCCAGGCGTGCCTGATCTTGTGAAGCCCATCACCCACTCCGCGAACCTCAATAGTGGTACGAGCATCGTGATAACCTAGGACTAGCTGTTAGGGAAAAATAGTGATTGTCACGAGGCGAACATGTGGCAAGCATCGGCGAAGAGCGCGTACGGCAGTCGAGTGTCGTCCGCCGCCACAGTGGTCCTCGCCGCAGCGGAGGAGCGAGGAGCGCATGGACACTCAAGAACTCGCCGCCAGAGCCTTGGGCGCTTTGGTTCCGCATCTTGGGCACCTTGCGACTCACGCCACCGAACGGCTCACCGACGCCGCCGCCGATCACCTCTATAGGCTCGTTAAGTCCCGGCTATCGGCTGACCGGGACAGCAATACCGCGCTTGCGCGGCTGCAAGAGCAACCCCAAGATGCTCAACGCCGAGCCACAGTCGAAGCCGCCTTGCCGAGGCCATCGCTGCCGATCCCCTCTTTGCCCAAGCACTCGCCGAAGCGGTTGGCCGGCTCGAGCCATCGGTGGGAACCCTTGTCAATCAGCTCGGCTCAACGATTGGACAGCTTGGCTCAACCATCACAAGTATCACTTTGAAGCGCATGAGTCGCAGTCAGTTCTCTATGGGCTCAATGACAGTCACCAACAGGCAGACTCGAGTCTCCATGTTCTGGATTGGCATTGCGTTGGTAGTTGTCGCGGTCTTGGCTATCTCGGCGCTAAAAGTTGCGCCCGCGGTTCCCGTCGTCAACGAGCTGCCAGTCATAAGCAGCCTGGCGAGTCAGCGCAATCCCGCGAAAGTCGTGGAGAGCTTCTACAAGTACCTCGCGGATGGAGATGTGAAGAGCGCCTGCAAGCTCGCTGACACAGACTTCAAAAGCAGGCTCCTGAAGGACACCAACGGCCTGACATTCAGTGTGCGAAGCTGTGAAGATCTTTGGACCGTGGCGCTGAATATCATGGATGCCGAGGACAAGAAGGCTCTCAAGTCAATCAAGGTCAGGCGGGCATCGGTCAATGGTAATGTCGCCGTCGTGCGCAATCGCGATGTCACCTTCCAGTCGGCACCCTCAAGTGCTGACAGCTCCCTATTCGCATCAGGGGACCCGAATTCTGAGTTCGTGAGCCTAGTCAGAAAGAACAGCAAATGGTACCTCCACGGATGGAGTGACAGCTCATGAATATCCGGCTCGGGAAGCGCCAAGCCCTGGCTACTGACGGGCAGGCGCGCGCGGGTTGCTGATTCCCTCACTGGCTCTCGATGGGACCGCGTCTGGTGGCCTATCGCCTCGGCTGCCGGCCATCCCCGGGTTGGCATATCGATGCATCCTAGGTATGCTTTGACGTATGCGTACCACGATCCGGGTCGATGACCAACTTCTGCGGGAGGCCAAGCAACTGGCTGCCCGTACCGGGCGCACCCTCACCGCGGTCTTCGAGGATGCACTCCGTGAGACGCTCAACCGGCAGCGTCGTCCCACAGCGCGAACGGTCGACTTCCCCACATTTCGAGGTAACGGCCTCCAGCCAGGGGTGGACCTCGACGACTCCGCCGCACTGATCGAGCTGATGGACCAGGCGGATGCAACTGATTGACGTCAATGTCTTGGTCTACGCTCACCGTGAGGAACTGCCCGAGCACAAGGACTACCGAACGTGGCTTCAGGGCGTGCTGGCAGGCGACGAGGCCTATGGCATGGCAGACCTGGTGCTGAGCGGCTTCCTGCGAGTGGTTACGAATCCGCGAGTGTTCAACATCCCGACGCCGCTCGATGTCGCCCTCGCGTTCACAGATCGCATGCGAAGCCAACCGAACTGTGTCCCTATCGCGCCGGGATCACGGCACTGGGACATCTTCACGAGCTTGTGCCGCTCCGCTGGGGCCAAGGGATACCTGGTTCCGGACGCATATCTCGCCGCCCTGGCCATCGAATCGGGCAGCGAGTGGATCACGACCGCTTCTGCAGACCCAGCGGGAACCACTCGCGGCGACTGGACAGTTCGCGTCCCGGAACGGGATCATGCGCCAGTCAGATCGAGGCGCATGTAGGGATGGTGAGGTGGACGTGTCGCAGGAAGGCTCCTTCGAGAGTGCGCTCGCAGCGACCGAGGAGCAGGCGGGCGCCACGCTCCGGGCCGCTGCCGCGGTGACTCGTGAGCTTCGCAAGGCCAAGGTCGCCGCGGCCGGTGGGCAGACCCGTGAGCTGCGGCGGGCGCTGGATGCGGCACAGGGGCTGGCCGCGAGCCTCGGCGATGCGGTCGGCGCGCTGCGGTCGGGGTTCGATTTCGACGAGGGCGAGTACCTGGCGTCCGGGTCGTACGCCAAGGAGCTGCTGGCCGCGGCCGCCGCTCGGGGGGTCGACATGTTCGAGGAGGACGAGCGGCTGCTGTGCTACCCCTCGCTGGTCCGGGTCCTGCCCGACCAGGCCGCGCTGGACATCGACCGCAGGCGAGAGCGCCGTCTGCGCCCGTCGGTGGTGGCCGACCTGCTGGGCGCCGCGCAGAGCCGCGGGCCCCGGTTCCGGCCGGAGCCCTTCCTGGACTCCCTGCGCGCCGCCTATGAGCTCGTCGTGGCCCGGCAGGCCAAGAAGGCGGACGCGGTGGTGCGGCTGGTCGACGTGTGGGCGGTGCTCACGCTGCTGCCAGGGCAGAGCAGGGAGTACACCAGGCAGGAGTTCGCCCGCGACCTGTACCTGCTCGACCAGAGCGGCGTCACGACGGCGCCCCGCGGCGGGCGGCGGTTGCGCTGGAGCGCGAGCACCGGGACCAAGAGCGCCGGGGTGCTGACCACGGTGGCGCGCGGGGGCCAGCAGCAGCGCTACTGGGGGATCTCCTTCTCCCTGCCGGCTGCCGAGTCGGGCGACCCGTTGGCGCCATGATGGCGGGGCGACGCATCGAGAGCGGGCCGGCGGTCGGTGCCGGGCTCGAGGTGGATGAGTACCTGGAGTTCCTCAGCAAAGAGTACCTGGCGGGCTTCATCCGCCACGGGGGCGCGTCGGTGAAGGTCGTGGTCGCCGGCGACGACGACGTCTCCGCCCGGTTCCATACCGGGCTGGCCGCCGACGCCGCCGCCGAGGGGTTCGTGCACGCGGGGGTGGACGCCGCCGGCACGCGGGTCCATCTGGCCGATCAGCTCTTCTTTGCCATCGCCGCGCAGGTCGACTGGGCCGCCCTCGCCGGGCGGGCGGTGCGGGCCGCCTACGACGCGGCCGCGTTCCCGGTGCCAGGGCCGCCAGGCGATCTGGCGGTGGCCGCTGTGGCCGCCTACCACCAGGTGGACGCCCGCGAGCTGTACCGCAGTGTGCGGCGTGCGCTGGAGCATGCGCTGCTGGGCGCGACCGGGCTGGCCCACGAGTTCCGGCTGGCGATGCTGCGGCTGTGCCAGGCCGAGCTTGGCGTCGGCGAGGTCGACGTGGCGGAGCGCGACGCGGTGCTGGGCTGGCTGCGGGGCGAGCGGGTCGCGCTGGCGCTGCTGCGCCGCTCGCTCATCTACGGGCGGATCGGGCGCCACAGCGCGCGAGCGATGCTGACCTCGCTGGCGAGCTGGCTGGCGCTGGTCGGCCGGGGAGGGCTGGTGCTCGACGTCGACCTCGCCCGCCTGGCCGTGGGGCGCCGCCCGCCGGTCGAGCAGCGCGAGGGGGTCTACTACTCCAAGGCGGCTGTCCTGGACGCCTACGAGGTGCTGCGCCAGCTCATCGACGCCACCGACGTGCTGTCGGCGGCGATGGTCGTGGTGGTGATCCCGCCGGAGCTGCTCACCGACGAGGTTCGTGGTCTGCCCGCTTACAGCGCGCTGCACCTTCGCGTCGCCGACGAGGTTCGCGACCGGCGCCGGCCCAACCCGTACGCGGGCCTGGTCCGGCTCGAGGCGAGACTCGAGGCGGTGGCGGTCCGGTGACCGAGGTGCGCGCCCCGGCGAGCGGGCACGATCAGGTGGCGGCCCGGCGCGCGGTGGAGGCGCTGCGCTCTGGCGTGCCGAGCCGGGCCGCGGTGGCGGCGCTCGGCTCGGCCCAGAGCGAGATCGAGGATCGCTTCACCGGGTTGCTCGAGCAGGCCCAGGAGGGCTCCGTCAGGGCGCGGCACCCGGCCGCCGGGCTGCTGATCGGTGGTGGCTTCGGCTCGGGCAAGAGCCATCTGGTGGAGCATCTGGCGCAGCTGGCATTGGAGGCCGGGTTCGTCGTCGGCAGGGTCGTGGTGAGCAAGGAGACGCCACTGTACGACCCGGTCAAGGTGTTCAGGGCGGCTACGGCCAGCGCTGTCGTCCCGGGCGGGCACGGTCCGGCCCTGGTCGAGGCGGCGGCCGGGCTGGATCCCGGCACGCCCGCCCACGCCGAGCTGTGGCGCTGGGTGAGCTCCCCGGGTGCCGGCCTCAACGAGCGGTTCGCCGCGACGCTGCTGCTGTTCGACCGGCTCGGCGCCACCGACGGGGAGCTCCACGACGCCGTGGTCCGCTTCTGGTCGGGTGACCCGATCAAGGTCGCGGACGTCCGCCGCCGTCTTCGGGAGGTCGGTGAGGCCCGCTACCCGCTGCCGTCGGTGCCCGCGCGCGAGCTGGCGCGCCAGCGCTTCCGCTTCGCGGCCCGGCTGATGGTCGCGGCCGGCTATGCGGGCTGGCTGGTGTTGTTCGACGAGGTCGAGCTGATCGGGCGGTACTCGGTGCTCCAGCGCGGCCGGTCGTACGCGGAGCTCGCCCGCTGGCTGCGGGGTGAGCCCGAGGACCCCGGGTTGCCGCTGGTGTCGGTCCTGGCGATGACCGACGACTTCGAGGCGGCGGTGCTGTCGGGCAAGAGCGACCGGGAGCTGGTGCCCGCCAAGCTCCGTTCCCGGCAGACGCTCGAGAACGATGAGCTCGCCGCCCTGGCCGAGGTTGGCATGCGTGCGATCGACCAGGACATGCTGCTGCTGGCGCCGCCCGACGACGCCGAGCTCGACCGGGCCTACGGGCGGCTCAAGCAGCTCCACGGCGAGGCGTTCGGCTGGGACCCGCCGGACGTGGCCGGCCTGGAGCGCTTGGGTGCGACCAGGATGCGGCAGTACGTGCGCGCCTGGATCAACGAGTGGGACCTGGTCCGGCTCGACCCGGAGTTCGCCCCCCAGACCGAGGTGGTCGGCGGCGCCCTGGACGGCGCCACCGGCTACCGCGAGGACCCCGACCTGGAGGGAACCGCGTCCGAGGGCACGTCCGACAGCAGCCCCTGACCACCGGCGGCAGCGTCCTGGCACCCCTGATGTCGCCTACCGCCGCTGGGTGCCGCACGCCGTCAGATCCTGGACGAGCAGCTCGAGGCATGATTCCTCGTGGACGGTGACGCCGAGGGACTGCATCGCCGGGGCGAGCTCGGCGTCCCAGCGGGCCTCGACCGGCTGGCCCGAGAGCGGTTGCAGGACTGAACCGCGCCGCTCAGCGTCGGACGCGGCCCGCTCGTAGTCGTCGGCGCGCATCCGCCACGGCAGGACGGGCAGCGACTGGTGCAGCCGGTTGGCAAGCTCGATCCCGGGCCAGTCGAAGTCGCCGTGGTAGCCGAGGGCCGCGCCACCTTCGGCGAGCCGGCGCAGCAGCCAGACGGTCACCCAGGCGGCGCTTCCCTCGGTGCAGACCAGCGGCGCGCGGGCGCCGGCATCCATCGCCGCCTCCAGGACGCGCGGGTTCTCGCACACGCGCACCAGCGTGCCCGCTGGCATCTGCCAGCGGATGCGGCGGAGGTCTCTGAGGGTGAGGTGGACCTCCTCACCCTCAGTCGCCCGGCTGCGCAGCCAGTCCTCGCGCCAGCCCTCGCCAACCGGTGCCAGGCCCAGAGTCAGGACGGTGGAGGAGACCTCGTCGGTCCGCACGCCGGCGCTGTGCCACAGGGTCCGCCGCCGCTCCGGAGACAGTCGCGCCGAGGGGTCCTCGCCGCTCCGGAGCGCAAGCGCCCGCAGCACCAGGCGGGCGAGCACGGTGTCGTCATCGAGCCCGTGGGCCGAGCCGGTGACCTGGAAGGCCAGCTCACCACGGCCGACCGACGCTGCGTCCGGTTCCGCGAGCAGCGCGACGAGTGCCTGGATCGCCTGGGCGAGCAGCCCAGCGGCGACCTCGTGCCGGTACCTGCCGAGGGTGCCGGCACGACGGATGCCCTCCAGCCAGGTGGCTGTCCACGGGGCGGCGCCCAACCCGCCGGCGGCCAGGGAGCTGGCGGCGTCGCTGTAGAGTCGTTCGCGCGCTGTCGCCGCCGCCTGGCGCTGTGCGCGCCGGTCCGTCAGCGGCCCGCCGAGCTCGGTCAGGACCTCCACCAGGCCACCGCCGACCGCGGTCGCGCGCAGCCGGGCGTCGAGCTCGGCCATTGCGATCATGAGGCGCGGCCCCAGCACGGGCCTGCCCAGCAGCCCTGACAGCGCCAGGCGCTGGGAGTCGTCGAGATCGCGGAGCTCCAGCTGGCCGGTGACGGTGACGCCGGTCCGCTCCAGGCGCTCGCGGGCCCGCCGCCACAACCCCTCCAGTGACGGCTGCGCCAGCCACCGCCTGGTCTCCGGCTCGAGTCGCACCGGGACCTTCAGACGCTGACCAGGCGCTTGCGCCGCCCGTCCCACTCGAAATGGACGGTCGCCACACCCCGGGCGCCCTGCTCGCGCAGGCATTCGTAGATGCTGAGCCGGGGGACGGTGGGGAACGTCCCCCACATGCGCTCGCTGGTGATGATGAAGTCGAGGTCCAGGTCGACCAGCAGCCCGAGCAGGCGACCGTGGGTCGGCTCGTCGACCTTGGCGAAGGCGTCGTCGAGCAGGATCAGCCGCGGGGTGGCCGGCCACTGCTCGGCCAGCGCGTTGAAGTGGGCGGCCGCCGCGGCGAACAGCGGCAGATAGGACACCACGCGCTTCTCGCCCTCCGACAGGCCGATTCGTGGGCCGAGGGTCCGCTCGCTGCCCGGCCTGGAGGCGTCGACGACCTTGACGGTGAAGGAGTGCCAGGCACGGTAGTCGAGGGCCGCGCCGAGGTGCGCCAGGTAGCCGGCGCTCGGGTCGGCCTGCCGGGCTGCTTCGATGCGGCGCTGCAGCGCCTCGCGCAGCGCGGCCCGCTCCTGGAGCGGCCGGAGCTGCCCGGGAGTGGGAATGAGCTCGACCGTCCGCCGCACGTCCGCGTCGGCATCGTGCCGCAGCCGCCATTCGAGCCGCACGCCGAGCCCCTGCGAGCTGCGGACCGAGCCGAGCAGGCGGTTCATCTCGCGCTCGAACGAGCGCGCGCCGTGGAGCTGCTTGGCGAGGTTGTCGCCCAGCTCACCGAGCAGGTGCCGCTCGAACACCTCCTGCTCTCGTCTGGTGAGCGTGTCGCGGGACCTGGTCGCGTCCTCGCGCAGGCGCGCCGCGACCGCGGCGACCGGGTGATGCCCGGCGTCGTCGTGCAGCTCGAAGACCTTGATCCCGTCGATCTCGTCCACCGAGGCGTCGTAGCCACCGGCAAGGCTGGTGCGGAGGTCCTCGTAGCGGTTGAGGATCGCGGCCGCGCTCAGGTCCCGCGAGGGCGGCGCGAGCTGCCCGCTCAGGTCCTTCACCAGTCCGTGCAGGCTGCGCAGGCCGACGCGCTCCGGTGCGGGGGCGAGCGGCGCACGGGCCAGCGCGCTGTCCTCGAGCTCGGCGGCGACGCCGGCGGGGCCGGTGGGCGCCCGGTCACCGACGGCCGGCAGCTCGACCTCGCGGAGCTGGTCGGCGACCTCGCCGTTGGGGAGGCCGGCGGCGAGCAGCACGCCGGGCAGGCGCAGGGCCAGCCGCAGCCGCTCGGCCTCGCCGGCGAGGCCGCGGTAGGCGTCCTCCCGCTCCAGCTCGCGATGCCGCCAGTCCTTGAATGCGCCGACGGCTCCGGCCATGGCCCGGTGCTGTGCCCGCTCGGCCTCGGGCAGCGCCTTGCCGGCCGCTCGTAGCGTTGCCTCCGCGGCGCGCTCGCGGGCGAGCAGCGTCTGCTCGTCGGCGCCGACGGACGCCTCCAGCTCCGCGAGCTGCCCTGCCTGGCTCGCCCAGGCGGACCGGGCGCCCTCGAACGCCCGCTCGGCCTCGGCGCGCCGCGCCGCCGCCGCGGCCAGCTGCTGCTGCTCACCGGCGTGCTGTGACAGCGCGCCCGCGATGCGCCGCACGTGAGCGACCAGCTGCTCCAGGTCCTCCTGCAGCGTTCTCGCCGTGTGCGTGACCGCCAGCAGCGCATCCCGCTCCGGCGGCAGGTTCGCCGATGCGGCGGCCGCCAGGAGCGCCTGCCGTTCCGTCGCGGCCCTGGACTGCGCCGCCTCGAGCGCCGCCTGGGCGTCCGACAGCTCTTTGACGAGGTCCCGCTCGTCGCCGTCCTTGATCCGGAGGATGGTCCATGCCCCCCGCAGCTCGACGTCGGTGGGCACCGCGGTCGCGGCGAGGGCGGTGCGCCGCTCGCGCGCCTGGCGGGCGCGCGCGTCCAGGTCGCGCAGCCGCTGTTCCGCTTCGCGGATCCGCGTGACCAGCTCGGCCAGGCGGCGCGCGCGCGCCGCCGCGCGGGTGGCCGCCCCGATGTACTCCGCGCGGTCCTTGGCGTGCGCCCCGTGCGCCACGCCGAGCCGCCAGATGCCCGAGGTGGTGGCGACGCTGGCGGCTGAGCGGTCAGGGGTCGCCGCGATGCAGGCGAGCAGGCGCCGCACCTGCGCGGCGCTCACCCCGCCGGTCTGGTTGGGGACCGGGACGAGCAGGTCCGCGAGCGTCGGACCGGCATGGGGAACGGTCGGGTCGATGACGAGATCACGGGTGCCGGGGTCCAGCAGGACGCCGTCCCGCGACACCCAGCCGGCCAGCACCCCGCTGGCCTGCAGCGCGGCCTCGAGGCCGGCGCGCTGCCCGGCCTCCAGGTGTGGGGCGAAGTCCACCAGCAGGTGGAAGGGCGCGCCCGCGGACGGGTCCCGGTCGGCGACGGACCAGCCGGGCCGGGGCGGCGGGTACTCCCTGGCGGCCTCGACGCGGCGGTGCTCGTCCTGAAGGTCACGCAGCTCCTTGCGGGCGCGCTCGAGCGCCAGCTCCGCGGCGAGCAGTTCCTCGTCCGAGCGTCGCCGCGGGCCGGTGAGGAGCTGCCTGGCCGTGGCCGCCACCCGCTCGGGGACGTCCGGGTCGAGCGCTGCCGGACCGGTGGCGGTCGCCCCGCCGGCAGGCAGCGCGTCCGCGAGCAGTTCCTCGAAGGGGCTGTTGTCGAGGCCGATCTCGGCCAGCAGGGGCGTCGCGAGCCAGTCGAGCACCGAGCTGGCGTAGCGGGCGCTCTCGGCGGCCACCGCTCGCTGGGCGGTCCCGGCGGCTCGCCGCGCCTGCTCCAGCCGCGCTTCGACGCCGGCGGCGCGCTCCTCGGCCCGCTGTGCCGCGCTGGCCAGCCGCTCGACCCGCTGGACCCGGTCCTGCAGCTCGGCCGCGGTCCTCCTGCGCGCGCCGACGACAGGGGCGGCACCGCGCAGCGCGGCCTCCAGCCCTTGGAGCGCGGCGGTGGTGGCAGGCACGTCCAGCACCCTGGCCGACGGCCGCGGCACCTCATGGGCCATCCCGTCGAGGTCCCGCAGCAGCGCGCCGCCGCCACCGAGCATGGTCGTGGAGGCCGTCACCGCGCTGCCGAGGTGCGTATCGTCCACGCCGATCCCGCGCGCGGTGCCCAGCAGCTGGCCGTGCCGCTGGCGCGCGGCGGCCATCTCTCCGGTGAGCTGTCCGGCGCTGCCCCGCGCCCGCTCGGCGGCATGCTCCTCCGCCTGGCGGCTGATGGTCGCGGTGCTCGCCGCGGACTCGGCCGCCTGACGCGCCTGCCCGACGGCCGCGCGCCGGTCGCGCAGCTCCATGAGGGAGCGGTATGCGGCCGAGTCGCGCAGCGCCCGCAGCGTGTCGTCGGCCGTGCCGCGCTGCTCGCGGAGGGATGCGAGCCGCTCGGCGGTACCCTCGACCTGGTCGAGCTGGCCCGCCCAGGCGCGGTGCGTCTCCTGTTCCGCCCGGCGTACCGACATCCAGCCCTCGAGCGCCTGCCAGACCGTCCTGGCGAGGCCGCGGATCTGACCGTGCACGTAGCCACGGTAGCCGGCGACGAACTGCTCCACCGCGCTGGCGGTCGCCTCCAGCCGCGCGAGCTCGTTCCGGATCCCTTCGAGATCGTCGAGGTTGTGGGCGACCGACTCGAGCACGTCCTCGTCGAGCGGTGGGAGCGCCTCGCTGAGCACGCTGGCGAGCTGGCCGGCCTCGATACGGTCGCCGATGGTCGGCCTGCGCAGCCGGTGCAGCAGGTGCACCACATTGCGGTAGCGGCGCTCGTCCGCCAGCCCGAACAGCTCGCCCATCACACGGCGCCGGTACTCGCCGGGGCTGGTGAAGCAGTTGTGCTCCCCAACCTCGGCGCGCAGGGCGTCCAGCGGCCGCGGCTGCCGTCCGACCAGCAGCGGCAGGTCTTCGCCGACCCGCCGGGTGGTCAGGAAGTAAGTGGCCTTCGCCTCGCCCGTCGCGCGGGACGCCTTGATGGCGGCGCCGAGGGTGCGCACGTGCTCGACCCTGTCCTCGTCGACCCGCGCGAGCTCGAGCCACACGTAACCGAGACGGTTGGAGTCCGGTGAGCCGTCCAGCATCAGCCAGCGGAAGCTCGTTCGCTGCGCCCCGGTGGTATCGATCGCGCGGATGTCCGCGTCCAGCAGGAACGGCAGCAGGACCTCGAGCGCCCGCGTCTTGCCGGCGCCGTTCCTGCCGCGCAGCAGCAGACGCCCGTCACCGAACTCGAAGACCTGGTCGTCGTACTGCCAGACATTGAGGATCCCGCCACGTCGCAGACGGAAGCGGTGCGGGAAGGTCGGCAGGGTGGTCGGGTGCGGCGGCGTGCCCGTCATCGGCGCTCCCCATCGTCGCTGGGACGTGGCTCGCCTGAGCCCAGGTGCGACCGGGCTGGTGCGCGGACCCGCGACCGGTAGCGGGCGGCGGCAGCGAGGAGCACGAGCCCTCCGCCCGCCGTCTCGGCGGACTCGGCGCGCGCCCGCCCCGCCGGCGCGACCAGCCGCATCGAGGCGAGCAGGTCCAGCACGTCGCGCTCCAGCCTCGGCAGGTCCTCGAGATATCTGCCCGACCAGTGAGAGGCGTGGCGGCGGCACAGGTCGGCGAGGAGCTCGTGCACCAGCCCGCCAGGGACGGGCACGCCGGCGACCAGGCGGTCTCCAGCGGCCGGCGTGCCCGCGTCGTCCGGGCGCAGTCGCTCGACCAGCGCGTCCAGCAGGAGCAGCGCGGCCTGCGGCACGGTGCCGGCGTCGGGGAAGCGAAGGTCGCTCAGCTCGTCACGCCGGTCCACCAGCGCCACGCCCTCCGCGCGCACCTCCGCCACCAGGTCGAGCAGCTCCGAAAGCGTCCTGGCCTCCCTGCGCTGGTTGGTACGCAGCCAGACGCGCTCCGCCTCGTCGAGGTCGTCGAGGTAGACCACGGGGGTCTCGACCAGCCGGCGCCGCACGGAGACCCGAGGCCCACCGTGACCAGGTGCGGCGGCGCGCTCAATGAGGTCGTCCGCCCCCGTCGCCCGCGCCAGCGGGCCGGCGACCAGATGGCGGACGACCTCGCGGTCGATGGTGGCCAGCGCCTCCGCACCGGCGTCGTCGGCGTAGGACCCGACCGAGCCGTCCGTCTCGCTGATCGCCCGCCAGGCGACGAGCTGGCGCAGGGCGGCCGCGAGCGCGCGCCGCTCACCGGGAGCGTCCGGCTCCTGGATGCGCAGGCCGGCGTCGGCCGCTGCCGCGCGCACCCTCGCCACCAGCTGCGACAGCAGCATCTGCTCGGGTGCCGTGACCAGCACGGACAGGACGAGCGCCAGATAGGCGTACGTGCGGGGCGTGAACGGCGCGCCGCTCGGGCGCGTCAGCCGGCGCCCCGCGCCAGGGCCGAGCCCCGTCTTGTAGAGCCGCGCGAAGCCGGCCTGGACGACCAGGCGGTAGCCCAGGACCTGACCGAACTGCGCCACCAGCCAGTCCGCATGCCGGCGGATCAGCCCGAACGTCTCGGCATGCTCGCCGTCAGCGGTGACCAGCGGGTGGGCGAGCAGCAGTCGGGCGGCGTCGCGCCGCTCCGCCTGCAACGCGGCGTCGTGATCGACCCGGGCGCCGGCCATCAGGCGCTCCACTCCCTGGCGACCAGCCGTTCCATCTCGCCGAGGCGGCCGACCACCAGCGCGGCGTCGTCGATGCCCAGGTCTCCGTCCGCTGAGCGGAGCACCGTCCGCTGACCCGGCACGCGGGTCAGGACCAGGCCGAGATCGAGGTCGAGGTCGGCGGCGCGCGCGCCGGTCAGTGCGGGCGTGCCGGCGGCGAGTGCCCTGGCGAGCAGGTCGAGCAGGAGCCGCATGGCCTCGGGGGAGAGCCGCGCCTGCTCCAGGCGCTCACCGGCGCTTCGCAGCTCCGCCGCGGCGTCCATCCGCCGCATCGCCGCGTCCTCAGCCTGCCGGCGCAACCGCTCCTTCTGGAGGCGGTGATCCTCCACGGACGCCATCCGACCGCGCGTGGCGCGGCTCCCAAGCTGGCGCAGGCTCACCGCCACCTGCGCGGCCGGCGCGGACCACCAGCTCTCCGACGCAGGCACCGGGCGCTCCTCGTCTCCGGGAACGGCGAGATGCCGCGCGCCGTACAGGCCGAACGCCGCCACGAACAGATCGTGGGCCTGCTCGGGAGCCGCGGCGTCGAACCACGCCGCCAGCCGGAGCAGGTCACGGCGCCTGGAGGCGCCACGGTACGAGGCGCCGATCAGCCGCTTGGCATTGGTGAACAGTGTCTGCAGCGCCTGACGGGTGGCGGCGCGGAGCTGCTCGACCTCGCTCGGCCCGTGCTCACTGCCCGCGAACCAGGCGCGAAGCGACAGCCAGTCGTCCAGGTCCCGGCCCCGTGCGCGCTCGATCCGCCCGCGCGTCGGGTCTGCCTCCTCGAGCGCCCGCAACGAGCCGGCGCCCTGCTCGAGCAGGGCGAGCAGCCGTGGCAGGTGTGGCCAGAGGCGCTCGAGGCCAGCCTGGATTCGCGGCGTGTACCGTGCCACCTCGTCCAGCAGGGACTCGATGTAGTCGAGCAGCAGGTTCTTGAAACCCGCGTACTCCGCGCTGTCCAGGTCGTAGCGCGACAGCACCTGCCCGACATAGGCGTAGAAGTCCCGGATGGAGTTGGCGAAGTCCTCGAATTGCAGGAAGAGCGTGGTGACGGTCTCCTGCGCCACGTCGACGGTGAGCGCTCCGTCCGCCACGCCGGCCGCCATCCGGTCGATCTCGCGCGCCAGCACGGCCAGCAGCTCCCTGCTGACCTCGCGGGCGCCCTCGGCAGCCGCCAGCACCTCGTCGACCTGCCGCTGGACCCGGCGCCCGAGCTTGGAGACCTGGTAGCGCGAGCGGGCGCGGTGGTACTCGGCGATGCTGCCGACCCTGATCGTGTGCGAGCTCGGAAGCAGGTTCCCCTTGCCCTCGAGGTACTCCAGCTTCTCCGCGGCAGTCTCCAGCGAGAGGTCGATGCCCCCGTCCACGAGGCGCTCGACGATGTCCTTCGCCGACAGGTCCGCCAGCAGCGAGGCGCAGAACAGGCGCATGATCTCGATGTACAGACCGTAGTCCTGCGCAGCCAGGTAGTGGTACGCGCGCAGGCGGTCGCGGTCCTCACCGCCACCCTGCTCCATCGACCCTCCCGCATGCCACGAGGTTCGCGCTCTCCAGAGCGACAAAGCTTAGCCGCTCGCCGCGACAAGCCGTGCATCAATATCGGGCAAGATGGCACTGGTGCGCACCGCTCAGCCGGGTCACCGAGCGGCCCACGACACGACGGAGCCGGAGGGCGATGGGAGGAGGACCACCGGGCCGATCCGGCGACCCGCTGGGGGTCGAGCGGGTCGCATTCTTCAGCTTCGGGTTGAGCTTCTGGGTGATCGGCCGGTTCTGGGTCGGCCATCACCTCACCTTCCAGCACATCAAGCGCTGGGATCCGGCGATGGTGTGGATCAACCTGCTGCTGTTGGCGTGCATCGCCTTCCTGCCGTTCCCCACCGCCGTGCTGGGCAACAACATCAACTTGGCGGTCGCGGCCCGCCTGTATGCGGCCAGCGTGATGGTGACCGGGCTCGCGTTCACACTGCTGTGGTGGTACGCGACCGGCAGGGGCCGCCTGGTGGACGAGGACCTCGACCCGCGGTTCCGCCGCTCCACCCTGCTGCGCACGCTCGCGACTCCTATCGTGTTCGGGCTGTCCATCCCGCTGGTCACGGTGCGGGTGGCCGTCGGGGTCGGGTGGCTCAGCCTCGCCCCGCTGCTGTGGGTACTGCTGGTGCCGGCAGCTCGGCTGGTGATCCGCCTCGTCGTCCTGGAGCGGCGACACTGGCGCGGCAGGCGTCGGCCCACGAGCCAGCAGCTCTAAGCAGCCTGCCCAAAGTTCTGCGCGTAACCCCAGGGGGCCCAGGGTCAGCGGTGCGGTCGCCAGCCGCCTGTGCGCGCTGCGAGCATTGAAGGCGGCGTAAACCTGCCTGGTTCCAAGACCCCTGCGTTCTTATAGGCTTTGTGCGCGATAAGCTTTGTGCGCTGGGACCTTGTCAGAAGGACGACAGCCAGTGAGCGACCGGATGCCGGCGCCAGTCGGGCCGCAGGAGCGCGGGCGGGGGCGGCGCTGGCGGCGGTCCGCCCGCGCCATCGCGGTGGTGATCGTCATCGTGGTGGCACTCGGGTTCGCGGTCCCGCTCGCCCGTGGCCTGCTGGACGAGAGCGACACGCCGATCCGCGCTGACAGCTGGGAGCGGCTTCCCAGGCCGCCGGCCAACGACGTGCTGCCTGGCCCTGACCGGGGCGCTGCGGTCTGGACGGGCAAGGAGCTGATCCTGCTCGGCTCGTACACGTACCGCCCCCCAGGCTCGCCGAGGAGGCCGCCCAATGGGCTTGCGTACAACCCGGCGACCCGGCGCTGGCGGGTGCTTCCGGACCCGCCCCTCCAGCCAAATGAGGGCGTGGGCGGGCCCCCGGTGTGGACGGGCAAGGAGCTGATCCTGGCTCCTGCCGGGCGCGCCTACGACCCGGCCGCCAACACCTGGCGGCGGTTTACCCCTGCCCCCACGGGGTGGCTTCCGCGCGTTGGGGGTTCCGAGCCGGTCTGGACCGGGGCGGAGGTGCTGGTCTGGGGCACCGCGGACCGCGACGAGGCCTCACGGAAGACCATCGACGGTGGCCGCGGCGCCGCCTACGACCCGGCGACCGACCGCTGGCGGCGGCTGCCGCGGTCGCCGCTCAACTACCGAACCGGGGCGATCGTGGCCTGGACCGGCCGGCTGCTGCTGGTCATCTCGGGGTCGTGTGGCGATGAGGGGCGCATCCGCTGCCGGGACGGCGCCGCCTACGATCCAGCCGCCAACACCTGGACACCGATCCCGGCGCCGGCCGGGGGGGTGATCGTGCCCGAGGTGGCGAGCGCTTGGACCGGCAGTGAGCTGATCATCTGGTCCGCGATCGAGAACAGGGAGGGGCCGCCCCGCGGCAATGTCGCCAGTGCCTATGACCCGCGCAGCGGGCGGTGGCGGACGCTCCCGCCCGCCCCGATCATCCCTCGCCGACTGGCCGGGGTCGTGTGGGCCGGCGATCGGCTGCTGGTCTGGGGCGGTATCCGGAATCTCTCCGACGTCAGGCTCGCCTACCCTGATGACGGTGCCGCCTACGACCCCCGCAGCAACCGGTGGCGCCCGCTTGCGAAGGCGCCGGTTCCCGGCCGCGCCTGGCCGCTGGCCGTGTGGACGGGCGACCGGGCGATCTTTCTCGGCGGCATGAACCCCGGGGACCGACTGACCATGGACCGCGGCAACATCACCGCGATCACCGAGCAGGGCGCGGCCTACTATCCAGTCGGCCTGCGAGGCGGCGGGGTAGGCAGCGCCGCAGGGCGGCCAGCCGCCGACCGGCACGCCACAGACTCACCGTGACTGCCTGAAAGTTACATGCACAACTTCCAGGAGGCTGCTTAGTTCTTTCCCCCGGATGGTTTGACGGCTTGGGCCAGACGATGAAGGATGCGGGCATGGACAGCGAGGAGCTGCTGGGACAAGTCCGCGCGCTGCGCGGCAAGGGCTATTCTCCGAAGCGGATCGCCCGTGCCCTGGGCGTGCCGCCGGCCACCGTCGTCCCCTTGGTGCAGGCCATCGCCGCGGAACGCCAGGCAGATGTTGCGGAGGGCGAGGTCGTCGGGTGCTGGATCAGCCCGGGGTGGAGCCAAGGGCTCACCGTCAACGGTCACCCTGAGTGGCCCGATGTCGATGCCGCCGACGCCGGGCCGCAAGGCCTGGTGAGCGTGCTGGTGGAGCGCCACCAGCACCGCGGCAAGGTCGCTGTCTGTGGCTGGCTGGTCGACGTCTGGTGCCTGGGGGTCAAAGACGTGGTCGGCCCGCGCAACCTGGACAGCCGCCGCGCCGCCGAGCTCAGAGACTCGTTCTTCGCCGCCTATCGGGCCAGACCGCTCCAGGCGCCGGTGGAGCTGGCGCAGCACCTGGTGTTCGGAGCCGTCGAGTATGCGCGAAGCCTGGGCCTGGCGCCCGCTCGGGGCTTTGCGGCCACCACCGGGCATCTGGGGCCGTGGGCCGGTCCAAGCGCGATCGGCTTCGGGCGTGACGGCAAGCCGTATTTCATCCAAGGCCCCCACGACGACGCCACCAAGGTCATCAAGACGCTCGAGGATTCCGTCGGGCGCGACAACTTCCACTTCCTGGTCCTCGCATAACGGCAGACCAGCATTGCAGCTCGGCACGCGATTGGTTGCCGGGTTCCCGGAGGAGGTCGGGTGTGAGCGAGTATCAGAGCTATGAGTTCGTGGCGCTCGACCGCCGGTTGACCGCCAAGGAGATGGCGGAGCTTCGCAGCATCTCGACGCGTGCGGAGATCACGCCGACGCGGTTCTGGAACGAATACCAGTGGGGGGACCTGAAGGCCGACCCGGCCGAGCTGCTGGCCCGCTACTTCGACGTGCACCTGTACTTCGCCAACTGGGGGACCCGCCGGTTGATGTTCCGGTTCCCGGCCACGTCGGTGGACAGCGAAGCCTTGGGTGCCTACCTTCCCGGTGGGCCGGTGACGCTGACCACGACAGGAGAATATGTCGTCCTGGATTTGTCCAGTGAGACCGAGGACCCGGAGGACGAGTGGTGGGAGCAGGGGCACCTGGCCGCCTCGTTGACACCGCTCCGAGCCGAGCTGCTCCGCGGCGACCTGCGGGCCGCGTACCTGGCGTGGCTGCTGGCGGTGCAAGAGGGCGAGGTCGACCCGACGGAATCGGAGCCACCGGTGCCACGCGGGCTGAGGGCTCTGTCGGCTCCGCTGGTGGCATTGGTCGAGTTCCTGCGCATCGACGAGGACCTGCTTGCGGTCGCCGCGGAATCCAGCGGCGAGGACGGGGATGACGCGAGCCGCTTCCGCAAGTGGGTCGAGCAATTGCCGCCGCGTGAGCAGCAGCGGTGGCTGCTTCGGGCCGCGGACAACCCGGACCTGGCGCTGGGCTCGGTGCTGCTTGGCGCGTTCCGCCGTGCACATCCGGCGGTGGCGGACGTGCAGCGGCGGACGGTGGCACGGTTGCTGGCGCGCGCGGAGGAGCTGGAGGATGCGCGCCGCCGCGCGGCGATGCGACAGCAGGAGCAGGCGCGCGCCGCCGCCGCGGCCGCCAGAGAGGCGCAGCTTGCTGCGCTTGGGCGGCGGGGAGCGTCGGCCTGGCGGGAGCTCGAGCAGCTTGTGGAGGCTCGGTCCTACGACGAAGCGGTGCGCCTGGTGGTGGACTTGCGGGAGGTCGCGGAGCGGGCCACCGCGATGGAGGAGTTCGACCGTCGGATGGCAGAGGTCCGCCAGCGCTACGCTCGGCGACGCGGGTTCTTGGACCGCCTGCGCCGCGTCAACCCGACGCTCGCCGGCGACCCCGCGCCTTGACTTCGCCTTGACTACTCAAGCCAGGCGAGGTCCACCAGGACGATTGTGCGCCGATGCGGAAAGACTTCGTAGCGGAGGAACCCGCGGCCGGACGCGAACACGACCGTGTGGACGTCCTCGCCGTCCACGAGGATCGGCAGCGCGCTCGGCGTGATGGGATCGACGCGGAGCAGCGCAATGACCCCGGCGACGTGGCCTCGCAGCGTCGCGGGCGCGTCCCGGAGTTGGCGACGAAATCGGGGGCTGATATGGATCCTGTAGTTAGAGGGGGATGTCAAGCTCAGCCGCCACCTCTTCCCAGGTTGGGAGACCACTGAAATCGCCGCGGTTCACCTGCGCGGCGATTCTACGCGCCTCCTCCCGAGCTTCCTGCGAAAGCTCGGGAACCTGGGGAGGTATCTCGGCGTCTGGCTCAGTCATGGCCCGATGATTATACGCGTGGCTTCTATTTGGAACGTGCGATGATCGGTTGGGCGGAGCCGGCCGCAGTGACCGCTGCGGTTGCGCCCGTCACGGTGTGCGACCGGCCCCTGACCGACAGGGGCCCTGTGTCCCCCGTCGGCTTCTACGCCACAGGGAAGGCCGCAGGTAGGTTGAGAGTGCGTGCGCGGGCTACACTCACGCATGTCGGCGACCTCCTGTGTAGGTCGTCGGCCACGGCCCGGGAGTGTTGCGCCACTCGCCGGGCCACTCAATTTCGTGGCCGGGTCGACAGGTCTGATGTGGTGATGTTCTACACCCGCGGGCGGCCTGGGCGCGAGCCGGAATATCAATCGGCCCTGCTCGTTGGCGCATGAGGTCGGCGGCGAGTTGATCCCAACGCGGTTGGGCGGGAGACTCCTGACCATGAGCGCGCAGGGAGGAACCCAATGGGACTGGCACGTGACGAGGAGCGGGAGCAGCGCATCTCGATGGAGATCGTCGTGGATGCCTACAGCCCCGAGGAGCAGGCGATGGGCTGGTACTACTCCCTCGAGGACCAGCTGAGCTTCCCGTTTCTGGCCAGGTGCGTGGCCGAACGCGCCATCTCGCCGTTGCGGGTCGGCGATGAGGTGGAAGTGGTCGGGATGGCCCCCGAGGAGGAGTGCAAGCACGAGATGTTCGTCCTGATCCGCTGGGAGCGCGGGGAGCGCGGAACCCTCGCGGTTCCCTTGGCACAGCTGGAGGGCATCGGGGTGGACGAGCCGACACGCCAGGCGATGGACGACTGGCAGTACTGGGTCGCTCGCTACGAGCTATGAATCAGGCTGCGGCACGCTCGACCTCTGGCCCGATGGCAGCGATGACGAGCACATCGCCGAGGCGGCGGTAGAACGCACGCCTGAAGAAGCCTTGCCTATGGCCGTACCGCTGCATCACGAGCGGCAGCAGCGGGCAGAGCGGTGATGCGCGAGGTCATCCGAATTCGATCCTGACCTCCCGCAGGCCAAGCTGCTGGACCCCTTCCTGGATGAGAGCACGTACGTCGCCAGTTATCGCTCCTTCAGCCCGCACCGAGAGCACCACCCGCGCCGACACGCCGGACTCGTTGAGCTGGCCCATTACCGACCTCACCAGCTTGAGTACGTCGCCACCTGGAACAGCCTCCGCGTCGACGGTCAGCTTGTCGTACCCCGCCTGGTGATCCTCGTCATCGACATCCTTCTTCTCTTCCTTTCTCTCCTCACGATCGTCTCGGACCCCCGTATCACCGTGTCCCGAATCTGGACGGGGTGCCGCCGCCTTCTCGGCACGTGCCTTGAGGAGAGACTCGGCCGCGCTCGCACGGACCAGGAACACCCCTGGTTGGAACGCAATCTCATCGAGGGCAACCGGCTCACGGAAGCGCAGAATCGCGTCCCCCGCATCCCACGAGGCTCCACTCGCCAGCCCAAACAGGCCGCGCTGTGCGCCCTCGGCGATCGAGCGACGCAATACCTCTTGGCCGGTGAGCTTGGGCAGCGCCGGGTATCTGGCGAATGCCGCAAGGACGGTGTCGAGCTCCACCGCCTCGGTCCCCTCGGGCAGTAGGTTGAACCGCTCCGAGACCAGGGTCGTCGGCGCGAGCGTGTCGATCAGGCGGTCCATCCTGCGCAGCAGCTCGACGACGGCGTCCGTCACGCCCAACCCGTCCAGCCCGAACCGAAGGTCCTCGTGAGCCAGCGACGGCCCCGCACCCGCGGTGGCACTGGGGCGGAGCTCGAAGAGATGGCGCCAGGCTGCCGCGACGCGTCTGGGGAAGCGCTGCTCCTCCTGCGCTATCCGACCCTGGAGCTCCTCTTGCAGCTCTGTCGCGAGGGCGCCATAGCGCGTCGGGTCCTCGCGAATGTCGTGGAGTGCCAGGAGGCGACGCGCTGTCGCACGTGCACGGGCCAGCTCACCCGCGTCAGCGATGACGAGCATGGTTGCGTTGGTGTAGGCGCGGAACCCGTTGCCGGTGTTCCGCAGGATCTCCTCAGCGACGCGCATCGTCTCGACCGTCGTCTCGCCGCCGAACTGGATCCGAGGGTTGAGGACGGCAAGTGTGAGCCTGGCGGTGTCAGGGAGGTCTCTGGGCTCCCTGACACGCGGCTCCACCCTGAGGACTCGGGTGGACCGGATGACTGCCGGGATGGTCCTGAGCAGCAGGTCCTCGACTCGGTCGTCGCCGACCGCCGGCTCACGCTCCAGCACCATCTTGTTGAGATTGCCCTTGACGGTGAAGCGGTACTGACCGCCCTCGAGGCGAAGATGCCACAGCTTGCGCTCCAGGCGATCGCGGACGTCCTCGATCAGGCCGCGCGAGAGTCCCGGCTGGCCGACGCCAAGCAGCAACTCCGCCTGGTTCGCCCCGAGCGCCCGTGCCGAGCCGTGTGAGTAGAGGAACGCGGTGGTGGCCAGGCGTGTGCCGAGCTCCAGCGCCTGCGCCTGCCCGCCGCTTTCCCGGTCGACCTGGGGAGCGTTGGCGTCGTCACGGCTGATGTCGGAGATGAGCGCCGCCTTGAAGCCGTCGTCGACCGCTTGCAGCACCTCGTTCTGCACGCCCTGGTCGGAGAGGTCGAGGTCGCCCGGCAGGATCAGAGGGCCCTGATGGTCGTTCCAGCACAGCGCCTTGACGGTGTGCGCGAGGAGCCGGAGAGCACCGCGGGTGCGATGGAACTTCGGGAGCGAGCCCCATCGTTCGGTGAGAATGTCGATCAGCTCCGGGTGGAACGGGTAGGCGGCGGTGAGCCGCTCACGGTATGGGGCATCCCGGTAGGGCACGGGCAGCGCGTCGCCCATGACCTGCTCGTAGTACGCGGAGAAGGCAATCGCGGCAGCGCGCCGGTCCTCGTCCGAGCCGGTCGACTCGAACAGGCGTCGCCGCAGGATCGGGAAGACGTCGTCGCCTTCGACCGGGACGACGATGCGCTGGACACGCCCGACGGCGTCTTCCAGCCGGTCTCGCATGCCCGCCATGGGCAGGCTCGCTGGATCCGCGAGCGGGATGTTCGACGCAGTGACCACCAATGCGGCACCGGGCACAGCGGCCGCCGCTGAGCTCAGCTCTCTGATAATGGTGAGCGTGGCGGTAGCCAGGTTCCCGTCCCCGACCGGCACGTTGCTCGCCTTGGCAAGGTACTGGAGCGTCTCGTCGAGCAGGATCAGGCAGGGTGTGTGCGCTCTGAGGAGCTCGACGAGCCGCGGAGTCGAGGTGCCCGCTCTGGCGGCGTCCTCTGCCGCCACCCTGGCGAGCGCGGGTCCGCCGCCGAGACGCCAGGCGAGGTGGCCGAGGAGCGACCAGGCTGTGGCGCCGCCGCCCAGCGGCTCGGGGTCCGCCGAAAGCGCGCTGCCGTCGAGCACGACCACCGTGGCCTTGGGGATCGGGCGGTTGCCACGCTGCGCGCCGAGCTTGCGGGCCGCGTCGGTGGCCGCTACCTGGGCAGGGTCGCGGAAGAGGTGATAGGCGGCCAGCAGCGTGTGCGTCTTGCCGCCGCCGAAGTCGGTCCGCATCCAGTACACCGCGCGGGCTGCCGGGTTGCCGCCGAGCCGGTCGGCGAGCTGGAGCAGCACATCGCGCAGCGCATCGGTCAGATAGGTCTGCTCGAAGAACCGGGCAGGCACCCGATACTCGTCCGCGGCGTCGCCACGCTCGACCAGGCCGAGGTCGCTCGCGAACTGGGACTCGCCGAACGAGCCGTCAGCGATCTCCTGCCGGGGCGACACGATCCGGCGCCATGGCTGTAGCGTCATCGTTTCTTACCCTTCCGGATGGAGGGGCCTCTTGCCGACGTATCGCCCGAGCCTGCCGCATACGCATGCTCATAGCAAGTGGACCCAAGTCCAGGTACGCCCAATACGGTATAAGAGCTTGAGCGTCCGACACGGCAGGGGAGCGGTGATCGATGGTCGAGCCGACCAGGCCATCCGCGTTCATGAGCTACGCACACTTCGATGACGAGTACCACCATGGCAAGCTGACCGCGCTTCAGATGCGGCTGAGCAACGCCGTGCGGGCGCTCACTGGCCGCCGGTTCGACATCTTCCAGGACCGCAAGAGCATCGCGTGGGGCCAAGCGTGGCAGGAACGCATCGAAGGCTCGTTGGACGCGGTCACCTTCTTCATCCCGATCCTGTCGCCGAACTACTTCAGGAGCCCATACTGCCGCGAAGAGCTCGATCGTTTCGCCAAGCGCGAGCGGGGACTCGGCAGAAGGGACCGGATCCTGCCGATCTACTGGATCCGTTGCGATGAAGTGGAGCGCCGTGCGGTCCGGGCCGGCGACCCGCTGGCCGAGCTCATCGTGGCTCGCCAGTACGACGACTGGCGTGAGCTTCGCCACAAGCCGTTCGACTCGGAGGAGACCGAGAAGCGGATTGAGCTTCTCGCCGAACAGATCCGTAAAGCGATGCGCCCGCGCCAGCCGCGCCGAGTGGCGCCGGAGCATTCGAGCGCAATGCCCGCCGGGTCGCCGACCCTCACGGTGGATTGCGCCCAGGCTGATGGCCACCAGACGATCGCGGGGGCGCTCGCCGCGGCAGCGCCGGGGACGCGTGTCATCGTCCGACCCGGGCTCTACGAAGAGGAGCTCGTGATCGACAAGAACGTCGAGCTTGTGGGTGACGCCGAGGCGCCGGGCGCCGTGGTGGTGCAGGCCAGCGGTGCGCCGACGCTGTCGTCCCGCGCCACCTCCGCTCGGGTGGCAAATCTGGTCCTGCGCCAACTCGGGGACGGCGACTGTTACGCCATCGAGTCCGGCGCCGGTCGCCTGGAGCTGGAAGGCTGTGACATCACCAGTAGGGGAACAGCCTGCGTGCTGCTGCACGACACCGCCGATCCGGTGCTGCGCGACAACCGCATCCACGACGGCGGTGGCTACGGGGTGCTGGTCTCCTCCGGAGCGACCGGGATGCTGGAGCACAACGAGATCTTCTCCAACGCGGGCGCGGGCGTCGGCATCGGACGCCACGGCGATCCGACGCTGCGTGACAACACCATCCGCGACAACCGCAAGAGCGGGGTGGCCGTGTTCGAGGGTGGGCGTGGCACGTTGGAGGGCAACGAGATCCTCGGCAATGCCTTTGCCGGCGTGTTGGTCAGTGGGGAGGGGGCACCCGTGGTCCTGAAGAACAGGATCGGCGGCAACGGCTGGCAGGCGATCGCGGTGTTCGAGCGTGGCGGCGGAACGTTCGAGGGCAACGACCTGCGCGCCAATGAATTCGGGGCATGGGACATTGCGCCGGGCGATGAAGATCGGATCCAGCGGAGCGCCAATCGCGAGTGACGGACGCTGCTGTCACCGAAGTCAGTCCTCGACCTGGACGTCGACGTCGCGCAGGCCGAGCTGCCTGAGGCCCTCCATGACCACCAGATCGAGGGCCTCCCGGGGAATACCGGCGAGGCCGCCCTCAGCGTGGATCGAGATCTCGACCTCCACGCCGGTGCTCACGGCCTCGAGCGGGAGCACCGCGACCTTGACGACATCGCGCGCCTTGCTCCCAGGAATACCCCGCACCCGGACGGTCACGCCGGGTAGGGTCCGGGCCGGGCCGGCCGGCCGCGTGGCTGCTGGAGGCGCCGTGACTGCCTCCGTCCGGCTGTCGGGCGTTGTCCAGTGCTCGTGGTGAGCGAAGGGCCCGCCAGCGGGCACGCCAGGAGTCCGGTCGTCGTGTGCACCTGGTCGGCTGGATGCCTCTGGCCGGCGCTTCTCGAGCAGTTTCTCCATTGCCGAGCCGCGGACGAGGAAGGTGCCAGGCTGGAAGCGGATCTCCCCGAGTTCGACCGGCTCGCCGAAGCGCAGCTCGGCGTCCTCAGCATCCCAGGACGCGCCGCTGGCAAGCCCGAACAGGCCCCTGGCGGCGCCTTCAGCGAGTGCGGTCCGCAGCACCTGCTCGCTCGCGAGCTTGGGCAGCGCAGGCAGGCGCGCGAAGTAGCCGAGCAGCGTGTCCAGCTCGACCGCGTCGGTGCCCTCCGGCAGCAGGCCAAAGCGGGCTGCAAGCAGGGCCGCGGGTGCCAGCGTGGTCTCCAGGAGCCGGTCCGAGTTCCGTAGGTATTCGAGCACCCGGTCGCCGATCGTCACATCCATGCGGGGTGGGCCGAGGTCGACGTGGTCGAGCTTGGTGCCGCTGTCGCCGCCCCCGCCGAGCAGCAGCAGATGCCGGTAGGCCATGATGAGTTGCTGCGGTAGTCGCTCCCCGGCCGCGCCCAGGCGCCGGTCGAGCTGGGCCCGCTGCTCGGCGTTGAAGCGGTTCAGCCGGTACTGGTCCGCCTTCAGGTCCCGGAGCGCCGCGAGCGTCCTCGCTGACGACCGTGCCTTGGCGAACGCCGGCGCGTCGGGGGCGAGGAGCATGGCCGCGTTCTTGTTTGCCCGCCAGGCATGACCGTAGTGGTCGAGCATCTCTCGCGCGAGGCGCAGGGTGGCGCTCTTCGCGCCCTCGCTGCCGATCTGGTGCTCGAAATCGAGCAGCCCGAGCTGGAGGCGGCGGTCGTCGGGAAGGTCGGCCGACTCGGCCACGCGCGGCGCCACGCGGAGGAGCGGCGTGCTTGGTGCGACCGTCGTGAGCGCCTCGCGCAGCAGCAACTCGATGCGCGGCTCGGGGATCGCCGCCTCACGTTCGAGGACGACCTTGTTCAGGTTCGGCTCGGTGGTGAAGCGGTAGCGCCCGCCCTCCAGCCGCATGTACCAGAGGGCGCTCTCGAGCGCGTCGCGAACGTCGTCGATCAGCCCTCGCGATATCCCCGGTCGGCCCACGCCGACGACGAGCTGCGCCGCGGAAGCGCCGAGCACCTTGTCAGAGCCGAAGGAGTTGAGGAAGGCGGTGGTGGCCAGGCCGGTGGCCAGGCGCAGGTCCTCGACCTGGCCGCCGCGGCGGTGGTCCTCTTCGCGAGCCTTGGAGTCCGGGCGGATGATGTCGGCGTTGAGGGCCGCCTTGTAGCTCTCGCCGGTGAAGCGCAGCACCTCGCCACGGATGCCCGGGTCCGCCAGGTCGACGTCGCCAGCATGGATGAGGGGGGCTTGGTGGCCGCGCTGCGACAGGGCCTTGACGGTGTGGGCGAGGGTCCGCAGTGCCCCCCGGGTGCGCTGGAAACCCGAGAGCGAGCCCCAGCGGTTGGTGAGGATGTCCACCAGCTCGGGATGGAACGGGTAGGCGGTGGCGAGCCGGTCGCGATAGCTGGCCTCCCGGTAGGAGCCGGGCACCGCATCTCCGAGCGACTCGTACCAGTCGGCGTAGGCGTTGGCGGCCGTGCGGCGCTCATTCTCCTGCCCCGCGCTGATGAACAGGCGCCGGTGCAGGATCGGGAAGATGTCGTCGCCCTCGACCGGGGTGACCACGTTCTCGGTGCGGCCGACGACCTTGGAGAGCCGTTCCTGCATCTCCTCACCGGCGACGGTGGAGTAGTCCTCGAGCCGTGAGCTGGTCAGAGTCGCGAGCACCGCGGCGCCGCTGACGTTCGCGGCCGCGGTGCAGAGCTCCTTCACGAAGGTGAGCATCGTGCCGGCGAGGCTCCCCTCGTGTGCCCGCACCTCGAGCGCTTTGTTGAGGTACTCGAGCAGCTCGTCGAGCAGAACCAGGCAGGGCGCGTGCGCCTCCAGCAGCTCCGCGAGCTGGTGGGTGGAGGAGCCGAGCAGCGCCCGGTCCTGCTCGGCCACCGCCGCGTAGGCTGGAGCCTTGCCAAGCCGGTAGGCGAGCTGGCCGAGAAGCGTGTGCAGCTCGAGGCCCTCCGGCGTCCGCTCGGATTTTCCGGCCACGATGCTGCTGCCGTCGAGCACGGCGACGTTCGCCTTGGGGAGGCTGGCGCGGTCGACTCGCCTGGCCAGCTCGTGAGCGAAACGGGTGCCTGCGACCTTGGCTGGGTCACGGAACAGGTGGTACGCGGCGAGCAGAGTGTGGGTCTTGCCGCCGCCGAACTCCGTCTGCAGGCGGTAGACGCCGGCCGCCGCCGGGTCACCATCGAGGCGGGCGGCCAGCTCGATGAGGACCGCCTGGAGGTTGGCGGTGAGATAGGTCTTCTCGCAGAAGGTCACCGGGTCGAGGTAGTCGCTCGGTCCCCGTCCCCGGTCGACCATGCCGAGGTCGGCGGCGAACAGGGACTCGTCGAAGGACCCGTCAGCGATGTCCGGCCGGGGAACCGCCACCTCCCGCCAGGGGCGCAGCCCGCTCATCTCGCAGGCTCTCCGGGACCGGGGTCGAACAGGGTCAGGTCCTCCACCGGGACCGTGGCTTTGGCGGCCGCCTGCGCGAGCGCCTCCCGGTTCCCCCCGAGCCCGAGCAGCATGGTCCGCTCCCGATTGCCGTCGGGCAGCATCTCGGCCAGCGCCGTCACCGCCGCCCAGAACCCCGGCTCATTCCTCATCCCGGTCGCGCCGAGCAGTTCCTCGAGGTCCCTCCGCCGCCCCGCGTCCCAGAGCTGGCAGGCGAGGTGCAGCACGTCCACCAGACTCGGCGAAGCCGAGAGCCTCAGCCCTTTGCGTTCGTGTGGTCCGAGCAGTGAGAAGGTCGAACCGGTCCGTACCGCGATCCCGCCCGGATTGGTGAGCGCCCCAAGATCGACGTCGAACGCCTTCTCCAGCTTGTACGCCTCGTCGGCGGGAATCGTGGCGCTCTTGTACGCCCAGCGCCAGGTCAGGTAGAAGAGCGACTCGGGGTCCAGCGAAGCCAGCGACTCCGGCCCAAGCAGCCGCCGCATCGCATGCCGAGCCACCGCCTGCCGCGCGAGCACCATGAGCTCTGAGACGCCGACCTCCTCACCTGAGAGCTTTACCACCCGCGAATACTGAGCGAACACCTCGAACGCCGGCCCAACCGCCGACACGAAATAGTCAGCTCCCACGAGGCCCATCTCAGCGAAGGCATCCAGCCGCTCAGCGATGCGAGCCTCCAGAGCACGGACCACGTCGTCGTAGAACCCTTCGTCACTGTCTTGTCTTGGCCGGCACACGAGGACAACGGAGGAATCGAGGACCGCGCTGATCTGAGCTGTGCTGCGCTCAGCGCGCTCAGACTGCATCGGCCACGAGGTGGAGACGATCAGCTTGGCGATTCGAAGAGCCCGCAGCAGGCGCTCCCACGCAACGACATCGGTGTGCGCGAAGACGATCGAAACAATCCCATTTGGTTTTATGACCCGCGCCATCTCATCAAGTGCGCGCTGCAGCCGTCGCTCGAATTCTCCGTGAGAGATGTATTCCGGTGAGTTCCTGTCGGCTCGGCTTTCAATTGTTTCCTGTCGTTTAGGGGTGAGAGGAATCGAAAAAAGCTGTTGGTGTAGATGTCCTATGCTGCGTTTCAGCCAAACATAGAAGAAGTCAGACAGGTCGCCGTATTGAATAGCATCGTAATAAGGAGGATCAACGATAACGGCATCGAAACTTGAGTTGGGAAATGGTAGCTCTTGAGCGTTACCACGCAAGACATGGCCGACTTGCGATCCAGTACTACTACAATGGCGAATCGCTTGCTGGATCCACTGCACTGCTCCACTCCAGCTACCCGATATGTGCTGGAGCGGATCGATTTCCACGTAGTCCCAGATCATGGCGATGGCCTGGCGCTTGTAAACGTGAGCGTGAAATTCTCCCCCGGGAACCCAACTGGTGAATGATGCGTTGTAGTCAGCGATTCGATCGACACATAGCCCGAGGTATGTCGTCACCGCCGCTGCTTTCTCCGGACTCATACCCGTGCTCATCATCTCGAGGTGAGCGGCTCGAACCGCTTCGCACAACGAACCGAGAACGTAGAGCTGCCGATCGTTGAAGAGTCCGCGGAACGTGTCGATGCCGTAGACGAGACTTCGCAAGATCCGGAACTGCGACCTCGTGATTTCCTCGTCTGGCAGGGCTGAGGTCCCGTCCGGTGTCTCTTCCAGTGTATTCAGCAAGGCTGTAGCGAGCCGCTCCGCACCGTCGATCTCGTCCGGACGGGGTGCCCGATAGGTGCGTGTGCGTCCTTCGACGTCGAGCACCGCGTAGAGACGTTGGCCGAAGTGTCTGTGCCTGGCGTAGTCGCGGACATCCTGGGCCCGGGTGCCGGTGCCGCACACGGGACACGTGACCGAGCTCGCTCTCACCGTGCCGGCGGACAGGTCGCGGTCCTCTGGCGGGGCGGTGTTGCGGATCTCCAGATCGATCCGGCCTGGCTCACCGGTCACGTCCACCCAGACCTTGCGGCGGCTGCTGTTGGCGAGCCAGAACGACGAGAGCAGTGGGACCTCGGCCTGGCAGGACGGGTTTGGGCAGCGCATGGTGCGGGCCCAGAAATAGACCGCGGGGCGGTGGCCGCGCTCGTCGGCGGGGAAGACCTTGGCGAGCTTGGGCTCCACGCGCTTGCGGACCCATCCGGCCCAGTAGACGAAATCCTCCGCCAAGGTGTTGCGGCCGAGGTCGTCGGGCTGGCCGTAGCGCTGCGGGTACTCGAGCACGCACTTCTCGATCAGGTGGGCGACCGGGTTGAGGTCGACCGCGGTGACGTCGCAGCCGAGGCGGAGGGCCTCGAGCGGGATGGCGCCGCCGCCCGCGAAGCAGTCGAGGACCTTCGGCGGCCCGTCCGGGTAGGCCTCGACGAGTAGCTCGCGCAGCGGCCGGATCTTGTCCTCGCGAACAGACGCCTCGAACGGGGACGCCTCCGCGATCAGGCGAAGGATCTCCTTGCGGCGGACCGGATCGCCGGGATCGGGCAGGAGCGTGCCGAACACCACCGCACGGCTCATGGCGAGCGGCCGGCGCGCCCACCAGAGGTGCATGGTGGAGATGTGGCCGTGGCGCAGCGACTTCTCCCGTGCCGACTCCTGGTTCACCACCTGGAGCGGCAGCTCCTCCTCGATCAGTCGCCTTCCGGTCACGGCATCCCCTCCAACTTCCTCTTCGACTCCAGCCCGCCGATATTCTCACGAAGGCCCGTCATGCCGGCGATCCCGCGGCAGCCTCGATGACCGGCTCAGGCTCGACCAGATAGCGGACCTCGAGCGACGGCCGCCAGTGTCCGGCCAGCGCCGTGGCGGGGTTGCGCACGCGGTAGAGCCTGGGCGCAGCCTGGGCGCAGTCGAGCACGACGTACAGCCAATAATCGTCGCCCAGCTCCTGGCTCTTGGCGTACTCGCTCCAGGTCAGCTCGACACGGCCGATCCCGGCTCGTCCCTTCACTTCGATGCAGCGTCGCTCGAGGCCGAGCAGCGACAGCAGGTCGAAGCCGATCCTGTCCGCTTCGACCGTGGTGACCGAGGCGCCACGGTGTTCCTCATAGGCGCGGGCGACACCCACGGCCACCCGCTCGATCTCCGGGTCGGCGAGCCTCACTCGGCCGTCGACAGGCATCCGGCCAGCCGGCGCCGGGAAGGGCAGGAGCAGCGCGCTGCCGATCACCTCCACGTCGCCGCGGGTGACCCTGCGACCCCGCTCAGCCTCCCCGAGCCGCTGGCTCCGGCGGAGCTCGTGCTGCGCTTTGGCGAGCTCGGCTCGACGGAGGCGACCCTCAGCTCCGGGTACGCCCCGGTCCACCTCTTCCTCGGCGGCGATGCTCGCGGCGTCGGCGCGGGCCAGCAGGGCGCCGAAGGAGCGCAGCAGGAAGTCTCGCTGGATGGCGGCGACCTGCTCCCGCTCAGCCCTGACCCGCTCGTAGTCCTGCTCAAAAAGGTGCTGGCGCGCCCACATGACCACGCCTGCATTTGCGCTCGTGGCCATCGGAGCGGCCTCCGCGGGCGCGGGCCGGACCTCGTCCGTCGGGGGCACCATGTCGAACAGAGGCCTCGCCGGACCCCGCCCGACGCGTCCGTCCAAGCCAGCTCTGGCCGAGAAGAGCGAGCGGTGGACCACCTCCGCGTTGCCGTCGACCACCTCGCCGACCAGGAAGTGCAAGACCGCCGGCTCCGCGGTGTCCGGGTCGAACAGCACCGCTCCCCGAGCCAGCTCCGGCGCGGTGCGGTCGATCACGAAGGCGACCAGCGCGTCGAACAGCGGATGGCCCGGCCCGCACAGCTCCGCCTGTGGAAGCCTGGCCTCCTCCTCGCTACGCCGCGGCCGGGTCGCCACCGCCTTGTCGAAGGTCAGCCGCTCATACGTCGGGGCGATCTGCCTCATCGCGGCGCCGACGCGGCTCCGCGCCACCAGTGTGTCCGGCGAGCGCTCCACCCGGAGCGTTCCCGGATCCAGGCGCCGCCCCACCCTGCCTCTGGCAAATACCATGGCGTCGATGAAGAAGCGCTCGAAGTATGAGGGCGGCAGGCGCCGCTCCTCGGCGCGGGCGGCGCGGTCGCGCTCGGCCTGCCAGTCGAGGTGATCGCGGGCCAGGGCGCTCTCCAGCAGCTCGCTGGCACGCGCCACAGTGGTCGGGTCTGCCTCCGCACCGCCGAAGGAGTCGGCCGCCTGCTCCTTGGTCAGCTCGCCGGCGAGCACCGCCTCGATCAGCTCCCGCAGGTTCGCGCCCATCGCCTGGCCAACCACATCGAAGACCTTGTCGCCGAGTGCAACGCCCATGTTCTCGAGCTTCTGCAGCAGGACGTTCAGGACGTAGCCCTCGCGCGTGTTGGTGGCCACCAGATTGAAGATGTGGACGTCTTCGGTCTGGCCGATGCGGTGGATCCGTCCCATCCGTTGCTCGAGACGGTTCGGGTTCCAGGGGATGTCGTAGTTCACCATCAGATGGCAGAACTGCAGGTTGATCCCTTCGCCAGCAGCCTCGGTCGCGACCATGACCTGGGCCTTCTCACGGAAGTGGCGCTCTTGGGCGATCCTGTCGGCAAGTTTCATGCTCCCGTGGATGACCGCCACCTCGAAGTCCTCGGAGAGGTGCTCGAACAGGTAGTCGAGGGTGTCCTTGTGCTCGGTGAAGACCAGGAGTTGCTTGCGGCGGTCTTCTTTGAGGCCGAGCGTGTGGACCACGTCGAGTAGCTCGGTGAGCTTCCGCTCGGCGTGGGCCTCCTCCACCTGCTCCGCGAGCGCGAGCAGTGGTCCGAGGGCGTCCCGCTCCGCGCGCAGCTCGGCCACCGTCTCGGGAAGCCATTCCTCGATGGCCTGCTCCTCGAGTTTCCAGCGGGTCTCCTCGTCGAGGTCGTCGAGGTCCTCGCCGTCGGACAGGAGCGCCGCCTGGAAGGCCTTGCGGCGGCGAAGCCATCCGACCGGGTCTTCGAGTGCCTGCTCCACCCGCTCCAGACGGCGTTCCAGCGTCCGGCGGATCGCGCGAGCGCTGGACGCGACTCGGCGTTGCATGGTGGTGAGCGCGAAGCCAGCCGTCGATCTGGAGGCCTCCCGCCGGATCGCCACGAGCCGGCCGGAGACGAACTCGGTCACTGCTTCGTACAGCTCCCATTCGACGCCGTCGATCTCATACTCGACCCGCTTTGGATGGCGGTCTTTGAACAGCTTCCGGCCCGCCATGTCGGTCATGATCTCCTTGGAGACCTTGCGGAAGAACTGTGGCGGGACCTCCAGTCGCCGCGGGCAGCGGTCGCCCCAGGCGTCCGGGTCGAGGAGTCGGAGCAGCCCCCAGAGGCTCGCATCCCTGCCGGAATGCGGTGTGGCCGTCATGAGGATGAGCCGATGGCTCCTGCGTCCCACTGCCTCGGCAGCTCTGTAGCGCTCGCTACGGTCACGGATGGCGCCTTTGCCGTCTACCGACAGGGTGAAGCCGTGGGCCTCGTCGATGACCGCAAGGTCCCAATCGCGCGCGGCCGCGTCAAACGCCTCGCGTGCCCTTTTGGTACGCAGGAAATCGCGGCTCACGACCACACGATCATGCTGGTCCCATGGGTTCTCGGTCAGGGCCGCATCGAATTGCGCCGCGCCGAGCCGCACGAAGTCGAGCTGGAAGCGCTCAGACAGCTCTCGCACCCACTGCGGTTGCAGGTTTGCCGGGGTGACCACCAGGATGCGATCGCCAGCCCGGCGCAGGATCAGCTCCTTCATATAGAGGCCCGCCATGATCGTTTTGCCGGCACCAGGATCATCGGCGAGCAGGAACCGTAGCCGAGGCTCCTTCAGAAAGCAGTCGTAGACGGCCTCGAGCTGATGCGGCAGGGGCTGGATGTTCGAGACCGCCACCGCCGCCATGTCGTAGGCGAAGGCGACGTCGATGCGGCGAGCCTCGATGCCAAGCCGGAAGCGTACCGGGTCACCGTCGAAGCGCAGGTCCTCGGCGCGCTCAACAAGCTCGACTCCAGCGAGCTCGGTCTCGGCGAGGATCCGCTTGCCCGGTCCAGAGGGTCCGTCGAAGTAGAACTCCCAGAAGGGGCCCCGGGTCACGGCCACGAGGGTGACGGCCTCATCGAGGCTGTGGAAACGCACCTGCACGCCTGGCTTGAGACGCTCAAGATCGACGGGCAAGGACGGCCCGCTTCTCCAAGAGCTGTCGGACGGAGGCATGTCGTATCTCGAATCGCTCATCGCCGGTTACCGCGAAAGCCTGGGCATATCCAACGGTATGTCGCTGGACGCCGCACGCGCGGCGCTGGTCACGGCCTCCACCGCCAAAGCGCGTGGAAGCTGCCTCGGCATGATCGCGACGATCCTCGCCGGGCAGATCCAGGATACTTCCAGCGACCTTCCTCCACCGGCCCGTCCCCCACGCGGCATCGTCACAGCGAGCGCCCAGTGTAGTTGCCGTGAGGCATCCGCGGCGGCTCCGTAGCATGCAGTACCTGTGCAATGGCCTGCTCGTTGAGTGAGTACCAGCGCGTCGCTCCGCGTGACATGTACACCTGACATGCGTACAGTTGGGGCATGGCAACAAGACCCATCAAGGACGACCGGCTGCATGTGCGGCTGACCTCGGCACAGCGGGGACGTATCAACCAGGCCGCTGCGGCCGAGGGCCGCACGGTAACGGAGTTCGCGCTCGCCGCCCTAGCGTGAGTTTCCGGCCTTCGTTGATTGTTGAGGGTGTTTCTGCTGGTAGGACAGTGTCTGTGGATGGGGTCGGTGTATTACCCAACTGGCCTGTGGCGTGTCAGCGGGTCGGTGTGTAGCGGTGGAGGTCAAACA
>WNFV01001228.1_pt1 | contig 35159 bp, 32 predicted proteins | sample 5400101 | NCBI WGS metagenome assembly WNFV01 (sample SAMN13153361, study PRJNA577476) | soil metagenome | isolation source: 115 cm soil or saprolite under grassland replicate 1 | place: USA:California | collected 2016-06-15 | reverse complement strand
TCGCGAAGAAGTTCCGGACGTGCGTTTCGGCGGACGTCGTCGCGCTGGAGATGATCAGGCCGCCGTTGGTCGTGAGCAGCCGTTCGCCGGTCTCGATCTCGAGCGCGCGCCACAGCTCGTGCGAGCGCAGCGCGAGCGGTGTGTAATGCGCGCCTTCGCCGATCGCAAGCCGCGTGATCCGCGTTTCGCCGTGCGACGAGCCGTACGGATGCGGCGGCGAGAACCGGTCGATGCCGAGAACGCGTTGGGCGCGCTTGGCGAGATGATAGAGCGTTGCGCTTCCCATCGCGCCGAGCCCCACCACGACCGTGTCGAATCGCTTCATGCGCCGAATTCGGAAACGTGACGGCGCGATGCTCGCCCAGAACGCGATCGACAGCAACCGACGCCGCTCGGCAACGAAAACGGGCCGCGATGCGCTCGCGACCCGTCATCTATCTCCGATCAACCGGACCCGCCCGCGACGATCCGCGCGGTGCGAGCCCGGCGATCGAAGGCCGATCTAGCGGCCCTTGTCCATGAAGATCTTCATGACGTCGTCGGCGGACAGCATGCCCTTCTTCTGCTTGTCCATCGCGTCGAACTTCTTCTCCATCATCGACATGAACTCCTGCTTCGTCACCATGCCGTCCTTGTTCGCCATCTTCTTCACTTCCATGAAAAAGCTCTGCATGCCGTCGCCGTCGGCCGCGAACACCGGCGCCGACAGTGCGGCGATGCCCAGCATCGACCCCATCGCGATCGTCTTGATCAGGTTCATCTTCATCGTCGTCTCCTCGATTGGCCCGCGCATCGCCGCGGGCGCCGGCGCCGCGGACCGCGGCGCTGACCAGTTGGTCGGAGCGTGCGTGCTCGCCTTACGTCGCCGGCCCTTGCTGCACGACGGGAAAAACTTGTAAGGTTCGCAGCTGTTCGAACGACGCGACGCGCGCTCGGCTAGAATTCGGTGCGACTTCCGCGGGGTCACCATGCGTCTCGCTTCGCTTGCCACCGCCGCGCTCGCGATCGCCGCGACCGCGAGCGCACAGCTTCCGCCTGCGGCGGAGCGGCCATCGGGCTCGACCGACAAGGCGCCGGTCGCCGCCACGCGGTTCATCGTCGCAGCGGCGAATCCACTCGCAACCGAGGCCGGCTACCGCGTGCTCGCGCAGGGCGGCAGCGCCGTCGATGCTGCGATTGCCGTGCAACTCGTGTTGAATCTCGTCGAGCCGCAAAGCTCGGGTATCGGCGGCGGCGCGTTCATGCTCGTGCACGACGCGAAGAGCAAGCGCCTCGTCGCATACGACGGCCGAGAGACGGCGCCCGCGGCCGCGCGGCCCGACCGCTTCCTCGATGCCGACGGCAAGCCGCGCGAATTCATCGATGCGGTCGTCGGAGGACGCTCGGTCGGCGTGCCGGGAACGCTCGCGCTGCTCGCCGAGGCGCACCGCCGACATGGCCGGCTGCCGTGGCCACGGCTGTTCGCGCCGGCCATTGCGCTCGCCGAAAGCGGGTTTCCCGTTTCGCCTCGGCTCAACATGCTGCTCGCGGCCGAGACACGACTGGCGCAGCCGCGCGCTCTCTCGTATTTCTACGACACGGACGGCAAGCCGTGGCCCGTGGCGCATACGCTGCGCAATCCCGCGTTCGCCGCGACGTTGCGCAAGATCGCCGCCGGCGGTGCGGCCGCGTTCTACGACGGCGATGTCGCGCGCGACATCGTCGCGACGGCGAGCTCGCATCCGACCAATCCGGGCGATCTCTCGCTCGCCGATCTCGCCGCGTACCGCGTGAAGGTGCGCAAGCCCGTGTGCGGCGCGTACCGCCTCTACAAGGTGTGCGGAATGCCGCCGCCGTCATCGGGCGGCATCACGTCGTTGCAAATCCTCGCGCTGCTCGAGCGCTACGACGTCGCTTCGATGGGTCCGGCGTCGCTCTTCGCCGTGCACTTGATGAGCGAAGCGGGGCGGCTCGCTTACGCTGACCGCGACCTATATCTCGCCGATCCCGATTTCGTCGCGCCGCCGGCCGGCCTGCTCGACCGCGATTACCTCAAGCAGCGCGGCGAGCTCATCCGCATCGACGCGAGCCTCGGCCACGCGGCGGCCGGCACGCCGCCGGAGCACGAGACGCCCTCGCGTCGCGTCGCATACGGCGAGCACGCGGCGCTCGAGTTTCCGTCGACGTCGCACATCTCGGTCGTCGATCGCGACGGCAATGCGGTGGCGATGACGACGACGATCGAGGACGCATTCGGGAGCCGGCTGATGACCGAGGCCGGCTTCCTGCTGAACAACGAGCTCACCGATTTCTCGTTCGTGCCGGTCGTCGACGGCAAACCGGTCGCAAACCGCGTCGAGCCCGGCAAGCGGCCGCGCTCGTCGATGGCGCCGACGATCGTCTACGACCCGGCGGGCCGTGTGTTCATCGTCGCCGGCTCGCCGGGCGGCAGCGCGATCATCAATTACGTCGTGAAGACGCTGCTGGGCGTGATCGACTGGAAGCTCGATCCGCAGGCGGCGATCGCGTTGCCGAACTTCGGAAGCCGCAACGGACCGACGGAGCTCGAGAAGGACACGCCGGTCGCGGCGCTCGCGTCGAAGCTCGCTGCAATCGGCCACACGGTTGCCGTCATCGACCAGAACAGTGGCGCGCAGGCGATCGTGCGCACGAAGTCCGGCTGGATCGGCGGCGCCGACCCGCGCCGCGAGGGGACGGTGAACGGCGAATGAGCGCCGAGCCCGCGTGCTCCAATTCGAAGGCGATGCACGGCGGGTTCGACACACGCGCGCCGACGATTTCTGCGATCCGCGCGTGCATGCAGCCTTGCGCATTCACCGATGAACGGGCCTGCCGCGCGCGTGCGGTGTGCGCGCTATACTGCGCCGCCGCGAGAAGCGGAGCGCGCCGATGCCGACCGAGCTCGTCTCGACCACGATCCTGCTGATCCTCGTGACCGACCCGTTCGGCAACGTGCCGCTGGTCGTCGCGGCGCTGCGCGGCGTGCCGCGCGAGCGCCGACTCGCCGTCGTCGTCCGCGAATGCGCGATCGCCTATTTCCTGCTGCTCGCTTTCCTGTTCGGCGGGCAGGCGTTTCTCGCGCTGATGCAGCTGTCCGAAGCGTCGCTCGCGATCGCCGGCGGCGTCATCCTTTTCCTCATTGCGCTGCGCATGGTGTTCCCGCAACCGGAAGGCCTGTTCGGCGCCGCTACCCCGAGCGAGCCGTTCATCGTGCCGCTCGCCGTGCCCGCGATCGCCGGCCCGTCCGCGCTTGCCACTGTAATGCTCATGGCGTCGCGCTCACCGGAGCGGCTGTTCGAGCTCGTCGGTGCGGTCACGATCGCGATGGGCGTGAGCGTCGTGGTGCTGGCCGCATCCGATCGCCTCCAACGGTTGATCGGCGAGCGCGGCGTGATCGCGCTCGAGCGGCTGATGGGACTTGTGCTGACGGCGATTGCCGTCGAGATGCTGCTCGGCGGCATTCGCGCGTTCGTCGACCAGTTCGCCCGCTGAACGTCGCTACGCGGGCATCAGATAGCCGTCCGCGCGTCGGACGGCAGCCGCGCGCTCGAGCTCGTCGACGATCGTTTCCGCCAGGCGCGCCGGCGGCAGGCGGAAGAACAGTGCGTTGAGGTCGCGGTAGATGCCGACGCGTTCCATCAGACCGGGAAGCTCGGCAAGCGCAAGTCGCTGCTGATCGAGCAGCGTGAACATCAGGATCACCTTGACCGCGTGGCGCGCCATCCGCAGCGAATCCGCTTCGAATGCGCCAACCCGGTTGAACGCACGATCGAGCGCCGCTTTCGCGTCAACGAACGCCTCGCCGTGACCCGGAATCACCGTGCGAACCGGCAATCGGGCGAGCATCTCGAGTGTGGCGCGCGTGGCGGGCAGCGCGGCGGCTTCCATTTCAGGCGGCATCACGAAGCCGAAGCCGTGTTCCCACAGCGCATCGCCCGAGATGAGGATTCCGTGCTCGGGATTGAAGAACACGAGCGCGCCCATGTCATGACCCGGCGCCGCGAGCGCTTGCCACTCGAGGTCGCCCCAAACGTGCGTCGAGTCCGCGGCGATCGCTTCGTCGGCGCGAAAACGATCGGCCGCCTGGCCCGCGTAATCGAACAGCAGTGCCTTGTCGTCCCAGCGCTCGACGGCGGCGTCCTCGCCTTCGGGAATCGCGATCGTGCATCCGTACTTCTGCGCGAGCGCGGCATTGCCGCCGATGTGATCGGAATGGCAATGCGTGTTGACGATCTGCGCGAGCGGTTCGGTGCCAATGCCGCGCGGTGTAGCGAGCAATGCAAGCGTGAGCGGCGCGTGCCGGACATAGCCCGTGTCGATCAGCACGTGACCGTCGCGGCTTTTCAGCACGACGTTGTTCGACGACAGCCAGTCGCGGACGAAGACGTGGAGCTGGGGCGGAAAAGCAACCGCTGCCATGTCAGGCGGCCGGAGTCGTCATTCCGAGCGAAGCGAGGAACCTGCTGTACGCGTCTCGCGATCGTACCATTCGGCGGACTTTGTCATTCCGGGCGGCGGACTTTGTCATTCCGAGCGAAGCGAGGAATCTGCTTCTGCTCCATCAATCAACGCGGAATCGTACCATCCAGCGCTGAGGTCTTCCCATGTGGCATTCGTCGACTGGATCAGCGCAACCTTCTTGGCGCGCGACCAGCCCTTGATCTGCTTTTCTCTTCCGATCGCGGCATGTATAGCGCTGGTCTCCTCGAAATGCACGAGGCGATCGACGCGATATCGTTTCGTGAACCCATCGAGTTGGGAGGTCTTGTGCTGCCATACCCGGCGCACGAGCTCGTTCGTAACGCCGGTGTACAGGCAGTGGGACCGGCTCGCGAGGATGTATACGAAGTAGCGGCGCATCGCGGAAGTAAAGCAGATTCCTCGCCTTTCGGAATGATCTGATTGGACGATGTGAAGCAGATTCCTCGCTGCGCTCGGCATGACAAATGGCTGCGCTCGGCATGACAAATGGCTGCGCTCGGCATGACAAATGGCTGCGCTCGGCATGACAAATGGCTGCGCTCGGAATGACAAATGGCTGCGCTCGGAATGGCTGCGCTCGGAATGACATCGACCGGCGTTCGGAACGACAGCAGTCGCGGACGCTACCCGAGCTTGCCTAGAAACTCGCGCACCAGCGCGACGCGATCGGCGATCTGCGGCGCCGCGCGATCGATGCGCACGCGGTCGGGACCGGCGAAGCGAATGCGGCCGTCTTTTTGCACGAGCAGGATCAATTTGCCCGCGTCGAACGGCGGATTGCGCGCGAACTGTACCGTCGTGCGCTCGGGTCCCGCATCGATCTTCACGACGCCGAGCGGCTTGCCGACGAGGCGCAGCCGATGGCATGCGACCAGCGCCTGCGCCGGCTCGGGAAGCGCGCCGAAGCGATCGATCAGCTCCTCCTGCATCGCGTCGAGCTCGTCGTAGCTCTCGCAGTTCGCGAGGCGCTTGTACAACACCAGCCGCTCGTGAACGTCGTTGCAATAGGTTTCCGGCAGCAGTGCGGGCACGTGCAGGTTGATCTCGGTCGCCACGCCGAGCGGCGCGGAAAGGTCCGGCACGCGTCCGGCCCGTAGCGCCGACACGGCGGACTTCAGCATGTCCGCATAGAGCTGGAAGCCGACTTCCTGCATCTCCCCCGATTGTGATTCGCCGAGCACTTCGCCGGCACCGCGGATCTCGAGGTCGTGCATCGACAGGTAGAAGCCCGACCCGAGGTCCTCCATCATCTGGATCGCCTCGAGCCGCTTTTTCGCCTGCGCGGACAGCGCGTCGTCGGGAGGCGTCAGCAGGTACGCGTATGCCTGGTGGTGCGAGCGGCCGACGCGACCGCGCAACTGGTGCAATTGCGCGAGCCCGAAGCGGTCGGCGCGATCGATGATGATCGTGTTCGCCGTCGGCACGTCGATGCCGGTCTCGATGATCGTCGAGCAGACGAGCAGATTGATGCGCTGCTGGTAGAACTCGCGCATCACGTGCTCGAGTTCGCGCTCGGGCATTTGTCCGTGCGCCACCGCAATACGCGCTTCGGGCAGCTGCTGCGCGAGACGCTCGGCGGTGCTGCGGATGGTATCGATGTCGTTGTGAAGGAAATAAATCTGGCCGCCGCGTTTCAGCTCGCGCAGCGCCGCCTCGCGAACGACCCCGGCGGAATAGGGCGCGACGAACGTCTTGATCGCAAGCCGCTTCTGCGGCGCGGTCGCGATGACCGAGAAATCGCGGATGCCTTCGAGCGACATCGCGAGCGTGCGCGGAATCGGCGTCGCCGTGAGCGTGAGCACGTCGACTTCTGCGCGAAGCTTCTTCAGCTGCTCCTTCTGCCGCACGCCGAAGCGATGCTCCTCGTCGATGATGACGAGTCCGAGATTCTTGAACTTGACGTCGGCCTGCAGCAGCTTGTGCGTGCCGATGACGAGATCGACCGTGCCGGCCGCGAGCCCCGCGAGCGCGCTCTTCGCTTCCTTCGGCGAACGGAAGCGCGACAGCTCGGCGAGCTTCACCGGCGTATCGGCGAAGCGGTCCGAGAAAACCTGGAAGTGCTGCTCGGCGAGAAGCGTTGTCGGCACCAGTACCGCGACCTGCCTGCCGTCGGCGAGCGCGACGAACGCGGCGCGAAGCGCGACCTCCGTTTTTCCGAATCCGACGTCGCCGCAGACGAGCCGGTCCATCGGCTTGCCGGATTTGAGGTCGTCGATCACCGCCACGATCGCGGCGCCCTGATCGGGCGTCTCCTCGAAGCCGAAACCGTCGGCGAACGCCTCGTAGTCGTGCGGCCTGAACGCGAACGCGTGACCCTTGCGTGCCGCGCGTTGTGCGTACAGGTTCAATAATTCCGCCGCGGTGTCGTGCGCTTGGCGCGCCGCGCGTCTTTTCGCCTTGTCCCATTGACCGCTACCCAGTTCATGCAGCGGCGCCGCTTCCGGCGACGCGCCGCTGTAGCGGCCGATCAGGTGCAGGTTCGAGACGGGAACGTAGAGCTTCGCGTCGTTCGCATAGATCAGCTGGAGGAATTCGGTGGGCCCGTCACCCAGGTCCATCGTCGACAGGCCGAGGTAGCGGCCGATTCCGTGCTCTTCGTGCACGACGGGGTCGCCGATGCGGACCTCGGAGAGGTCGCGCAACATCGCATCGACGTTCGTGCGACGGCCGGCGTCGCGCTTGCCGCGGCGAACGACGCCGGCGTAGAGCTCCGCTTCGGTGACGAAGGCGAGCGCAGCCGCAGGCCATGCGAAGCCCGCGTGCATCGGCGAGATGCCGAGCACGGCTTTCGCGTCGCTCGCGAGAAACGCGTCCCAGTCGTCGGCGAGCGGCAGCTTGAGCCCGTACTCGACGAAGTACTGCTGCATCGTCTCGCGCCGGCCCGCGCTTTCCGCGCAGACGAGCACGCGTGCGTCGCTCGTCGCGAGCAGCCGTTTCAGCGCGGCGAGCGGGTCGGCCGCGCGGCGGTCCACTTGAACGGGCGCAATCGGCGACGTCATCCCATCGCTGATGTCGCCATCCGGCATGTCGACTCGCGCAAACGGCTTCACCATGCCGAAGAACGCGTCGTCGGGCAGGAAAAGCTCGGAGGGCGCCAACAGCGGCCGCGACTTGTCGCCGCGCAGCAGCTTGTAGCGCGATTCGGTGTCCTGCCAGAAGCAGCGCACCGCGTCCTGGACGTCGCCGTGCAGCACGATCACCGTCGAAGCAGGCAGATAGTCGGTGAGCGTGGCCGTGGCATCGAAGAACAGCGGCAGGTAGTACTCGATGCCGCCCGGTGCGATGCCGTTGCTCACGTCCTTGTACAGCGTCGACTTCGACGGATCGCCTTCGAACGTCTCGCGATAGCGGCCGCGAAAGCGCGTACGCGCTGCGTCGTCGAGCGGAAACTCGCGCGCGGGAAGCAGGCGCACTTCGGGCACCGGATAGAGCGTGCGCTGGCTGTCGGCATCGAACGTCTTGATCGATTCGACTTCGTCGCCGAAGAGGTCGAGCCGATACGGCAGCGGGCTTCCCATCGGAAAGAGGTCGATCAGGCCGCCGCGCACGCTGAATTCGCCAGGCGACACGACCTGCGTCACATGCGCATAGCCGGCGAGCGCCATCTGACTGCGCAACCGGTCGGCGTCGAGCCGCTCGCCCTGCTTGATGAAGAACGTGTACGCGGCGAGATACGCCGGCGGCGCGAGGCGGTAAAGCGCGCTGGTCGCCGCGACGAGCAGCACGTCGGCTTCACCGCGCGACACGCGATAAAGCGTCGCGAGACGTTCGGAGACGAGGTCGTGATGCGGCGAGAAGTGATCGTACGGCAGCGTTTCCCAATCGGGCAGCTGTGCGATGCGAAGCGACGGCGCGAACCAGGCGATTTCCTCGGCGAGTCGCTGCATCGCGAGGGCATCGGCGCAGACGATCGTCACCGTGCGCCGCTCGCTCGCCGCACGCGACGCGAGCTGTGCGAGCGCGAGCGCGTCGGCAGAACCGGCGAGCGGCACACAACGCAATCTCTGCCCGACTTTGGGAGGCTCCGGCACCAACGCAGGCAGCGCGGCCGCGACACGGCTTGGCGCGACGGCCGAGGAAGGCTCGGAAACGGAAACGGGCACGACGCGATTGCTTGCGGTGGGATCGAATGAAGCGAGGCGATGGGCGATGCGAGGTCGAAGCGGCATCCGATTATACGGACGGCCCGCCGACGGATCGGCCCGACGTGGCATTCATGGGAGATGCGGCCGAAGCGCGCAAGCGCAACGGCCGCACATGCCGGTTCCGTCGAATAACTTTACAGCTGGGAGGAAAAGCTCGCCGCTGATGTAAATATATAACTTAAAATCAAAGAGTTATTATTAGCTCGGACAGGAGTCACTATATCCGCCCCAAAAAACACGCCAGGGAGGCGCTCATGAGAAGAACTGTTTCGACGGCATTCGCGACCGTGATGTTTGCGCTTGCGAGCCTGGTTCCGATCGCGCAGGCGGGCCCGCTGCCACCGGCAACGACGGTCGGGCAGGACCTGATCGCCGGTGGCACGACGATCACCGCAGCATTCCTGTTCGCGAGCGCAGCCGATGACAGCGACCTCGACGTATCGGTCAACCTCGGTCCCGCCTCGTTCCTGTTCAGCAACTCGAATGCCGTGTCGGCGAACGCGAGCGCGATCGGCGCAACGACGACCTTCGCGGCAAACATCGGCGATCTGCTGACGTTCACGCTGAACGACCTGTCGTTCGGCGGCAGCTATTCGACCGGAGTCGCGTCGACCAACGTCGCGTATCTGTCGAGCAGCAATCCCGTCACGATCATGGCCTCGCTGGGTGTCGTTCTGAGTCCCGCGGCGATCACGGCGCTCACCAATCTCGCAGCGCTCGGTCCCGTCGTCGTCGTTGCGTTCGAGGATCGCCCGCTCGCGCAATCCGATCAGGATTTCAACGACTTGATATTCGCGTTCCCGCCAGTGCGCACCGATCGCCAGATTCCCGAGCCGGCGTCGCTTGCGCTGCTCGCGCTTGGTTTGGCAGGGCTGCGCTGGACATTGCGCCGCCCGCGCGCTGCCTGACGCTGCTTTCTGTTCGCATGAGGCCGCGACGAACGTCGCGGCCTTTTTGTTGCGGCCGGCCCACTCTTCGGCGGCGGTCCGGTTTGTAGCACAATGCGAGAGTGCTTGCCCAACCGTCATCACGGCTCGACGCATCGCCCTACGTGATGTTGACGCTCGCGCCGCTCTTCTGGGCGTGCAACTGGATCGTGGGACGCGGGCTCGCATCCGACATTCCGCCGATGGCGATGACGTTCCTGCGCTGGTTGTTCGCGGTCGCGATTCTCGCGCCGTTCGCATGGCCTCACGTGCGCCGCGATTGGCCGCTCGTCCGCCGTCACTGGAAGGCGCTCGCGGTGCTCGGATCGGTCGGCATCGGCACGCACAACGCGCTCGCTTACCTCGGCCTGAACTACACGACGGCGACCAACGGCGTGATCCTGAACTCGTTCATCCCCGTGATGATCGTCGCGTTCTCGTGGCTGTTCCTGCGCGAGCGGCTCACGCCGATGCAGCTTGGTGGCGTCGGCGTTTCGCTGGCCGGCGTGCTTGCGATCCTGTCGGGTGGAAGCGTCGCGTCGCTCGTTGCATTCCGGCTGAACGGCGGCGACCTGCTGATCATCCTGTCGATGGCGATGTGGTCCGCCTATACGATCGGATTGCGCTGGCGTCCGGCGGGACTGCACATGCTGACGTTCCTGTTCGTGCTCTCGTGCATCGGCGAGCTTGCGGTGCTGCCGTTCCTCGTCGGCGAGCTCGCATTCGGCCGGCGGATGCAGCTCACGCTCGACAATGTCGCGGCGCTCGCCGCCGTCGGCCTGTTCTCCTCGGTGCTCGCATACATCTTCTGGAACCGTGGCGTCGAGATGGTCGGCGCGAACGTCGCCGGCTTGTTCGTTCACCTGATGCCGGCATTCGGCATCGTGCTCGCGTGGCTCTTTCTCGGCGAGCGCCTCGAGCTCTTCCACGTCGCCGGCATCGCGTTGATCGTGAGCGGCATCGCGATCACGAGCCGCTTCGGCCGGCGTCCGGCGATCGCAGTCGCGGGCGCGGACACCTGAGCCATGCCGATCATCGGTTCCATCGGCGATTCCGGCCGCGTCGATCTTCAACAGCGGCTCGTCGCGCTCAAGATTGAGCATCGCGATCTCGACGTGGTGATCCACCGTCTCGCCGAGACTGCCAACGTCGATCAGCTGCAACTGACGCGGTTAAAGCGTCGCAAGCTGCTGCTGAAGGACCAGATCGCGCGCATCGAGCGCGCGCTCGACCCGGACGTCATGGCCTAAAAAGTAGGGTCAGACTCGACTTTTCGAATCGCCTGAATTCAAGGCTTTAGGGCGAGAAAAAAAGTCGAGTCTGACCCTACTTCTTGCGGTACTCGGCCCACCAGGCGCGCGCATCGGCGAGCGTCCACGGCGCGAGCGGCAGCGCGTCGAGCGCGGCGACGACTTCGTCGACGCTCGCCGGCCGTTGCGCCAGCTCTTTCGCGAGGCAGCGGTCGACGAGCTCCGACAACGCTGGCGGCACATCCGAACCGACCTCGCTGAGCTTCGGCGCCGGCTCCGCGAGCACGCGCCGCAGCAGCGCCGCGGAGTCCGCATCGTCGAACGGCGGCCGGCCGCTCGCGAGGAAGAACATGATCGCGCCGACGCCATAGATGTCCGCGCGTGGATCGACGGCGTCAGGCGCGCCGATACGCTCGGGCGCCATGTACGCCGGTGTGCCGAGCAGCTTCACCTGCTTCGTGAGCACACGCGAATCGTCGGGATGCGCGTGCGCGCCGGTGTGATTGACGCGCTTGACGATGCCGAAGTCGAGCACCTTGACGAAATCAGGCTCGCCGCCGCGCTCGCACAACATGACGTTGTCGGGCTTGACGTCGCGATGGACCATGCCTTTCGCGTGCACTTCGGCGAGCGCCGCGCAGATCTGGCGAACGACGCTGCGCATCCGCGCGATCGGCAGCGGACCTTCGCGCGCGACGAGATCGGCGAGCGTGATGCCGTCGATGTACTCCATCGCATAGTAGAAGAGGCCATCCGTCGTGTGGCCGAAGTCGTAGATCTCGACGTTGTTCGGGTGATCGAGCTCGGATGCGAGCCGGACCTCGCGCTCGAAGCGCGCGAGCAGCTCGTCGGTTGCGAGATGGCGCTTGAGGATCTTCACCGCCGTCGGACGCTTGAGCAGCGCGTGATGCGCGAGATGGATCGTTGCCATGCCGCCTTCGGCGAGCTCGCGGTCGAGCTTGTACGCGCCGATGCGCCGGCCCGAGCCGAGCTTGCGCGAAAGCCTCCACCACGCGAGCGTCGAGTACGCGGCCCAGCCGGCGGTGAGCACGAGCAGCGCGAGTGTGACGCCGATCGACATCCGCACGTAGCGCAGCGGCGCATACGCCTCTTCTTCGCCGATCTCGGCGACGATGCCGATGCGCTCGTCGGGCATCCACGCCCACGCGCCGATCACCGGTGCGCCACGATAATTGCGATACGGATCGAGCAGCACGCCGCGCTGCGGCGCGCCGCTGTCGGCGGCCGATGCAGCAGACAACGCCGCGGCGACCGCCTGCGTGAGCGGCCACGCATCAGGTTCGCTCGCTCGCGGCCCGCCCGCGGCGAGCTCGCTGCCGGGATCCTTGACCTTGAGCTGGAACACGGCGCTACCCTTGCCGTCGCTCGGCAGCAAGCCGGCTGATCGCAGGCCGCGCGTGAAGCGCACTTCGGACAGCAGCACGCCGTTCTCGTCGAACGCGTACGCTTCGCCGGTCTCGCCGGGACGCGCGGCGGTCAGAATGCTCTGGAAGTCGCCATCGACGTAGGTGGCAAAACCGAGCGCCGCGACGACGGCGCCCGAGGCGTCGACGACCGGCGTCTCGACCCACGCGAGCGGCCGCGTCCCGAGGAACGGCTGCGCGGCGACGAGGAACGGGTCGGCCGCGAAGGGCCGGATGAACTGTGTGCGGCCGCGGAAGACCTGCTCGAGCGCGGGTGCCGCGATGCGCGGCTGCGCGCGCGAGCCGCAGCTCTCCGACAGCGTCGAAGCGACGATCTCGCCGCTGCGCACGACGGCGTTCGCGGCGACGATCCGCGCATCGCGCAGCGCCGGTGCGAGCAGCGCGCGCCACGCATCGGCGTCCTCGCCGTGGCAGAGCTCCGCGATCGCGCCGGGCGCGTGGCCGGCGCGGCGTGCGATATCGATCGTCAGCGATGCGAGCCGCGGATCGCGCGCGATCCGTTCGGCGTCGGCTCGCCGCTCGGCGATGAAATTCTCGAGCGCCTTCGTCTTCGCCTCGAGCAGCGCCGGCAAGCCCTGTGCGCGCAGCTCGCGCAACGACCGCTCGACGGCGCGATCCATCCAGGCAGCGGCGCCCGCGAGCAACGCGCACAGCGTAACGACGATCAGCGAGCGCCGTGCGCGCGTGGCGATGAGACGCGTGGCGAACCGCGCGGCGATCGGCGCGCCGGGCGCCGTGGCGCCGGAAGGAAGGGCGTCGGGCTCCATGGCTGCGGCCGATCATAACCGCGCAGCACCGCGGATTGATCCAGCGCAAGGCTTGCCTGTTGACACCGGCGCCGGCTCCTGCTCATAATGCGAACAATTCTCATTACGAACTACTCACCGCCATGCTCGGCACCGCCGTCATCGTATTCAGGGAAACGCTCGAAGCGGCGTTGATCGTGACGATCGTGCTCGCGGCCACTCGCGGCATCCGAGGGCGCGGCACGTGGGTGGGAGGCGGCATTGCCGCCGGCCTCGCCGGCGCGACGCTTATCGCGGGCGCCGCCGGCGCCATCGCCGGCTCGTTCGAAGGCATGGGACAGGAGCTCTTCAACGCCGGCGTGCTGCTCGCCGCCGTGCTGATGCTCGGCTGGCATCACTTGTGGATGGCCGAGCACGGCCGCGCGCTCGCCGGACAGTTGCGGGCGCTCTCCGAGTCCGTGCGGGCGGGCGGCGCGACGCTCGGCGCCTTGACGGTTGCCGTCGGGCTCGCGGTCCTGCGCGAAGGCGCCGAGACGGTGCTGTTCGTCCAGGGGCTCTCGACGACCGAGCCGACGAAGAACGTCCTGATCGGTGTCGGGCTCGGCGCAGCCGGCGGCGTCGTCATCGGCACGCTGCTCTATTTCGGGCTCGTGCGCATTCCCATCCGCCACTTCTTCCGCGTGACCGGCTGGCTGATCGTCGCGCTCGCCTCGGGCCTCGCCTCGCAGGCTGCGCGCTTCCTCGAGCAGGCGAATTTGTTGCCGGCGATCGTCCCGCAGATGTGGGACACGTCCGGTGTGCTGACCGAGACCAGTCTTCCCGGGCAACTGCTCCATGTGCTCGTCGGGTACAGCGCACGCCCGTCGGCGCTGCAGCTCGTGTTCTACGTCGCGACGCTCGCGATCCTGATCATCGCGGCGCGCCTGCGCTCGATCGCGCCGACACCGCCGCGAATGCCCAGCGCCGCCTGACGACCGCGGCATCCCCTTTTCCAACTCACCGGAGACATCCGATGCGTTCGCTCCTCGTTGCGATGCTGTTCGCCGTCACCTCACTCGCGTGGGCCGACGATCCGACGTTCGAGATCACGATCAAGGACCACAAGTTCACGCCATCGGAGATCTCGGTACCGTCGAACACGAAGATCAAGCTCGTCGTGAAGAACGACGACGCCACTCCCGAGGAATTCGAGAGCAAGAAGCTCAACCGCGAAAAGGTGATTCCCGGCAAGACTCAGGCGACGATCTTCGTCGGGCCGCTCAAGCCCGGCGAGTACCCGTTCGTCGGCGAATATCACGAGAAGACTGCAACCGGCAAGCTGATCGCGAAGTAAGCCAGCCGGCGCCAAACCTCGGCGCCCTTTCATCTCCCGTCAATGTTCGTTGCGAGTGTCGCGAGGCCCTCGTGCGGGAGAGCTGCGCCCATCGATTCGTTCATCGCAAAGGGGAGACATATGAGGGGTTCAACGGCGCGCTCGCCGTAGCGGGACTGTTGCTGTTCACCACCCGGGTCCACGCGGTCGAGCCGGGACCGGTTTACTCGCCGCGCGTCGAGCAGGGCGAATGGGAGGTCGAATGGAGGGCTTTCACGATCGTCGATCGCAAGCACGACGAAGACCGGTTGTGGAACCACCACGTCGCGCTCGGCTACGGCGTCAATTCGTTCTGGTGGACCGAGCTCGTTGCGGAATACGAAAAGCCGCGCCAGGAATCGGGACAGTGGAAGCGATCGAATGGGAGAACCGCTTCCAGTTGACCGAGCCGGGGCAATACTGGATCGACGTCGGCGGTATCGTCGAGCTCGAGAAGAAGCGCCACGGCGACGGCAAGGAGGTCAAGATCGGCCTGCTGTTCGAAAAGGACATCGAGGACGCGACCGTCACGTTCGACTGGCTTGCCGGCCGCGAATACGGCGAGGACGCTTCGTCGAAATGGGAGCAGCAGTACCGCGCGCAGCTTCGGTGGCGTTACTTGCCGGCATTGCAGCCGATGGTCGAGATGCAAGCCGACGAGCATGCGATGAAACGCTGGCCCCGGCATCACCGGCAAGGCGAAGATCGGCGGCCAGAAGATCGCGTACACGACCGCGTGGCTCGTCCGCACGTCGGGCGACACGCCGAAGAATCTGCTGCGCTTCGAGCTCGAGCTGGAGTTCTGAGCACCCCGTCGTCCCCGCGCAGGCGGGGACCCAGCGACTTTCGTACGCAAAGACGCTGGATTCCCGCCTTCGCGGGAATGACGCATTGCCGGATTCACGCTTTCGCGGCAATGACGTCCCGCTCCGGCATGCCGTATGCATGCGAGGACTATCGGCCGCCCGACCGCGGACTTGGCAGCGCGGCTCCCTTTACCCTTCGACGCGACCGTGTCCACAGCAAAAACAACGATTTTCCGCTTCGCAGGCGCGCTCGCCCTCGCGTTCGCGACGACGGCCTCCGTCGGTGCGCAGACGACGGATTTGGTCTTTGCGGTGACCGAGGGCGTCACCTACCAGGCGACACCCAAGGACATCCGCGACAAGTTCGAGCCGCTGGTCGAAGTGATCGGCCGGGCGCTGCAGCGCAAGGTTCGGCTTGTCCTCGTCCCAGCGTACAACGACCTTCGCGTCGGCCTCGCAAGCCAGGAGTACGACGTCGCGTTCATCCACCCTGCGCATGTCGCGATGGCCGAAATCAAGACCGGCCGTTACCAGTCGGTCGCCTGGACCGCCGGCTACACCGAGTACACGGTGTCGCTGATGTCCAAGCCGGACCAGCCGTACAAGGAGCTGAAGGATGTGAAGGGGACCGTGCTGGTCACGCCCGATCCCGATTCGATCACGGCCGTCATGGTTCGCGCGATGCTGAAATCGCAGAACTTCGGCGCGAAGGATGTCAAGGTCATCACGACCCGCTACCAGGATGCCGTGCCGTTCTATCTCGAGTACGACTTCGCGCAGGTCGGCGCGACCGCGGCCAACGCCGTGGTCAAGGAGTGGACGGCGAAGGGCGGCAAGGTGTTCGCGCGCTCGCGCAGCGTTCCGATCAAGCAGATCGTCATGTCGAGTCGCTATGCTCCCGACGAACGCAACAAGCTTCGCGACGCGCTGATCGCGCTGTCGCAGAACGACGCGGGCCGGCGCGCGCTCGCCGTCAGCGGCTACAAGGGGTTCGTCGCGCCCGATCAGGCGCTCGAGGTGTCGACGATCGCGTGGCTCGGGCTGTAGAGGCGGAACAGCAGATCCCTCGTCGCTGCGCTTCTCGGGATGACACAGTTCGGTGTCATTCCCAGGCCGACGCCTTACCGGCCGAGGAATCTGTTTTTCATCACCCCTTCGCGCGTCCGTACTGATCGTCGAAGCGCACGATGTCGTCCTCGCCGACGTAGTCGCCGCATTGCACTTCGATCATCACCAGCGGCTCGGTGCCGGGATTCGCGAGCCGATGCCGGATGTTGCTCGGGATGTAGGTCGACTCGTTCGGTCCGATGAGATAGACGTCTTCGTCGCGCGTGCAGCGTGCCGTGCCGCTCACGACGACCCAATGCTCGCTGCGATGATGATGCAGTTGCAGCGACAGCGAAGCGCCCGGCTTCACCTCGATGCGCTTGATCTTGAAGCGTGGACCTTCCTGCAGCACCGTGTACGCGCCCCAGGGCCGGCCGACGGTCTTGTGCAGCTTGTACGATTCGTGGCCGCGCGACTTGAGCTCGCCGACGACGTCCTTCACTCGCTGCAGATGGTCGCGATGCGCGACGAGCAGCGCATCCGGCGTGTCGACGATGACGAGGTTCTCGACGCCGATCGTCGCGACGACGCGATCATCGGAGTGAACGAATGTGCCGGATGTCGCGATCGCGACGCGCTCGCCGTGCCCGCGGTTGCCGTCGGCGTCCGCCTCGATCAGCTCGGAGACCGCCTGCCACGTGCCGACGTCGCTCCAGTCGAACGTGCCGCGCACGACGACCACTTCTCCCGCCGCGGCGGCTTTCTCCATCACCGCGTAGTCGATCGAGATGTCCGGCACCGCGGCGAACGTCGCCGGATCAATCTCGAGCATCGTCTCTTCGCGCACGCGAGGAGCGAGCGGCTGCCAGCACGGGCGCACCGCTTCCAGCACTTCGGGCGCGTGCCGCGCGAGCGCATCGAGGATTGCATGCGCGGCGAAGATGAACATGCCCGAGTTCCACACGTAGTTGCCGGCGGCGAGGTACTCGCGCGCAGTCGCGAGCGGCGGCTTCTCGACGAAGCGCGTGGCCGTGCTCGCCGTCGGCTCGAGCGCAGCGCCGCACTCGATGTAACCGAAGCCGGTCTCCGGGTGCGTCGGCGAAATGCCGAACGTCACGAGCTTGCCGTCGCGCGCGAACGGGATCGCTGTTTCGGCGGCGACTGCGAACGCCGCCTGGTCGCGAATCAGGTGATCCGCGGGCAGGACCAGCATCACCGCGTCGTCGCCGTGCATCGCCTGCGTGTACAGCGCGGCGATCGCGATCGCGGGCGCGGTGTTGCGTCCGAACGGCTCGAGCAGGAACGCCGCTGTCGCGGGAGCCTGCGCGCCGAGTCCCGCGTAGACATCCTTCGTGTGGAAATAGAGGTCGCGATTGGTGATCGTGACGAGCGTCCGCGCGCCCGGTAGCGCGAGCGCGCGCGCGGCGGTCTTCGCGAGCAGCGTCTCGCCGTCGGGCAGCGGCATGAACGGCTTCGGCGCGCTCTCGCGCGACAGCGGCCACAGCCGCGTGCCGGCGCCGCCGGAGAGGATCACGGGAACCAGCGTTGAGGCGGTTTCATCCATCGTGGCGGCCGTCAAATGAATGCGGAGCGCTCAATCTACACGAACGCGTATCGCCTCGCCGCCGACGCTTGAAAAGCGCGGCGGACGCCCAATGTAACGACGTACGCGGCACGGCAGGAACCTGTGCGGCCGGGTGGTATCATTTCAGTTCCAGCGCGAATTGCAGGCGACGCGAAAGCGCCGCCGCCGATCGATCACCGGGGGTGAACTGGTTTCGACGGGGGTTGCAACGCAGCGCGGGGCATGCCGAGGCGCTTGTCCTCGTAAAACTCGAGCAATCGCAAACTTAACTGCGAACGACGAAGCATACGCTCTGGCGGCTTAACCCCGCCGGACCTCGCACCGGGAAGCGCTCGGCCCGGGTGATGTAACAGTCACAGCGAGGACATCTAGAGCGATCGCGTCCGCTCGGGTCACTTGGGCGAGGCGCTAAAGCAAGGTGACTGGTCCCGGCGTTGTCTGTCCGTCAACGGCGTCGGGATGAGAGGTTAATGACGAGGCTAAGCATGTAGTCCTGACTGCCGAGTGCTTCCGGACGCGAGTTCGATTCTCGCCACCTCCACCAACATATTGAAGGGCCGCCTCGCGCCGCCCTTCATCATATTCTGTTTCGGCATGTCGACACCGCCTGCGCGAACGAGCTTGATCGATTTGTGAAATTACGCTCCGACGGCATCGAGCCTGCCGTTCTCACCATTGCTTGTGAATGCCGACGGCAATGCCGTGCGGCAGCGCTTGCAGGATGAATGGACTGTCACGCGAGTGCGCGTAATAGCCGGCCGCCGTTCCAATCGCAAACCCCGCCAGGACGTCGGTTTGCCAATGGGACTGCACCTTGACGCGCGCGATCGCATCGTAGAGCGGCAGAACCTCCAGACCGATCACCCACGGTGGTCGTGCGCGTACTCGAACACGAACGGCGAGACGGCAGCGCTCACCAGCGTGACCTCGCCGCTCGGGAAGCTGTGATGGCCCGAGCCCTGGAACCACTTGTTCGGATCATCGGTTTGCGCCGGCCGCGCGCGGTCGAATACACGTTTGGCCGGTTCAGCGATGAGCGCCCCGAGGACCGACGAGTCCACGCCTTGCCAGAACGTGCGCCCGAGTCGGGTCTCGCCGCCTTCCCACACGGCGCCGCCGAGCGCAACGGCGATCGAGCCGTACTCGACCGCTTTCTGGACGTTGCGATTCCAGATGCCGCTGTCGTCGAACGTGACTTTGTGGTCGAGGCCGGCCGCGGCCTCGCCGGCGCAAGACCCGAAACAGAGCGCGACCGCCGCACCCGCCAGTCGTCGGTTCAGAATCATGGTCCACTCCGATGGGATCGATCGCGATTCTCAGGATTCGACGCTGGCGGATGGACGCTGTAGGTCGGAACGCGTGCTCTAACCCTGACGACCGGGACCGACCGCGGACACGCGGCTCGGCCAATCCGACGCGCCGTCAGTACGTGTAGAACATCCGCTGGATTTCCTTCGTGTCACTGGTCTTGGTCAGCGCCAGCATCAGCAGCACGCGTGCCTTTTGCGGCGTCAGCGTGTCCGATACGACGAAATCGAGCTCGTCGTCGTTCGCCTCGCCGTTGCGCACGACCGGGCCGTTGCCGACACGTGAGCTGCGCACGACGATCACGCCTTTCTTGCGCGTCTCGATCAGCGCGGGCTTCACCTGCGCAGCGAGGCTGCCGTCTCCGACGCCCGCGTGAATGATTCCCTTGTCCCCGGCACCGACGAACGCATCGAGCGCGACGCGGTTCATGTTCGCGTATCCGTACACGATATCCACTGCCGGCAATGCCTCGATGTTGGCGATATCGAACTCGCTGTCGCGCGTGTGCTTGCGCGCGGGAAGCCGGTAGAACTGAGGCTGGCCGCCGACCATGTAGCCGAGAAAGCCGAGGTCGGGCGCGCGAAACGTATCGACGGTCATCGTATTGATCTTGGCGACGTCGCGCGCGCCGTTGATCTGGTCGTTCAGGCTGACGAGGACGCCCTTGCCCGCGGCTTCCTTGCTCGCGGCGAGCGCGACGCCGTTGTAGATGTTGAACGGCCCGTCGGCGCTCATCGCCGTCGATGGACGCATCGCTCCGACGAGCACCACCGGCTTGGCGCTCTTGACGACGAGGTTCAGGAAATACGCGGTCTCTTCGAGCGTATCGGTGCCGTGCGTGATCACGATGCCGTCGACATCGGCCTGCGCGAGCAGCGCGTTGACGCGCTTGGCGAGCTTCAGCCAGATGTCGTTGGTCATGCTTTCGCTCGCGACCTGCGCGACCTGCTCGCCTTTGACGTTCGCGACCTTCTTGAGATCGGGCACCGCGTCGATCAGCTGCTCGACGGCGACTTTGGCGGCCGTATAGCCGGCCACCTGCGTGGCCGACGCGGCCGTGCCGGCGATCGTCCCGCCGGTGGCGAGAATCACGATGTTCGGGCGCTTCGCATCCTGCGCATAGGCAGCTGCCGACATCACGACGGCGAGTGCCCAGCAGGCGAGCGTTGTTGCAGTGGCGAATCTCGATTTGCGCATCATCATCTACGTCTCCGTTTCGGTCATGGAAGGGCGCGGCGCGTGAGCGTCCGCCCCGTTGGTCGTCACTTGCCGCCCGTCGCGGGCGGTCTTGTTCATTCGCCCAGGCCAAGCCCTCGAAAGCTCTCTTCGAGCTGTGCACTCATCGGCAAATCGAGCCGCACGCCCGAGGGCAGTCGCTTGGTGAACCATTTCTCGTAGATCCAGACGAGCTCGCGGCTTTCGGCGAGCCGTCGGAAGGTCCTTTCGACCACCGCGGCGAGCTGCGGATCGTCCTTTCGATACGCGATGGCGTAGGGATCGTACGAAAGGAAATCGCCGGCGATCCGATACTGCGTGCGATTGCGCGTCTGGGTGAGCATCGAGTAGATCAGCACTTCGTCGTTCGCGAGCGCGTCGGCCTTGCCCGACACGAACACGTCGAACGCTTCCTTGTGGTCGGCCCCGCTGACGAACGTCACGTCGATGCGCTGGCGCTTCGACAGCGCCTCGACGGCGGCAGCATTGGTCGTGCCGCGGGTCACGGCGACGGTCTTTCCCGGCAGATCGCGCAACGAGCGAACGGGACTGTCCTTGCGGACGAGCAGCTTGGTGCCGGTGATGAAGATGACCGGCGAAAAAGCGACCAGCTTGCGCCGCTGGACATTGGCCGTCGTCGATCCGCATTCGAGATCGATCGCTCCCGATTGCAGCAACGCGAACCGGGTTTCCGGCGTAACCGGCACGTAGGCGACGCGCAGCTCCGCTGCGGCGAGCTCGTCGGTCACGTCCTCGACGATCGCGCTGCAGAGGTCGATCGAGTATCCGGCCGGCCGCCGAGCTTCGTCGAGAAACGAGAACGGCAGCGAGCTTTCGCGGTAGCCGATGCGTACGACGCCGCTGTCCTTGATCGTCTTGAGCGTGCCAGTCAGGCGATCCACTGCCCCGGCAGGCGTCTCCTGCGCAACGGCCGTGATCGCGACCCCGATCAAGCAAGCCGCGAAGACGGCAGCGAAAACGCTTCGCATATGAATCTCCTGTAGCGAGATGCGCGGTCCGCTTACGCGTTGGCGAGCGCTTCGGGCGCGAGCATTTCGTCCTGCTCCACGGCACGCGGTTCGCGCAGCTCGCCCTCCCACTTCGCCACGACGGCGGTCGCGAGGCTGTTGCCGATGACGTTGGTCGCCGTACGTCCCATGTCGAGGATCTGGTCGATGCCCATGATCAGCAGCAGGCCGGCCTCCGGCAGTCCGAACGTGGGCAGCACCGCGGCGACGACGACGAGCGAAGCGCGCGGCACGCCGGCGATGCCCTTGCTCGTGAGCATCATCACGAGCAGCAACGTGATCTGCTGTCCAACCGACAGATCGATGCCGAACGCCTGCGCGATGAACAGCGCCGCGAACGCCTGGTACATCATCGAGCCGTCGAGATTGAACGAGTAGCCGAGCGGCAGCACAAATCCCGTGATGTTGTTCTTCACGCCGAACTTCTCGAGCTGCTCCATCGTCTTGGGGTACGCAGCCTCGCTGCTCGCGGTGGAGAACGCGATCATGATCGGCTCGCGGATCAACCGCAGCAGCGTCCAGACCGGGCCTTTGAGGATCACGTAGCCGACGGCGATCAGCACCACCCAGAGCAACGCGAGCGCGAGGTAGAAGCCGCCGATGAACTTGCCGTAGGTGAGCAGCACGCCCAGACCCTGCGTGGTGATCACGGACGCGACGGCCGCGAAGACCCCGAACGGGGAAAGGCGCATCACGAAATCGGTGAGCCGCAGCATCACGTGCACGAGCTCGTCCATCAAGCCGACGATCGTCTTCGCGCGCTGGTCCTTGAACGTCGAGATGGCAAAGCCGAAGAACAGCGCGAACACGAGGATCTGGAGGATGTTGTTGTTCGCCATCGCCTCGAACACGCTCTTCGGAAAGACTTGCGTAATGAAGTCCTTCACGTTGAGCGACGCCGTCTTGAGGTTCGTGGCGGCACCGGCATCGGGCAGCGGCAGTCCCAGATTCTCACCGGGCCGCAGGATGCCCACCATGACGAGGCCGAGGCCGAGCGAGACGAGCGACGCCGTGACGAACCAGGCCATTGCCTTCAGGCCTATGCGACCGACCGCCTTCGAATCGCCCGTGCTCGCGATGCCGGCGACGAGCGTGGCGAACACGAGCGGCGCGATGATCATCTTGATCAGCCGCAGGAACACGTCGGTCACCACGTTGAAGTAACCGGCGATGTCCTTCGCGGTCTTGGCGTCGGGCGCCGCGACGTTGCAGATGTAGCCTGCGACGATGCCGAGGATCATCGCGATCATGATCCACGTGGTGAGCTTCAGTTTCATCGGAATCTCCTCCTCGCGCTTGTCTGCGCGTTCGTTCGATGCACCGCTCGGCGATGCCGACGCGGCTCGAGTCGTGGCGCGGCCGATTGGGCTCGCGCGTTTGCCCTCACGACTTCGGCGCGGCCCGCCTTATTCGCGCACCTTCGGCAGCGGTTGGGGCCGCGTCAGCTCTTCGGGCCGAAGGATCCGGTCGAGCTCCTCCTTCGACAGCAGACCTTTCTGCAGAACGATCTGGTAGACGCTGCCGCCGGTCTCGTGCGCCTGCGCCGCGACTGCCGTGGCGTTTGCGTATCCGATGTAGGGATTGAGCGCGGTAACGATGCCGATCGAGTCCTCGACGATCGAGCGAAGCCGCTCGCGATTCGCCGTGATGCCCTTGACGCAGTGTTCGGTGAGCGTCCCGCATGCGTTGCGCAGATGGGTGACGCTCTTGAACAGGCTGTGCGCGATGATCGGCTCGAACGCGTTCAGCTGCAGCTGTCCGGCCTCGGCCGCGAAGCTGACGGTGACGTCGTTGCCGATCACTTCGAACGCGACCTGGTTGACGACCTCGGGGATCACCGGATTGACCTTGCCCGGCATGATGCTCGAGCCAGCCTGGCGCGGCGGCAGGTTGATCTCGAACAACCCCGCGCGCGGCCCGGAGGACAGAAGCCGCAGGTCGTTGCACGACTTCGACAGCTTTACCGCGACGCGCTTGAGCACGCCGGACAGCTGCACGAACGCGCCGCAGTCCTGCGTCGCTTCGATGAGGTTCGGCGCCGTCACGAGCGGGATGCCGCTGATCTCGGACAGCAGCTTGCACACGAGGCTCGCGTACTCGGGATGGGCCGTGATGCCCGTGCCGATCGCGGTGGCGCCCATGTTGATCTCGCGGATCAGCGTCGCCGCTTCGCGCAACCGCTCCTCGTCTTCGCCGAGCATGACGGCATACGTCGAGAACTCCTGTCCGAGCGTCATCGGCACCGCGTCCTGCAGCTGCGTGCGGCCCATTTTCAGCACGTCCTTGAACTCCTGCGCCTTGTCCTCGAACGCTCGGCGCAACTTCGCCATCGCGGCGATGAGATCCGATATGCCTGCCTGCGTGGCGATCTTGAGCGCCGTCGGATACACGTCGTTCGTGCTCTGGCTCATGTTGACGTGCTCGTTCGGGTGCAGGTACTGGTACTCGCCTTTCTGGTGTCCCATCAGCTCGAGCGCGCGATTGGCGATCACCTCGTTCGCGTTCATGTTGGTCGAGGTCCCCGCACCGCCCTGGATCACGTCGACGACGAACTGATCGTGGAGCCGGCCGGCGCGCACCTCCTCGCAGGCGCGAACGATCGCGTCGCGGCGCTCGGCATCGAGCAGGCCGAGCGAATGATTCGCGAGCGCCGCGGCATGCTTGATGGACGCGAGCGCGCGAATCAGGTCCGGATAGATCGAGATTTGCGTGCCGGTGATCGGAAAATTCTCGACCGCGCGCAGTGTGTGGATGCCGTAGTAGGCTTGTGCAGGAACTTCGCGTTCGCCGAGCAGGTCGTGCTCGACGCGATGTTTGGATGGCATGGCCGGATTCCTTCGATTTGCTCGGCGCCGCGCGGCGCCGAAATGCGTGAGCGACAGAGCGACGATCGTAGAATCCGAAGCCCGCGCCGTCCAATGCTATGTTTGCGCGAATGTGGCGCTGCGCGCGCATGTTATGCACGCCCGTCATCACTTCTTGCGGTTGGCGGATGCCTCCCTTGGCGGAGGCGCAATCGCCCTTGCGGCGGCAGGGTCAGCGGCGCGAGTGCTGCGGCCGCGTCCGGCTCAACGTGCCGATGCCCAGATCGATTCGACCATCGATTTCGGGTGCTCGACCGATCGGTAGAGCCGGACCTCGAGCTCCGTTTGCCAGTTGGCGTCGCCGGCGATCACGAGCTCGCCGCGCTCGAGATCGCTCGCGATCAGGCTCTCGGGGAGCCAGCAGACGCCGAGGCCCATGCGCACCATCGATCGCAGCCCGTCGGCCATCGGATTTTCGTAGCAGCAGTGCAGCGCATCCTTGTCGGCGCGATTCTTGATCACGAATTCGACAGCCTGCCCGAGAAACGTGTTCGGGCCGTACGCGAGATACGGCGTCGGGTGCTTCGGATTGGCGGTCAACCGGAATCGGGGACGGCCGCTGGCGTCGGGCTGGCTGACTGGAATGAACCGGTCGGTCGCGAGAACGACCGACGGAAAGTGTTCGGGATCGAGCAGCACACGAACCGCCGGATGCGCGTACGTGAACATCAGATCGCAGCTGCCTTCTACGAGCGCGCGCACGCAGCTGTGCAGATTGTCGGGTGTGAGCCGGACGTCGAAGCGGCCGAGCTGGCGCTGGTTCTCCTCGAGCCACCGCGGGAAGAACACGACCGATATCGCATGCAGCGCGTAGATCTGGATCGCATCACCGCCTGGCTGCAGGTGGCCGCGAAGGTCATCGCGCACCTCGTAGATCAGGCGCAGGATTTCCTCGGTGGTGTCGCGAAAGACTGTACCGGCCGGCGTCAGTACCGTCGGAAATGTGCTGCGATTGATCAGCGGAACGCCGACCCACGTTTCCAGTGCCTTGATTCGTCGGCTGAATGCCGATTGCGTGCAGAAGCGTTCGGTTGCCGAGCGCGAAAAGCTGCCTGTTTGCGCCAGGCTGAGAAAGTCTTCCAGCCACTTGAGTTCCATCGCCTGATGTCCGAATGGTGCCCGAGTCCGGGCCGGTGCCATTTGGCGTTGGTCGAGTATGGAACAGCGGTCCCGGACTGCCAATAGAAGGATTGGCCGGCACGAACCTGCGCGAGACTGCCCACGACGACGGCCGCTTTTCCGAGCCATGCGTCTGCGAACCGCTACGCGAAACGTGGGCGACCGTCCGCTGCCATGCCGCAGGTCAATGGCCGGGCGATTTTCGCGCCCCGATCGCATATTCACATGGCATACTTGCGCGCTCGTTTTCCGCTGCCTGCCGTCCATGCGCTTCCGGGTCCGAATCGTTCTTTCGATCGCGCTGCTCGCCGCGATCGCGGCTCACGACGTGTACGCCGACAAGAAGACGGTGTGCACGATCACCGTCAATTCGCCCGACGAGCGCGAAACGTTTCGCCGGTATCTTCCCGCGGACGACTACCAGTTCGTCGAGCTGGTCGAGCGGGGTCGCTCCGATTGGCTCGCATCGGCGTGCCGCAAGAACGTTCGCTGCGACGTTCTGTTGATCTCCGGCCACTTCGACGGCGGCGACGTCTTCTATACCGACCGGTTCGACCAGAACGAATCGTTGCCGACCGAGGAGCTCGACCGCGCGTCGTGCAGCGATTCGTGTCCCGGCCTGTTCTCGCAGCTCAAGGAAGTCTATCTGTTCGGTTGCAATACGCTGAACGCGCAGCCGATGCGAAGCGCGTCCGGCGAGATCCCCCGGAGCCTCGTTCGTGCGGGGCACTCGCCGGCCGACGCCGACCAGTTGACGCGCGTGCTCGCCGAGCGGCACGGCGAGAGCAACCGCGATCGGATGCGCCAGATTTTCAGGAATGTGCCGGTGATCTACGGATTCTCGTCGAAGGCGCCGCTCGGACGCAGCGCGGGTCCGATGCTCGAGCGCTTCTTTCAGGCCGGCTCGGGCGGCGACATCGCTAGCGGCCGACCGAGTGCGAAGCTGCTGAACCTGTTCTCGCCGAGCTCGATGACGCTCGCGAGCGGCCTCACCGAATCCGATCCGAACGCGGCGTTCCGGCGTGACATCTGCCACTTCTCCGACGATCGCTTGTCCGCCGCGCGGAAGGTCGAATTTGTGCACGAGCTGCTCGGCCGCGAGATGGCCGAAGTGCGGCTGTTCCTCGATCACATCGACAAATACGCGGCGTCGCTGACCGCGGCCGACCGGCAAGCCGCGCCAGTCTCACGCGCGCTCGACGCAATCGCGCACGATCAGCCGGCGCGCACGCGCTTCCTCGAGTTCGAGCGCGATGCCGACGAGCCGGCGGTTCGCGCGCGGATGATCGAGCTCGCCGGCCGTCTCGGCTGGCTTTCACCCGACGCGCAACGCGCCGAGCTGATGAAGATGATCGGCGAACTGCTCGCGCGCGACGCCGTCGGCTCGGCGGAAGTGGGCCTCGTCTGCACGCTGAATCGTGACGGCGCGCTCGGCCGCGAGCCGGCGCTGAAGTTGCCGCCGAATCGAGCCGCCAAAGCGGGCAACGCGGCGGTGCTGGCGTGCCTTGGCAGCGGCGAGAGTCATGCGCGGATGCTGGCAGCACTGACGAGCGCGAACGACGATGACGTGCAGATCGCGCAGGTCTATCTGCGCCACCGGCCGATCGCCGATGTGAACGAACTGCGCGCAGTCGCCGCGGGGATCGCGCGGATGAACGGCTCCGACGGGCAGGTGCGCGCGCTCGACACGCTCGCGCCTCATCGTCTGTCCGACCGCAGCAGCCTCGAGGAGCTCACGCGGCTCTTTCCGGTCGCGAAATCGGTCAACGTTCAGCGGGCGATCGCGGGGATCCTGATTCGCGGCGACTACCGCGCGATCGCGAACCCTGAGCTCGTGCGGGCGCTGCGGCAATTCCGGCTGAAGTCGCCCGACGGCGAAGACATGATCGACATCCTGATCCGCCGGCTGCAGACGTTGAGCTAGCCTTCCTGATCCGCCGGCTGCAGACGTTGAGCTAGCCTTTCACGCACACGACCTGCTTCAACGTGTGCAGCACCTCGGTCAGATCGGCCTGATTGGCCATGACCTGATCGATGTCCTTGTACGCGCCGGGGATCTCGTCGATCACGCCGGTGTCCTTGCGGCAGATGACGCCCTCGGTCTGGCGGGCGAGATCGGCGACGGTGAAGCACTTGCCCGCGGCGGTGCGGCTCATCTTGCGGCCGGCGCCGTGCGCGCTGGAATCGAAACTTTCGGGGTTGCCTTTTCCGCGCACGATGTAGCTGCGCCCGCCCATCGACCCCGGAATGATGCCGACATCGCCGTCGCGCGCGCGGATCGCGCCCTTGCGTGTCACCCAGACGTCCTCGCCGTAGTGATGCTCGCGCGCGACGTAGTTGTGATGGCAGTTCGCGACTTCGGACGTGACGTCGAACGAGGGTAGATGGCGCGCGAGTGCCGCCAGCACGAGATCGAGCATCTCGTCGCGGTTGCTCGCCGCGTACGCTTGCGCCCACGACACCGCGCGCACGTAGTCGTCGAAGTGCTCGGCGCCTTCGGACAGATACGCCAGATCGCGGTCCGGCAAATGGATCATCGAGGCCTCCATGTCGCGACGCGCGAGCTCGATGAAGTAGGTGCCGATCGCGTTGCCGATGCCGCGGCTCCCCGAATGCAGCATCACCCATACGCGGTTCGCCTCGTCCAGGCACACCTCGATGAAGTGGTTACCTCCGCCGAGCGTTCCCATCTGAAGCATCCAGTTCGAATGCTTGCCGAACGACTTCAGCAGCTTCGGGTGCTTGTGCGTGAGCGCATCGAGCTCGGCCTCGAACGGCAGCGCGGCGTCCAGACGCGCGCGGTCGTCGTCGTGCTGGGCGCGGCCGACCGGAACGTCGCGCGAGATCTGGTCGAACACCTTTTTCAGACGCTTTTCGTCGAGCTCGTTCGCGTTGAGCGAGAGTCGCGCCGCAATCATGCCGCAGCCGATGTCCACGCCGACCGCGGCTGGAATGATCGCGTTTCGCGTCGCGATCACCGAGCCGACCGTCGCGCCGATTCCGGTGTGCACGTCGGGCATCGCGGCGACGTGATGGTGGACGAACGGCAGCTGCGCGACGTTGCGAAGCTGCTGGACCGCGCTCGGCTCGACCTCGTCGGTCCAGAGCTTGATCGGCACGCCGGCCTCGGCGATCACTTTCTTCACCGGCACGATGGCCTCCTCGACAGTCCAATTGAAAGATAACCCGCGTTGCCCAAAAGTTCCGGCCGGTGTCTCATATGCGCTCGACCGGAGGCCGATGGCGGCCATCGATCGCGATCGAACGGAACCTCGCAAATGCGCAACAGCCGCGAGTGGCGAGCCGACGTCGGCGCCGACGATGTCACGGTGATGCTCGATCCTGCGATCGATGGTGGCGAGGCGAAGCACCTGTTCGTCTGCGCGCACGGCGCCGGCGGTCACATGGCCGATCGCGGCATGCTCGCCGTCACCGCGCAACTGCGTGAGCGCGGGCTCGACGTGGTTCGCTTCAATTTTCCGTACAGCGAGAAGAAGAGTCACCGGCCCGACCCGATGCCACGCCTGATGGACTGCATCGCGTCGGTGGTGTCGCTCGCCCGCGATGAGATCGGGCCGCGACGCCTGATCATCGGCGGCCGCTCGATGGGCGGGCGAGCGGCATCGATGCTCGCGGCCGAAGGATTCGCCTGCGACGGTCTGCTGCTGCTCGCCTACCCGCTGCATCCGGCCGGAGAGCCGCAAAAGCTGCGCGACGCGCATCTGCCGCGCATCGCCGCGCCGGTTCTCTGCTTCAACGGTACGCGCGACGCGCTATGCCGACGCGACCTGATGGACGCAGTGGTGAGCGGCCTCGGCGGCAACTGGCGCATGCATTGGCTCGACGGCGCCGATCATTCGTTCCATGTGACGAAGGCGACCGGACGCACGGACTGCGACGTGCTGGAGGAAATTGGAATGGCGACGCAAGACTGGCACTCGAGCCTGCGCTGACGATCGCGCATCACGAGCCCACATCGCGACCGCAGTCGAGCGCGCGTGGCTCGATTCAGAACGCGGTCGACAACACGATCACCGCGGTGTTCCGGTGCCGGGTCAGGTCGAACGGATACGCTGCGCTCGAGCTGATGCCGACCCAGGCGAGCTGAACACTGAAGCGATCGAACGCGATCGCGAATCCGACTCGACCGTCGACTACGTAGTCGGGTCGATAGAAATAGAGATCGCTGACCGGGCTTCGCAGCACACCGACGTGCGCGAGCAGCCGAACGCGATCGGCCAGCGCCTGCGCGGCGTTCACTTCGGCGTACAGCGTATCGGCGTCGTAGCCTGCGTAGCGCGGCGAGTAGTACAGCCGCGCGCTCACGGGGTCGGCGGTGAATCCGACGAACACTTCAGGGTAGTCATAGCCGCGTTCGCCGCTGACGATCGAATAACTCGCGCCCGCCTCGAAGCTTTGGCCCGCCGCTGTCCGCCACGCGTGGCCAACGTAGTAGATCGCCTGCACGCCTCGCTCCGACGGCTCCGTATAGCGGACGCTCGAGGCGAACAGACCGGCGTACCAGCCGTTCGGGTCGTCGTACGCGAGCCCGAGCTGGATCGCCGGCTTGTTGTCGCTCAGCGAAACGCCGCGATACCGGTAATCGGACAGCACGCTTGCGGTGCCCGAAAGCTGTGCCGTGGCGACGGAATGGAACAGCGCGACGAGGAGACCGGCTAGCGCGCGCCGCACCGCGCGCTCAAGGGAGCGACGCCTTGGTGTCGCGTGCGAGCGCGCAGCCGCAGGCGCAGTTTCCGGTCGTCCTTGCAACCGCCGCGCACGCATCGACGATCAGCCGCGGCGCTGCGGAGCTGCCCGGTACGGCGTGGGGAACGAGCGCATCTCTCAATTGTTGCGGCCGCAGGTTGGGCGAAAGCTCACGCAGCAGCGCGACGAGGCCGCTCACATGGGCCGCCGCATACGACGAGCCCGTCACGAATCCCCATTTGGCTCCGACGAGCGTCGTTGGAATGTCGCGTGCCGGGGCCCGCAGGATGTCGGCTGCGAGATCGTGCACGTCCTCCCCGGCGATGGCAAGCACGCCGCGATGCGATGCGGGAAAGCCGCCGTCGCGAAGCATCGGATCGGCGGCAGCGACGACGGTGACCTCGCGCGAGGCCGCGACATCGAGCAGCCGCTCGAGCAGCCGGTCGCGCGGCCCGCCGAGGCTCAGGTTCACGATCTGCACGCGCTGGTCGAGCGCGAACTGCAGCGCCTTCGCGAGCGTGAAGCTGCTGCAAGCGGCCGCGCTGTCGCGCGCGGACGGCTGCCAGCACGCGCGCAGCGCGAGCAATCGAGCGTCCGGCGCGATCCCGGCGATGCCGGCGCCGTTGTCGGCGCGCGCCGCGATGATGCCCGCGACGGCCGTCCCGTGTGCTTCGGCGTTGTCCTGAGTGCCGTCGACGAAATTGCGCGCGAGCGCGATCTGGCCATCGAGATCCGGGTGTCCGGTCTCGACGCCGGTGTCGATTTGGGCGATCCGCACGCGCCTGCCCGTGGTGATCTGATGAATGTCCGCGAGATGCCACGCGGACGCGCTCGGCTGCAGCGCATAGAGCGGATCATTGTGCGCGAGCACGTGGAATACGTTCATCGCCTGCGCGGACTCGACGCGCTGGTCGCGCGCGATCTGGTCGACGATGCGGGCGAGCGGCACGTCGCGCGGCGCCTCCATGACGAAGCAGTCGACGCCAAGCGCAGGCATCGGCCAGTCGTCGACGATCCGCAGGCCGTACTGCGTCGCGAGCGCTTCGGCGACACGCCGCCGCGCGTCACGGCCGGTGCGCAAGTCGTAAGCACCGGCGTAGTCGACGTCGGGCCGGAAATGCGGTGCGGGCAGGCGAAGCATGACGAGGAGCTGACGGTCGGCGCCGTTCACGTCGACGCGCGCATCGGCACGCGGTTCGATCGCCGCGCACGCCGCGACGCACGCGCAGAGCAGCGCGACCAGCGCCAGCCGGCGGATGTTCAACGCCGAGCTCCGGCGTCGAGCCGCTCGGCGAGCATGACGGCGCGCTCGGCGCGTAGCGTCTGCAGCGCCTGGTCCCGTCGCGCAGACGGAACGTCGAGCACGTAGGCGTTCGTTTGCATGGGTCCGTCGACGATCCTCGCGCCGGCGCTGCGCACGATGCGGCGCAGGTCGGACTCGGTGGTGGCGGGATCGAAAACGACGACGAGCGTCCCGTTTTCAGGCGCCGTCGCGTTATGCGCGCCGAGTGTTCGATAGAGCGCGGGGCCTTCCGTGCCGGCGAACCATACGGTGCCGAGCGCGACGAACGCGGCGAGCGCGCCGGCGATTGCCCATCGCGGCTCGGGAGATGAGCTCCCCCAGCGCAAACGCCACCGCGCGATGCCGGATCGCGCCGTGCGCGGGGCATCGAGCTTGCGGCGCAGCCCGCGAGCGGCCTTCGATGCCTCCGGCACGTCTTCGGCGGCGACGCAGGCGGCGTGAAGCTCGCGCAGCCAGCCGACCTCCTGCTGGCATTGCGGACAGTCGCGTACGTGCCGCTCGACGAACGCGAGCTCGTCGCCCTCGAGCGTGCCGTTCACGAACCACGGCAGCAGCACATCGGCGACTTTGTGCGCCGCAGGATCGGAAGGCTGATCGCGATCGGTCATGCCGCTGGTCGCCTGTAGGAAGCGGTCGTCGTACGCCTGCATGGGCACCGTGTCAATCGCGGTGCCGGGCTTGAGCCGCGTTTCCTGAGTAAACCGGTCAGCGCTGCGTCTATTCCGGGAATCTTTGCGCCTTTTGCCTGCGAACCAGGCGCCGGTTCGCCGCCAGTTGACTCTCATTTCGCGGCGTTGGACCGACGCCGCGTGGAGTCTTATAGTGCACCGACGCACATCTTCGTGCGGGGATTCAGCGAGGTGCGGCAATGGCGGACACGATTCGCAAGGTCGATTACTTCTACGTGACGCTTCCCGACAAGCCGGGCGAAGGGGCCAAGGTGCTCTCGGCGCTCGCCGATGCCGGCGTCAATCTGCTCGCGCTCTCCGCGTTCCCGAGCGGTCGTCGCGCGCAGCTCGATCTCGTGCCGGAGGATTCGGCGAAACTGAAGAGCGCGGCGAAAAAGCTCGGGCTCGAACTGTCGGGGCGCAAGACGGCGTTCCTGCTGCAAGGCGCGGACCGCGTCGGTGCGCTGACCGACACGTTGGATGCGCTCGCGAAGGCGAAGATCAATGTGATTGCGGCCAACGCCGTCACCACCGGCGACGGGCGCTACGCGACGCTCTTCTGGGTGGAACCCGGGTCGGTGAACAAAGCGGCGAAGGCGATCGGCGCGCGCTAGGAACCTGTCGGGCCGGAGCGGCCGAGAAACACCCAGCCGACGAACGTCACCGCCAGCACGCAAACCGCGACGCAGCCGTTCGTATAGAACGCGGCGGCCGGCAGCATCCACCCGAGCGCCTTCTCGAACACGGCGGCGACGCCGAGGTTCGCCGCGATCACCACGAGCCAGCGTCGCATGTAGACCGGCAGATGACGCCGCTGCGCGACGTTGTGGCGCCACGCGGCTGCGCGCTGATAGGGCCCGCGCGCGCTCGCCATGTCGACGAGCAGCCACTCCCAAAACCAGTAACGGTACAGAAGGCTGTGCAGCGATTCGCGCACGTCGTCCGCGTCGGACCCCGCTCCGGCGAGCGGTGACATGGCGTTACGCAATCGATCGGACACTTGTTCGACTCGTGACAGCGCGGCTGCAGATTAGTGCGCGGCGCGCAGCGGAGAGTTCCTCCACGGTGGCGCGCGCAAGGCCGATCGCGCACTATATGCGGATATCGTCCGCGCGGCGTCGAACTCAATCGCTTCGATCGAGAGGAGCCCATGATGCATGCCAATCTGGTGCACAGACGCATCACCCCTGTCGTGCGCGATCTCGGCGACGGGTTCAGCGTTCGCCGTGCGATTCCCGCCGCACAGTGCCGCAGCGTCGGACCGTTCGTGTTCTTCGACGCCTTCGGGCCGGTCGCGCTCGCGAGCGGAAAGGGCCTCGACGTCCGCCCGCATCCCCATATCGGGCTTGCGACCGTCACGTACCTGTTCGAAGGCGAGATCCTGCACCGCGACAGTCTGGGCACCGTCCAACCGATCCGCCCCGGCGAGGTGAACTGGATGACGGCCGGGCGCGGCATCGTCCATTCCGAGCGCACGCCGCCGGAGCTTCGAGCGAGCGGCTCGCGCATCGCGGGCATCCAGCTGTGGGTCGCGTTGCCGCTCGCGCAGGAAGAAGCGGAGCCGTCGTTCGCGCACTACGAGAGCCTGCCGCTGCTCGAAGACGACGGCCTCAGCCTTCGGCTCATTCTGGGACGACTGTCGGACGTCGCGTCGCCGGTGCGCACGGATTCGCCGATGTTCTACGCCGATGCGACGGTCACCCGCAGCGCGCAATTGACATTGCCTTTCGACTACGACGAGCGTGCGATTTACGTGGTCGCGGGCTCGATCGCTATCGGCGCGGAAACATTCGATGCGGGCGAGCTCGCCGTCATGCAGCCCGGCGTCGAAGTCCACGTCGATGCGCGATCGCCGGCGCGCTTTCTCGTGCTCGGCGGACCGCCGCTCGATGCGCCGCGCTTCGTCTGGTGGAATTTCGTGTCGAGCAGCAACGAGCGGATGCGGCAGGCGGCTGCGGACTGGAAAGCGGGCCGTTTTGCGCGCGTTCCGGGAGAAACCGAATTCATTCCGTTACCCGAGCACGGTCCGGGCGGCGTCGTCGACTATCCGTAAAATGAAAAACGCCCCGACATTCGCCGGGGCGTTCGATCGCGCAGCCGACTAGCGCCGCTGGCGGTCAGCTTGCTTCTTCATCTCGTCGCTCGTGCGCTTGACCTGCTGCTCCACGTCGCCGACGCCCTTCTGAATCGTGCCTTCGATCTGCTTGGCGCCGCCTTTGATCTGCTGCTCGGTGCTGCCGGTCGCTTCGCCGACCTTCTGCTGCACCTTGCCCGCGACGTCCTTGGCCGTTCCCTTGACTTGATTGCGGTTCATGCGCATCTCCATTCGATCACCGCGGAAAATCCGCCGAATAAATCAGTATGGACACGAGGTGCGCGCCGGGTCATCGCCCGGGCGCTGATCGAGGTGTAGGGCCGCGCTTACAGCTTCGAGGGAGACCGCGTGCCGTCGGTCGTGCGGGTCTGCGGCGACGGCGTGCGCTCTTTGTGCCGTATCGAGCGCGCGACCGTCGTTGCGTCTTCGTACGCGCGCATCTCCGATCGCTCGCTATCGCCGCGCGAGTTGAACTTCGGCGGCATCGGCTGCCGCTTCAGCCGTTCGTGCAGCAACCGCTCGCTGCGGCGGTCGAGCACGTGACGGATGGCGAGCCACACGAACCCGAGCGCAATGAGCAGCGGAAGCGCGTAGACGAGTCGCATGGCGTGGATGCTGGCGCGGTGTCCATCGGCACGGTTTGATATGCCTCAAATATCGGCGCTCGCGCCGAGCGGCTTGAGCTTCGGCCCGCGCGCTGCGATGGGCGGTCGATCGCCGTCGACCGATGGCAGCGGGCGGGGAGCTGCGGCTAACGCGCGAGCGCCGACTCGATCTGAGCGAACGTCTGCGCCGTCTCGAAGATCACGACCGGCACGCCGAGCCGGCGGCCGATCTCGGTCGCCGAAAAGATGCCGCGCACGAATTCCTCGCCGGTCAGACGGTCATGGTCGACGACGAGCGCGTGCTGGCGTCCGGATTCCTTCAGCGTAGCGACGATGTCGCCCACGTCGGCGCGCAGTACCGTCGCGATTTCGAGCACGTCGATCGCGCTGCGCGGAACCATCAGGTCCGCAACCGTGAGCTCGCCAGGCCGGCGCCCGTGCTGCTGCACAAGATGCATCGCGCG
>WNFV01002172.1_pt1 | contig 35167 bp, 28 predicted proteins | sample 5400101 | NCBI WGS metagenome assembly WNFV01 (sample SAMN13153361, study PRJNA577476) | soil metagenome | isolation source: 115 cm soil or saprolite under grassland replicate 1 | place: USA:California | collected 2016-06-15 | reverse complement strand
AAAGGGTCATCCGTTCCATGAATGGGGTCGGGGTGGAGAGCATGTGATCGATCCACCACTGCTGCAGTTGTGCGATCGGAAAACGGCCGCCCGGGGTGCTCGCCTGGTCGAGCACCGGCGGCTCTGCAGGCCTGGATTCGAGGATGCGATCGAGGGTCTTGTCGAATCCGTCCACCAGCGCTGATTCCAGCTGCGCCGGGGTGTAGCCGAGCGTGGTGCGGCGGAGCAGGTGCATGACCCGCGCCGACTCCGAGTGGAGCGGCGAGATCCAACCTGTGCCTGAACCGGTCTGCGGCGCGGCGAGCTGCTGCATGGAGACGCCAAGAAGGCGGACGGCACCAACGCCGACGCCCGTCGCCAGCGCCGCCGCGAGCGCCTGGCGCCTGGTGATGCCGCGCCTTTTGACCGCGGCCGAGCTCGCCTGCTCGTCAGTACGTACGAGCTGCATGCCCTGATTCAAAACCGCTTGCTTCGAGGGGGCATTAGCCGGATGTGAAGAGTTTGTAAGCGGCTACGCGATCAGCAGGCGGATCTGACTCCGTTCAGGCACGCGTACGAGTCGGCCGCCAGGTGGGCGACGAACAACCCGCCCACGAGCACCGCGACCAAGACGACGAGCAGGTGTAGAGGCGCCACCTCGAGCGCGACCAGTCCTTCGAGCGCGCCCGCGTGACGGCGCCAGCCGACGCGGGTGATCCGCCAGACGTTCATCGCGATCGCCACGGGAATGCCGATGAAGAGGCTGATGGTGCCGGCCACGATCGTCACCGACGAGCCGGCGAGCCAGGAGTAGGGGGTGCCGACGCCGAGGTTGTGGAGAGCGCTCGCCACGAGCAGGGCGACGAACGGAGCGATCAGCAGCAGGCCCACGATCCCCGACCACGTCCGCGCTCGGTTGCCGGTCCGCGACCAGCCCTCGGGCAACTCCCCGAGCGTGACGGTCAGGGTGAACCGAGGCGGCGTGCGCTCGGCCTGCGCCCGGACCGAGATCCATTCGCCGACGTGGTAGTTCATCCTCGATCGAGCTTACGATCAGGGCACGGTGACCAGGCTGGTCCCGATGTCGAGCGTCGACGCGGCGTGGTTGGGGATGGAAGACCCGACCAACCTGATGATGGTCACCGGCGTCCTCATCCTCGACGGCAAGGTCGACATCAGGCGCCTGCGCACCCTCCTCGACAGGCGCCTTGCGCCCTTCGGACGCTTCCATCAGCGCGTCGTCCGGCCGCGGACGCGCGGCAGTCTCCCCCACTGGCAGGACGAAGCAAGCTTCGACATCGACAACCACGTCAGTCACGTCGCCCTGCCCCAACCCGGCGGCGACAAAGCCCTCCGCGAGCTCGTCAGCGAGCTGATGAGCACGCCGCTCGACACCACCAAGCCGCTCTGGCACGTCCACGTCATCGACGGCTACGACAGCGGGTCGGTCGTGCTCGCACGCATCCACCACTCGATCGCCGACGGCATCGCGCTCGTGCGCGTGATGCTTTCCCTCACCGACGCCACGCCAACGGCCCCGCCCGGGCGAAGGCGCACCGAAAAGACGAACCACGCCGGCCCTCTCGACTGGCTGCCGTCGGCGGTCGGTCGCGGCCTCGCCGCCGGGCAGCGGCTGCTGGACGACCCCAGCCGCGTCGGCGACCTGGCCAGACTCGGCGCCGAGGGCGCCTACCGCCTCGGCCGTCTCGTCGCGCTGCCTCCCGATCCGCACACCGCGTTCAAGGGCGAGCTCGGCCGCCGCAAGCGCGCCGCGTGGTCGAACCCCGTCCCGCTCGAGGACTTCAAGGCGATCGGCAAGGCGTTCGGTGCCACGGTCAACGACGTCCTGGTCGCCACCGCGACCGGCGCCCTGCGCCGCTACCTCGAAAGACGCGGCGAGACGACCGCCGGCGTCTCCATCCGGTCGTCGGTGCCGGTCAACCTGCGACCGCTGGACCAGGCCCACCGGCTGGGCAACTCGTTCGGTCTCGTCTTCCTCACGCTGCCCGTCGGCACGGTCGACCCGGTCCGCCGACTGCGCTCGATCAAGAAGGAGATGGACGACCTCAAGCGCTCACCCGACGCCCTCATCGCGTATGGCGTGCTCAACCTCATGGGCCTGGCACCGGTGGAGGTTGAGAAGCTCGGACTGCGCTTCTTCGGCAGCAAGGCGACTGCTGTCCTGACCAACGTCCCTGGTCCGCGCGAGCCCCTCTATCTCGCCGGCCGCAAGCTGCGCAAGGTGATGTTCTGGGTGCCCCAGTCGGGCCGGCTCGGGCTCGGTATCAGCATCCTCAGCTACGCCGGCGGGGTGATGCTCGGCGTGGCCACCGACGACGGCCTGGTGCCCGACCCGGAGCGCATCGTCGAAGCCTTCGGCCAGGAGTTCGCGGCCCTGAAGGCGGCCGCCCGCAAACAGCCGTCCCGAGTTCGAAAACCCGTCCGCGTTTAGGTTTTCCGTTACTTGGTAATCTTGTAAGCACCCATGGCGGAGGCGACCACGGAGCAGCAGGCGTTGGACGCTTACTCGGAGATCGTGACCTCGGTCGCGGACAAAGTCCTCCCCTCCGTGGCCAGCCTGCGCATCGGCCGCGGCGGCCGCGGTTTCGGCGGCGCCGGCTCGGGCGTCGTCATCACCCCGGACGGCTTTCTCGTCACCTCGGCGCACGTCGTCGCCTCCGGCAGCAAGGCCACCGCATCCTTCATCGACGGCAACGAGTACGACGTCGACGTCGTCGGCGCCGACCCGCTGTCCGACCTCGCCATCGCGCGCGCCCGCTCCGCAAGCCTGGAGCCGGTGCGCATCGGCAACGCCGAGCAACTGCGGGTCGGCCAGCTGGTGGTCGCCATCGGCAACCCGATGGGCTTTTCGGGGTCCGTCACGTCCGGGGTCGTCAGCGGGTTAGGCCGCTCGCTGGCGACCGCGGACGGCAACGGGCACCGGCGCTTCATCGAAGACGTCATCCAGACCGACGCCGCGCTCAACCCCGGCAACTCGGGCGGCGCGCTCGCCGACTCGCAGGCGCGACTGATCGGCGTCAACACCGCGGTCGCCGGCATGGGCCTCGGGCTTGCGGTGCCGATGAACGCAACGACGGAGGCGATCCTCGCCGCGCTGATGCGCGACGGCCGCGTCCGCCGCGCTTACCTCGGCATCGCCGGCGGCACGCGGCCTCTGCCCCCGCCCGTCGCCGAGAAGCTGGGTCGCAAGGCCGGCGTCGAGGTCCACGAGGTGGTGACCGGCAGCCCGGCCGCGGGCGGCAAGCTCCGTGGCGGCGACATCATCGTCTCCGTCGGCGAGGTCGGCGTGAGCAAGGCCGGCGACCTGCAACGACTGATGGTGGCGACCAAGATCGGAGTCAAGCTCACGCTGACCGTCCTGCGCGACGACCAGCTGGTCAACCTCGACGTCGTACCGGTCGAACTAGGCTAACGTCGCCGGCGTGGCGAAGATGGCGATCCGCGATCTTCTTCGCGCCGGCGGCACGTTCAGGATGTCGGACGTCGATCCTGATTCGACGCCAGGTCTGAAGGGCGGCAAGCAGAAGGCGCTGCGCGAGGTCAAGGAGGACGAGCCTGTCCTCTTCGACCTGCAGGAGCGTTCAAAGTGCCGACGCCCGAAGAGCGACGCCATCCCTTCCTGTGGAGGATCCGCCGCCGCGTGCCGCAGGCAGGTGCCATCGGCATCTTCAACCGCTCGCACTACGAGGACGTGCTCGTGGTGAGGGTGCACGACCTGGCGCCGCCGAACGTGATCGAGCGGCGCTACCGCGAGATCAACGATTTCGAGAAGGAGCTCGCGGGCGGCGGCATGCGGATCGTGAAGCTCTGCCTGCACATCTCGTACGAGGAGCAGCGCCAGAGGCTCATCGACCGATTGAAGAACCCTGACAAGCGGTGGAAGTTCAACGAGCACGACATCGACGAACGCGCGCTGTGGGACGACTACATGAGCGCCTACGGCCTGGCGATCACACGATGCTCGACGCCGGAGGCGCCGTGGTACGTCATCCCTGCCGACAACAAGGCGTACCGAAACTGGGCGGTGAGCAAGATCCTCATCGAGACCCTGGGCGAGATGAACCCGCAGTTCCCGCGTCCGAAACTCGACATCCCGAAATTGATGAAGAGACTTCGGGCCTAGCCTTTCACGGCTCCCAGGGACAGGCCCTGGACGAAACGGTCCAGGAAGAAGTTGTAGGCAAGCGCCACCGGGATGGCGACCAGCACCGCGGCGGCCATCAACGACTGCCAGAAGAAGACGTCTCCGCGGATCAGCTCCGTCGGCACGCCGGCGCTCACCGTCATGTTGGCCGACGAGGAGATGAACGCCACGGCGTAGATGAAGTCGTTCATCGTGAACGCGAAGGTGAAGATGACGACCGTGAACAAACCGGGCACCGCCAGCGGGAGCACGGTGCGGACCACCGCCCCGGCGCGACTGTAGCCGTCGATCATCGCCTGCTCCTCGATGTCGCGCGGAATGCTGCGGAAGAACCCGACCAGCAGCCACGTCGAGAAGGGCGCGGTCAGCGTCGGGTAGACGAGCACAAGCGACCAGATCGTGTCCTGCAAGCCGAGCTCGGCGACGATGCGCGACAGGGGCAGGAACAGAAGCGTCGGTGGGACCAGGTAGAAGATGAACACGGTTATCGCCAGCTTTCCGCCCCACTGGCCGGTGAGGCGCGCGATCGCGTAGCCCGCGGGCACGCTGATCGCGAGGGTGATCACAACCACGATCACACCTATCTCGAAGCTGTTGCGGACGAAGGTCATGAACGCCGTGTCCGCAAACAGGACCCTCACATGCTCGAAGGTCGGGGGCGAGTTGTAGAAGAAGGGAACGTGGCCGACGGTGTAAAGGTCGGCGTCGGCCTTGAACATCGTGAACGCGGCCCAGCCGAATGGGAAGGCGCACAGGAACGCAAACACCGCCAGCACCGCCCAGCGCGAGATGGCCACTCCGGGCGAGCGGGCGACCATCAGACCACGTCAACCCGCGATGCCTGCCGCAGCATCAGGATGCAGACCCCAAGCAGTACCGGGAACATGAAGATTCCGATCGCCGCGCCCTGGGCCAGGCTGCCGCCCTGGATCCCGGTGTAGAACGACCAGCTGCCGAGGACCTGGGTGGCGAAGCCGGGACCGCCTCGGGTCAGGATGTAGACCGCGGCCATGTCCGTGAAGGTGGCCACGATGCCGAACAGGATCGCGACCATCATGATCGGCGCCAGCAGCGGCATCGTGATGTCGAAGAATCGCTTCCAGAATCCGGCGCCGTCGACCTGGGCTTGCTCGTTGAGCTCGGGCGGGATCGACGTCAGGCCCGCCATCAGGATCACCGCGGCCAACGGCAGGGTGCGCCACGCGTTGAGGGCCACGACCGATGCGACCGCGAGCGAGTCCTGGCCGAGCCACGCCACCGGCGTGCCGACATCGATGAAGTGAAGCTGACCGAGGATCCAGTTGAAGGGACTGAACAGCGAGTCGAGCATCCACAGCCAGGCCAGCGCGCTCAGCGCGATGGGCGTCGTCCAGGGCAGAAGGACGAGGAAGCGCACGAACCACTTACCTCGGAAATCGGCCGAGAGCACGAACCCCAGGATCGTGGCCAGGACCACGACGATGAGCTGGGCGACGACGGTGAAGAGGACCGTGTTGCGGAGCGCGATCCTGAACACGGGGTCGTCGAGGGTGTGCTGAAACGTCTGCAGACCGACGAACGAGAAGTCCGGGGAACCAGTGGTCGCGTCACTGAAGGCGTAGACGAAGACGAACACCAGGGGAAGGCCGACCAGCGCGACCAGGTAGACCATCAGCGGCGACAGCATCAGCGGGCCCAGCACGTCTTCGCGGTCGAGCAGGTGATGGACGCGGAAGGTCTCGTCGACGATCACCGTCCGCCGGACGGCGGGTTCGCTCACGCGGCGATCTTTTGACCGGACTCGCGGTCGAAAACTCTGAGGTGCCGGTTGCGAATGACGAGGTCGGCGTCGTCGTCGGTGGCCACCCTCAGTGGATGCTCGATGGCGAGCTTGGCGATGACGTTGGTGTCGCCCCTGTCGTCCTTGACGCGCAGGTACACGTAGCGGTCCGCGCCCAGGTTCTCGACCCGCAGCACGCGGCTGGGGAAGATCGTGGCGTCGTCGCGAGCCGCGGCGCCCTTCTCGAGCTCGATGTTCTCGGGGCGGAAGCCGAGCAGCTTGCCGTCCCGCTCCAGCAGGTTCATGGGCGGCGAGCCGACGAAGGTCGCGACGAATGTGTTCGCGGGGTGGTGGTAGATCTCCTCCGGCGTGCCGATCTGCTGCAGCCGGCCGAAGTTCAGGACCGCGATCCGGTCGCCCAGGCCCATGGCCTCGACCTGGTCATGGGTCACGTAGATGGTGGAGACGCCGACCCGCTGCTGAAACTGCTTCAGCTCCAGCCGCGCCGACGCGCGCAGCTTGGCGTCCAGGTTGGAGAGCGGCTCGTCGAGCAGGAAGACCTGCGGCTCGCGGACGAGTGCGCGAGCCAGCGCGACGCGCTGCCGCTCCCCACCTGACAGCTGGCGCGGCTTGCGCTGCAGGAGGTGGCCGATTCCCAGCAGGCCCGACGCCCACTTCACTTTCTCCAGCCGCTCCTGGGTGGACATGCCCTGCGCCTCGAGGGGGAACGAGATGTTCTGCTCCACGCGCTTGTGCGGGTAGAGCGCGTAGCTCTGGAAGACCATCGCGATCTTGCGGGCCCGCGGCGGCAGCGCCCGCACCGAACGTCCGCCGATCAGGATGTCGCCGTCCGTCGGATGCTCGAGGCCCGCGATCATGCGCAGCAGCGTGGTCTTGCCGCACCCCGAGGGGCCGAGCAGGACCAGGTATTCCCCGTCCCCGCAGGTCAGGCTGATGCCGTCGACCGCAGGGCTGCCGCCGCCGAACGATTTCCGAATCTCTCGGACTTCGACCTCGGCCATCTCAGGCCCCCGCTGGAGTCAGGCTAACGAGACCCGCCGACCAGACCCTTGGCTCGCCACGACTGGAAGATCGCCTTGATCTGCGTCTCCGCGTCGGCGACCGCCGCCTTGGGCGTTCTTTGACCCCTGGCGGCGGCGGCCATCATCGACGGCAGGATGTTCTTGTCGAAGATCTCGCCGATGGCCGGGCTCGCCGGTCCCGGGTAGCCGACGTTGACGCTCCAGGTGGTCGCGTCCTTCAGCACCTGGAGCTTGTCCGCAGGGTCGGACTTGTACGGATCGCTGTCCAGCCAGCCCCCCGGGGCGTAGAGCTGGTTCTGCGCCTGTGTGTTCGGGTTGACGGGCAACTCGTAGAGCTTGGACTGGTACGCGTAGTCGGCGGAGTGGTCGGCCAGGTAGAGCAGGAACTCCTTCGCTACGTCCTGACTCTTCGAGAACTTCGGAATGATGTAGGTCAGGATCACGTGCTCGCTGGCGAGCGGCTTGACACCCGAGTTCGGGCCGGCCAGCGGCTTGGTGAAGAAGATGTCCTTGGCGACCTCGGGCTTGGTGCCCTGGGCGGTGCGGTAGGCGGAGATCGAGTTGAGGATGTAGGAAAGGCTGCCCGCGACCAGGCCCTGGTTGTTGGAGGCGGCGTTCCAGCTGAAGACCTCGGCGGTCTCCGCCTGCTTGTACAGGCGCGCCATGTAGTCGACGGCCGCGACGACCTCGTCCGAGTTGATGGTGACGTTGGAGTCCTTGTCCTGCTCGGCGCCGCCGAACGACCAGATGAGTGCGCGCGCGGCCATGTTGGAGTCCGGCTCCGGCGAGAACCCGATTCCGCCGCGGATCGCGCCCTTGGTCCTGGCCTTGATCTGAGCGGTCGCCGTCAGCATCTCCTCCCACGTCTTCGGCCCGTCGGGCATGCCCACCTGCGTGAACTTGCTCTTGAGGTAGTCGCCCGGGTCGGGGGCGAAGCTGTAGGTGAAGCCGAAGTAGCGGTTGGTGTGCGGGTTGAAGTTGGTGAGGCGCGCGAATTCGTACTGCTTGCCGTACTTCGCCTCGACCTTCTTGACCACGTCGCTCATGTCGACCACGCTCTGCTCGTACTGCGAGGCCGGCACGATCCACTCGATGAGGTCGTGGCCTGAGCCCGCGTTCATCTCCGCCGCGGTCCGGGTCGGGATGTCCGCGTAGTTGATGTGGTCGACCGTCACCGTGGCGTTGTTCTTGCTGCCCCACTCCTTGGCCCAGGGGTCGAACCACTTGTCGTAGTCGGGGACAAAGTGGCTCCACTGCAGGATCTTGAGCGTCTTGGGGCCGCTCTTCGTCGGGGTGCCGCCCGTGGAGCAGGCGGCCAGGATGGTCGGGAAGCTGCTGGCGCTGAGCGCCAGCAAGGAGCCCTTCGTGACGAAGTCGCGGCGCGAGACCTTCCGGTCGAAAAGGCCGCCGACCTCGCCGGCCGGACCAGGCTTGTGAACCCGTGGAGCTTTCTTCACTTGTATCCCCCCATTCGGCGCCGAATCGGCAGGCTTAGACCACCATTATGGCCACAAAAGAAAAAACCCCGAACTCCTCCCCATTCATGGGGAGGTGGCCGGCGAAGCCCAACTCCTCCCCATTTATGGGGAGGTGGCCGGCGAAGCCGGCCGGTGGGGCCCGAAGGTCGTGCTTCAGCGAACTCCTCCCCATTCATGGGGAGGTGGCCGGCGAAGCCGGCCGGAGGGGCCCGAGGGCCGTGCTTCAGTCGAACTCCTCCCCATTCATGGGGAGGTGGCCGGCGAAGCCGGCCGGAGGGGCCGGAGGGGCCGGAGGGGCCCGAGGGCTGTGCTTGAGTCCGCGGCCCCATCCCCCGCCTGCGGCGGGGACTTCCCCGCGAGCGGGGAAGAGTTGCAAAGAAGAAAGGCCGGGCCGAAGCCCCGAATTCCTCCCCATTCATGGGGAGGTGGCCGGCGAAGCCGGCCGGAGCGGCCCGAGGCTGTGCTTGAGTCCGCGGCCCCATCCCCCGCCTGCGGCGGGGACTTCCCCGCGAGCGGGGAAGAGTTCCAAAGAAAAAAGGCCCGGGCCGAAGCCCCGAACTCCTCCCCATTCATGGGGAGGTGGCCGGCGAAGCCGGCCGGAGGGGCCCGAGGGCTGTGCTTGAGTCCGCGGCCCCATCCCCCGCCTGCGGCGGGGACTTCCCCGCGAGCGGGGAAGAGTTGCCGAAAAAACAAAAAGGGCCCGAGCTTGCGCTCGGGCCCTTACCTGGTTCCTTACTTACGCGACGCGGACGCTCTTGGCGCGCGGGCCCTTGGGGCTCGACTCGATTTCGAACGAGACCTTCTCGCCACCCTGGAGGCCATCGAAGTCGCCTTCGGTGCCACTGCGGTGGAAGAAGTATTCCTGTCCGTCCTCGGCCTTGATGAATCCAAAGCCGCGATCCGAAACCAGTTTCTTGATAGTGCCAGTTGGCATTCCTATCTCCTATCTCTCGAACGGCGGGGCCTACTCATCTAGCGGGCCCGTTCGAGAAGATAGAAGCCTGCGGTGAGCGCCGGCGCTTCGCCAGCTACAGACGAGTATACCCAGAAACTCAGGAACCTATTCCTGCGGCCTCCGAGAGCCTCCGGGCACGCGACTGATCGACCTCGGTCAGGTGCCGCTTGCGAAGCCGCAGGTGCTTTGGCGTCACCTCCAGCAATTCGTCGTCGGCCAGGAAGTCGAGCGACTGCTCGAGGCTGAGGCGGGTGGCCGGCGTCAGCCGGACCGAGATGTCCGACGTGGATGAACGCACGTTCGACTGCTTCTTCTCCCGGCACACGTTGACCCGGATGTCGCCGGGTCGCTTCTGCAGGCCGACGATCATGCCCTCGTACACCTCCTCGCCGGGCTCGATGAAGGTGATCCCGCGCTCCTGCGCCGCGGCCAGGCCGTAGGTCAGGGAAGTGCCCGCCGAGGACGCGGTCAGCGCCCCGTTCCGCTGCTCGCGAAACTCGCCCATCCACTCCCGGTAGCCGATGCCGATGGAGCCCATGAGGCCCTCGCCTGAGGTCAGGGTCAGGAACGCGTTGCGGAATCCGATCAGGCCGCGCGTCGGGATCAGGTACTCGAGACGGACTCCGCCCTTGTGGTCGTAGACGATCTCGATCATCTCGCCCCGCCGCTTGCCCAGCGCCTCCGTCACCGCTCCCAGGTGCTCCTCGCGGACGTCGACGGTCAGCCGCTCCACCGGCTCCATTCGCTTGCCGTTGATGACCTTGACGATCGCCTCCGGTCGCGAGACCTCCAGCTCGTAGCCCTCGCGGCGCATCGTCTCGATCAGCACGGCCAGGTGCAGCTCACCTCGGCCGCTGACCAGGAAGCGCTCCGCCTGGGATGTGTCCTCGACATGCAGGCCGAGGTTGGTGTCGAGCTCTTTGTAGAGGCGTGAGCGGAGCTGCCGGGTCGTGGAGAACCTGCCCTCACGGCCGGTGAAGGGCGAGGTGTTGACGCCGAAGGTCATGCGGACGGTCGGCTCGTCGATCTCGATCCGGGGCAGGGCGTCCGGGGTCTCGGGGTCGGCCAGTGTGTCGCCGATGGCCACGTCCTCGAGCCCGGTCAGGACGACGATGTCGCCTGCGCTCGCTTCATCGACGGCGACCCGCTCGAGCCCGCGGTAGAGCATCACCTGCACGACCTTCACTCTGCGCGCGTCTCCCTCCGCACCCAACACGGCGACGGCGTCGCCGGGCCGGACCGTGCCGCGCGAGATGCGGCCGATCGCCATCGTCCCGGTGTAGTCGTCGTAGGCGCGGTTGGCGACCAGCATCTGGAACCCGCCTTCCTGCGCGACCGGCGCCGGGACGTGGTCGATGATCGTCTTGAACAGCGGCTCGAGGTCGGACTCGAGGGCGTCGGGCTGTAGACCGGCCCGGCCCTGCTTGGCGATCGCGTACACGACCGAAGCCTCCAGCTGGTCCGCGTCCTCCGCCAGCTCGAGAAACAGGTCGTGCAGTTTCTCGAGCGTCAGCTTCGGCTGGGCGTTGGCGCGGTCGACCTTGTTGATCACAATCACGATCCGCAGCCCGACCTCGAACGCCTTGCGCAGGACGAATCGGGTCTGCGGCATCGGGCCTTCGGCCGCGTCGACGAGCAGCAGGCAGCCATCTGCCATGTTGAGCACCCGCTCCACCTCGCCACCGAAATCGGCGTGGCCCGGCGTGTCGATGATGTTGATCGTCACGTCGCCGTGCCGGATCGACGTGTTCTTGGCGAGGATCGTGATCCCCTTCTCGCGCTCCAGGTCGTTGGTGTCCATGATCAGGGTCCCGACGTCCTGGTTCTCGCGGAAGGTATGGCTCTGCTTCAGCAGGGCGTCGACGAGCGTGGTCTTGCCGTGGTCGACGTGGGCGATGATCGCGACGTTTCGGATGTCGTGACGGAGGTTGGTCACTGGACTTGGCAATATACGGGCTGCCCATGCGCAGCCGAACCGTGCTCTCCCTCCTGGCCGCGCTCTGGCTGACAGTCATGGCGGCCGGATCGGTGCACGCGGATGAGGGCTGGGTCATCAAGTCGTTTCAGTCCACGATCACGATCAGGCAGGACTCCACGATCGCCGTCGTGGAGGACATCCGGGTCGACTTCGGCGGTCTGCAGAAGCACGGCATCTTCCGCACGATCCCGATCCGCTACCGCTACAACGATTCGAACGACCGCGTCTACGACCTCGAGGTCAAATCGGTGACGGACGGCTCCAGGCCCCTGACGTACGAGGACTACACCGAGGGGCCCGACGAGGTCATCAAGATCGGTGATGCGGACCGCACAGTCAGCGGTGCCCAGCGCTACGTCATCAGCTACACGGTGCAGGGCGCCATGAACCGATTCGCGGACCACGACGAGCTGTTCTGGAACGTCGACGGCGGGGCGTGGCCGGTGGCGAAAGAGTCGGTCGCCGCCAACGTGACAACGCCGGCAGGTGCCTGGACCGAGCTTGCTTGCTACCAGGGGCCCACCGGTTCGCGCGAAGGGTGCGCCACCAGCGCGGTCAACAATTTCCTCACTTTCTCTTCGACGCGGCGGCTGGCCGAGGGCGAGCAGATGTCGATCGCGGTCAAGCTCGTCAAGGGAGCCGTCGATGTGCCTCCCCCACTGCTCAGCGCACGCGCGCGCGAGTTCCCGCAGGATGCGTTCGACGTCAACCTGCTCACGGTCGGCGTGGCGCTGCTGGTCGCGATCGCCGGCATCGGCGCCGTGGCCTGGAACTGGTGGCGGCACGGCCGCGACCGTGCCTATCTGACGCGCTACTACGAAGCGCCGACCAGCGCGCCCGACGAGCCCGAGCCGCTGTTTAAGCACGAGCCGGTGGTCGTGGAGTTCGGTCCGCCGCAGCACATGAAGCCCGCCCAGCTCGGCCTGATCCTCGACGAGCAGGCCGACCCAAAGGACGTGACTGCCTCGATCGTCGACCTCGCGGTGCGGGGTTACCTGACGATCACGGATCAGCCGGGCTTCCTCGGCTCGCACGACTGGCTTCTGACCAAGAAGGAGGCCGACGAGAACGCGCTGCTTCCCTATGAGCGCACCCTGCTCAATGGTCTGTTCGAGGGCCGCAGCGAGGTCAAAGTGTCGGAGCTCAAGGGCAAATTCCGGTCGACGCTCCAGGCGGTCGAGGGTCAGGTCGTCTCCGACGCGATGTCGCGCCGGCTGTTCACGGCCAATCCGAACGTCGCCCGCGGAGGCTGGGGATGCCTCGGCGTCGGGGTCCTGCTGCTGGGCGGTGTGGCCACCTACTTCCTCGGAATCGCGCTCGGCTGGGGGTTGGTGGGGCTGGCCGTCGTGCTGGTCGGCGGGGTGCTGGTCGCGACCGCGATGAACATGTCGCAGCGCAGCGCCGCCGGACGCGAGCTGCTGCTGAAGACGCTCGGCTTCCGCCTCTACATGGACACGGCCGAGAAGTACCGGCAGCAGTTCGCCGAGAAGGCCGAGATCTTCACCCAGCTCCTGCCCTACGCGATCGTGTTCGGCGTCGTCTCCAAGTGGGCGAAGGCGTTCGAGGGCATCGACACCAGCCAGGCGAACTCGTCGTGGTACGTGGGCAACGCGCCATTCCAGGCCGCGCTCCTGTCGAGCAGCCTGCAGTCGATGAACAACAGCATCTCGAGCGCGATCACGGCTTCGCCTCCGAGCTCGGGCAGCTCGAGCGCGTTTGGAGGCGGCGGATCGTCAGGCGGTGGTGGCGGAGGAGGCGGCGGCGGGAGCTGGTAGCAGGAACGCGAACCAGTACATGCCCGCCACCAACAGCACGAAGACTCCAAGCTCGACCGGGGTCGCTCCCGCGGCCTCAAGCACCGCGAAGCCGAGCCAGGTGAGCACGACCGCGTTGCCCATCCGCGCGCCCCGCGCGATCGCCACGCGCTCGCCGTCGGGGTGATCTGCGCGCGACAGCCGGTACAGCTCCAGGCCGATGGCCGCGAAGTAGGTCTGGGTGGCCGCGATGAGCAACCCGTTTGCCGGCAGCACGGTGAGCAGGAGCCCGTCGCCGGTGACGACGCATGCCAGAACCGCGAGCAGGGTCGCTGCCTTGCCGTGGGCCAGCAGGAACGTGCGCTTGCCAAACGCAGCGTCGCCGCGGCGATCGCGAAAGTCCTTCAGCAGCATGCGTCCGGTAAAGAGCACGACGAAGCACGCGGCCACCCTCGTGTCAAACAGGGCCGGCGCCACCCCGGCGGCGGCGAGCCCAAGCGCGTAGGGCAGCGCGACGTAGGCGAGCGCCAGCACCGGCGCCGCCGCGTGGGGCCGCATCGAGAGGCGCACCGGGGGAACCGAGTATGCGACGTTCACCATCAGCGACAGCGCGATCACACCGACACCCACGGGCCCGACCAGGATCCCGAGCAACACGGCGATCACCGCGGCGACCGCGGCGAGGACCAGGAGATGTCGCCGCGTCGCCTCGCCCGTGACGAGGGGGCGGTTGGGCTGGTTGACGCGGTCGATCTCGACGTCGGAGACGTCGTTCAGGCAGGTCGCCACGACGTAGCACGCGAGCAGGGCCAGCAGCCCCGCGAGATAGCTCCAGCGAAACGCCGCGAGCTCGCCGTGGACTGCGGCCCCGAGAAGTAAGAACGGCAGGAGCAAAAAGGCCACCCGGTAGCGCAGCATCCCTGGCGCGAGGCGGAGCAGCTTCACTTCGCGGAGATCGCCTTCAAGGGCCAGATCGAGATCAGCGTCAGCACGAACACCAGCCACACCACGTGGTACGCCGCGATGAAGGCGAGACCGACCCACGCAAACACGCTCAGCACCGTCACGTTGCGCAGCACCACCGCCTGCTCGGTCGCCTCGCGGAACGCGACCGAGCACAGCACGATCGCGGCGACCAGAGCGAGCGCGATCAGGATGCCGACGGTCAGGACGTAGACCAGGGACAGCGCGTACTCGAGGAATCCGAATGCGCCGATCACGGTCACGCCGCCCACCACCGCGACCATGAACATCACCAGCAGCAGGACCAGGAAGCGCGTCTCGAATCGCACCGGGACGCCGAGCCGCCGCCGCAGGTCAGACCGAAAGAACAGATAGAGGAGAAAGAACGCGCCCGCGTACAGGATCGCGGCGATCGCGGCGAGGCCGGGGAACGCGAGGTAGCCGCCGAGGTCGCTGAGGACCCCGAAGCCCTGTCCCGCTGACGCTGCGTACAGCGCGAGCGGTCCAAGCGCGAACTTGACCAGGATCAACAGGGCGTTGTAGCCAAACGCGGCGCCGAAGAAGACCGCGGTCTTCGGCAGGATGCCGCGCAGCCCGACGAACAGCATCAGCGCGGTCAACGTCAGCACCGCGAGACCGACGCCGAGAAACGTGATCAGTCCCGGTTGGGTGGCATCCGGATTGAGGGCCCGGTCCAGCTGCGGAAACACGAACGCGGCGATCAGGGCGACGAGGAAGACGAGGCCGGCCGTCGTGTAGAGGCGCTGGGCCGTGGGTCGGACGGCCGTGGTGGAGGGGACGCCGGCCACGGCGAGACCTTACCTCACCGGTTTCCGCAACCGTGCTTGAATAAGATGGCTTTCGGGACGCGTCTTACGGGGGAATGAGGCGTGGATTTCTTTTTGACCTTTCATCAGGTCTATCAGCCGGTGCTGGACAGCATCCTTCTCTCGGCCCTGGTCGCCGGGCTGCCGCTGTACGTGCTGTTCGTGCTGCTTGCGGTCCTCCGCCTGCCGGCGTGGATCTGCGCCCTGGCGGCGATGCTGACGGCGTTCGTCCTCGGCTGGCTGGTGTGGGGCATGCCATTCGGCGTTACGGTCGGGACGGCGACCGAAGGCATGGCTTTCGGTTTGTGGCCGATCAGCTGGATCGTCCTCAACGCCGTCTTCTTCCACAACCTGACGGTGGCGAGCGGTGACTTCGACGTCATCAAGCGCTCGCTGACGCGGCTGACCACCGACCGCCGCCTGCAGACCTTGCTGGTTGCGTTTTCGTTCGGCGCCCTGCTCGAAGGCATCGCCGGCTTTGGCGCGCCGGTGGCGATCACGGCGTCGATCCTGGCGAGCCTGGGGTTTGAGCCTGTCAGCGCGGCCGTGCTCGCGCTGCTCGCCAACACCGCCCCGGTGGCTTTTGGCTCGATCGGCATCCCGATCGTGACCCTGGGCGGCCTGGTCGCCCCCATCATCGGGCACCCGGTGACCAACACCACGCTGGCGCTGTCGGCGATGGTCGGCCGCCAGCTGCCGCTGTTCTCGATCATCATCCCCGCCTACCTGATCGTCGTCCTGGCCGGCTGGCGGCGGATGACGGAGATCGTGCCGGCGGTCGCGGTGACCGGCGTGTCGTTTGCGATCGTGCAGTTCCTGGTCTCGAACTTCGTCGGTCCGGAGCTGACCGACATCATCGCCGCGCTCGTCTCCATGGGCTGCCTGGCTCTTCTGCTGCGGGTGTGGAAGCCGAAGGACACGTGGCAGTTCGCACACGAAGAACCGACATCCACCTCGACGCCACGCCGCGTGACGGGCGGCTCCGGACGGGTGGAGACACGCGAGGCGGTCGAGGCGGGCGACTCACCAGGTCGGATCGCGCGCGCCTACTCGATGTACGTGGTGCTCGTGATCGTGATCCTGATCGGCCAGATGGGCAACCTGCCGTGGTGGTCGGGTCACCCGGTGGGCGACGTGAAGACAGCGCTGCCCACTCCGTACAACATCACCGCCGACCTCAAGTGCGGCGCTCCCGCGTTCAAGCTCTGCCCGCTGCCGTGGTTTGGTCCCGACCCCGCCAAGGATCGCCAGGCGTTCAAGTTCCCGGACTGGAACTTCTACTGGCCCGGGACGTACGAGATCAAGAACGGCAAACCGGTCTCGCTGATCTCGCGCGAAAAGCCGGTGGTCAGCAAGTCGTCCGAGTACCCGCTGGCGTTTGACTGGAACTTCCTGTTGGCGGCGGGATCGCTGGTCCTGTACGCGTGCCTCATCGTGTTCCTATTGATGCGGCTACGGGGCTCGCGGCTCAACTTCCTGACCGTGTACGGAAAGACGATCCGGCAGCTGGCGATACCCATCGCCACGATCGCGCTGATCCTCGCCATCGCGCAGCTCATGAACTACTCGGGCATGACGGCAAGCATGGCGATCGCCCTCTCGAAGACGGGTTTCATATTCCCGTTCGTCGCCGCGTTCCTGGGCTGGCTCGGCGTGTTCTTGACCGGGAGCGATACCTCGTCGAACACGCTGTTCGGACCGCTGCAGGCGCAGACCGCGCAGCAGCTGGGCAACGTGAGCCCCATCCTGACCGCCGGCACGAACTCCTCCGGCGGCGTGATGGGCAAGATGATCAGCCCCCAGAACCTGTCGGTCGGCGCGGCCGGCGTGAACAAGGTCGGCGCGGAGGGCGAGATCTTCCGCCGGGTGATCGGCTACAGCCTCATCCTCACGTCGGCGATGGGCCTGCTCGCGATGTTCCAGGCGTACGTCATCCCCGGGATCGTGCCGACTCCGTAAGCGCCGCCTCGGCGGCTGCCCGAACCCGCGCGTAAGGATCGTCCAGGAGCCGGGAGAGGACGGGCTCTGCGGTGACGATCCCGCGCTGTCGTGCGACCTTGGCCGACATCTCGCGGACACGCCAGGCGCTGCGGTCGCGAAGGCCGGCCAGGACCGCACCCTCGGCGCCCGGGTGCCACGCGTACAGGAGTCCCCTTGCCGCCCAGACCCGCGGCCAGTAGTCCTGACCACGCTCCTCGAACCTGCCACGGCGGAGGAGGCCGGCCGCGTGCCGGCCGCCGAGCCAGGTGATCGCCGGGCGTCGCGGATCGGCGTACGAGTCGGTTCCGTTCAGGAGCGCGGCGCACCACCCCGCGACGGCCTCCTCGCCAATCCGCGCCACGAGCAAATGGACGCGCTCGCGAGGCGAGCGCGCGAGCTCGACCGAGGTCGGGGCTTCGATCCTGGGCTGCAACTTTATTGGCGTCCAGACCGTTCAATGCCGGCGTGGTGCCGAGAGCGGGAGTCGAACCCGCACGTCCTTGCGGACATCGGTTTTTGAGCCCGAGCGTGGCTTGTTGAATTCGGATCCGGCCCTTTTCGGTCTAAGCGCAGCGGTCTAACAACTTCTGCGCTGAGCCTTTCGGGGCCATCACCTTTAACGGTCCGAAAACCGCTGGACTTCACCTGGACGGCGAACTCGGCGTCACGTTATCACGCCGCCAAACGGCCTGCCGGTGTGTCGCGAGAATGTGACGATGGAGACAATCGGAAGTACGCTTGGATCCATATAACGGAATTGATTCAGGGTGTACACGCCGAAACCATCACTTTTAGCTCGTACGAGGATGCCTGCGAGATCGCACTCACTCCGGGGTGGCCCTGGCTGGGCGGGGCAGGACTTCAAGGCACCCGCGAGGTTGACCTGGGCGGAGCCCGGCCGCGTCGATTCGGATTAAGAGTCTCCGAGGCGCAGGCGCGCGGCAATACCACCATTTGCTCAATCGAGCTTCTCGAACTGGATCGGCTTTTCACTCTTCGCATTCGGGTTGCACTCACTCTGCAGCCAAATGACTCAGGCACGCGTCTGACGGTCAGTGGTCTGGTTGTTCGCGATCTGGCGGGCGACCCAAGCGGCGACCCAGAATCGTCCCGCCATCTGGCCAATGAATACGTGCGTTCGCTCATAGAGCAAGTCGCCGAGGAGATCGAGAGACTGAAAGTCAGATCAGAGGGAACCACGCGTCCGAGGGTGCCGACACGGCGCAAATAGCGGTTACGAGGGGCGAACGAGGCGCCGGTCTGAAAGCACTCATCTTGGAGACCCGCGAACTCGAGAGAGGAGGACAATAGTCCGTCTTTGCGTGGTAGGTTGACTTTTGCCTCCCTACACCTCGCTCGACGTTGGGCCTTGACGGCGCGCTGCCGTGGTGAGCTGATGTTGGAGGTGGAAAGTCATGGCTGTCTACGAGTTCGAGTGCCAGGCGTGCGGCAAGCACTTTGAGGTCAGCATCGCAATCAGCGAACATGACCGCCTGAAGAAGCGGCCGCCAGCGTGCCCCAAGTGCGGTAAGCGCAAGACCCAGCAGCTCGTCTCGAGCTTCAGCTGCAAGGCACCAAGCAAGTACTGAACCGGCTCCGCCACGCCAAGTCGAGCTGGGGCGATCCCGGTCAAGACGACCGCGAGCAGTCGTTGGCTCCGCGTGGCCTGCGCGCCGCCCGGAGCAAGGCCGAGCACATTCAGCGCCAGGGAGTCGCGCCAGCGGTCGTTCTCTGCTCCCCAGCAACTGCTGCGAGAGAGATTTCCCACTGCGCCTTGTGACGCTGCGGCTCGCTATCTACTATCCCGAGAATTGCGGCAATCAGACTGGCGAAGACGCCGCGCGCTCGTCATGTGATTTCGAGCATCCAGGGACGGGCGCGATCGCAGCTTTAAACCGAGATCGGCCGGACTTTCGTCCTCCTACACCCGAAAAGGCCTACGGAGATACTTTCTTCGGTGCTCGCCGGTTGAGCTCCCGAGTGGCGCACTCGATCGCATCGGCGGGCTTTTCGTGAGTGATGTGCTCGCAGTACCACACCTCCTGGCCGTCGGACGGGCGCCTAAGGACGGCAGTGTGGTCGGGACGTCCCTCCAACTGAACGCAGGTTGGCTGAAGGTCTGGAGCCATATTGGGGATCTTAAGCGTCGTCGCGTTGAGCGGCGCCAACCTGCTTATTGGCTTCGGGTTGGCGAGTGGTAGGGTCAGCTCCTGGAGTGGACCGCTTGAGTCACGGGGCCTCAGCCTGGACGGATGGTCGAACGCTAGTGGCGGTTGCGCGCGGCGCGCTTGCGAGCAGCTATGGACTTGATCTTCCGACGCGCGCTCGGCGCCACGAAGTACTTCCGGCGCCGAGCCTCGCGCTTGGCCATGAGGCTGTCATCGCGGAAGAGGCGTAGCGCAAGTTCTAGCTGTTCGGGCCCGTCAAGCACCATCCGGGTGCCGGCCTGTCTGCGTTTATCCAGCAATGCTTGGGCTCAGTTCTCCCCGCGCTCCTCATGCCCGGTGGCGTCGGACTGAGTCACCGCCCGGTAATGAGCCTGCCTCTGGCGCAGCAGCTCCAGGTTGTTCGCCTGCAGCCTCTGCAGGTCCCTTCGCTCCCGTGCGCTCTTCGACCTGACTGAGAGCCAATCGTAGAGATCTTGCGCTCGCACTCCTTACGAGTATGCGCTGCGGGCGGCACTGGCCGGGTGAATGCCTACCTGCCCCGCCCTCGGTGGAAGAGATGGAGACTCCGATACGAACATCTATCGCCGTCAGGCGCGAGATCCGCTCGTTTTCGACCATGTCGCATGAAGTCCATCGGGCTTTTGGCGCCCCAAAGCCGCATCCCCCTCTTGCGGAGGGACTATGCTCCCGTGTAGTCGCCCGCTCGAGCCCGCAAGAACTTTTGAGTTGAATGGCGGACATTGCGGAGCGGCCCGTTTGTGGCCGCGCACCACGGCCATTTAGGACAGATCGTTGCCGAGCGTTTCGCAGCTGACCCCTCCACTGTCGTGTCCCTCACGACTGACGTTTGAGGATCGGGCGTGCGGCCCATTTGTGATTATCGATAGTTAGAGGAGCCAGCCCCGGAGCTCTGGCGATCGGGAGGAACGACCATCGCGAACGAACCAGTTCGCCGCCGGCTGTGACAAAGGGCGCTTTCGCGATCGAAGGGCTCACCGTCGGTCCAGAGATCGCACGCGTTGCCGGGATGGCGAACAAGACCGGGAGGAGGCGCGGCAGCAAGATCCCGGAGAGGCCGGAGCGGAAGTTCGACCACGAGCTGATTGCCGTCGCCGAGCAGCTCGTCGTCAAGGGCAAGGAGCAGGGCTACCTGACGCCCGACGACTTCCTCCAGGGCTTCCCCGAGATCGACGCCGAGCCCGACCAGATCTTTCGTATCTTCGCGGCCTTCAAGGAGATGGGGATCGAGGTCACCGACGGCGAGAACGACTTCGGAGAGGTCGAGCAGATCGACGACGAGATGGTCCTCGACATCGAGATGATGGATTCCGCCGTCCTCGACGACCCGGTGCGGATGTACCTCAAGGAGATCGGGCGCGTCAACCTGCTTACCGCCAAGGACGAAGTCGAGCTCGCGCAGGCGATCGAGGCCAAGCCTCTGCACGACGCCATGAAGGCGCTGAACGTGACCGAGGAGGTCGACGGCCGCCAGCGCTCGGCCGACGAGATGCTCCCCGAGATCATCGAGCAGCTCGCCACCGTCAAGCGCAAGGGCCAGCAGGCGCTCATCGCGCAGGAACTGTTGGGCCTCGCCGACCTGGCGAAGCTGCAAAACCTGCTCGACGCCGCCGCCGCCGAGCGCAGGCGCCAGGCCAACGGCGCGGCGCGTCCGCGTGTCCGCGCGGAGGCGCTGGAGTCTTATCGCACCGCACGCTACCGCCTGACCGAGCGCTACGAACGCGCCTACGAGGCCAAGCAGCGGCTGACCGAGGCCAACTTGCGCCTTGTGGTTTCGATTGCCAAGAAGTACATCGGCCGCGGCCTCAGCTTCCTTGACCTCATCCAGGAAGGCAACATGGGCCTGATCCGCGGGGTCGAGAAGTTCGACTACCACAAGGGATTCAAGTTCTCCACCTATGCCACCTGGTGGATCCGGCAGGCCGTCACCCGCGCCCTCGCCGACCAGGCGCGAACGATTCGCGTCCCGGTCCACATGATCGAGGTCATCAACAAGCTGGTGCGGGTGTCGCGTCGCCTGCTCCAGGAGCTGGGACGCGAGCCGAGCGACGAGGAGATCGGCGAGGAGATGGGGGTCAGGCCGGAGAAGGTGCGCGAGATCATCAGGGTAGCGCAGACCCCAATCTCACTGGAGACCCCGATCGGTGAGGAGGAGGACTCGCACCTCGGCGACTTCGTCGAGGACCGCGAGGCGGTCTCGCCTTCCGACGCAGCTTCGCTCACGATGCTCCACGCCGAGGTGGAGGACCTGCTGGACACGCTCACGCCCCGCGAGCGGCGCGTGCTCCAGCTCCGTTTTGGGCTCATCGACGGCCACCAGCGCACCCTGGAGGAGGTCGGCAAGCGCTTTGGCGTGACCAGGGAGCGGATCCGCCAGATCGAGGCCAAAGCCCTGCGCAAGCTCCGCCACCCCTCGCGGGCGAAAAAACTTCGCGACTACTTCGAGTAGCCCGGCCTGCGGAGCGGCGCTAGACGGCAGTCGTCGATGCCTGGCCTTACGATCGCGCCCGAGCCGATCGACACCACTTTTCAGCATCGAGTTCTTCACGCCGGGTAGATACGTTTCCCAGATCAATACACCTGGGATCACTTTCGTCTTGTCGGCGGGCCGAGGGACTGGGCCGGGCTCAACCCCCACTATTAGCGACCATGGAAGAAGCCCAGCCGCTTCGAGCGGGGACCTGGAAGATCGATGCGCTTCACTCCCAGGTGATGGTGAGCGTCTGGCACTTCACTGTAGCCAACCTTCGCGCCCGCGAGTCAGCGGCAGCTTAGAACTTGATGCTGGCGATCCTTTCCACTCGACCTTCCGAGTCGAGATCGAGGCAGCCTCTGTCGCTACCGGCCACCCGCGCCAAGAGGAGTTCATGCGTTCTGAGCCGTGGCTCGACACTGAGCACTATCCGCTGATCACTTTCGACGGCAAAGAAATCGAGCAGCGCCGTCGTGGTTACACGATCAAGGGCGAGCTGACTCTCAAGGGCGTGACCCGCCGCATCGAGATCCCGTTTGACTTTCGCGGCGTTGTCAGCGACCCGTGGGGCTTGCGGGCTGGTTTCACCTCGCAGTTCACCGTCGATCGGCGTGAGTTCGGCATTACATGGAACCGCGTCTTCGATTGGGGGCCGATGGCCGGCCACGACTTGACTTTCACCCTCGACATCGAACTGGCGTACCCGGACGAAACACTGTCCCAAACACCGCAGCAGGTCGAGTAAACCCTCCGCGCTGAGGCTTTGGTGCCCAAGCAAGCTAGCCTGCGGGCCCGCTGATTAAAGCGACGTCGGCCGTCGGCTCGCTTTGCGTTTGCCTTTCACCTTCCGCCGCGTCCGGTCCTGGTTCGCACGGGTTTCGGCGTCCCTCCGATTCTGGCGCCTCCAGGGTGAACCAGGCACACAAGCAGCGCCCACCACTCGGCCGCCCAAGGCTAGGTGGATAATGCGTTCAAGCCCGTAGCGGGCGGACCGCGACGACTCCAAAAGACGAGGAGGTGCAGGCCCTACCCGAGAACCCCGGACCCAAGGAATAAAGGACGTGTACCCGTTCGAGCGGTTCACGGAGCGAGCCAAGAAGGTTCTGTCGCTCGCCCAGGAAGAAGCAGAACGGTCGCACCACAGCTACATCGGTACCGAGCACCTGCTCCTGGGTCTGCTCCGCGAAGGTGACGGCCTGGCTGCCAAGGTTCTAAGCAACCTCGGCGTTGAGATTGGGAAGGTCCGCCAGACGATCGAGTCCGTGCTCGGCCGCAACGAGCGGATCGTCGTCCAGCAGATCATTCCCACTTCCCGCGTCAAGAAGGTGATCGAGCTCTCCTTCGAAGAGGCGCGCCGCACGGGTCACAACTACGTCGGCAGCGAGCACCTGTTACTGGGCCTCCTCACCGATGGGGAAGGCATCGCCGCCCATGTCCTCCATGATCTCGGCGCAACCCTGGACAAGGTGCGGGCCGAGATCGAGCGCCTGCGCCACGGGGGCTCCACCCAGGAGGAGTCGGAGCCGGCGCCCAAGAAGCCCTCCAAGACGCCGCTTCTGGACCAGTTCGGGCGTGACCTCACCGAGCTCGCCCGCAAGAACTCGCTCGATCCCGTGATCGGCCGCGAGACCGAGATCGAGCGTGTGATCCAAATCCTCAGCCGCCGGACCAAGAACAACCCCGCCCTGGTCGGCGAGGCTGGCGTCGGCAAGACCGCCATCGCCGAGGGCCTGGCCCAGCTGATCACGCTTGGTAACGTTCCTGAGGCGCTGATGAACAAACGCGTGCTCACGCTTGACACGGGCGCTCTGGTCGCCGGCACCAAGTACCGCGGTGAGTTCGAGGAGCGCCTGAAGAGGATCCTCGACGAGATCCGCAGCTCGAAGGAGGTCGTCCTCTTCATCGACGAGCTTCACACCCTGGTCGGTGCTGGCGCCGCCGAAGGCGCAATCGACGCCGCCAGCATCCTGAAGCCGGCTCTCGCCAGGGGCGAGATCCAGTGCATTGGGGCGACCACGCTCAACGAATACCGCAAGTACATCGAAAAGGACGCCGCCTTGGAGCGCCGCTTCCAGCCGGTCTTCGTCGACCAGCCCACCATGTTGGAAACGATCGACATCTTGCAGGGCGTCAAGTCCCTCTATGAGAAGCACCACCGGGTCACCATCACCGACGCCGCCGTCCGGGCGGCGGCCGTCATGAGCGACCGCTACGTCAGCGACCGCGCCCTGCCCAACAAGGCGATCGACCTCATCGACGAGGGCTCGGCCCGCGTGCGCATGAAGCTGACCACGACCCCCGACGAGCTGAAGGACCTCCAGAAGGAAATCAAGAATCTGAAGGCCGAGACGGCAGACGCGATCGCCCACCTGGGGTATGAGACTGCCGCCGCCATGCGTGACAAGGAGAAGGAGCTCAAGGAGAAGTACGCCCAGAAGGAGTCCGCCTGGCGCGACAAGCTGAGCGAGATCGTCCCCGAGGTGGGCGAGGAGGACATCGCCCAGATCGTGGCCGCCTGGACCGGTGTCCCGGTCTCCCGGCTGGTCGAGGAAGAGACCTCGCGGCTGCTCCGCATGGAGGAGGAGCTGCACGAGCGGATGGTCGGCCAGGACGAGGCGATCGTCACCGTTTCGCAGGCCGTGCGCCGCGCACACGCGGGGCTCAAAGCTCCCAGAAGGCCGATCGGCTCCTTCATCTTCCTGGGTCCAACCGGCGTCGGCAAGACCGAGCTAGCGCGCGCGCTCGCGGAGTACATGTTCGGTTCCGAAGACGCGCTGATTAAGCTCGACATGTCGGAGTTCATGGAGCGCCACACCACCGCAAGACTGGTCGGCTCACCTCCAGGCTATGTTGGTTATGACGAAGGCGGCCAGCTCACCGAGGCTGTACGCCGCCGGCCCTACTCGGTGATCCTCTTCGACGAGATCGAGAAGGCGCACCCCGACGTCTTCAATATGCTGTTGCAGATCCTCGAAGATGGCCGCCTCAGCGATGCGAAGGGCAAGGCGGTCAACTTCGCCAACACCATCATCATCATGACCTCCAACCTCGGCATCCGCGATGTCAACCAGGCCGGGACATCGCTCGGATTCCAGCCGGCCGTGGTGGACGAGTCTGATGAGGTCGAGCGGCGGCACAAGAACACGAAGGAAAAGATCGATGAGGAGCTGAAGCGGACGTTCCGCCCTGAGTTCCTCAATCGAGTCGACGCCGTGGTCGTTTTCAAGAGCCTGACCACGGGGCAGATCCGCCAGATCGTTGATCTGCAACTGCAGAGGCTGGGCAAGCACCTGGTCGAGCAGCAGATAACGATCGAGGTCACCGATGCCGCCAAGGATCTCCTTGCCAAGGACGGCTACGATCGGATCTACGGGGCTCGCCCATTGCGGCGGGTGATCACGAGCCGGATCGAGGACCAGCTCTCCGAGGATCTGCTCCGCGGCCACATCGCACGCGGGGACACGGTGGTGGTCGACATCAGTCCCGACGGCAGCCTCACATTCCAGTCCGCGCCACGTCGGAAGGAGACCGCCTCTGAGGATTTCCAACCCCCTGAGGACACATCGGCTTAGACTGACTTTTCCCTCGTCAGGCCCGGCTCCGGCGGCCTGACCGGCCACCTCGATCCAAGGCGTCGACCGAGAACACTTGACAAGAATTTCCTAGGTATGACGGGCGAAGCCAGGGCACCCAAAGAGGTGCTCAAAGTTGCTGCCACCTCCAAGCCGGTCTTGGTTGCCGGGGCCATCGCCGGAGTCATCCGGACTCAGAGCCGCGTCGAGATTCATGCCATTGGGGCCGGCGCAGTCAACCAGGCCATCAAGGCGATCGCCATTTCGCGCGGTTACGTCGCGCCCGGGGGCCTCGACCTGGTGTGCATTCCGTCCTTCATTGACTTGTCGCTCGATGGACAGGAAAGGACCGGGATCAGGCTCCTTGTAGTGGTGCGCTGAGGAAGAGTCCTCGTCAGACCATTCTCGGTGAGCCAGGTTTCAAAGTGGAGTCAATAGGGAATAAAAAGCATAAGGATAGCTATAAGCAAATCCTACCGAGGAGGTTCAGTGATGGCTACATTACGTTGGTTAGGTCCAGGCTTCGACCTCATGACAGCTCCTCGCTCCATCGACCGCGTGTTTGAGCACTTGTTTGGGTATGGCGCCTCAAGTGTGGAGGACGGCACGCCAACCTATGCGCTGCCGGTCGACGTAGTCGAGACAGAGGACGCCTACCAGCTCTACGCCACCGTTGCGGGCGTTCCGCAGGATGGTGTCGAGGTGACGTTCGAGGCCGGCACGCTCAGCCTGGCAGTCAAGGCTGTTTCGTTTGAGGTCCAGGGCAAGATCATTCGCCAGGAGCGACCGTGGGGTAACTGGCGCCGCACGTTGGAGCTGCCAAAGGACGTCGACGCCGCGAACATCGCCGCGAAGTTCGAGAACGGGGTGCTGATCGTGCGCGCACCGAAGGCGGCGAAAGCGAAGCCGCAGCGAATCGCGATCGGCGCAGCGGCCAAGGCGATCGAAGGCCGTGCGAAGGCGTCGAGGCCAACAGCGGTAGCCGGTAGCGCACGCTGACTTAGACCAACTCTCCCCTAGCTACCCGGGCGTCGCATGGGCCCGCGGAAGCTTTGCCGCATTAGTTGCCGGGGGGAGGCACGGTGAGGGCCGGAAAGGCCGAACTGAGGGGCGCCATCGCAGCCTCCCTCCCCTCTTTTTCCTACCGGCTTTCGCCGGTTCACCGCCGATCATCGTCGCTCCTTCTAGCCAGACGACACGGGCGAATCGCGAGCCGGTAGAGGCCGCGCTAATGGACGCCAGGAGCTACCGGTCCATCGATGAGATCCCGGAGGGATCTAGCCTGGAGGCCCTTGTTCAAAAGTCCGGCGTGGTGCCGAGAGCGGGAGTCGAACCCGCACGAGGTTGCCCTCATCGGTTTTTGAGACCGACGCGTCTGCCATTCCGCCACCTCGGCGCGGCCCCAGCGGGGGCTCGACCATACTATCGGCCCGTGAGATGGGCCCTGGTCGCAGTTTTGATCTCGGTTCTGGCCGCGTGCGGGCCGGATTTCAGCCCAAGCGCGTCCTACACCCCGGGCGGGATCGACGCCGGCCACGCCTCCGGGCCGCGCATCTCCAACCCGCCGGTCACGCCCCCCACTCCCCCCGGAATCCACCTCCCGGCCTTCGCCTGCGCCGACGCCTCGGGCGGCAAGACCGGCGTCGCCAACGTGATCACCGCCCGCGCCGGCGAGCAGCAGGGCTATGACCGCTTCGTCCTCCAGTTCGACTCCATCGTCCCGACCTACAGCGTGAAGCGGCAGCCTAAACCCGTCTTCCCGATGGGCGCCAGCGGCCAGACGGTGACGCTCAGCGGGACCGCCGGCGTGCTGATCACCGTCCACTCGGCGACCGGCGCCACGACGTTTGTCGGCTCCAGGGACCTGATCCACAGCGACTTTCGGATCCTGAAAGAGGCCCGCCAGACGCAGGACTTCGAGGGTTACGTGTCCTGGGCCCTCGGCCTGAGCAAACCCGTGTGCATGCGCGTCTTCACGCTCAGCGATCCGGCGCGCTTAGTCGTCGATTTGCAGACCACTTAGCCTTAACCTTCCGGGCCGATGGCAGCTCAGCCACCGCCGGTGGTCGTCACCCAGCAAGCCGCGCCTCCGCCCGCCGCCCAGAAGAGCTCCGGCTGCTTCGGACGCGGATGTGGTTTCAGCTGCGTGGGCTGCCTCGCGGTCCTGGTCCTGGCCGGCCTGCTCGTCGCCGGCAGCGGCTACTGGTTCTTCGTCGTCCAGGCTTCGGCCGCCGTCTCCGCGCCGGCGAACCTCGTCGTCTACAGCCAGCAGGTGACCGTCGACGGCAAGCCCGCCGACACCGGCCAGGCGCTGAACGCCGGCAACGAGGTGGCGACCCAGACCGCCGGCAGGGCCGCCATCCAGTTTCCGGACGGCTCCTACGTGAAGATGTCGCCCAGCACGGACGTCGTGATCAACGCCGTCAAGCTGCAGAAGACCGGCAACCTCGACTCGGTCGACGTCGTGCAGAAGGCCGGGCGAACCCTGGTCAACGTGCAGCACCTGGTGAGCGGAGCCCAGTTCAAGGTCGGCGGCCACTCCGTGAGCGCGCAGGTCCGCGGCACCGAGTTCGAGGTCCTCGTGCGCCAGGACAACACCAACCTGATCAAGGTCTTCGACGGCACGGTGAAGGTGGCCGGCAGGACGGAGGTGACACTCAACGCCGGTCAGGAGATCGACGCCTCCGCCAACGGCACGCTGTCCGCGCCGCGCGCCATCCGGCCCGACCGGCAGGACCCCTATCCGCTGGTCTCGCAGTGCCGGCGCGCCGTGGCCGCCGGTTCGAACCCGGGGACGATCCAGATCACTGAAGGCGGTCCGATCTCATCGGGCCAGACCGCCAACGTCGAGTACAACTCCCCCGGCGGCATCACCAGGACCGCCCTGTGCTACCCGGGCAGCTACATGCAGCTCCGGGTCACCAACCCGCAGGGCGTCGCCTACTGGTTCCCCAACGGCGACTCGCCCATCCGGCACCAGCACCAGGGGACTCCGGGTACGTACCGCGCTACCGTCATCGCAGTCAACGTCTCGCCCGCGGAGCCGTGGGTGGTTGCCTTCGCCGCCGACCCGCCGTGCGCATTGGCGCCCGAGGGTGGCACCGACACCGGCGCCTTCGTCCGCCAGACGCTGAGCTCGTCTCAGATGCAGAAAGGCCTCGAGGGCTCCGGCATCACGCTCAAGGTCCAGGGCACCTCGTCGAACTCGGCCCGCCTTTACTACTACTCGAACGTCGGGGGCACAGAGATCTCCTGGACGATCGCCTTCTACGCCGCCACGCCGAACCTCGGCGCGGTCATCACCCAGGTCACGATCCGGGGCGTCAACGTCACCACGCAGGTCCTGAAGTACATCAGCTCCGCCGGCGCGGAGTCGATCAGCTCCATCCCGCAGGACTTCACCGTCGACCGGGTGTACTCGTGCAAGGGGCCTGGCGGCGACAACATCATGGTCATCGAAGGCCATCGGTAGTCGCCTGCCCATGAGCTATCTTTCCCGGGCAACATGGCCTCGGTAGCCGCTAAAACGCCCCCCCGACGCCGCGGCGGCCGCCGGATCCTGATCGCCGTCGGCATCCTGATCCTCCTCATCGCCGGCGGCGTGGTCTGGCTGAACCTGGCCGCCCAGGCCCAGGTCAACGTCCCGGCCTCCCTGACCGTCTACCAGCCGACCGCCTCGGTCGCTCACAACGACGTCGACTTCAACGCAGCGACGACCGGCTCCATCGTCCAGCCGGGCGATTCGGTGAAGACCGACGCCAAGGGACGCGCGGGCATCCAGCTGCCCGACGGCACCCTGACGCGGCTGGCCAGCGACACCACGATCAAGCTCGACTCCGCGCACTTCACGAAGGACGGCAACCTTCATGACGTCACGATCAGCCAGCAGATCGGGCGCACGTTCACGAACGTCCAGCACCTGGTCTCCGGCGCCACGTTCAACGTCAAGGGCAAGTCGGCCACGGCGAGCGTGCGCGGGACGAAGTTCGAGGTTTACATCAAGTCGGACGGGACGATGATCGTGAAGCTGTTCCTCGGCACGATCACCGTGACTTCGGCCAAAGGCAGCGTCACCTTCAATGCGCCACAGCAGGTCACCGTCTCGCCCGACGGCACGATCAGCCCTCCCGGTCCGATCGTCCCCGACCCCGACGACCCGTTCGGTCCCGCGATCTTCGCCTCCGACGCCGTCTCGGCGGGGACGACGCCCGGCACCGAGCAGGACTACATCGGCGCCCCGCTCCACAACGGTGAGCAGCAGCAGTACACGTACGCCTACGCCGGCGGGAGCCTGATCAAGGCCGCGCTGGCCTATCCCGGGAGCGAGATGAAGCTCACGGCTAAGGCCCCCGACGGCCAGCAGTACTTCGCCACCGGCAAGCTGCCGACGATCGCCATCAACAACGCGCCGGGTGGGATCTACACGTTCATCGTCGAGGGCGTGAGCGGGCTGGGCACCGTCGGCGAAGAGCCGTTCCTCGCCGTGGCCTCGGTTGAGGAGTGCGCGACAGCGGACATCGTGCGGAACGGCGCGGTGCACCGTGCTGGACCGGGTCGGTGGTCCTCGTCGCCAACAACGGCACCCTGGACGTCATCCCCGTCAGCGGCACGGTGCTGGGAATGCAGGTGCCGGCGTACCAGGTCGTGCAGCAGATCGCGGCCGCCATCGGCCAGGATCCCTCCAACATCAACGTCGGCTTCAAGGTCGAGCGCCTGTTCACCTGCAACTCGGTGCTGATGCTCGACGGCCGGATCGCCTAGCCAACTCCTCCCCATTTATGGGGAGGGGCTGAGCGCCTAGCCAACTCCTCCCCATTCATGGGGGGGTGGCCGGACGCCTAGCCAACTCCTCCCCATTCATGGGGAGGTGGCCGGCGAAGCCGGCCGGAGGGGCTGAGCGGCTAGCCAACTCCTCCCCATTCATGGGGAGGTGGCCGAACGCCTAGCCAACTCCTCCCCATTCATGGGGAGGTGGCCGGCGAAGCCGGCCGGAGGGGCTGAACGCCTAACCCGCTCCGAACAACCGCTGCAGCGTGTGCTGCACGAGCGCGAGACCCGAGCCCTTGAACAGCCACACGATCTCGCCGACGCCGACGATGACGACGAGCGCCGCGCCGACGCCGATTCCGCGCGCGCGCTTGACCGGCTCCAGCCACTGCCTGGCGGCGACGGCGACGCTGCCGTTGCGCGAGGTGATCGAAGCCTCGAGCTTCTCGAGCAGCTCGCCCGCGGTCGCGGGCCGGCGCCCGGGATCGCGATCCATCGCCTGCTGAAGCACCGTCGCAAACGCAGCCGGCAGGTCGGGCGCTACTTCGCGCACGTTGGGCGCCGGCTCGTAGAGGCGCCGGCTCAGCGTCTCGATCCAGCTCTTGGACGAGAAGGGACGGCGGCCGGTGGTCGCCTCGAAGATGATCGCGGCCAGCGAGTAGACATCGGCGCGGCCGTCGACATCCCGACCCACGAGACGCTCCGGCGCCACGTAGTCGGGCGCGACGGGACCGCTCGAGCCGGGTCCGCTGTTGAACGAAGCCACGGTGCCGAGGCCGAAGCCCGTGAGCAGCGTCCGCCCATCGTCGGCGAGCAGGATGTTCGCGGGCTTGACGTCGCGGTGGACGGTCGCGCGCGAGTGCGCGTAGTCCAGCGCGCTGGCGATGGGCCGCAGCAGGTCGACGATGCCCAGCGGCTCGTAGCGCTGGCCGTCGCCGAGCATGCCGTCCAGCGTGTTGCCGGCGACCAGCTCAGTGACCAGGTATGGTGAGTCGCCCTCGTAGGCGAGCTCGTAGAGGCGCGGGATCGCCTCGTGCTCGAGCGCGGTGTACGAGCGGAGCTCGAGGAGGAATCGCCGCGAGAAGCTGACGTCGCGCGCGACGCCGGTGCCGATGGTGCGCAGGGCGACGCGCCGGTGCAGGCGCGGGTGCTCCGCCTCGTAGATCGAGCCGAGGCTGTCCGTGTCGAGCTCGCGCAGCAGGCGATAGCCGCCTACCTTTTGGTGTCCGTTGGTCTCAGATTTGGGCCGCGAGCCGTTCTGGTGGGGAGCTTCTTGTCCCACGAAACCTGAACTCTAAGCCACCAGGTGCGTCTCGGTCACGCCGGCCGAACAAGGTTTCGGCCGCAAAATGAGGATTGGGCCTATCGTGACCGGCGTCGGCGTGGCGGAATGGCAGACGCGCCAGCCTTAGGAGCTGGTGCCCGAAAGGGCGTGGAGGTTCAAATCCTCTCGCCGACACGGTCACTCCTCCCCACGCAGTGGGGAGGTGGCGCCGCAGGCGCCGGAGGGGCCGACGGCTAACTTTCAGCGCAAGCGGGGAAGAGTTCCGAAGTTCTCGATCTTGACCGGCTCGATCTTGTCGGCCGGCTCGAACCCGAAGACCCGGGACAGGAAGTAGAGCTCCGCCTCGAGCGCGCGCTTGATGTTCCGGTCCTGGCGGAACCCATGCTGCTCGCCTTCGAACGCCACGTACGCGTACGGCAATTTCTTCTGCTTGCACACCTCGACGAACGTTTCCGCCTGGCTTGGCGGCACGATCTTGTCCTCGAGGCCCTGGAACAGGATCACCGGCGCGCTCAACCGGTCCGCGAAGTTGATGGCGGAGCGGTCGCGGTAAACGTCGGCGCGTTCGGGATACGCACCGAGGAGCGTGTCGCAGTAGTGCGACTCGAACTTGTGCGTCTCCTTGATGAACAGCTCGAGGTCGCCGATTCCGTAGTGGCTGGCGCCTGCGTCGTAGAAGTCGCGTTTGGTGAGTGAAAGAAGGACCGTGAAACCGCCCGCGGAACCTCCGGTGATGGAGATCCGGTCCGGGTCGACGAGCCCCTGGTTGACAAGGTGGCGCGCCGCATTGATGCAGTCGTCGACGTCGACGACTCCCCAGTTGCCGTTCAGGCGCTGGCGATAGGCGCGGCCGTACCCGGCCGAGCCGCCGTAGTTGACATCGACAAATGCCAGCCCGCGAGTCGTCCAGTACTGGAACTCGAACGGATACGTCTGCCCCGCGGCGCCGGTGGGGCCGCCGTGTAGGTGGACGATGAGCGGCGGCTTCTCGCCTTCTGGCGCAACGTGGTCGTGATTGCGCGGCGGGTAGTAGAAGCCGTGAGCGGTGCGGCCGTTCTCCGTCGCGAACTCGATCGGCCTCGGGATGCTGAGGCCGCCGGCGTCGATGTGCTCGGGGTTGGCGACCTTGACTATCTCCTCAGCCATCGTCTCCAGGTCGATGACCAGCACGCGCTCGGCGAGGGTGGGCGAGCTCGCATACATCGCCACCCTGTCGCCCGTGACCTGGACGTTGGCCAGCGCCGAGTAGAGCAGCCGGATCTGCTCGAGGTGGCCCGAGTTGAGGTCGAGGCGGCCGAGTTTCTGGCCGCCCATCTCCGAGTAGATGCAGATGATCTCGTCGGGTCCGTGGAAGTCGTACCACCGCTGGCCGAAGACCCACTGCGGTCCGCCGAACTCCGCGGCGCGCCGGCAGACCGGCTCGTCGCCCTCACCCCGGGCGCGATAGAGGTTCCACCAGTCGCTGCGGTCGGAGACGAAGTAGAGCTCGCCCTGGGGCGACCACTCCGGCTGGAGCACTGATTCGCCCTCGCCGCCTGCGATCTTGCGCCTGGAGGCGAGGTTGCCTTCGCGGTCGAGCTCACCGATCCAGATCTCGCTCGCGTCCCAGGGCATGTGCGGGTGATTCCAGGTCTGCCACGCAATTCGCGCGCCGTCGGGGCTGAGCTTTGGCGACGAATAGAAGTCGTTGCCGGCCGCGATCGTGATCGCGTCGCGCTTGCCGTCCATGTCCAGCGCGACGATGCTGTTGGTTGGTTCCTTGACGCCGCTGGAGTGGTCCTCCCGCACGGCGATGACGCGGCCACGGTGCTTGTCGATGAGCATGTCGGCGTGGCGGATGTCGGCCGCGGGCGTGATCGCGCGTGGTGCGGTGTTGCGGTCCTTGCGGTAGAGGCGCTGGTCACGGTAGTTGGTGAAGAACAGCGTCCCGTCCTTGACCGCGTAGTGGCCGCCCCCGTACTCGTGAACGCGGCTGCGCGCGTTGTAGCCCTCGGGGACGAGGTCTTCGATGCGGCCGTCGGCGTTGCGCCGGCAGACCACGATGCGGCCGCCCTCGTCAGCCCGCTGCTCTGACCAGTGGAGCTCGTCGCCGTCCCAGCGCAACATCTGGTTGCGCATCTGGACGCGGCCTTGGAGCAGTAGCTCGGGCGTGATGGGCGACGCCCATGAGCCGTAGGGCGCGGTTTTCAGGGCTCGACCGCTACTATCACCTTCGGCCACTCAGCCAATCAAAGCATGAGAAACGCTTTGCTCGTTGTGGACGTCCAGCTCGACTTCGTCGAAGGTGGCAGCCTCGGCGTCCAGGGCGGGATGCAGGTGGCGGCGATGATCGCGCGGCACGTCCGCCACTTCAAGTCCGAGTACCAGTTCGTGGTCGCGTCACGCGACTATCACGAGGAGGCGCCGGACCACATCTCCGACAAGCCTGACTTCGTCAACACCTGGCCGCCGCACTGCATGGTCGGCACGCCAGGCGCGGCGTTCGTGCCGACCATCCAGAACCTCGTCCGCGAGAAGTACATCCAGGCGGTGGTCACGAAGGGGCGCCACGAGGCCGCGTACTCGGCTTTTGACGGCGTCGACCCGCGGGGGCACAAGCTGCTCGACGTGCTCAAGGAGCAGCGCATCGACCACATCGACGTCTGCGGCATCGCCACCGACTACTGCGTGCGGGCGAGCGCGCTGGACGCGCGCAAGAACCAGTTCCAGGTGCGGGTCCTGGTCAACCTCTGCGCGCCGGTCAACGAGGCGACCGGCCAGCAGGCCCTGGAGGAGATGAAGGCGGCCGGCTGCCAGCTGCAGGCAGCGACCGCCCCCTAGGCCAAGACCAACTCTTCCCCGCTTGCGGGGAAGTAGCCGGCGAAGCCGGGGGATGGGGCGGCCAAGGCCAACTCTTCCCCGCTTGCGGGGAAGTACCCGGCGAAGCCGGGGGATGGGGCGGCCAAGGCCAACTCTTCCCCGCTTGCGGGGAAGTACCCGGCGAAGCCGGGGGATGGGGCGGCTCCTCCGGCGCCTTCGGCGCCACCTCCCCATGAATGGGGAGGAGTTAACTCTTCCCCGCTTGCGGGGAAGTACCCGGCGAAGCCGGGGGATGGGGCGGCGCTGACGCGGGCTACTTCTCCGGTAGGTACTTGAACGAGACGTTCAGCTTCACCCGATAGGTCGTCACCTTGCCGTCCTCGATCGTCATGTCCTGCTCCACGACCTCCGCCACGCGCAGGTCGCGCAGCGACTTGGCCGCCATCTCGATGGCCCCCCGCGCGGCCGCCTCCCACGACTCGCTGCTCGTGCCTATGAGCTCTGTCACGCGATAGACGCTGTCGGCCATGACCTACCTCCCCAATGCAATCCGGCTCTTGAGGGTCATTCTCGCGCAGCCAGGACTTTGGCGAGGCGCTCGAGCTCGCTCTCGCGGCCGAGCTTCGCGAGCTGGGTCCAGCGGTCGTCGTGCATGGCGTCGAACGTGAGCATCAGTCGTACGCCGTCGGGAACCTCGTGCAGCTCGATCACGGTCTCGATCTCGTACGGCGCCACGCCCGGGATGAAGTCGGCCATGGAACGATAAGCGAGCCGGCGCGGCGGCTCGACCTCGGTGAACGTCAGCTTGTGGTCGGTCGAGAGCGGCATGCCGGCCTTGACGAGGAACTCCATCTGCTCCGGCGCGGTCGCGCTCATCGTGTAGAGCAGATCACCCCCGGGGCGGAGGTCCAGCGCGCGCACGGCGACGCTGAATCCCTCCGGGCCCCACCACGACTCGATTCCCTCCTTGGTCGTCCACAGCTCCCACACCTCTTCGGCGGACGCCGGGTACGTGCGCTCGAGGGTGAGCTTCGGTCGGTCTGTCAAACGGCAACGCCGCGGTATGCCTTCTGCAGCGTCGCGATGTCGAGCTTCTTCATCTTCAGCATCGCCTGCATCGCCGCCTCGGAGTTGCCGGACTTCGAGTCGCTCAGCATCTGGCCGAGCTGCTCGGGCACGATCTGCCACGAGACGCCGAAGCGAT